>Ga0265337_1001375_pt1 | contig 11970 bp, 7 predicted proteins | sample 42122metaG_FD_192441 | JGI IMG/M metagenome (GOLD analysis project Ga0265337, IMG submission 192441) | Rhizosphere microbial communities from Carex aquatilis grown in University of Washington, Seatle, WA, United States - 4-21-22 metaG | ecosystem: Host-associated > Plants > Roots > Rhizosphere >... | reverse complement strand
GCGGCGAACTCGCCGGAGGCAAGACGCGATGATTCCGGAACTCGGTCATTATGCCTTGGTGCTGGCGCTGGCGCTCGGGCTGATTCAGTCGGTGGCGCCGATCATCGGCGCACAAATGCGCGATGACGCGCTGATGCGGCTGGCGACCTCCACCGCGCTCATGCAATTCGCGCTGGTCGCGTTTTCCTTCGGCGCGCTCACCGCCTGCTACGTGTTGTCCGATTTCTCGGTGGTGTCGGTGTTCGAGAATTCTCATTCGATGATGCCGCTGATCTACAAATTCACCTCCGTCTGGGGCAACCACGAAGGCTCCATGCTGCTCTGGGTGCTCATTCTGTCGCTGTTCGGCGCCTTCGTGGCGGGTTTCGGCCTCAATCTGCCGGCGACCTTGAAGGCGCACGTGCTGGCGGTGCAGTCGTGGGTCGCGACCGCATTCTATCTGTTCATTTTGCTGACCTCGAACCCGTTCCTGCGCTTGCCGCAGGCGCCGCTCGAGGGCCGCGATCTCAATCCGATCCTGCAGGACCTCGGCCTCGCCATTCATCCGCCGCTGCTCTATCTCGGCTATGTCGGTTTCTCGATCTCGTTCTCCTTCGCCATCGCGGCGCTGATCGAAGGCCGCATCGACGCCGCTTGGGCGCGCTGGGTGCGGCCATGGACGCTGATGGCCTGGATGTTCTTGACGGTCGGCATCGCCATGGGCTCGTACTGGGCCTATTACACGCTCGGCTGGGGCGGCTTCTGGTTCTGGGACCCGGTGGAGAATGCCTCGCTGATGCCGTGGCTCGCCGGCACCGCGCTGTTGCATTCCGCGGTGGTGATGGAAAAGCGCAACGCGCTCAAGATTTGGTCCATCCTGCTAGCGATCCTCGCCTTCTCGCTGTCGCTGATCGGCACCTTCCTGGTGCGCTCCGGCGTGCTCACCTCGGTGCACTCCTTCGCCAACGACCCGGCGCGCGGCGTCTTCATTCTCGCCATTCTCGTGCTGTTCATCGGCGGCGGCCTGGGCCTGTTCGCCTGGCGCGCGCCGATGTTGAAGCAGGGCGGGCTGTTCGCGCCGATCTCGCGTGAGGGCGCGCTGATATTCAACAATCTCTTCCTCACCACCGCCTGCCTGACGGTGTTCGTTGGGACGCTTTACCCCTTGGCGCTCGAAGCGTTTACCGGCGCAAAGATTTCGGTCGGCGGGCCGTTCTTCAATCTCACTTTCGGCCCGCTCTTCGTGGCGCTGATGTTCGCGATGCCGTTCGGTCCGCTGTTGGCCTGGAAGCGCGGCGACCTGCTCGGCGTGGCGCAGCGGCTGATGACGGCGTTCGCCGTCGGCCTGGTCGCGGTCGCGGGCGCTTTCGCGATCAAGGGCGGCGCTTCCGTGCTGGCGCCGTTCGGCGTCGGCCTGGCGTTCTATGTGATGGCGGGCGCGGTGGTCGATCTGGTCGAGCGCACCGGCCTGATGCGACTGCCGATGGCGACCGTGCGCAGCCGCGCCGCCGGCCTGCCGCGCTCGACCTGGGGCACGGCGGTGGCGCATTTCGGCATCGCGGTGTCGATGCTTGGCATCATCAGCGCCGGCACCTGGGGCACCGAGCGCATCGTCGCGCTCAAGCCCACGCAGACCGTGTCGCTGTCCGGCTACGAGCTGAGCTTCGACGGTCTGGTGGAGCGGCCCGGCCCGAATTACAACGCGGTGGTGGCCAAGTTCACGGTGCGCGAGGGCGGTGTGCCGATCGGCGTGATGGAACCGTCGAAGCGCAGTTTTGCCGCGCGCGAGACCTCGACCAACGAGGCGGCGCTGATGGCGCGCGGCGCGGGCCAGCTTTATTTGTCGCTGGGCGATACCGATAAGGACGGCTCGATCACGATCAGGCTCTATTACAAGCCGATGGTGATGCTGATCTGGCTTGGCGCCTTGGTGATGATGTTCGGCGGCGCGTTGTCGTTGTCCGACCGGCGGCTGCGCGTTGGCGCGCCCAAGCCTGGTAAAAAGCCGGCGGCCAAGACAGCGCTGCAGCCGGCGGAGTAGGGCCCATGCGCCGGCTGGCATTGATCGCATTGCTTATCGCGCTCGCCGCGCCCACCACGGCGCTCGCGGTGGAGCCCGACGAAATATTGAGGGACCCGGCGCTGGAAGCGCGCGCGCGGAATCTGTCGAGCGAACTGCGCTGCCTGGTCTGCCAGAATCAGTCGATCGACGATTCCGCAGCGCCGCTCGCCCGCGACTTGCGGGTGCTGGTGCGCGAGCGACTGAGCGCGGGCGATAGCGACAGCCAGGTGCTCAATTTCCTGGTGGCGCGCTATGGCGAGTTCGTGCTGCTCAAGCCGCGCTTTGAACTGCACAATCTGCTGCTGTGGGGCCTGCCGCCGGTCGTGCTGGTGGCCGGCATGATTGCTTTGTTCGTGACGGCGCGCCGCCGCCAGAGCGTGAATTTGCAGGCGCCGGCGCTCAGCGCGGCCGAACAGCAGCGGATTGCGACTTTGGTCGAGAAGCAAGCCGACTGAGCGTTGTTTAATCTATTGATTTTCAACAATAATTGCCTTTTGCAACGTTACAAAAGTTTAATCCCTCCGACAGGACGCTGTAAGGCTCATCCCCCCATCTTCCGGTTCGAAACGGCGCATTACCCGCGCCCACGAATTGAGATGGAGTTTTCCTGATGAACCCGAGCGTCATTCCCGCTCCCAAATCGCGCGTGCTTTCGGCCCGCCGCGTCATTCTTCTTGCCACCACCATCGCCAGCCTGGGCGCCGCCGCGCTCGTGATCGGCCCCGGTCTCAATCTGGGCGGCTATCCGGCCGCACTGGCGCAGAACCTGACCGAGCAGGCGCACAAGCTGCAAGCGCCGGTCGGCTTTGCCGACATCGTCGAGAAGGTCAAGCCGGCGGTGATCTCGGTGCGCGTCAAGGTCGACGGCGGCGCGCAAACCAATGGTCTGACCAGCGACGAGGTCCCGCCGGGCCTGCGCGAATTCTTCCGCCGCTTCGGCATGCCCGATATGCCGAACGGGCAGCAAGGTCCGCATGGCATGCCGCAGGGCCACGGCCGTAACGTCATCACCGGACAGGGCTCGGGCTTCTTTATTTCCGGCGACGGTTATGCCGTGACCAACAACCACGTGGTCGACAAGGCCGAAAGCGTGCAGGTCACCGCCGACGACGGCAAGACCCACACCGCCAAGGTGATCGGCACCGATCCGCGCACAGACTTGGCGCTGATCAAGGTCGAGGGCGGCCCGTTCCCCTATGTGAAGCTCTCCGACAAGTCCCCGCGCATCGGCGACTGGGTGCTCGCGGTCGGCAATCCGTTCGGCCTCGGCGGCACCGTCACCGCCGGCATCGTTTCGGCGCGCGGCCGCGACATCGGCGCCAGCGCCTATGATGACTTCATCCAGATCGACGCGCCGGTGAACAAGGGCAATTCCGGCGGACCTACCTTTGACACCGAAGGCAACGTGATCGGCGTCAACACCGCGATCTTCTCGCCGTCGGGTGGCTCGGTCGGTATCGCCTTCGCGATCCCCGCCGATACCGTCACCAGCGTGATCAACCAGCTCAAGGAGCACGGTTCGGTCACGCGTGGCTGGATCGGCGTGCAGATCCAACCGGTGACGCAGGACATCGCCGACAGCCTCGGCCTGAAGAAGGCGGAAGGCGCGCTGGTCGCCGAACCGCAAAAGGATAGCCCGGCGGCGAAAGCCGGCATCGAAGCCGGCGACGTCATCACCGCGGTGGACGGCAAGCCGATCATGGACGCCCGCGATCTCGCCAAGCGGATCGGCGCCATGCCGCCGAAGGCCTCGGTCAAGCTCGCGATCTGGCACAAGGGTTCGGAGAAGACGGTCACTTTGACGCTCGGCGAATTGCCGGCCGTCAAGGAGGCGCGCGCCGACGCCAATGCGCCGTCCGATAACGGCAGCAGCGATATCGCCAAGCTCGGCCTCACGCTTGCTCCGGCCGCCCGCGTCGCGGGCTCCGGCAGCGAAGGCGTGGTGGTCACCGGCGTCGATTCGTCCGGTGTCGCCGCCGAGCGCGGCTTTTCGACCGGCGATGTGATCCTGGAAGTTGCCGGCAAGTCCGTTTCGACGCCCGCCGATGTGCGCGAGATGGTTGCCAGCGCCCGTACGGAAGGCAAGCGCACCGTGCTGGTACGGGTGAAGAAGGGTGACAACACCCGCTTCGTCGCCCTGCCCGTCGGCAACGGCTGAGAAAAAAGTTCGGGGCGTGCCGCTGGCACCCGTCGCCCCCGCTGGCGGTACACCTCAACGGGACGGGCCTTGTGCCCGTCCCGACCTATTCATCGAAAGCGCGTGGGCCCAAATCGCCCGGGCGCTTTGAACCGAACTCCAACCCTGGCAACCGTCGCCCCCGCTGGGGTGGGGTCGTTGAGGGGGTGGCGGGCCAAATCCGCCACCCCCTCGCGTACGAAACGGGGGTAATTGACCCGGGAATTAACCGGCTGCCGATTTGACTGGAATTGGTGTAACCGATGCCCACTTATGCGGATATTCAAGGGGCTCGCGCCTTCGGCCGGATGGCCGATGCGCAACCGGATCGGGTCACCATGCGCCTTCTGGTCATCGAGGACGACCGCGACGCCGCCGACTATCTGGTCAAGGCGTTCCGTGAGGTCGGCCATGTCGCCGACGCCGCCAACGACGGCGATGACGGTCTGGCGATGGCGCTCGACGGCCAATATGACGTGCTCATCGTCGACCGCATGCTGCCCAAGCGCGACGGGCTCTCTTTGATCGGCACCCTACGTGACAAGGGCATCGAGACGCCGGCGCTCATTTTGTCGGCGCTCGGCCAGGTCGACGACCGGGTCAAGGGCCTGCGCGCCGGCGGCGACGATTACCTGCCCAAGCCCTATTCGTTCTCCGAGCTGCTGGCGCGCATCGAAGTGCTGGCGCGTCGGCGCGGGGCGCGTGGCGAGGAAACCGTGCTGCGCGTCGGCGATCTTGAACTCGACCGGCTGTCGCATCAGGTCCGCCGCGGCACCGGAGAGATTACGCTGCAACCGCGCGAATTCCGCCTGCTGGAATACCTGATGAAGCACGCGGGGCAGGTGGTCACCCGTACCATGCTGCTGGAGAACGTGTGGGACTACCATTTCGACCCGCAAACCAATGTGATCGACGTGCACATCTCGCGCTTGCGCTCGAAAATCGATAAAGGTTTCTCGCAGCCGCTTCTGCATACGGTGCGCGGCGCGGGATACATGATACGTGACGGCGCTCGGTAAACTATTTCGCACCACCACGTTCAAGCTGACGCTGGTCTATTTGACCGTGTTCGCGCTGTTCGCGGCGTTTTTGCTCGGCTATTTCGCGTTCAATACCCGCCGCCTGATCACCGAGCAGATCACCGACACGGTCAATGCCGAGATCACCGGGCTGTCCGAGCAATACCGGCTCGGCGGCATCCGCCGCCTGGTGATCGTGGTCGATACGCGCGCGCGGCGGCCGGGCTCGAGCCTCTATCTCGTCACCACCTTCGCCGGCGAGGCGCTCGCCGGCAACGTCACCGCGCTGGCGCCGGGCATCCTCGACAGTCCGGGCTGGACCGAGACCGTCTACCGCCGGCTCGACGAAACGGAGACCGCCGAGCACCCCGGCCACACCGCGTTGGTGCAGGTGTTTCAGCTTCCCGGCGGCTTCCGCCTGCTGGTCGGCCGCGATCTCGACGAGCGCGAGCGGCTCTATCACATCGTGCTGTCGGCGGGACGCTGGTCGGTCGCCCTCGTGATCGTGCTCGGCCTCGTTGGTGGGCTGTTCGTCACCCGCCGCGTGCTGCGCCGCGTCGACGCCATGACCGAGACTACCCGCACCATCATGGCCGGCGATCTCGGCGGGCGGCTGCCGGTCGCCGGCACCGGCGACGAGCTCGACCGGCTGGCCGAGAACCTCAACGTCATGCTTGAGCGCATCGAGGCGCTGATGTACGGCTTGAAGGAGGTCTCCGACAATATCGCGCACGATCTCAAGACGCCGCTCACGCGTCTGCGCAATCGCACCGAGGAGGCGCTGCGCACCGCCAAGAGCGAGGGCGAATACCGCGCCGCGCTGGAAGGAACCATCGAGGACTCCGAGGGGCTGATCCGCACCTTCAATGCGCTGCTGATGATCGCGCGCGCGGAATCCGGTCAGGCGCGCGACGACATGAGCGAGTTCGACGCCGCCGAGATCGCCCACGACGTCGGCGAGCTGTACGAGCCGCTGGCCGAGCAGAAGGGCATCGCGCTCAAGGTCGAGGCCGATACGCCGGCCAAGGTCAAAGGCAACCGCGAGCTGGTCAGCCAGGCGCTCGCCAATCTGGTCGACAATGCCATCAAATATGCCGAGCCGCGCGACTTGGTCACCAACGGCGCGACGCCGGAAATCGTGGTGCGCGCGCTCAACGAGGGCGACCGCATCCTGCTCACCGTCGCCGACAGCGGACCGGGCATTCCGGAAGCCGACCGCGCGCGTGTGGTCGAGCGCTTCGTCCGCCTCGAACAGAGCCGTTCGCAGCCGGGCTCCGGACTCGGCCTGAGCCTCGCCTCGGCGGTGGCGCGGCTGCATGGCGGCGATTTGACGCTAGAAGATAATCATCCTGGCTTGATCAGCGTCATTGCCTTGCCGCGCGGGGGGCCCGTACAAAGTGCGGGATGAGGCGGCCTGCCAAAAAGCGAACCGTTCGCAACAAGCCTGCGCGCAAGCCTGCCGCTGGCCCTAAGGCCGTCCCGGCAAACGACGCAACGCTGGCCGAACGCATCGCCACCGCGCCGCATCTGGTCGAGGCCAAGGCCGCGCGGGCGCGCCTGGCCGAATGGCTGGCCGGCTTGCGGGGGACGCAAGCCAAACCGCTCAAGGTGCTGTTGGCCGTTCACAACACCGTCGGCACGCTGCTGCAAAGTCTCGCCGAAAGCTCACCCTATCTATGGGAGCTGGCGAGCAGCGATCCGCAACGCCTGCTGCGTCTGCTGGGCTGCGACCCCGACCGGCATTTAGCGGCGTTGCTGGCCGAGAACGGCCGCGCCGTGGCCGCGACCGCGGACGAAGCAGAAGCGATGCGGCTGCTCCGCCGCATGAAGGCGGAGGCGGCGCTGCTGATCGCGCTCGCCGATATCGGCGGCGTCTGGCCGGTGATGCGGGCGACCCGCGCGTTGACCGACTTGGCCGACACCGCGGTCGATGCCGCCACCCGCTTCGTGCTGGCCGAGGCCGCGCGCGCCGGGCGGCTGACGCCAAAAGACAAAACTCGCCCGCAGGACGGCAGTGGCTACATCGTGCTGGCCATGGGCAAGATGGGGGCCTTTGAGCTCAACTACTCGAGCGACATCGATCTCATCGTGTTCTACGACCCCGCGGCGCCGGCCGTGCCGGAGGATGCCGCGTCGGCCGCGCTGTTCGTGCGCCTGACCCAGCGGCTGGTGAAGCTGCTGCAGGAGCGCACCGCCGACGGTTACGTGTTCCGCACCGACTTACGGCTGCGGCCCGATCCGGCCTCGACGGCAATCGCGATCTCGACCGCGGCGGCACTGTCTTACTATGAAAGCATCGGGCAGAACTGGGAGCGCGCCGCGCTGATCAAGGCGCGCGCCTGCGCCGGCGACATCGCGGCGGGTGAGGCTATCCTCAACGAATTGTCGCCCTTCGTGTGGCGCAAATATCTCGATTTCGCCGCCGTCGCCGACGTGTACACCATGAAGCGGCAGATCAACGCCTATCGCGGGCATGGCGAGATCGCGGTCGAGGGCCACAACATCAAGCTCGGCCGCGGCGGCATTCGCGAGATCGAGTTTTTTGCGCAGACCCAGCAATTGATCGCGGGCGGCCGTAATCCGGCGTTGCGCGACCGCGACACCCTCACCACCCTCGACAAGCTCAGCGACGACCACTGGATCGACGCCGCCGCGCGCGACGATATGAAAGCCGCATACTGTTTCCTGCGCACGGTCGAGCACCGGCTGCAGATGGTCAACGACGAGCAGACGCAAACGCTGCCGGCCGAGCGCGCGGAGCTTGAGCGTTTCGCGCGCTTTCTTGGCTACGCCGGCCGCGACGCCTTCGCCAAGGTGCTTCTTGAGCATCTCGACAATGTGCAGCGCCATTATTCGCGGCTGTTCGAAAAGGCGCCCGGCGCCGACAAGCCGGCACTGGCGTTCCCGCCCGACGCCGACGACCACAAGACGCTGGACCGCCTGGCCGAGCTCGGTTTCCGCGCGCCGCTGGAGGCCTCGACGATCATCCGGCAATGGCTTGCGGGCGGCCACCGCTCGATCAAAGGCGAGGTGGCGCGCAGCCATCTCGAGGCGCTGTTGCCGGTCCTGCTCGAGCAATTGGCCCGCACCGACAATGCCAACGCCACGCTAGTGCTGTTCGATCATTTCCTCGCCAATCTGCACGGCGCGGCGCGGCTATTGTCGCTGCTCCGGCAAAATCCCGATCTCATTGCTCTGATCGCGTTCGTGCTCGGCATTGCGCCAAGGCTCGCCGACACGCTGGCGCGTAATCCGCAGGTGATGGATGCGCTGGTCGACCCGAGCTTCTTCGGCGCACTGCCGGACGACGCGGAATTAAGCAGGCGGCTCGACGCCGAACTCGCGCAATCGCGCTACGACGAGGACCTGCTCGAACGCATCCGCATGTTCGGGCTGGAATACATGTTTCTGATCGGCGTGCGCATCCTGTCCGGCACGGTGACGGCGCGAGCCGCGGGCGAGGCCTTCGCGCGGCTGGCCGACGCAGTAATCCGCGCCGTGCACCGCGCGGTCGCCGGCAATTTTGCCGCCACCTATGGTCATATGCGCGCCGAGCAGACCGCGGTGCTGGCCATGGGCAAGCTCGGCGGGCGCGAGATGACCGCGAGTTCCGATCTCGACCTGATCCTGATCTACGATTTCGACGACAAGCACCCCGAATCGGATGGCAAGCGCGTGCTCTACGGCGCGCAATATTTTGCCCGCCTAACCCAGCGGCTGATCAATTCATTGACCGCGCAGACCAATTACGGCGCGCTTTACGACGTCGATATGCGGCTGCGCCCCTCGGGCCGCGCCGGGCCGCTCGCCACTCAGATCAGCGGCTTCACGAGTTACCAGGAGACTGAGGCCTGGACCTGGGAGCACATGGCGCTCACGCGCGCGCGCGTGGTTGCGGCCTCGCCGGGGTTTGGCGCGCGGGTGGAGAAGGTCATCCGCGAAATTTTGCAGCGACCGCGCCAGCCTGAGCAGATCGCCGGCGACGTGGTGGAAATGCGCGGCGCCATCGCCAAGGAAAAAGGCGACCGCGAACGCTGGGACCTCAAATACGCCGCCGGCGGACTGGTCGATATCGAGTTCATCGCGCAGTACCTGCAGCTCGTGCACGCGCACAACGTGCCCGGCATTCTCGACACCTCGACCGCGCGCGTGCTCGACAAGGCCTGGGCGCTGCACGTGCTGCCGGTCCAGGAGGCCGAGGTGTTGCGCCCGGCGGTGCAGCTCTATCAGGACCTCACGCAGATCCTGCGGCTGTGCCTGGCCGGCCCGTTCGACGCCAAGACCGCAGGCGCCGGGCTGTTGCGCCTGCTGGCGCGCGCCGCCGACGTGCCGGATTTCGCCACGCTCGATGCCACGCTGATCGAGACGCAGGCGAAAGTGCGCGCCAGCTTCGTGCGGATTTTGGGCAAGGCGCCGGTTTAGGCGGCTTCTTCCTTCGGCAGATGGCATTGCGGGTACAGGGGCAAGCGCAGCACCACCAGCGTGCCTTTGCCGAGGGTGGAGCGGATGCGCATACGGCCACCGTGCAGCTCGACCAGTGACTTAGCGATGGCAAGCCCCAGCCCCGAGCCCTGATGGCTCTTGGTGAGTTGACTTTCGACCTGTTCGAACGGCCGGCCCAATCGCGCGAGCGCGTCTTTGGCGATGCCGATGCCGGTATCGGCGATGGCCAGCACGATGCAGCCGTCGGCGGCGCGCCCGCGCACGGTAATGCGGCCGCCGGCGGGCGTGAACTTCACCGCGTTGGACAGCAGATTGAGCACGATCTGCTTGAAGGCGCGGCGGTCGGCGCGCAGGCTGAGATGCGGAGAGATTTTCGCGACCAGCTCGAGTTGTTTGTCCTGCGCGCGCGCCGAAACGACACGGATGGCTTCAGCCAGCAGCGTATCGAGATCGAGCTCCTCGAAATCGAGCCGGATGCGGCCGGCCTCGATCTTGGCCATGTCGAGAATGTCGTTGATGACGTCAAGCAAATATTGCCCGCTGCTGAAGATGTCGCTGCAATATTCGCGATACTTGTCGGCGCCGAGCGGGCCGAACATGCCCGACTCCATGATCTCGGAAAACCCGATGATGGCGTTGAGCGGCGTGCGCAGCTCGTGGCTCATATTGGCGAGGAATTTCGACTTGGCCTGGTTGGCCTCCTCGGCGCGGGTCTTTTCGGCGGCATATTGCTCGGCCAGTTCCGCGAGCCGCTGCTGCGAGGCGCGCACGTCGGCGACCGTCGCCATCAGCCGTTTCTCGCTGTCGACCAGCTTTTCCTCGTGCGTCTTGAGCGCGGTGATGTCGGTGCCGACCGAGACATAGCCGCCGTCCTTGGTGCGCCGCTCGCTGATGTGCAGCCAGCGGCCGTCCTCGAGCTGCGCCTCGAAGGTGCGCGCGCCTGGAATATTCGGGCCGCCCGTGATGGCTTTGCTACGCACCACCGGCTGGCGGCCGGCCTCGACCACGGATTCATACGACGCGCCGACCGTGATCGCCTCGTCCGGCAGGTTGTGCAGCTCCTGGAAATTCGAATTGCACAGCACCAGGCGATTGTCGGCATCCCACACCACGAAGGCTTCCGGGATGGTTTCGACGGCATCGCGCAGGCGCATGTCCGCGGCCATCGTCTTTTCGACCAGATTCTTCTGCTCGGTGATGTCGACTGCGATTCCGATTAGACGCGGGCCCGGCTCGCCCGGCGCGCGCACCAGCTCGCAACGCGCGCGCAGCCAGACCCAATGGCCGTTGGCGTGGCGCATGCGGAAGGCATGATCGATGGTGGTCGCCGTGGCTTCGGCGATCTCCGCCGCCAGGTCGTAGAGCCGTAAGTCGTCCGGATGGGTGAGCGCGCTGACGTCGCCGAACGACAGCAGGTCATCCTTGGCCGTGAGCCCGAGAATCTCGAACATCGACTGCGACCAGAAGATGCGCCCGCGCGGCAGGTCCCAATCCCACAAGCCGCAGCGGCCGCGGTTGAGCGCGGTATCGATGCGGCTGCGGACCGTCTCGTAGATCAAGTCCGCTTCCCGCGCCCGTGTCGCCTGCCAGTGGAAGGCAAAGCCGAGGATCAGCACCACGAAGCCGGTGGTAGCCGAGAGTGTTATCGTGAGCGTGGTGAGCGAGCGCCAGGACACCAGCGCCGCGTCGCGCGATTGCAGAACCGCGATCTGCCCGAACGGGGCTTTTAGCGTGTGCACGGTCGCCAGCGCACGGCTGTCATCGGGCAAAGTGATTTCCATGACGCCGGCGTCGGCGCCGAATGTGGTGAGCAGTTGCGTCGGCCCGAGTAGGTCGATCAGGTGACGGCCGATGGTGGCGTCGGCGGCCGGCGTGGCGGCCGTCACCACGCCCTCCGCATTGGTCAGGAGGAAGCGCCGCCCGGCGGCGGTGGCCCAGAGCGGCAGCGCACGTGCCAGCACCTCCTGCGGACGGGTCTGCGCGTCGGCGGACTGCGGGAACGGCTGTTGCAGGCGCTCGGCGGCGATTTCGGCGACCGCATCGATCGCGACCATCATGTCGTTGAGAGCTTGCCGGCGGTGGTCGAGCACCTGCACGGCGGCGCCGACGCAAATGGTGGCGAGAAACGCGATGATGAGCACCGGAACGGCGCGGCGCAGCAAGGGCTCAGCGGTCAGCAGGCGCCGATACGCCGGCTTGGCGATCGATTGCGCGAGACCTTGAATGGAATCTGGACGTGCGGACGCACTCGCCGCACCGGCGCGCGCCATTGATGGCCTCCGTTCGGAGTT
>Ga0265337_1001372_pt1 | contig 11994 bp, 11 predicted proteins | sample 42122metaG_FD_192441 | JGI IMG/M metagenome (GOLD analysis project Ga0265337, IMG submission 192441) | Rhizosphere microbial communities from Carex aquatilis grown in University of Washington, Seatle, WA, United States - 4-21-22 metaG | ecosystem: Host-associated > Plants > Roots > Rhizosphere >... | reverse complement strand
CTCTTGCCGATATCGCCACCGCTGAGCGTGAGTTTGCCGGCAATACTGATTGCACCAAGTAGTACTAGCGATGTCCGAAATGGATCATTTGCGGACGTGGCGTACCCCGATCACGATGTCTGCTTTACCCCCGAAAGCAGACATGCGCCGGTAGCTCTTCGATGTCGCTTTGTGCAGAAGCAGAAATCAGCTCGGGGTAAATCGAGTTTGCATAATTTGGCAACGCTAGCGCGCGCGGGATCTAAATTTCTGGCATTTCATTCTTTCACTGCTCCGGTCATCGCCGACACATAGTGCTCGACGAAGAAGGCATACAGGATCACCAACGGTAGCGATCCGACCAGCGCGCCGGCCATCAGCGAGCCCCAGCGGTAGATGTCGCCGTCGACAAATTCATTGACGATGGCGACTGGCACCGTCTTGTTCTGAGTCGAGGACAGGAAGGTGAGCGCGTAGATGAATTCGTTCCAGCACAGCGTGAAGCAGAAGATGAACGACGAAATCAGCCCTGGTATCGCAAGCGGCAACACGATCTTGGTGAGGATTTGCCAGCGGCTGGCGCCGTCAATCAGCGCGCATTCCTCGAGCTCGAATGGGATGGTCTTGAAATAGCCCATCAGCAGCCAAGTGGAAAATGGAATGAGGATGGTCGGATAGGTGAGGATCAGCGCGAACGGCGTGTCGAACAGGCCATACTGGAATACGACCGAAGCCAGCGGGATGAACAGGATCGAGGGCGGCACCAGATAGGCCAAGAAGATCGCGCCGCCGACCCACTGCGCGCCTTTGTAGCGCAACCGCACGATCGCATAGGCGGCGAGCACGCTGGCGATAATCGAGAGCACGGTGGCGCAGATCGCGACCAGCATCGTGTTCCATAGCCAACGTGGATAATCGGTTTCGAACAGCAGTTTGTAGATATGCTTGAAGGTCGGATTCCAGGTCCAGAATGGATTGAAGCGCTCCAGATCGAGCAGTTGCTCGTCGGGTTTGATGGCGGTGAGGGCCATCCAATAGAACGGGAACAACAGCACCGCCAGAATAATGAATAGCGGCAGATAGAGCGTAATGAGCCGCCGCGGCAACCTCTCAAGATAGCTCATGCCTTCGCTGTGGTCCGTCGCTGCCGATGACCCGGAGAGGACCTGTTTCGGTTCGGCCAGCTTGGAAGCGAGCATCTCAGTCATTGCTCTCCCCCTGCTGCCACTTGCGCCGCTGCAGCCCGAACCAGGAAACCAGGATCGCGGCCAATAAGAACGGAATCATGGCGGTCGAAATCGCCGCGCCTTCGCCGAGTTGCCCGCCCAAGATCGCCCGCTGATACGACAGCGTCGCCATCAGTTGCGTGGCGTTGACCGGACCACCGCGCGTGAGCACCCAGATCAGCTGAAAGTCCGTGAAGGTAAATAAAACCGAAAATGTCATCACTACTGCGATGATCGGCGTCAGCAGCGGATAAGTGATGTAGCGAAAAATCTGCCAGCTGCTGGCGCCGTCGATGATCGCGGCTTCATAGAGCGACGGCGACACGGTCTGCAGCCCGGCCAAGAGCGTGATGGCGACGAAGGGCACGCCGCGCCAGATATTGGCGAAAATCACTGCCCAGCGTGCGTGCCAGACATCGCCAAGAAAGTCGATATTGCCGGAGATCAGCCCGAGGTGCCGCAGCGACCAGGACACGATGGAAAATTGGGCGTCGTAGATCCACCAGAAGGCGATGGCCGAGAGCACGGTCGGCACGATGAAGGGAATCAGCACGATGGCGCGCAGCATCGCCTTGAACGGTAGATTTTCATTGAGCAACAGCGCGAGATAGAGCCCGACGGCAAATTTCACCGCGCTGGCGACGCCGGTATAGAGCAGCGTGTTGAACACCGAGAGCCAGAACACGCTGTCGTCCCATAGCCATTCGTAGTTCTCGAGACCGATGAAAACGCCGCTGCGGCCGATCTTGGCGTCGGTGAACGACAGCCACACGCCGAGGCCGAGCGGATAGGCAAGAAATAGAATCAGGAACGCCGCCGCCGGCAGCATGAACCAGAGGGCAAGCCAATTACGGTTGGTCTTGAGCCGGTCCCAGCCCGTGAGGGCCAGCGGCGATGGTCTAGCGGTTTTGACGGCGACATCGGTCATTGACAAGGGCCTCATGCAACGGAGGCGGCGCAGCGCCATGCGCGCGGCGCCGCCAGTCCGAAGCTCACGTCATCAGCGATAGATTCGCTGCAATTGCCGTTCGGCGATCTTGATGGCGCCTTTGGCGTCCTCGCGGCCGGTGCAGAAGCTCGCAAACATATCGAGCACGACGAAATCGGCAATCGCCGCGGCGGTCTTCTCGCCGACCGATCCGAGCCCGCCGGCGGTCAAGGTACGCTTGCCCGCTTCGCCGAAGATTGTGTTCTTGGGGTCGGCGGTCCAGATCGGATTCTTGTCATAGGCATTGAGGCAATGGGTCAAGTAGCCCTGCGATTCCTCCAGCCATTTGTTGAACTGGTCCGCCTCCAGCATGAACGCAATCAGCGCCTTGCAAGCTTGCGGATACTTGGTGTGCGTCATCGCCATGATTGGATACATCAGGTGCAACTCGGTCGGCTTGCCCACCGGCCCGACCGGCCAGACTGCGTGATCCATGTCCTTGGCAATGTTGGTCTTCGTGGGATCCTTTTTCGCCGCGACATAGATCGAGATACCGTTGTCGGTCCAGTTGATTTCGCCGGCAAGGAACGCCTTGTTGTTGGAGGCGTCGTTCCACGCTGCGACGCCGGGGATCATGTTGCCATAGAGCGCCTTGGCGTAGTTGAGCGCCTTCTCGGTCTCCGGCGAATTGAGGACGACCTTGTCATTTTTGTCGACGACGTTGCCGCCGTGCGCCCACAGACACCAGTACACCCAGGCATTGCCGTCGCCCGATGCGTGCCCGAGCGCGAAGCCGCCCGGCGTGTTGTTCGCCTTCATCGCCTTGGAGTATTCGAGAAATGCATCGGTGGTGGTCGGGAATTTGGAGAATCCGGCCTTCTGCGAGGCTTCCAGCCGGTAGTTCAACATATTGCCGCTGTAGCAAATCGGAATGGCAATCCATTTCTTGCCGTTCATGGCGTATTTACGCGCCGACTCAACCCAGCCGCCATATTTCTTGCCGAGATAGTCGGCGACGTCGGTCATATCGACGCATTTCTGCGGGAACAGATGCGGCAGCGAATACAGACCCCAGAACATGTCCGGGCCGGCGCCGGTATTGGCGGCGACCGAAGCCTTCGGCTGCACGTCCTCATAGGATTCGCGCGAGATCGTGACCTTCACGCCGGTAGCCTTGGTGAAAGCCTCGATCAGTTTTACGAACTGGTCGTCTTCCGACTGCACGAAATATTTCCAGCGCAACAGCGACAGCGCCGCGCCTTTCTCGGGTTTCCAGGGCGCCGTCTGTGCCCAGGCCTTGGCCCAATCGAGAAAAGCCGGCCCGGTGAGCGCGCCGGCTGCGGCCAGCGCAGTGCCGGTTCCAACCAGCGTACGGCGAGTAATCTTCGTCATGGACGTTCCTCCGTTTATGTTAGACGGTGAGCCGTTGCCCCGAAGTGGCATCGAACAGATGCACGAGCCGGGGGTCGGGTTTGAGCCGGATCTTGTCGCCCGGCTTAAAAGGGTGGCGTTCGCGGAAAGCGGCGATAATTTCGGTATCGCCGAGCTTGGCGACAATCTGAATTTCTGAACCGGTCGGTTCGACCACTTGGATCACGGCCTCGGCGCCGTCGTCGGCAATGGCGAAGTGCTCGGGCCGCACGCCATATACCGCTTGCCGGCCTTCGCTGCCGCGCGGCGCCGCAGCGAGCGGCAAGCGCGATCCACCGGGCCCGTCAAATCCGGGGCTGCCATTGGCTCGAATGGCTCCCGACAGAAAATTCATGGCCGGCGAGCCGATGAATCCGGCAACAAAAAGATTAAACGGCCGGTCGTAGAGTTCCAAGGGCGCGCCGATTTGTTCGACGCGACCGTCGTGCATCACGACAATCTTGTCGGCCATGGTCATGGCTTCGATCTGATCGTGCGTGACGTAAACGGTGGTGGTCTCCAGCCGTTGATGGAGCTCCTTGATTTCAGTGCGCATCTGCACCCGCAGTTTGGCATCGAGGTTCGACAACGGCTCGTCGAACAAAAATACTTGCGGATCGCGCACGATCGCGCGGCCCATGGCGACGCGCTGACGTTGGCCGCCCGAGAGTTGACGCGGATAGCGTTCCAGCAATGGTAGCAGACCTAGGATTTCAGCCGCGCGCTTGACGCGTTTTTCGATTTCGTCTTTGCGCGCGCCGCGCAACTTCATCGAGAACGCCATGTTGGCGGCAACGGTCATGTGCGGATACAGCGCATAGTTTTGGAAAACCATGGCCACATCGCGCTCTTTCGGAGGCAGGTTGTTAACGACGCGTTCGCCGATTTTGATTTCTCCGGCGGTGATATTTTCCAGGCCGGCGATCATGCGCAGCAATGTCGACTTGCCGCAGCCGGAGGGACCGACCAGCACGACGAATTGGCCATCATCAATTGTGATCGTGACGCCGTGAATAACGGGCGTCAGTCCGAACGCCTTGCGCACGTCGCGAATGACGACGGACGCCATTGTTCCTCCCAACTGCGGGTCTTGGCTTTTTTATTTGGCCCGCGACCAGGCCGGTATTCTATCGGGTAAATCGCAAAACCAAAGGCCTTTCCCGCCACAGCAGGCTTCGACTTCGGGCCTAGTGGGCCGCATAGTGGGACCGCTAAAGAGCCATGCCGCCATCGATGAGATGCGGCTGTCCGGTGATGTAGCTCGATTCGTCGGACGCTAGAAAAACCGCCAGCGCGGCCACTTCCTGCGTGGTTCCAAGGCGCCTGATTGGTTGGCGGGCGATAAATGCCTCGCGTACGGCTTCAAATGACTGTCCCGTGCTTTTGGCGATGGCGGTGATACGCCCATCGAGCGAGGGTGACTGGATCGTCCCTGGGCATATCGCATTGCAGCGAATGCCTTGCGTGATGAAGTCGGCCGCGACCGCCTTGGTCAGCCCGATGACCGCAGCCTTGCTGGCACCATAGGCGTGGCGGCTGTGCACGCCCCGGATCGACGACACCGTCGAAGAAATATTGATGATGGAGCCGCCACCATTCTTCAGCATGGCCGGGACAAATGCGCGTAGCGTGCGATGCATCGACTTCACATTCAGATCGAACGAAAAATCCCAATCTTCCTCCGAGCAATCGAGCACGCTGCCTTGATGCACGTAGCCGGCGCAATTGACCAGGATATTGGGCGCACCGAATTTGGAGATGACCATCGACGCCAGAGCGGCGACCTTTTCGGTCGAGCGTACGTCGAGTTCGAACCGTTTGTCGGTTTTTAGTTGCTTCAGCTTGTCGGCAGCGAGATCGGTGGCGATGACGCTGACGCCTTCGGCCAGGAACGCCTCGGCGATGGCAAAGCCGATGCCTTGTCCAGCGGCGGTGACAAACGCCAGTTTGCCCTTGAGTCGTTCACTCACCCGACCGATCCTTATGTCAATGATTGTCTCTTGGAACGCTCTTCTGCGCAATGCGCTGATACTTGACCGCCGGCTTGAGCACCATTCCATCGGCGAGCTGGTCGACGGTGGCGCGCTGAATTTCCTGCCAGGGTGTCTGGCTCGCTGGATAGTCATAGCCGCCGTTCTTTTCGAGCGCGGTTCGTCGCCGTGCGAGCTCCGCTTTTGAAATGAGAACGTCGGCTCGCCCCTTGGCAAGATCGATGCGAATGCGGTCGCCGGTTTGCAACAGCGCAAGCCCGCCGCCGGCGGCCGCCTCCGGCGACGCATTCAGGATCGATGGCGAGCCGGAAGTGCCGGATTGCCGGCCATCGCCGATGCAGGGCAACTCGGCAATGCCATTCTTTATTAGCGCCGCGGGCGGCTGCATGTTCACGACTTCAGCGGATCCCGGATAACCGATCGGCCCGACGCCGCGTATGATCAGCAGCGTATTTTCGTCGATCTTCAGCGACGGGCTTTCGATCCGGCGGTGGTAGTCTTCGGGGCCATCAAACACAACGGCACGCCCCTCGAAAGCATTGGGATCTTTCGGATTCGATAGGTAGCGCCGGCGAAATTCCGCCGAGATCACGCTTGTCTTCATGATCGCCGAATCGAAAAGATTACCCTTGAGCACCTTGAAGCCGGCCTGCTTTTTCATCGGCTTGGCGTAAGGCCGGATCACCTCGGGATTTTGAATCCTCGCGCGCCGAACATTCTCGGCCATGGTCTTGCCGTTGATGGTCTTGGCGTCGCCATGGATGCGGCCAGCCCTGAGCAGTTCGTGCATCACCGCCGGCAGTCCGCCGGCGCGGTAATAGTCCTCGCCGAGATATTTGCCGGCGGGCTGCATGTCGACCAGCAGCGGGACGTCGTAACCGACTTTCTCCCAATCCTCGATCGACAGCTTCACGCCGACGTGGCGCGCGATCGCATTGATGTGAATCGGCGCATTGGTCGAGCCGCCGATGGCCGAACAGGCGACGATGGTGTTTTCGAATGCCTTGCGGGTCAAAATATCCGTCGGCTTAAGATCTTCGTGAACGATTTCAACGGCGCGCACGCCGGTTTCGTAGGCGATTTGCGCGCGCTCGCGATAGGGCGCGGGGATCGCCGCACAACCTGGCATCGACATGCCAAGCGCCTCCGCCAGCGCATTCATCGTCGAGGCAGTACCCATGCTATTGCAATGGCCGACCGAGGGGGCCGAAGACGTGACAATGTCGATGAACTCGCTGTACTCGATTTTGCCCGCAGCATGATCGGCGCGCGCCTGCCATACCACCGTGCCGGAACCCGCGCGCTCGCCTTTCCACCAGCCATTGAGCATCGGCCCACCCGAGAGCACGATGGACGGGATGTTGACCGTTGCCGCCGCCATCAGACAGGCCGGCGTGGTCTTGTCGCAGCCGGTTGTGAGCACGACGCCGTCGAGCGGATAGCCATAGAGAATTTCGACCAAGCCGAGATAAGCGAGATTACGGTCGAGCGCCGCGGTCGGCCGCTTGCCAGTCTCCTGCAGTGGATGCACCGGAAATTCGAAGGCAATGCCACCGGCCGATTGAATCCCGGCGCGCACGCGCTCGGCGAGTTCGAGGTGATGGCGATTGCAGGGCGATAGATCCGACCCGGTCTGAGCAATGCCGATGATCGGCTTGCCCGATGTGAGTTCCTGTTTGGTGAGTCCGTAGTTCAGATAGCGCTCGAGATAGAGCGCGGTCATCCCCGGATTATCAGGATTGTCGAACCAGAGCTGCGAACGCAGCCGGCGCCCGCGCGATTGAGATGGTTCCCGGCCCATGGCCTCTACGCTCCTTTATGAGGGATAGCATCTGAGCACAAATTTGAGGAGAAGACAGGGAGGCCCGAAGGTTGCGTGCAAGTGGCGGAGGGAGAGGTACTGGAAACTAACCTTCTCTGGGGTAAACCAGAGTGATCCAGCGTAATCGAGCGAGCTCAAGCGTATTGATTGGATGAGGTTTTCGGTACACACAGCCCGGCGTTTCACCCGCCGGGCGGCCGTATCGTCACCGCATCAGTTCACCGCGAAGCAGTAAAGCAGGCCGGCGCCGCCGGAGCTCTTCAACCCCTCCGGGCTGCAGCCGCGCGAGGGATGCGCCGCATTCCACGAGTGCGACGGCGCATCGTCGCGCAGGCCCAGGCGGTCGCTGTGACCGACGATGGCCGAGCCTTCGCCGCTCTTGGTCCAGTTGCCGCAAGTCGCATCCTTGTCCGGCGGTGGCGCGCGACCATCTCCAGTCGAGCCGGTGAGGACGTCGTGCTGGTTGCCGACAAAGAACCGCCCGGGAATGTACCGCCCGTTTTCCGCCAAGGAGTTCTCCAGGTTGATTTTGTTGTTGGAATGCAAATCCTCAACATTGGCTGCGATCTGGACCCCGTTGACATTGACCCACGGGCCCCTGCCGATCCGGTCGCGAGCGTTCACCGCCGTCGCCCCGCCGGTGGCTTGCACGCTGAGATAGGCGTGCCATGTCTTGGAGCCGGCGCCGACCTTGGCCGCCAGATCCTGGCAATGCTTATCGGCACCGGCGAGGCCACCGTAGTCGGCGCCTTTGGGTCCGCCGACGCTGCTGACGAAGAACGTCACATTGGGATATTCGGACGGCAGCGGTTGCGCCTGCGATTCCCCGGTCAGAACGTAAGGCGCAAGCGCCGCGACTGCTAAAGCAACAACTGCAAACTTCATGGATTTCTCCCCCGCTGGGTGCTGATCGATCTCGCCTGAGAACTAACTCCAAGCTGGCCGATTTCTTTCATGATCGGATTGCTTGGCAGCCTTCGGCAAGGCCGGGTTCGGGTCTTACGATCAAGTGTTCGTGACGACAATACTACCGCGGCGACTCGAAGAGGCGCATGTCCACTATTGGCACTTGGCGGACAATCAAGTTGCGCCCGCGTTTGTCCGCTTTCGGACCAAAGCGGACAAAGGTGCATTTTGGCCCGCGATAGTTTGTCCGCTAATGACCCAAAGCGGACAGCCGTAGGGAACCGCAATGACCTTCGCGCGTTCCCTCAAATGATTTACACATTAAAATAATAAGAGGAATGATCTCATGCGCCTATTACTCGGTGTTATACTCGGAGTCTTTTTAACGGTTGGATTTGCTTACGTTTATGACGCGTCGACAACCCATCCTTCCGATTCGATGGCTCAGGCCAGCATTGAGCAGCGCCCGATGGTGAACTGGAATGTTGTCAACGCAAACTGGCAGGGATGGTCAGTCCACGTGCGTAACACGTGGAATAAGCTAGCAGCGCGATGAGCTAATTGGTGGACACCGCTGCGCCCCTAAGCAATATGAAGCTTCCCGGAAAATCCGAGTGTTGTTGGGTAGGAACCGCGCCGAAAACGTCCTATCGCAGCCTCGACCGTGACGGCGAAGCCGATGTCGCAATCGTCGGTGCCGGTATTGTCGGCCTCACAGCGGCTTATCTTTTGGCGCAAGCAGGCCTATCGGTAACTTTGCTCGAAGGGCGGCGCATCGGCCGCCAAGTGACAGGCCGTTCGACCGCGAAGATCACGAGCCAGCACGGATTGATCTATCGGTACCTGATCGACGCCTTCGACATCACGATTGCAAGACGCTACGCCGAAGCCAACCGACGAGGGGTTGAGCAGATTCGCGATTGGATCGACACCCTCGATATCACATGTGACTTCGCGGCGAAGGATGCCTACACCTATACAATCGGTCCAGCGCGCCGCGAGGAGATAGAGTCTGAGGCCGATGCTGCATGTCTTGTCGGCTTCGACGCCGAAGTGCTCGCCAGGGCACCGCTGCCGTTCGAGACATCCGGAGCGCTACGATTTCCGGATCAGGCGCAATTTAATCCCGCGCAGTATCTCATTGGTCTTGCGAAGGCGGTGAAAGCGAAAGGCGGCCGCATCTTCGAGAATACCCGCGTGACGAAGATCAAGCCGGGCAAACGCTGGCGGGTGACCGCTGGCCAGCATGCGCTGTCGGTTCAACATGTCGTCATAGCGACCGCCCTGCCGATGGCCGGGCCGGTCGCCTACGACGGTCGCACGCAGCCACGTTGCCATATCGCTATGGCATTCCGCATGGTGCCGCAGGCAGAGATCGACGGCATGTTCATTGGTATCGATGAGCCCACCCATTCCCTGCGAATGGGCAGCGATCGTGACGGCCCTTTGCTCGTTGCGCTCGGCCCGAAATTCAATACAGGCCAAGACGGCGATGTCGCGGTCCGCTTTCGAGATCTTGAACGATGGGTGCGGCATCATCTTCCAGTCGGCCAGGCAGCATGGCGCTGGGCGAATGAGGACTACGACACGGCGGATCGGCTGCCTTTTGTTGGCCAACCGTCCAAGAAGGCACGCGGCCTTTATGTAGCAACCGGTTTCAATGGGTGGGGCATCAGCAACGGCACCGCTGCCGGCGTGTCGATTGCCGACCAAATTTGTGCCCAACCCAATTCATGGGCGTCAATCTTTGATCCTGCGCGTCGGTCTCCAAAGGGCTTTAATAAGGGCGCCGACACTCAATCGAGCGTCGCGGACATCAAAGCAATTCCGACTGGTCAAGGCGGCGTGATCAAGTGCGGAAAGCAGAAACTTGCTATTTGGAAAGATATGAGCGGGAAACCGCACGCACTTTCCGCTTCCTGCACACATTTGGGCTGTACAGTGACGTGGAATAATGCCGAACGCACGTGGGACTGCCCGTGCCATGGCTCGATATTCTCCGCCGATGGAAGTGTAATTCACGGGCCGGCGGTCAATCCGTTGGCCGCTAAAAAGCTTCCGTCAATGCGGACACGACATCGTGTACGACGTGGACGGACCTCTGCAATTAGTTAGAGCCGAGATGTCCGAGTTAGACACTTAGCGGACAATCCAGCCGCACCCGCGAATGTCCGCTATTGGACAAGAGCGGACATTGACCAACCGTCGTGCCTATATCGGGGGAATTAAACGGCCGTCTTAAACGCGCCGCATACGGATCAAAAACGTCAGGCCTTCGCGGCCACCGTCTCCATTTCAACTACCCATTTCGGATTAGCAAGCTTGCTGACCACAACCCAGGTCGAGGCCGGCGTGTGCCCCGGCTTAAGATATTTCTCGCGATGAGTTTTAAGGTACTTCAGGCCGTCTGGGTCTGTTGAATAGACATTGAGCCGGACGATATTCTCGGGACCCATGCCGGAGTCTGTAAGGATCGCCAGCGTATTCCGCCAGATCTGGTCATGCTGCGCCTCGAAACCTTCGGCAACCGTGCCATCGAGACGCACGCCAACCTGCCCGGCAGTAAAAAGCCAACGTGCATTCGGAGGAACCTCTACGCTGTGACTGTACATCGCTGCAGGCGGCGCAACGGTTGGAGGATTTCTGGTCTTCAGCATGATGGTCACTCCTTTTGTCAGGCGGCCTTGTCTGCCGAGGTTAACTGCAAAGCGGCTGGGCAGCGCGGTGAAGTAGGCATGATTGGGTGTCTTGCCGTCAATGCTATTTGCTGCGGTGCAATGGTCGTTAATGGCACTTAGCGGACAATCCAACTGCGACAGCGATAATCCCCTATTGGACTAACAGCGGACAAAGGTCGATTTTGGCCAGCGATGGGTTTTCCGCTTTTTACCCATAGCGGACATTGGTCCGGATCGGCGTCTGACTCCTGTTGTGCCCAATTTCTCACCCGCGTGTCACCGTAAATGGCAGCTATCGGCGGTTCATCGCATCACCCATGACGGCGCTTCGCTTCGATGGGGCGGCATAGCGATACCACCAGACGCGAAGCAAAAAAATCAAAGCTGTGTGAACTGTCTCACAAACTCTTCATGCGATCTGCGCAAATATTTAGTGGGTCGGGGCTCCTGTACGGAGGCTCACATGCGCAAAGCAATTAATATCGCGCTGGTGCTAAGCAGCATCTTCGTCAACGTGACGGCCTCACCGAACAAGACCGTTGCCGAGACGGAAGCGCGAAATACGCAAATCCACAATGTAATTGTGGTCAGTGGTCTTCATGTCGCGCTACCTGAGGACATGAAGATCTTTCCGGTGGAGCTAGTGCCGCTGCCTTGATCGCGCCTCGAATAATGCGAGGTCCGTTGACCCAGCATTTGGCTAGTTTCTATCGGAAAAAATAGCCTTAGCAAAAGTAAGAGGCCATCGGATGAAGCGGAAAAACCTCATCGCTCTTATCGGAGCTTGTGCCTGCGCGATTGGGTTGATGCTAATTGCATTTCCTTCTCCATCAGTGAATGCAGAGCAGCCTCCTCGGAACGGGTGCGTCGCCGTTTCCAGGCAAGAATATAACAGCGCCAATAGGCAAAAGCTGTTGCATACCCGCTTTAGCACGTATGCGAGAACGGGCCGATTAGGGCGGCGCTACTACTGGTATTGTCACTCATAGCGCTCGATGATTTCGCGGATGGACAATAAGCCGGTATCGGAGATCGCCGCCGTTGCATTGCGATG
>Ga0265337_1001370_pt1 | contig 12001 bp, 8 predicted proteins | sample 42122metaG_FD_192441 | JGI IMG/M metagenome (GOLD analysis project Ga0265337, IMG submission 192441) | Rhizosphere microbial communities from Carex aquatilis grown in University of Washington, Seatle, WA, United States - 4-21-22 metaG | ecosystem: Host-associated > Plants > Roots > Rhizosphere >... | reverse complement strand
ATGGTCGGCGCGATGATCGTCGGGCGCATCTCGGTCACGGCGCTTCCCATCCCCGGGACGCCGCTCGGCATTCACCGTCTCTCACCCGCCGTTCCCGTCGCGCGCGGCGACGAGATCGGCATGTTTCACCTGGGCTCGACGGTGGTCGTGCTCGGCGGTCGCGGCTTGGCTTTTTCGCGCGCACCAGGTCCGGTGCTCTACGGCGAATCGCTTCTGTCCTAACTGACGGCCAAGGTCGATGAACGACGAAAGCGACAACCAGCACGGAGACGGAGAAGCCAAGGATGATTCGTTTCCGGTGATCGTGGACGTCGATGTGGGAACCGTTGCCGACGTTGCCGAAGTGCTCGCGTCTCCCGATGGTCCGCCGCCGCGACCGCGTCTGCCGACGAGCCGGCCGCCGCCGAAACCGAAAAGTCGCCCCTCGAACCCGCCTGGGCTCGAGCGCCTTCCTTCGCTTGCGACGCGGCGCCCCTCGATGCCCCCGGCGTCGCTGAAGCCGGTGAGCGAAAGTCCGTCGATTCGCCCGATGCGGATGATCGCGCTCGGCGGTGATCTCCGGACGCGCTCCGAGCCTCCCCCTTCGGCGCTCGAGCGCACGTCGTCGCGTCCGCCGCACGCCGCGCCGCCGGCCACGACGCTGGACCCGGTCGTCGAGCACCTTTCGGAGGCGCCCGTATCGGAGCTCGAGGTCGATCCGTTCGACGACGTGACGCCGGCGCGTGTTCCGGGCGTGTCGTCTCGTCCCCCGATGCCCCGGAGAACGCCGCCGGCGCCCAAGCCGTTTGCCGGTCCGAGCCCGGCGCCCGAGTCGGGGCCGGAAATCGAAGTCACCACCTCGTTCGAGCATGACGACGACGCTCACGAAGAGCGCACGAGCGTCGAGGAGGTGCCGGACCACGAGGTCGCGCCGGCGTCCGACGAAGAGCCCATCGCCGTGACCGAAGAGCCGCCGATCGCCGGACGTCTCGCACCGCTCGCGGAGTTCGCCTTCGCCGATCCGCCCCAGTTGCCCGCGTTACCGTCGCTTCCGCCGGGTTCCCCGGAGGAGGGACGCGACAACGAAAAATCGCGGAAGCCGCCGCCCCCGCCGAAGCGCGGCTCGCGACGATCGGTGCCGGCACCGTCAGAACACGCCGTCGCGCAAGCGCTCGAACCCGCGACGTTCGAGATGCCCACGTCGAAGCCGCGAGCCAAGCCGTGGTGGGAAGAGCTCTTCACCGACGATTTCGCGCGCGGCATCGCGCCGCTGAGCGAGACGCAAGTTCGCCGCGAAGTGGGGTTCATCGAAGATTCGCTCGGCGTCGCGAAGGGCGGCGTCGTGCTCGATCTCGCGTGCGGTACCGGCCATCACGCCGTCGAGCTCGCGAGCCGCGGCTACGGCGTGGTCGGCTTCGATCTGTCGTTACCGCAGCTCGCCATGGCCGGCGAGTACGCGCAGGAGCGCGGCCAGAAAATCAATTTTCTCCAGGGCGACATGCGGGACATGTCCTTCGACGAGGTCTTCGACGGCGTGTTCTGCTGGAACACGAGCTTCGGCTACTTCGAAGAAGAGAAGAACGTCGTCGTCGCGCAGCGCGTCTTCAAGGCGCTACGCCCCGGCGGCAGCTTCTTGCTCGACGTGGTCAATCGCGACTTCGTGGTCGCGCATCAGCCGAGCCAGGTTTGGTTCGAGGGCGACGCCTGCGTCTGCATGGACGACATGAGCGTCGATTTCATCACCAGTCGCCTCCGCGTGAAGCGCACCATGATGCTCGACGACGGTCGCACGCGCGAGTGCAGTTTCTCGATCCGCGTGTACGCGCTGCACGAGCTCGGCAAGCTCCTCCACGACATCGGTTTTCGCGTCACCGAGGCGAGCGGGCACCCCGCCTACCCCGGCGTCTTCTTCGGCGCCACGAGCCCGCGCGTCCTGATCCTCGCTCAGAAGCCCTGAGCGATTCGCCGGTTCGATGCGGCGCGGTGAGCCGAACTCACCCATGAGAAGGGTTTCTCGAGGGCGTAGCGCGGCTACGCGTCCGGCGTTTGTGATTCCGATCGCTCAAGACCGAGACCGACCCCCAGTCGTTCGAGGGCCGTCTCGACGATGCGACGATCGGCAGGATCGAGTTGTCCTTTGCCCGCGCGGAAGAGAGCGTAGTGGAGCGCCGCCGCTTCGAGCGCCGAGAGCGCCGTGGTCCGATGAAGCGCGAGCGCCTCGATCTGATAACGAATCAAGAGTCGGCCATCGGCGAGGACTTGCTCGCCGGTGATCTCGGCGCGCTCGCGGCCCTCGTTCACGAGCTGCCGGATGATACCGCGGACTCGTGCGGCGCGGCGGCGGATGCGCTTCGCGGTCGGGTCTTCGTAGAGGGAGAAATAGCGATTTCTCGGCAGTGTCTTCGGCGCGAGCACCAGCGCGCACAGGAGCGCATCGTAGTCGACCCCCGCGCTCTTCACGACGAGCCCGCCAGGTCGGTCCCGTGCTCCGAGTTGATCCGAGCCGCTTGATTGAACGAGACCAGCGCGTCGACGAGCTCGCCGATGTCGCCCTCCATCACGCGGTCGAGCTTGTAGAGCGTGAGCCCGACGCGGTGATCGGTGATCCGGTTCTGTGGAAAGTTGTAGGTGCGGATCTTCTCGGACCGCTCGCCGCCCTTCACCATGTCGCGTCGCTCGTCGCGAATCGCGTCACTCTGCTCGCGCTGCGCGATATCGAGCAGCCGGCTCTTCAAGATTTTCAACGCGCGCGCGCGATTCTTGATCTGGCTCCGCTCGTCCTGACACTTCACGATCATTCCGGTCGGGAGGTGGGTGATCTGCACGGCGCTGTTCGTCGTGTTGACGCCTTGGCCGCCGGGGCCGCCGGACGCGGCGATATCGTAGCGGAGGTCCTTGTCGTCGATCTGGACGTCGACGTCGTCGGCTTCCGGGAGCACCGCGACGGTCGCGGTGGACGTGTGGATGCGGCCTTGCGCTTCGGTCGCGGGGACGCGCTGCACGCGGTGCACGCCGCCCTCGAATTTGAGTCGCGAGTAAACGCGGTCGCCGGTGACGAGCGCGACGACCTCCTTCAATCCGCCGGCGGCAGCGTCGCTGCTCGACAGCACCTCGACCTTCCACCCCGAGGTCTCGGCGAAGCGCCCGTACATGCGGAACAGATCGGCGGCGAACAACGCCGCTTCTTCGCCGCCGGTGCCGGCGCGAATTTCGAGGAGCGTATTCTTGTCGTCGTTCGGGTCCTTCGGGAGCAAGAGCAGGCGGAGCTGCTCTTCGACGGCGGTGCGTCGCGTCTCGAGCTCCGCGAGCTCCTCGCGAGCCATGGCCGCAAAGTCCGGATCGGCGAGGAGGTCGCGCGCTTCGCGAATCTTACGTTCAGTGTCCTGCCAGGTGCCGAACGCATCGACGAGCGGCAAGATGCTGCTCCGCTCGCGGCTCAGCTTCTGGATGCGCGACGAGTCGGCGATCACCTTCGGATCGCACATGAGATCGTCGATCTCGCTTCTCCGGCGAAGGACCGCTTCTAGCTTGTCGACGGGGATCATGGATCGCCACGACGTTTATAGCGAAAATTCAAGTCCGCGGGCGCCACGCGAGTACCTGCGGCCGAGCGTGAGCCGACGACGTGGTTGTTTGGACGCGCCGCGCGGACGTTCTGGGACGCGGCGCGCGGCGTTTCTTTTTTTGCAGGCGCTCGAGTCGCGCAGCTATTTCGCGGCGGGCGCGGCGTACTTGCGGCGGAAGCGGTCGATTCGACCGGCCGTGTCCACGAGGCGCTGCTTGCCCGTGTAGAACGGATGACAATCGCCGCACACGTCGACCGAGATATCGCCCTTCGTGGACCGAGTCAGGAACTTGTTGCCGCACGCGCAGGTCACGGCCACCGGTTTGTATTCGGGATGAATATCGGGCTTCATGGTTCTCTCCGCCGACGTCGTCGGGCTGGGCAACCTAATCTCGGCAAGGCACCTAAACAAGGGGGCCTCCTCTTATCAGTCGTCGCGACGGTGGTTGCGAGGTCGGACTGCGAATGCGTTCAGGGCCTATTCCTTGACTGATTTGGGCTTCTAGCCCAGGCTCGCGCGATGCCGGGTCCCGTGTCGCGTCGCGAGGCGGTCGGGCGGATCGCGGCGGCGAGCGCCGTCCTCGGCGGCGTGGCGCTCCTGACGCGCGCCCGATTCGACCGCGGCGGCTACGACGTCGCGGCTCTGGGCGGTCAGCGCCAGATCCGGAATTTCGCGTCTCCACCCGTGTCCGCGTTGCCGATGATGGCGATCGCGAAGAGCTCGACGGATCCCGCCGTGCTCGTGCGGCGCGCCGTCGACGCGCTCGGCGGCATGCATCGATTCATCTCGCGCGGCGACGTGGTCGCGGTGAAGCCGAACATCGGCTGGGACCGGCTTCCGGTGCACGCCGCGAACACGAACCCGCTCGTCGTCGCGGAAGTCGTGAAGATGGCGTTCGACGCGGGGGCGTCGCGCGTCGTCGTCACCGACGCTTCGTGCAACGAACCGAACCGTTGTTTTCAGCGCTCGGGGATCTGGCGCGCGGCTCACGACGTCGGCGCGACCGTCATTTTGCCCGCCGCACATCGGTTTCGCGAGATCAGGATGAAGGGCGACGTGCTCGATCAGTGGCCGATCTACACGCCGCTCGTGAACGCCGACAAGGTCATCAACGTGCCGGTCGCCAAGCACCACAATTTGTCGAAGTACACCGCGGCCATGAAGAATTGGTACGGCATCCTCGGCGGTCGACGAAACCGGCTCCATCAGAGCATCGACGTTTCGATCGCCGATCTCGCGACGTTCATGCGACCGACGCTCACCGTCGTGGATGCGACGCGCGTGCTCATGCGAAATGGCCCTCAAGGCGGCAACATCGACGACGCGGCGGACGTTCACCAGGTGATCGCGAGCATCGATCAAGTCGCGGCCGACGCGTACGGTTGCACGCTCATCGGCCAAAAGCCGGAGAACATCGGCTATCTGAAGCTCGCGCGCGAGCGGGGCATCGGCGAAGTGGATTGGGCGTCACTGCCGCACGTGGAGGTTTGAGTGGCGTGCTCGCATCACCCCGAGCCGGAGCCTTCCGATCTTCCCGCACCGATTCCGTGGCTCGGGAAGGCGGGACCGGTCGTGCCGCTCGACGCGCCGAGTTCGGTTCACGCGGAAGCGCCGGCACCGGCGTCGCCGAACCCCACGGAAAAGATCGTCCCGCCGCCGGCTCCGCCGAAGAGGGAGCCCCCCCAAAAAACCAAGTCCAAGAAAAAGAAGCGTCCCGGCTCGGGCATTCCGGCGCGGCCGATCATCCGTTACCTGGTCTGGGCGCGGCGGTTCGCGCAAGCGGGCTTTCTCGGATTGTTTCTGTTCTTGCTCTGCAACACGGCCTTCCGCGGCACGTTTTCGGCGAGCTCCGAGACGCCGGTGCGGCTCCCGTATCCGGTGGAAGGGTTCTTGCTCGCCGATCCGTTCGTCGCGGCGATGACGCTCTTGTCGACGCACGCGGTGTATCGCGGGCTCGCATGGTCGCTCGGGATCGTCGCGCTCACGCTGGTGTTCGGGCGCGTGTTTTGCGGATGGATCTGTCCGTTCGGGACGCTTCACCATTTCTTCGCGTGGATTTTTCCGTCGCGTTACGTGCGCGGCAAGCAGCGCGTCGAGGCGAACCGCACGCACTACTGGCAAGCGGCGAAGTATTATTTGATGGTCGCCTTTCTCGCCTCGGCCGTTGCAGGAAGCGCCATCGGCGGGCTGCTCGATCCGATTTGCGTCGCCGTGCGCGCCATCGGACTCGGCGTTTTACCCGCGCTGCAATACCTCGGCATTCGGTCGGCGAACGGCATCGCCGACACGAACGTACGCGCGCTCCAAACCGCGAGCGACGCTTCGCAGGACTTTCTCGCGCGGTCCGTCTGGACCCCGAACCAGCTCTATTTCCACCAGACCTGGTTCATCGTGGTGCTCTTCGTAGCAATCCTGTTCATGAACCGGATCGTGCCGCGGTTCTGGTGCCGCGCGCTCTGTCCGCTCGGCGCGTTTCTCGGAGTGATCTCCCGATTTTCGCTCTTCGGGATGGAGAAGGATCACTCGAAGTGCACCGACTGCAACTTGTGCATCGTCCATTGCCAGGGCGCCGATAGTCCACAGGGCGGCGTGAAGCATCGGCAGGACGAGTGCCACATGTGCCTCAACTGCGAAGCGGCGTGCCCCGAGGACGTGATCAAGTTCCGATTCCTGCCGAACCGGAAGGGAACCACGTCCGTTCCCGATCTCGAACGGCGCACGGTCGTCGCCACGGCGGCGGCGGGCGCGCTCGCCATCCCGGCGTTCCGGATCGCGGGCTGGCCCGACCGCGGTTACAGCGAAAAAGTCATTCGCCCGCCGGGCGCCGTCGAAGAGCGGGAGTTTCTCGACCGATGCATTCGCTGCGCCGAATGCATGAAGGTGTGTCCGAACAATGCGCTCCATCCGGCCTTCTTCGAGGCGGGCGTGGAGGGGCTTTGGACCCCGATCCTCATTCCGCGCATCGGGTACTGCGAGTTCTCGTGCGTCCTTTGCGGGCAGGTGTGCCCCACCGGTGCGATCCAGAAGATCACAGAGAAGGAGAAGATGGGCATCGGCCAGAAGCCGATCGCGATGGGGACGGCCATGTACGATCAGGGCAGGTGTTTGCCCTGGGCGATGGGCACCCCCTGCATCGTCTGTGAGGAATTCTGTCCGACTTCGCCCAAAGCCATCTGGGCCGAAGAGGTCGAAGTCCCGAAGCGAGATGGTCACTATGACAAGAAAGGTGAGCAGCCCAAGATGCTCACCGTGAAACTGAAACGGCCTCACGTCGATCCGAACCTGTGCGTGGGTTGCGGCGCGTGCGAAAAAGTCTGCCCAATCGTCGACAAGCCCGCGGTTTACGTGACGAACGCGGGGGAAACCCGCTCGAAGAGCAACGTCATCCTCCTCGAGAACACGAGCTACAACCGCACCGGATAACGGAGTGGGTCGAGCCGCGTCGCGTGTCGCCGCGTCGCGTTCGGGTGGTCCGCGAAATCGTCTCGCGCACGAATTCGGGATGAAACGCTCACTCGGCCCTACAGCGGAAGTGAATCTTGCCGATAGGCACGCCAAGATTTCTCGCCACGAAAAAAACCGTCTGGAGCTCTCACCTTCACCAGTGACCGTCGCGCCGTCCGCCTCACCTGCACTGGCGTCATCGCGTACCGCCGCGTTGCTTGGTTCGCGCCGCCGCCGGAAGCACTTGTGAGACGAACGCGTGGACTTTCTATGTCGTCGACGTTTCGACGACGATGTGTGTTCGGCCGACACGACGAGCGACTCGTCGTCGTGATATTGAGAAGCAGCATGTCAACCAGCGTAGACACTTCGAACGACCCACCTCGTTCGGAAGGGTGACGCTGGGAGCGGCGATCTCGTGGGCGCCGAGGTCGATTCGCTCTCACCCCGCTTCTTATTTTCTACAGAAGGACCTTTCGAAGATGACTACGAACGATGCGGCCATTTTCCACGACAGCCGCGAATACGGAGCACCCGGTTCGGACGCGAAATGGCAGGACCGCAGCCCTTCGACGATTCCGCCAGCTCCCGAGTCTCCGCGCAGTTATCAGGATCTCGACGGCGGCCTCGGTCGCGAAGTGTACTTCAGGCCTCCTCGGTATCCCTCTGCCGAGCTCGGCCCCGTCGGCGCAAAAGTGCTCATCAAGGTCGCCGATCGAGAACGCGCGTGCCCGCTCCACGACGTCTCGCAAAACGGCGTCGCGTTCGAATGGACCGAGGCCGAGACGCTGTCCGTCGGTGACACGATTCCGCTCGTCACGGTGAGCTTCGATCGACACGAGGCGTACCGCGGGTCCGCGCGCGTCGGCTCGGTGCGACAAGTCGCGGACCGGCAGGTCGTCGGCGTTTCGTTCCTCGACACGCTGATGAACATCGACGACGTTTTGCAGCTGCGCGACGTGAAGGCGTGGAACGGCGCCGGTCCGGGTCTCGCGCTCAAGAGCCGCCCCTGGCGCGTCCCAGGGCACGAACGCGTGAAGGCGCGCATCGCCGAGCTCCGTCTGCTCTTCATCGACGCCGAGGAGCAGCTCGGTGAGCTGGAAGCGTCGCTCCCTTGGCACGTCGCGCACGGCGATCAGCAATCCCCCGCGCGGAGCGCGCTCGTGGAGCGCATCAAGCGTGAAGTGGTCGACGAGATCCTCGTCGCGACCCAGGCGGTGCACGAAGCGCTCGACCGATCGAACCCCGTCGAACTTCAGAAACTCAAGGAGTACTCGGTCCGTCACCTCGATTCGTATCTGATGCAATCGTGGTGGATGCGGCGCGCGAAGGAGAAGCCGCTCGGCTATCCCGGCGACTTCGAGCTGATGAACGGCCTCTACGGCAATCACTTCTCGGGCAGCACGCTGTTCGCGAAGGCGATGAACGTCGCGTACGTGTCGACGCCGGCTGCGGTGGCCGTCCGTGAACGCAAGGACATGGTGAAGGGTCAACTCTCGGCGCTGCTCGACCGCCCGAGCTCGGGAAATCGCCCGATTCGCATCCTGTCCATCGCCGCCGGGCCCGCACAGGAAACGTACGAATTGCTCCGCGAGCGCGAGAGCATTCCGCACCCCGTCGAGATCGTCCTGTTCGATCAAGACAAGCGAGCGCTCGCATTTTCGTACGGGCGACTGAAGCGGCTGGTTGCCGCGCGATGGCCGGATCAAGTGAAGGTCGTCTACCTGCACGACACGATCAAACGGCTCTTGCGCGACCCGACTCTGTTCGCGCCGCTCGGAAAATTCGACGCGATCTTCTCATGTGGGTTGTTTGATTACCTACCGACGGCGACTGCCGTTTCGCTCACCCGGTCTCTTTACGCGAGCGTTGCCGAACGGGGTACCCTCTACATCGGGAACATGGTTCCCTCGAGCCCCAGCCGATGGATCATCGAGTTCCACTGCGATTGGTACCTCATCTATCGCGAGCCGTGGGAGATGCTCGAGTTCGCACGTACCGCCGCGCCGGAGGCGGACGTTTCGATCATCGAGGAGCCGACCGGAGTGAACCCGTTCGTCCAGCTGACGCGCGAGTAAAATGATCGAGGAGGTTCAGCAGGCGGAGCTCCAGGCGCGGTGGTCCGCTTGGCTGATCGCGCGCAATCGGCGCGGCACCTTGAGCTCCCTCTGGCTTGTGATCGTCCTCTATCCCCTGTTCGGGATTCTCGATTACCTCCTGGCGCCGCGCGCGTGGTTGCCCGTGTTGTACGGAACGCGAGCGCTGATCACGATCGTGACGCTGGTGATGTTCCGGCTGGTGAATCGCCCGGTCTTCGCGCGACACGTGAACCTCCTCTCCGGCGGCTACCAGATCCTCATCGCGTGCGGCATCAGCCTGATGACCGTGCAGATGGGCGGGCTCGCGTCGCCGTACTACGCGGGCCTCTCGCTCATTCTAGTCGGCATCGGCCTCCTCTTCGTATGGCCGCCGCGCGTCGTGGCGACCGTGCAAATCGGGGTGGTCGTCTCGTTCTTCCTTCCCAATTTCCTGTTGAATCCGCGCTCGCTCGGCTTCACGGCCGTCTCGAATTTGTTCTTCTTGGCGTCAACCGCTCTCGTTGCCGGCGGCGGACAGGTCCTCGGCTACCGCACCGGGCGCGAACAAGTGGCCAGGGAGCTGGTCATCGAGTCGACCAAGGCGAACCTCGAACGCGCCCACGTGCGGCTCCAGCAGCTCGATAGATTCAAATCGGAATTCTTCGCGAACATCACGCACGAGCTGAAGACGCCGCTGACGATGATCCTCGCTCCGCTCGAGCTCATGATCCAGGGCGAGACGGGGAAGCTCACCGAAGCGCAGCGTGCGACCCTCCAGTCGATGCTCCGGAGCGGCGTGAAGCTCTTGAAGCTCATCGGCGATCTCCTCGATCTGTCCAAGCTCGACGAGTCGAGGCTACGTTTGCAGATCGCCGAGCACGATCTCGCCGAATATCTGCACGGCCTCGTTCTACAGGTCCAATCACTCGCTCAACGCAAATCGATCGAGCTCACGTTCGACTCCAATGTCGCCTCCTGTCGCGTCTATTGCGACCTCGAGCGGATGGAGCGCGTCTTCGTCAACCTGCTATCGAACGCCTGCAAGTTCACTCCGCCCCACGGAAAAGTCCGCGTGTCGCTGCACGACGAAGGCGATATCGTGCGCATCGCGGTCATCGACACCGGCATCGGTTTCCCGCCCGGAATGGCCGACATGCTGTTCGAACGGTTCGTTCAAGTCGACATGGGCGGTACGCGCAAATTCGGTGGCACCGGGCTCGGTCTGGCGCTCGCGCGCGAGCTGGTCTGGCTGCATCGCGGCGGCATCCGGGCGGAGAGCGGCGCGTCCGGCGGCGCGACGTTCACCGTCGAGCTCTTGAAGGGCCGCGGGCATTTCGACCCCGAGTCGCTCGATCGCCGCGCGCGACAAGAGGCCCGCGCGACGGGCAACCGCGAATCGGACCACGGCATCGGTGAGTGGCAAGTGGAGGCGATGAGCCACTATCGCTTGCTCGACATCGACGAAGCGACCGATCAGCGCGTCATCGATCGCGACCCGGACGAGGACCAGCGCCAGCAGAGTGTGCTCGTGGTCGAGGACACGCCGGACGTCATTCGGGTCATTCATCTGGCCCTTCGCAGTCAGTTCCGAATCCTTGCCGCGCCGGGTGGCGGCAAGGGCTTCGAACTCGCCGTCGAGCACCTCCCGAGCCTCATCATCACCGACATGATGATGCCGGAGATCGACGGAATGGAGCTCACCCGCCGGCTCCGCACCGACGCGCGGACTCGGCATATCCCCATCGTCATGTTGACCGCGCGCAGCGACGTGGAAGATCGCATCGCGGGTCTCGAGGCCGGCGTGAACGCCTACCTCGCCAAGCCATTTTCGACGAAGGAGCTGGTCTCCACCGTGCGCAGCCTCGTGCGGATCCAGGAGACGACCGCGGATCTAGTCCTCACGCACAACATGGACTCCCTCGAGACCATCGCCGGCGGTCTGGCGCACGAGATCAATAATCCCCTGAACTACATCAAGAACGCGCTGTCTCTGATCCGGCGCGACGTCGACGCGGTCGTCGCGCGCGCTCGGGCGGACGATCCGGCGGGGGACGCCGCTCCGGCGCTGGTCGATCACTACGCGAGGCTCGAAAAGATGTTCGACGTCGCCGAGACCGGCCTTCGGAGGATTGGCGCGACGGTGGTTCTCATGCAGCGATACTCGCGAGAGGGCTACACGAGGACGTTCCAGCCGCTCGACATTTTCGAGGCAACGCGCGATGTCGCGTCGGTGCTCCAAGCCGGAATGACCAGGCCCGTGGTCGAGATGCTGTTCGACGGCGACGGTCACATCGAATGCGTGCCCGAAGAAATGAACCAGGTCCTGACGAACCTGATCCAGAACGCCCTCGACGCGCTCCCGCGCGACGGCACCGGTTGGGTGCGCGTGAATGCGAAAGGCAGAGACGATCTCCTGGTGATCTCCGTCCAGGACAACGGCTCCGGCATTCGTCCCGAGGAGCGCGCCATGATCTTCACGCCGTTCTTCACGACGAAGGACGTCGGTGAAGGCATGGGGCTCGGCCTCACGATCGTGCACCGCGTGGTCGCTTCGCTCGGAGGCACGGTCGGCGTAACGAGCACCGTGGGCGTCGGAACCGAGTTCACTCTGCGCATCCCGAGAAAAAACCGCCGCCTCTCGAGCCCGCCGCCGCCCGAACACGCCTCGAGCAAGCTCGGCGCGAATGGCTGAAACGATGGCGATCCGAGAGTGGCGGCCGTCGAGTCGACAGAGTTGCACTGAACGGAAGATCAGCTAGCGCTGTCGAACGCGTTGGCGGAGTCGTCGAGGCCAGCGAGAAGCTCGAAGCCGGTCGCGTCGCGCTTCGCTCGATATTGACACTCGTCGCTCCGAAGGACGTATGCTCCCGGGTCGGAATTCGTCATTTCGGGAGGGGCGAACACATCGTGACCCCAAGCATTTGCAGCGCGCTC
>Ga0265337_1001366_pt1 | contig 12018 bp, 14 predicted proteins | sample 42122metaG_FD_192441 | JGI IMG/M metagenome (GOLD analysis project Ga0265337, IMG submission 192441) | Rhizosphere microbial communities from Carex aquatilis grown in University of Washington, Seatle, WA, United States - 4-21-22 metaG | ecosystem: Host-associated > Plants > Roots > Rhizosphere >... | reverse complement strand
CTTCCAAAGGATGATGTGGTGCTCGAAGTAGACCGGCATTGAGCCGTCCAGCTCCATCGTGAGCATCGGCACGAGCTCGCCGTCCACTCGGAACAGTACGCCCGGCGCCTGTCCTGCCTCGACCATCGTTGGCAGCAACTTCGGGATGTAGTCGGTGTGCATGGCGGGCCCTCCTGCTCGGTGCCTCCAACGTGGCGGCGGCACCGCCACTGTAGGGCAGCGGTGGGGTTGTCTGCTGCCCTGGGGCGGCCCGCTTCAGGCCGCCACGAAGCCCGACTCGCCGCGGCGCAGGCCGACCGCAAGCCCGCGAGGCCTATTGGCGCGTGATACGATCCCGGTCGCGCCGACATAGCTCAGCGGTAGAGCAGCTGTTTCGTAAACAGCAGGTCCTCGGTTCGAATCCGAGTGTCGGCTCCACTCCCCCGATCCACGCTCAGGAAGACCTGCTATCTCGTCTTCCGCGCCGTGAAACGGGGTCGCAGGGCTCGCCACAAGGCTCGAAGACCTGCTAACTTGCACCCGGGGTACGCATTCCGGAGCAGCCGTGGAGGTGCCACATGCGTACCAGAACCCCTTCGCCGACCGCCCCTTCTATCCCCCTGCCCGATGCGTTCCAGGCCGAGCTCGATTCGTTCCTGCTCTCCTGCGAGGCCGAGAATCTCGCGCCCAAAACCCTCCGAACCTACGAGGAAGCCGTCGCGCTCCTGGGCAGATTCCTCGTCGATCGGGCGATGCCCACCGAGCCCGCACGGATTCGACGCGAGCACGTCGAGGCGTTCATCGCCGACCAGATCTCCCGCTGGCGGCCCAACACCGCCCGCAACCGGTACCTCGCCCTCAAGCGCTTCTTCGACTGGCTGGCCCAGGAGGAGCTGACCGAGGCGTCGCCGATGGTCCGGATGCGCCCGCCGCGCGTGCCGGAGGAGCCGGTCCCGTTGCTCGGCGAGGACGCCGTCCGGACCCTTCTGCGTGCCTGCGAAGGCCGTCTATTCAACGACCGTCGCGATGCCGCCCTCATCCGCCTGCTCCTGGACTCAGGCGCGAGGAGGAGCGAGATCGCGGGCCTTACGGTCGACGCGATCGATCTGCGGGAGAAGACCGCGACCGTGCTCGGCAAGGGCCGTCGGCCTCGGATCATCACGTTCGGGCCTCGGACCGCCCAGGCGCTCGACCGCTACCTGCGGGAACGCCGAGCTCATCGCGACGCCGCGCGGCCCGAACTTTGGCTCGGCCACAATGGTCCGGTTCGGAGTGACGGCATCGGCGACATCCTCGAACGACGAAGCGAAGCGGCAGGCTTGCCCCGCATCGGCGCCCATGCCTTCCGGCATCTCTTCGCCCACACGCTGCTATCCGCCGGCATGCAGGAGACCGACCTCATGCGCCTGGCCGGTTGGCGGAGCCGCCAGATGGTGGCTCGCTACGCAGCCTCTGCCGGCACCGACCGGGCGATCGCCGCCTATCGGAGGATCGCCCCGAGCGATAAGTACTGACGCGAGCTCCGTTGCGCTGTCATCGCCCCCGCTGAACGCAGCGCCCGTCTCTTCGTCGGTGTGGCCATCACACGCTGCCTATTGATGCGAACGCCGGCCAGCGCCGACTTGACGTGAGGATTGTGCCCTCACGTCTGTTGACCTATTGACGGACGCTCTGTCTCCGGACCATTCTCTGTTGACTCGCCGGAGAGCGGAATCTCCGGACGAGGCGCCCCAGCGAGACAAGCTATCCGGCAAGATTGTGGAACTTGCGTAGTTGACGTGAAGGGGGGACAGCATGAAGTCTGAAAACCGGGCCCGTATCGTGACCTGGCGCTTGTGGCCCGCAGTGTTGATGGCTGGGTCCATCCTGCTGGTCAGATTGCCTGCGGCAGCCGCATCAACAGTCGATCCAGCGGCCGGAATGCCCGTCGCGAGTTGCGCTAGCGGGGACGAACTTCAGCTGCCAGTTTCCAGCACGGTTGAAGATGACGGCTGGATCCGCGTAAATTACGAGATCGACGGGGTTAAGGGCTACCAGGAACTACCGCCGATTGGATTTGTGCCCTCTTCTGCAACTGACACGATACTGGCGCGGCATCATCTGCCAGTGCGTCCAGCCGCGGGCAGCGACCTTGCCGCTTGGACCTCGAAAGTCAGCGGCCTCTGGTGGAATCGATCTCGTGGCTTGTGCAAGGACCCGATTAACAAATACACAAGCTACGCGGCGTACAACCAGATCTGGGGCGGCGTGGAAGTGCGATCGCAACCGGCGTACCTCTTTAGGGGTGTCGAGGCCAACTTCAGGCAGCCGCAAATTGTTAACGGCTACTGCCAGTCCCAGGCGACAGTTTCTTCCTGGGTCGGTTTGGGCGGTGACACCAACTCGCTTCAGGACTTCTTCCAGACCGGCACTGGTATCTGGGCGAATGGGTCCATTAGAGCTTGGTACGAGGCGGAGGTTAACGGTCAATACTACGATGCTGTCAATTGGCCTTTCACGGTTTCCCCGAACGACTCGATGTTTGCGCAAGTGAGTTATTCGAGTGTCAACTTCACCATGTACTTCCTGGAATGGAATGACACGACTAACCAGTTTGCCGACTACAACATGGATGTCTCCGGGTTCCTTCCTGCTATCGGGACGATCCCAGAGGTTAGTGCAGAGTGGATTGACGAGAGAAGGAGTGCGCCTCTCTTGAACTACGGCGCGACTCATTGGTCGGCAATGAAAGTTCAGCACAGCAACTCATACCCAACTTGGACGAACGCCTACCCAGAGCCGACCAAGTGGAACATCAGCATCACCACTAATGGTTTGGGGTCTGGTGGTACAACAGAGTCGACCACATCGGGCATTACGTCCAGCAACACGATGAGCAACACCTGGAAGGCGTGCTGACCTAGCTCTGAGGTTCGCCTGCAGACAGCGTAGAACTCAACTCTCGGACTCGCTTGCGATGTCGATACAGCACGATGTGCTTGCCCATCGGCTCGACGGTGGCGTTTAGCGGAACTCGATCGCCCAGACCGACCTGATCCCACCACTACATCACGCGCTCAGGAAGACGACGATTTTCGTCTCCCTAGCGGCGGGCTATGGTCCGCATTGCACGACACGACTCCTGCCGCGCGTACGGCGGAGGGTCCGCCAGTCGATCTGGGACCTTCAAGACGCCCCGGCGGGATCTCTCAGCGCACATGGCAGCGGCAATCAGGTCAGACACGGGCGAAATCGCGCACAAGTCTTGGGACATTTTGGCCTCGCCGCGCATCCTTATCATTGACAGTCTCAGTCTCACCAGAAGCAGAACAGGGGTTACTAACGGAAGCGCAGCGTGAAGGGTCGCAAGTGACAGTTGAGCGGCTGTCCCTGTCGCCAGGGCCAGGTGGATCCGTCGCTCTTTCGTCGGAGTCGGCCGACTTCGAGGCTGCGTTCGAGGCACACTACCAACGCGTCTGCTGGTACGCCTTGACCATGCTCCGCGATGCCGGTGAAGCTGAGGAGACTGCGGCGGAGACGTTCGATCGAGCCTATCGAGCCTGGAACTCGGGAAATGGCCCGAACGGCCCGCCGTTGCCGTGGCTGCTGGTCATCTGTCGGCGGATCGTCCTTGGGCGCCGCCGTCGAGCCCGGCTCATCGCCTGGCTGCCATTGCCGGAGCACGGCCATGAACCCGCCGGCGACAGCGGCGCCCTCGCGGCCGTCGAGTTTCGCCTGTGGCTGCGCCAGATGGAGGGCATCCTCTCGACCCGCGAACGCGAAGCGCTGAGCCTGCGCTATCTAGACGACCTCGGCGATGCGGGCGCGGCCCTCGTGCTCGGAATCTCACCATCGGGTTTTCGCACGCTCGTGTCGCGAGCTATTGCGAAACTGCGCAGTCACCGGGAGCTTTGGGCATGACACACGACATCTCCGACGACGAAATCTGGAACGGCCTGCGACGTCGGTTTGCGGCTGGCGAACGATTGATCTCGAGACCTGCCCCCCGGCGCGAGCGGAGGGCCGACCTGGCGAAGCCAATCAGGCGGCCCACGAGGCTCCGAATGGCTGGGGCCGGCTCCATCGTTGGCATCGGCGCGGTAATCGTCCTCGCTGCCGTGGTGCTCGGCCCGGGATCTCAACGACCGGCCGCGGGGCCGACATCCATGTCCCCCACCGCCTCGACCGCGTCCGCGACCCCTGACGAGACTACCGGACAGACCTTGGCCTCGACTCAGGACGGCCTTTCGCTTACCGCTCGCTTCGATCGCACCAACGTTGAGCCTGGCGGCAAGGTGACGATCGACGTCACGATCCACAACGGTCGGACGACCGAGATTACGTATTTCGCCCCTTGCCCGGGGGCCGTGGAGATGAACACGACGGCGTCGCTACCCCTGGAGCCGATCGGGAGGACTTGGACCGGCATCAAGGCCGACTTGAAGGCAGATGCCCTTGGCAAGGGCAACGTCGGGGGCGATCAATCTGACAACATTCCGGCTGCCATCTATAGCGTGTCATGCGAGCCAGGAATAACCCTACTGAAGCTCCTGCCTGCCCAGACGATTGAGAGCACCCTGTCATGGACCGCCAACCTTATCGAGGGCGTCCCGGCTGTTCCTGGTGATGTCTCATTCACCATCACATTGATGGGTCCGGAAGGATATCCGGCCCACTTCGCCGGTTTCACCGAGGGGCAGTTCGAGTATGGATTGGGGGTTCCCGTTGACAAGCTGCTTCACGTCGCGGGTAGCGTTCATGTCGCCGGTCACGCGCCAAAGGTCCTGAGCAAGGGTCAGGTCATCGACGCCGCCTTGGCTGACCCGCAGTTCGAGGCCTGGCTTGCAACAGAGCCCGAGAGCACATGGACCACTGTGAACATAAGCCTCAGAACTGGAGGCATCGTCCCAGGCGAATGGACGCTGGAAGTAGTCCAGGGAGTCGGGGCCGAGAACCATTACGGGTTTGCTTTCGTCGACCCATTCACGGGCCAGGTGACGCTGGATTTGGGCCGCGTCTTGCCTTAGCGGGGTGCTGTGGCGACGAAACGGCGGATACACCCGCGGTGGCCAGGTGGCGAATGCATGCTCGGCCCTCGCGACCGCCCGCCGAGTCGTCAGCTCAGAAGCGCCGACCTTGCCGTGGCTGCGCGCGAACCGCTCAGGCGCTCGATCGCTACCTGCGGGAGCGCCGAGCCCATCGCGACGCTGGACGGCCCGAACTTTGGCTCGGCCACAATGGCCCGGTCCGGAGCGACGGCATCGGCGACATCCTCGAGCGACGAAGCGAAGCGGCAGGCTTGCCCCGAATCGGTGCCCACGCCTTCCGCCATCTCTTCGCCCACACGCTGCTATCCGCTGGCATGCAGGAGACTGATCTCATGCGCCTCGCCGGTTGGCGGAGCCGTCAGATGGTGGCTCGCTATGCAGCTTCGGCCGGCACCGACCGCGCGATCGCCGACGCCAGTTCCGGTTGCCCCTGGCACTACCACGATGGGCCCTGCGTTCAGCGGGAGCCGTGTGCCAGACGGTTACCGGACGTATGCGGACGGCGCCGGAGAAGACCCGTCCGGCGGAGCGACCTCTGGCGCTGGAGGTGACGCCACAAGGTATACTCGTTTGGGCGGGTTGCCGAGGGATGATCACGGCTAGGGGCGTCGACCGAACATGCGGCAACACCGTCGATCGGTGTCGAGGCTTTGTCTCGCTGTACCCACCGGTCATGTTGCCAAACCCGGTGGTTGATGCCCGTTTCGGCAGTTGTACGACTTTGTTGGGAGGGAACGATGTCCAAAGTACGCGCCGCGGCGGTATTGCTCGCGTTAGCAGCTCTGCTGGCCCCTTTGGCGCCGGCTGCTGCTTACGGACCGAATCCAGTCGACTTCAGTATGTGGTCTCAGTTCGGTCTCTGGGCTACCGAGGCTCCAGAGAACACGATGTGTGTTTCAGCGTCAGCGGTGACGATGGTCAACTACATGAGTGGTAACCACACAGCCAGTGCCTACAGTCACGCGACCTATGTGGTCCCTTGGTACAACCAAGCTAAAGGCACAGGCACATCGACCATGCACACCAGGTACTACTATCCGAGTTTCCATGAGGTTGGACTTGACCCGAGAGCATGGGCCTGGTTGATGTGGCAACACACGGGGCCGGGATACGCATATCACGACTACTACTTCACCGATAGCGGTTCGCCTAGCCAGTACACAGCCAACTACTACATGGCCGACCAGCTTTATCGGCTTCAATCCGCGAATCAGCCCGTTGGCGCTTTGACCGATAACGGTCATCACGCTGTTGCTGTCGTAGGTTTCAGGAGTACTGATTGGCCAGCGCAGGTCTCAGGCTTCTATGTTGTCGACCCATACGCTTCGCAAGCACGCAAGAATTACTACAGCGGCTGGATCGGTGATGCGCCGGGCAGCTACTTGGACATCACCACCTGGAACACCTATTACTTTACGTACTATTACGATGAAGGCCTGCAAGCTGCATATCCAAACGGCTATTACTGGAAGAACCAGTATGTTGTCGTCTTGAGGTCCAAGAACGACTCGCCCCAGCCTACGCCCACCAACGACGCGATGCCTCCGATATACGGCTATACATCGGCGCCGTCGGTCGCGATTGCAGCGACTTCAGATGCTGTCTCCGACCAAGCCTACAGCTCGATCGAAAACGCGACGCTTATTGGCATCTCGTCGAATGGCTTGTCGAACGATCCATCCCTTGCTGTTGACCTCCGGGGAGCTCAGATCGGCCGGCAGGTGCATGTCGATAGTCTCGATCCCGCAGTCCCTGCTTATGAGCTCGTAGAGGTCAAGTCCGGCGGTGCGGTAGCAGCCGTGGCGATGATAGTGGACCGACCTGATGGCTATCACTTTGGCGCGCTATCGCCCGTGGAATCCGGGTGGAGCATGCCAGATGGTTCGGGCGCGACCACAAGGCTGCGCCAAGACGGCATCGACGTGAAGTCAATGAAGCTGGTTTGGGGGGCATCCGACGAGAGCAGCTCTCCGTTTGGGCCCATCTGGCAGGCCACCGACGCTTCGGGGGTAAACCACTTCCTTTCGCCCGCCGATGGCGTCACCACGGCCGTGCACACGCATCACGGGAACCACTAGGACGATGCGACGCGCAGCAGGTCCAACTCCTGCTGCGCGTCATCCCAAACGGCCAGGTGCGTGCCGTCTTCAGACCATGTAACCCCTAGATATCCCCCATCGGTCGCGGACAGCTGGGCTACCGGCGCACCAGTCGCCGTGACCACGAGCGTCGAACCGGAGGACGCATCCGTGGAGGCACCGATTGCGACCAGGCGCCCGCCAGGAGAGGCGACGGCCCAAGAGCCGGCGGGCAGTTTCGAGGGAACAACTCGGGCGCCGTCCCATTCACGGAAAGGACCGGCCGCAGGCTGATTCTCGGGCTGCAGCAAAAGATGACCGTTGGATAGCCAGGACATCGGCAAGCCTTCTGCCTGCGTAGGCGTCACGGCCCGACTTGCTCCGGTTGCCCCGTCGAGGACCATTGACGCGCAATAGTAAGCGGTGTGGGACATGCCGCAGGAGGCTGCGATGTGGTCGCCGTCCGGGCTGAACACGGGAGTATCAATGGGACCCAGCAAGACGCCAGGAAACGAGGTCGCGACCGTCAGGCTCGGGTAGGAAAGGATCTCCGGGGCCGCAGGGGTTCCCCACGCGGTGTCCGCCCGAATTAGCAACCGGGAGCCGTCGGGAGACCATGCGACGGGCTCGCCGGTGATGGCTCGGCTGAAGCGGCCAGAGGCCCAGACGGTAAACGAAGGCCGGCCCTGCGGTGACTCCGCGCTCCTTATCGACAGAGCAACTGCGCCGTGGCCGCTGCCTATAAGAGCGCTACTGTCGTATTGCCCGTCTAGCAGCGTAAGTGTCCCGTCCAGGCGGTGGATTGTCACCTGGCCGATATAGCCACCACTCGCGCAGTCTGCGGTTGCATACGTGTTGGCGTCGATCCACTTCGCCATCACAACTCCGTCAATCTGGGCCAATACGGTACCCGCGTCGTCGATCATTTCCACGCTCTGGTTGTCACCCACGAGGACATGATGGTCATCTGGCGACCACTGGACGTAGCTTGGTCCAGACGGCCTAGTGACGGCGACGCCGCCGGATATCGTTCTCACACTTGGCTGAGTGACGGTCGCCGACATTTCGTTGCAAGGATCAGGCGAAGTGATAGCTGTGGGTGTCTCCGCGCTGAAACTCGAGACTGGCGCACTTGGAGGAATCGAAGGCGAGGCAGCCGTAGAGCCGGTCGCTCGGGAAACGGCAGCCGAACTCGACGCCGTTTCAGCCGATCCAGTCGGGGTCGTGCCAAAGGATGGACGCAGACCGAGTGCAATTACGAGCGCCACGACCAGAGCAACTGGTGCGATCGCCGGACGGAGGTGCAGCGTCGTCGATGAGCCGTGGGCGGGGACTGTAACAGTAGACCAATGGCCTCCGAGGTTCGCCTTGAGGGACCTGTGCGCGACGAGTAGCCGGGAGCAGCGAGGGCAACGGGCGAGATGATTTGCTACGCGTCCAGGGAATTCCTCGATCGGTCGACCGTCGGCCAGGGCGATCAGATCTCGCTCGGAAATGTGTCGATTAATCCAGGGTTTCATCTTCGCCCGTCCTCAACATAGTCGGCCAGCCAGTGCGCGAGCCTTCGAGCGGGCGTGCGCTAGCTCAGCGGCAACGGTTCCCCTTCGAATGCCCATGGCCTGTGCTGCCTCTTCCTGCGAGTAGCCGAGCCCGTAGACAAGCGTCAGTGCGCCTCTCTCTCTTTGGGGCAGCCTAGCGATAGCGTTGGCCAGATCCAACCCAAGGTCGGAGTCGAGCGGGGCCGACACGGTTTCCACGCCGAGGCTAGCCGTCCGATCGGCCTTGAGCCTGTAGATCTTTCGGACCGCGATAGTCCTCAACCAGCCCCGCAACTTCGTGGGGTCGCGCATGTCCTGGATGTGAGCCCGGGCGAAGACGAGCGTCTCCTGAGCGACATCCTCCGAGTCGGCTCCGGCGCCTAACGCCTCGCAAAGTCGGACGAGATCAGCAAAATGACGCACATACGAGCTATCGAGTGTCGGATCGGGCACCCCCGGATCCACGATTGCCTCCACATCTATTAAGGGCAGCAAATCGGACGATTTGTTTAGTCTCGCGACGACGCGCTGCAAGTATGCAACTCAGTCAATTGGTAGGCGGGGTCAGCCTTCGGTCTTGACGGAGCACCGACGGTTTGCCACACTTGGTATGGCAAGAGCATAGAAAGTATGGAGGCGCATGCTATCTCGTTCGGTCGCCAGGGTGAACTCAGTGGTGATGCTGCATCCTGAGGTGCCGCTCACCACCGCCGACGTTGCGCGTGCCTCGGAGCTGAAGTACACGCCGGCAGCATCGGCGGTCGCAACGCTCGAGAGGCGTGGCCTGATCCGTCGGGTCCGGCGGCTGGGCCAGGACGCCTTCGAGCCAAACCGCGACGACCCGCACTATCCGATGGCCTATGGAACGGCGCTCGTCGATCTCCCACTGGCCGAAGCGCTCCGAGGCGAGCACGTCCAGGCCGTGTTTGCCTACGGGTCGCTCGCGCGAGCTGGGGGAGGCAACCCGGGTAGCGACCTGGACCTTCTGATCGTCGGTGACATCGCCGACCGCGATGCACTCGTTGAGCGCCTCGCCGTGCTCGGGGCCAGGATCGGCCGCTCGATCGACCCCTTCATCCTGACGCCAGAGCAGTTCGATCAGGCGTCCCGCGAGCGCGATCCTCACGTCGAATCGGCGCTGGCTGGCGTCCGCATCATTGGCACCGTGTGATGGCCACCCCGACCAAGGCTCAGCTCGCCACAGCGCGAGGTTTCCTCGCCCGAGCGGCCGCTCGCTTCAACGGCGCTGCCGCAGCCGTGGCGCGACCGAACCCGACCGAAGGGGAGTTCGACAACAACTTCGACGGCGTCGTAACCGGCATCTTCCACGTCGTCGACGCGTTCGAGCTGATCACGACCGGCCTTCGCCGAGAGGCGCGCGAAGCCGAACAGGCGACCCGGATTCGATCCGCCGTGCTCGCCCTCGGTCGGGCTGGCATTCCGGACGTGCCGGCCGCAACTCGTCTCGTCGGGCTCAATAGCCGTCGGAACACGTCTGTCCACGGTGAGTGGCTCGAAGTGCTCGATCCTGACGCACTGCTCGACGCGATCAAGGCCGGTCGTCAGCTCCTCGCGGCCGTGGAACGCTACGCGAAGGACCATGGGGTCGCGGTATAGCCGCCGCTCCGCTCTCAAGGCGTCCTTCCGCCCATGAGGCGCCTACGGTGAGGCGACCGCTCATGGCTTATCTCACCCCACTGACTGCTGCTGCCCCGCGCTGGTCCCGGCGCGGTGGGTGCGGACAAAATCGATGATCTGCTGCTCCGTCGCCGTGGCCAGGTCCAATCCAGCGCCGCGGAACCAGCTGACCATTCGCGCGAGAGCGCGAAGTCGGTCGTATTCCGGCGCCGGGATCACCGCGACCGCCAGATGGCCTTTCGCGACGATCGTTCGAACCCGACCTTGCGCCACCTCCCCGACCAGCGTAGCAAAGGCGGCCCGGGCATCCGATACACCGATCGTCCGTAGCGGCGAGAGGATCGCGCGCGGCTCCGCCGTGAGCTTTCGGACGGCGGTTCGGTCAGGCGGTCGCAGCGAGGCGAGGTCCGCGAGCTCGGAGGGGTCGGCCAAGGATTCGGGGTAGACGTCCAGTGCGTGGAGGGTCGCAAGCGAGTCTTCGATCTTGCGCCAGTGCTCGGCTTCCTCGTGGGTGATCATGACCGCGAGGGGTTGCCCGTCCTTGAGACACACGACCGGGTTGCCCGCTTCCACCTTCTCGACGGCTGCCCGAAGGTTGGCGCGCAGCTCGCGCATCCCCATGGCTTCGAGAACGCCACCAATGGTCACGACGTCTCCTCCCCGATGTGTGGTCTTCGGCGTCACCGTACTACGGCTCGGCTTTCCGGGCAAGGCATTTTGTGCACGAGATTGCAGCGACAACCCGTACAGTGGGACACGTACCCGGTCACGTACACAATGTCTTGCGACCCAGCTGATAAGAGCGTACGGTCAGACCGTTCTCGCTCCGCCTCCTGAACTCGGCCCCAGGCGCGGCTAAGCAGGAGGCCAGAGCGAGACGAGCAACATCCCGGCGATCGAGTGACGGCGCTTCCCAGCAGGGCAGGAGCCACAGTCGAACCGCCGGGCAACGCCACGGAAGGACAGGACGTATCCGAAGATGGACGAGGCAGAACGGGCCAGTCGGGCCCTTCGCGGCAGGATCGGTGCACACCGACTCCACGCGACCCACGACCCTCGCGAGACGACCAAGGCAGCCAGGCAGGCGTTCTGGTCGTCGTTCGAGCGAGAGGTCGATCCCCACGGTCTGCTCGAGCCCGAAGAGCGCGCTCGACGTGCCGCGCACGCCCGAGCCGCCCACTTCGCCCGCCTCGCCTATCTGTCCGCTCGGGCGCGAGCAGCGCGCGCGCGACGACCCCAGCCGCGGCACGGCGATCTGCTCTAGCGCGATCGCGAGGATGCTCCTCCCAGCAACCCGGATAGCCACCACGCACCGCTCGACCGCCCAAGGACCGAGCGGGCTTCGCTGTGCCTGCCGCCGAGCGGCGACGACCACCCGGCGAACCTGGCGTCGGGCGCTGCATCGAACCGTCGTTGGACAGCGTCGACCCGCGACAACCCAATGTCGCGATTTCACGCTCAATTCGTCGGCGGAACGGACGCAACTTCCATGAGCAACCGTCCTTCGACTCAAGCTCATGTCGTACGTACCCACATCGACGTCAGCCTTCTCCAGCTCTCCGATCGCGCCTGCCTTCGACTCCTCGAACACACGCGCGTCGCCACTGCCAGTCAGCTCACGGACCTCATCTATCCATCCCTACGCACAGCTCTCCGACGAACACGCAAGCTCTATCTCGATCGCCTGATCACACGAGAATCCCTCCCAGCCCAACGCGGCGGAATCCCCCTCGCATATCGACTCTCCGAAACCGGTCG
>Ga0265337_1001364_pt1 | contig 12024 bp, 8 predicted proteins | sample 42122metaG_FD_192441 | JGI IMG/M metagenome (GOLD analysis project Ga0265337, IMG submission 192441) | Rhizosphere microbial communities from Carex aquatilis grown in University of Washington, Seatle, WA, United States - 4-21-22 metaG | ecosystem: Host-associated > Plants > Roots > Rhizosphere >... | reverse complement strand
GGGCGGCGCGGCCGCGGCGGGCGGCGGCATGGTCGGCGGCGCGGCCGGCGGTTCCTCCGGCTGGCGGGTCACCGCCTCCTCGCGTTCCTCGGCCGCGGCGAGGTCCTCCGCCCGGGGCCGCGACACGTCCCTGGCGCGCATGGCCGTGGACACGGTGATCTTGGTAACCGCCATGGCTCTATTATCCGCGGGCGCGGCCCCTAGAAGATCCTTGGGCACCAGGGCGCCGGGTCCCACGTCATCGCGGCGGACAGCGGATTGAGCGCGCCCGGGGTCAGCTCGCGGACGAGGCCAGCCTGGGCGAGGGTGCCGAGCCGGGTGCCGCCGAGGTAGGCGGTGCCGAGCTCACGGACGTCGAGCGCCAGGTCGGCGGGCTGCTGCGTTCGCTCGCAAGCGGCGCCGCCGCCCGGCCCGGCGGCCCGCAGCCGCCAGCGCCCGGCGTTGCCAGGCAGCAGCGCGTCAGAAACCTCGAGCACCACGTCGACCGGGCCGGAGTACGCGCGCCCGGACAGCGCCGCGGCCAGGTCGATGACCCTTACCCACAACCCGTCGGCCACCCGCTCGCGGGCCCGGCGCTGGTCGAGCAGCTGGTGCAGCACCGGGTCGTCGGCGGGCCGCAGCTCCGCGATCACCGACGCGATCAGGTCCCGGTCGAGCAGGTTCTGCCACAGCGCCGCGCCGGCCGCCGGGTCGGCGGCGACGAGCTCCCTGACGGTCAGCTGGCCGTCGGGCAGGCCCGTCGCGTCGTCCCACCGCTCGCGGGTGGCGTACAAGGCGTACCCGCGCACCCCCGCGGCGTCCTCGGCGAGCAGGCAGCGCAGCGGCCCGGCCCCGTGCCGCTCGCCGGGCTCGTCGTAGAGCACCCGGCCCCACCAGTCATCGTCGCGGGCGAAGAACCCGGGCTGCCCGGCGAGCACCGCGTCGTGGACCTTGGCGAGCTCGGCGGCCGCGTCCGCGGGCGCGGCGAGCCGCAGCGTCAGCCGGGGGTCGGCGGGTGCCTGCGGGTCGAGCGCGCCCTCGCCGCGGTGGAACTCGAGGTACGCCGACGACGACGCGCGGCCGTAACCGTAGCGGCCATAGATGGGCGTTTCCGCGGCCCATAGCGCCGCGACCGCCTCTTCGCCGCGCGCGGCGATGTCCGCGAGCTGACGGTACATAAGCGAGCGCAGCACGCCGCGCCTGCGATGGGTGGGCAGCACGGAGACGGCGGTGACGCCCGCGACGGGGAGCACCGCGCCGGGCACCGCCATCCGCAGGCTGTAGACGCCCGTGGTGCCGACGACCATGTCGCCGTCGGGCAGCGCGGCGTCGAGCGCGGCCAGCGAGCGGTCCGCCTCGAACTGCCGTAGTCCCCGCGCCAGGCGGGCCTCGGGGAGGGGACCGCCGTTGAACGCGTGCTCGTGGACCCGGCGGAAGCTCCCGTACTCGTCGGCGGTAATCGGGCGAATCGGATACGGGTCTGCCATGATGGTCTTCATATCCCGCGCGGCCCGCCGGATGCGAATGGTTTTCCATGGCAAGTTTTTCGCTGGTACGTGATATTGCCAGGCCCGGTGCTGCGTGGACGGCATGCGGATGACCCGAACTGCGGATACCCTGCGCAGGTCATGAAAGTTCCGGCGACCCAACTCAAAGCGCGCGACGTGCCGCGCGCGCTCCGGCGTGTCGGGCTGTGGCTCGCCGACCAGGCCAGGCAGCAGGTCGTGACGAGGAACCGCCGCGTCGCGATGGTGCTCGCCCTCATCACGGTCGCCGTCGCGATCATCGCCGCGCACGTGTCCGCGTGGCTGGTATCGCCGGGCGTGATGATCTTGCCGATCCTGCTCGGCGGCCTGCTGCTGTGGCCGCGGGCGCTGCGGGTCCTGGTCGCCATCGGGGCCGCGGGGCTCATCTACGACATCGTGCTGCATAAGGCGGGCCCGGGCATCGTGGTGACGATCGCCGCCACCGCCTACTTCGCGGACGTGCTGTCCAACACCCGGGGCAAGCTCGGCACCCGGGGGCTGCGCGCCGACCGGATGATGATCGAGCTGCGCGACCGCATCCGCGCCCAGGGAACGCTGCCCGAGCTGGGGGACGGCTGGGGGTCCGCCGTGGTGCTCCGCCCGGCGGGCGGCTCCTCGTTCGGCGGCGACTTCGTGGTCTCCCACAGCGACGGCAAGACCCTCGAGGTGGCGCTGGTCGACGTATCGGGCAAGGGCATGGACGCCGCGACCAGGGCGCTGCTGCTGTCCGGCGCGTTCGGCGGCGTGCTCGGCTCGGTGCCGCGGGAGCGGTTCCTCCCGGCCGCCAACGCCTACCTGCGCCGCGACTCTGTCGACGAGGGGTTCGTGACGGCGGTGCACCTGTCGATCGAGCTGTCCTCCGGCGAGTACACGCTCTACTCGGCGGGGCACCCGCCCGCGGCGCGGTTCGACGCCAGCACCGGCCAGTGGCGCACGTCCACCGCCCGCGGCATCGTGCTCGGCGTGGTCCCCGACCTGGCCTCGGTGCCGGACGTCCCCGACGAGGGGGTGCTCCGGCGTGGCGACGCGATCATGCTGTACACCGACGGCATGGTGGAGGCGCCGGGCCGGGACATCGACGAGGGCATCGACCGGCTGCTCGGCGAGGCGGAGCGGATGGTCGTCACCGGCTTCAGCGCGGGCGCGCCAGAGCTCGTCACCGCCATGCAGCGCACCGTCGCCAGCGGCGACGACTGCGCCCTCGTGCTCGTCTGGCGGTACTAAACCGTCACCGTCGGTAGCCGCGGCCGCAACGTGCGGTTTCTCAGCCCGCGCCGCTGCTAGACAGCGCGCGTTCGGCATGGCACAGCGCGTCAGAATGTTTCTGCAATGTGTCATATCCAGGATTTTGCGGCCGGCGTGCGAGCACGGGTTGAAATGGCGCCACGATGGGTAAGGCGCTCCCGGCGTCCGGTTAGCCGACGCCGCTCAGGTTTGGTGCGGGTCCGGTGGGTCAAAGCATCGTCCCAGGTCAACGGCAGTCTGACTGGGACCTTTGTGCATTCGTTAGCATAACGACATTCCATGTTGCAAACTAATTAAGGACGATCAATGCATGCCGCGGGGGCGGGCGCAAGTGTTTCCCTGACGGTCCTGTCATGGTTCTCCGACAGGCGCGTCAGGTGACGGAGGCGTCATTGTTTGCATTTATTTCCGAGCTGTGCCCAAATGGACAGGTGACAAACTGGGGAGGAGAGGCTGTGCGGCCCGGGACGGGTCCCGGGGCCGGCCGCGCGGGGAGCAGCGGCCTGGGCGAAAAGGAGCCGCCGGAGCTTCAGGTAGCGGCGCAGGTCTCGCTGGCCGTCGCGGCCAAGGCGTCCGCGGAGAACTTCCCCGTCGCGCTCCGCGTCCTGCCCGGCCGCTGGCGCGCGCACCTGACCGCGCTGTACGGCTTCGCGCGCCTGGTCGACGACATCGGTGACGAGCCCCTGCCCGGCATGCCAGCCGACGCGAGCGCGGAGACGGTCACCGCGACAAGGCTCAAGCTGCTCGACGACCTCCACGACGACGTCGCGCGGGTCTACGACCGCAGCAGCGAGCCCGAGCTAGCCGCGATACGCGCCCTGGCGGCGACCGTCCGCGAGTGCGGCGTCCCTAGCCAGCCGCTCTACGACCTCATCCAGGCCAACCGCCAAGACCAGCTCGTCACCAGGTACGAGACCTACCGGGACCTGGCGGACTACTGCCGGCTGTCCGCGAACCCGGTCGGCCAGGTGGTGCTCTACATCATGGGCGCGGCGACGCCTGAGCGGATCGCCGCGTCGGACTGCGTCTGCACCGCGCTGCAGGTCATCGAGCACACCCAGGACGTCGCCGAGGACCTCGCCAACGGCCGGATCTACCTGCCTGGCGAGGACATGAAAGCGCACGGCGTGACCGAGGCGGACCTGGCGCAGCCGTCCGCAGGCGAGAACGTCAGGGACCTCATCCGTTTCGAGGTCAACCGCTCGCGCCAGCTCCTTGATGAGGGCGCCCCGCTGGTCGGCACTCTGAAGCACATGGCCAGGCTGGCCATCGCCGGCTACGTGGCCGGCGGCCGAGCGACGCTGAAGGCGATCGAGGGGGGCCACTATGATGTCCTGCGCGCTACGCCCAGGCCGGGCAAGGCGGACACGCTCGCCATGATGGCCCGCTGCTACGTCAAGGGGAGGTGAAGGTGAACGCCGACGACGCCTACGCCCAGTGCGAGCAGATCACCTGGGAGCAGGCCCGGAACTTCGCCTACGGCATCCGGTTGCTGCCACAGGACAAGCGCCGCGCCCTCGCCGCCGTGTACGCATTCGCCCGGAGGATCGACGACATCGGTGACGGCGACCTGCCCGTGGCGGAGAAGTCCGCGCAGCTTGAGGCGGCCCGCGGCCAGGTGCACGCGCTCGTCGCCAAGGCCAAGAACGCGGCCACCCCGGAGGACCTGGCCCAGCTTGACGACGCGGACCCGGTGCTCGTCGCGCTCGCCGACACCGGCCAGCGGTTCGCGACCCCGCTCGCGGCGTTCGAGGAGCTGATCGACGGCTGCCTCGCCGACGTCAACCAGGCCACCTACAAGACGTTCGACGACCTGCTCTGGTACTGCCGCTGCGTGGCGGGCAGCATCGGGCGGCTGTCGCTCGGCATCTACGGCACCGGGCAGCAGCCGGGGCAGCCAGAGAAGCAGAACAAGCTGGCCGACGACCTCGGCGTCGCGCTGCAGCTCACCAACATCCTGCGCGACGTTCGCGAGGACTTCCTCAATCACCGCGTCTACCTGCCGAAGGAAGACCTGGACAAGTTCGGGATCGAGTTCGCCCCGTTCGGCGAGCCCGAGCCGTTCCCGAGCGCTTCGATGCAGGCGCGGTTCGCGAACCTGGTGGAGTTCGAGGCCAGCCGGGCCCGCGAGTGGTACGGCAGCGGCCTGCGGCTGCTCGCCACCATCGACCGCCGCAGCGCGGCCTGCACCGGCGCGATGGCCGGCATCTACCGCCGCCTGCTGATGCGCATCGCGCGCAACCCGCACGCGGTGCTCGAGGGCCGCATGTCCCTGCCGGGCAGCGAGAAGGCCCTGGTCGCCGCGCAGGCGCTGGCGGGCTTCGACCGGTGGAAGTACCGCACGGGCGCCGAGGTCCAGGGAGCGCGGCCGTGAGGGCCGTGGTGATCGGGGGCGGCCTGGCGGGCATCACCGCCGCGGTCGCGCTCGGCAAGGCGGGCCACGAGGTCACGCTGCTCGAGGCCAAGCCGCGGCTGGGCGGCGCCACCATGTCATTCAGCCGGGACGGCCTGGTCATCGACACCGGCCAGCACGTCTTCCTGCGCTGCTGCACCGCCTACCGCGGCCTGCTCGACCGCCTCGGCATGGCTGCGCACGCCCCGCTGCAGCCCCGGTTCGACGTGACGGTGCTCGCCCCGGGCAAGCGGGCGGCCTTGAAGCGGCGCCGCGTCCCCGCGCCGCTGCACATGCTGCCGGCTCTCCTCGGCTATCCCTTTTTGAATTGGGCCGAACGGATGCGGCTTACCCTGGCCGCGCTCGCCTTCCGCCGTCTCGATGAGAAGGACGCCAAGACGGACGAGCTCCGCCTCGGCGACTGGCTCGCGTCGCACGGCCAGGACGAGCGGACCAGGCGCGTGCTCTGGGACCTGTTCTCCGTCTCCTCTCTGAACGTCCCCGGCGACGACGCCAGCCTCGCTCTCGCCGCCGTCGTGGTGAAGACCGGCCTGCTCGGCGACGCCGACGCGGCGGACATCGGCGTCCCCGCGCTCTCGCTCGGCGAGCTGCACGGCGCCGCCGCCGCACGGCTGCTCGGCAAGCTCGGCGCCACCGTCCGGACGCAGGCGAAGGTCACCGCGATCGAGCCCGTAGACGGCGGCGGGTTCCGCGTCCAGGTAGAGGCGGAGAACGATGTCGCGGAGGAGATAGCCGCCGACGCGGTCGTGCTCGCGGTGCCGCACGAGCAGGCGGCGAAGCTGGTCCCGGCCGGCGCGCTCCCCGCGGAGACGGTCGACGGCTGGGCCGGCCTTGGCGCGGCCCCGATCGTGAACGTGCACGTGATCTACGACCGCACGGTGATGGACGTGCCGTTCGCGGCGGCCGTGGACTCCCCGGTGCAGTGGGTGTTCGACCGGACGCGGATCTCCGGGATGCACGAGCGAGCCCGTGCTGGCCAGCACAGTGACGGCCAGTACCTGGCCATCTCCCTGTCGGCGGCCGACGAGTACGCGGGCAAGCCGGTCGCCGAGCTGCGCGAGCAGTTCGTTCCCGCGCTCGCCGAGCTCTTCCCCGCCGCCAAGGCGGCGACGGTGACCGAGTTCTTCGTCACCCGCGAGAAGCGGGCGACGTTCCGCCAGGTGCCAGGCACCGCGAAGCTCCGCCCGAAGGCCGCGACCGGGCTGCCCGGCCTGGTACTCGCGGGCTCGTGGACCGACACCGGCTGGCCCGACACGATGGAGGGCGCGGTGCGCAGCGGCCTGAACGCCGTAATTACGTTGCACGACGTGTTGGCCAGGGGAACAAACCGGGATGGTTCAGAACTTGCTGAGAATGGCGCAAGTGAAGCGAGTGAAGTGAGCAAAGCCGAAGTGAATACGGATGCGAATGAGAGGGAGGTGCGCTCGTGACGGTCGTGATGCCCGCTGGCGTCGCCGTGGCGCGTGACCTGGTCGGACCGGCGACGGAAGCCGCGATCAACCGGCTGAGCCCCCGCGTTCGCCGGGTGGCTGCTTACCACTACGGCCTCGCCGACGCCGAGGGGAACCCGGTCCGCAACGGGAGCGGCAAGGCGCTGCGCCCCGCGCTCGCCCTGCTCTCCGCCCGCGCCGCGGGCGTGGCACCCGAGCGCGGCGTCAGCGCCGCGGTCGCGGTCGAGCTCGTGCACAACTTCTCGCTGCTGCACGACGACATCATGGACGGTGACACCGAGCGGCGGCACCGCCCGACCGCGTGGACCGTGTTCGGCGTCGGCGCGGCGATCCTGGCCGGCGACGCGATGCTCGCCCTGGCGAACGACCTGCTGCTTGAGGACACCGCGCCGGGCGGCCTGTGGGCGGCGCGCTGCCTGTCCACCGCGGTGCAGCGGCTGATCTCCGGGCAGGGCGAGGACCTCGCGTTCGAGGAGCGCGGCGACGTGACCCTGCCCGAGTGCATCGAGATGGCGGGCGACAAGACCGCCGCGCTGATGGCCTGCGCCTGCACGATCGGCGCGGTCTTCGTGGGCGCCTCGCCCGAGCTCGCCATGGGCCTGGCCGAGTTCGGCGGTCACGTCGGACTCGCCTTCCAGCTCACCGACGACCTGCTCGGAATCTGGGGCGCGACCGAGGTGACCGGCAAGCCGGTCATGGCCGACCTGCGCGCAAGGAAGAAGTCGCTCCCGGTCGTGGCCGCGCTGACCAGCGGGACCCCGGAGGCGGCCGAACTGAAGGCCCTGCTCGCCCGCGAGGACGAGCTGTCCGAGGACGACCTGCACCACGCCGCCGGCCTGATCGTCGCCGCCGGCGGCAAGGCCTGGGCCGAGAAGGAAGCCGACGACCGCCTGAAGGCCGCCGCGGCCTCCCTCGACGGCACCGGGATCCCGGCCGACGTCCGCGCGGAGTTCATCGCCATCGCCGAGTTCATCACCGCCAGGCAGTGGTAACGGTGACCCCCGGACGTCGTTCCCCGTGTGGCTTTTGGCCGGCTATAGCCGGCCAAAAGCCACACGGACGGGTGCCTGCCCCGAGGCCGCGGGATCTGGTGACGCACCAATGACAACAACAGTTCGCAGGGCTCCCACGCGTGGCACCGAAGCGGAGGGCGCGCGCCTGCATGCGGTGCCCGCCGGCACCGGGCCGACGGTTCCAGGTTCAGAAAGCGCCGCCGCCCGCGCGGCGAGCGCCGCCACGGACGCCGCGGCCAGCGGTGACCTCGGCGAGCTCGCCGCCGGCACGCTCGCCCGCGCCCGCGACCACCTGCTCGGACTGCAGGACCCGCGCGGCTGGTGGATCGGCGAGCTCGAGACCAACGTGACGATGGACGCCGAGGACCTGCTGCTGCGGCACTTCCTCGGCATCCTCACCGAGACCGACCTCAAGGAGACCGCGGCCTGGATCCGCTCGCAGCAGCGGGACGACGGCACCTGGGCCAACTTCTACGGCGGCCCGGGCGACCTCAGCACGACGGTCGAGGCCTACGTCGCGCTGCGGCTGGCCGGCGACCCCGTCGACGCGGAGCACATGAAGACCGCGTCCGGCTGGATCACCGGCAAGGGCGGGCTCACCGCCACCCGCGTCTTCACCCGGATGTGGCTTGCCCTGTCCGGCCTGTGGGACTGGAACGCGCTGCCCGTGATCCCGCCCGAGGTCATCTACCTGCCGTCCTGGTTCCCGCTCAACATCTACGACTGGGGCTGCTGGGCCAGGCAGACGATCGTCGCGCTCGCGGTGGTGTCCAGCTTCAAGCCAAGCAACCCGGTGACGTTCACCGTCGAGGAGCTGCACGCCGCGGTGCCCGGCCTGCCGCCCAAGGGCGACCAGAAGGACCCGTGGTCCCTGGCCTTTAACGCCCTGGACAAGGCGCTGCACAAGGTCGAGCCGCGGATCCCGGCCCGGGCCAGGCGGGCGGCGCGGCGCCGCTGCACCGACTGGATCATCGCCAGGCAGGAGGCCGACGGCTGCTGGGGCGGCATCCAGCCGCCGTGGGTGTACTCGATCATGGCCCTGCGCCTCATGGGCTACGGCCTGGACAACCCCCTGATCAAGAAGGCACTCGACGGGCTCGAGGGCTTCACGATCCGCGAGAACGGCATGCGCCGCCTCGAGGCGTGCCAGTCCCCGGTGTGGGACACCGTGCTCGCCATGATCGCACTCGAGGACGCTGGGCTTGAGCCCGCAAACGATGCGCTTGTGCACGCCGCGAACTGGATTCTCGACGAGGAGATCCGCCAGCCGGGCGACTGGCAGGTGCGCCGCCCGCACACCGCGCCTGGCGGCTGGGCGTTCGAGTTCGAGAACGACAACTACGCCGACACCGACGACACCGCCGAGGTCGTACTCGCGCTGCGCCGCGTCGACCTGGGGATGCGCGCCGGCGACAACCGCGCCGCGATCCGCCGCGGGCTGCGCTGGCTCGAGGGCATGCAGAGCAAGGACGGCGGCTGGGGCGCCTTCGACGCGGACAACACCCGTGAGCTGGTCAACAAGCTGCCGTTCTGCGACTTCGGCGCGGTCATCGACCCGCCGAGCGCCGACGTCACCGCGCACATCGTGGAGGCCTTCGCCGCCGAGGGCCTGGCCGCGGAGACCGCGTGCAGGCGCGGCGTGATCTGGCTGCTCAAGAACCAGGAGCCGGACGGGTCCTGGTTCGGACGGTGGGGCGCCAACTACCTGTACGGCACCGGCGCGGTGGTGCCCGCGCTGGTCGCCGCCGGGGTCAAGGCGCGTGGGCCGCAGATCCGCCGGGCGGTCGCCTGGCTCGAGTCGGTGCAGAACGAAGACGGCGGCTGGGGGGAAGACCTCCGCTCCTACGACGATCCAGAAAACTGGTCGGCGAAAGGCGCGTCCACCGCCTCGCAGACCGCGTGGGCGCTGCTCGCGCTGCTCGCGGCCGGCGAGCGGGACGGCGCGGCGGTCGAGCGCGGCATCCGCTGGCTGGCGGGCACGCAGCGCGCGGACGGCACCTGGGACGAGCCCTACTACACCGGTACCGGCTTCCCCCGCGACTTCTACCTGAACTACCACCTGTACCGGCTGGCGTTCCCCGTTTCCGCGCTCGGCAGATACGTAAGGGGTACTTAGCATGACTGAGACCATTCCGCACCCCCGGACCGACGGGGCGGCGGATCAGATCGAGGAGACCGCGCCTGAGTCTGCAAAACCGGGCCTGCTCGTCCTCGCACCACTCCGCATCGAGGCGAATGCCGTTCGCCGCGGCCTGACCCAAGCAGGCAGCCGGGTGCTGCGCACCGGCATGGGCGCCACCCGGGCGAAGCAGTCGGCGGCACGGAGCCAGCCGCTCTCGTTCGGCGGGATGGTGGTGATGGGCACGGCGGCAGGGCTTTCCGCCGACCTCAGGCCGGGTGACCTGGTCGTCGCGTCCGAGGTGAGCGACGGCGAGACCATCGTCAAGCTGCCTGGCGCCGACCTGCTCGCGGCGGAACTGCGCCGGGCCGGGCTCAGCGCCAGGGCGGGGCGGATGATCACCGTGGGCAAGCTGGTGAAGGCGGGGGAGCGAGCCCGGCTCGCCGCCGACGGCTACCTCGCCGCGGACATGGAGACGGCCGCGCTGCTCGGCAGCGCCGGCGGGCGCCCGGTCGCCGTGATCCGGGCGGTCTCCGACGCCGGGTTCGGGCCGGGGATGGTCAGCGGCGGGATGGCCGCGCTGCGGTCGCTGCGCCTGGCCGCGCCGGTCGCCGAGAAGTGGGCCGCCGCCTGCCGGGAACGTACCGTGCTGCTCGCCGGGCCGCGGTCGTTCTGCGCCGGGGTGGAGCGGGCCATCGAGATCGTGGAGCGGGCCCTTGAGCTGCGCGGCGCCCCGGTCTACGTGCGCAAGCAGATCGTGCACAACACCCGGGTGGTGTCCGACCTGGAGCAGCGCGGCGCGGTGTTCGTCGACGAGCTCGACGAGGTGCCCGACGGGGCGACCGTGGTGTTCTCCGCGCACGGCGTCTCGCCCGCGGTACGGTCCGACGCCGGCGACCGCGGGCTGTCCGTCATCGACGCGACCTGCCCGCTGGTGTCCAAGGTGCACGCCGAGGCGCGCCGCTTCGCCCGCGAGGGCTACACGGTCGCGCTGATCGGGCACGCGGGCCACGAGGAGGTGGAGGGCACGCTCGGCGAGGCGCCCGACTCTACGGTCCTGGTGCAGACCGCCGCCGACGTGGCCGCGATCGACGTGGCGGACCCGTCCAAGATCGCTTACCTGATGCAGACGACGCTGGCGATCGACGAGGCGGCCGACGTGGCGGGCGCGCTGCGGGACAAGTTCCCGCAGATGCGCGCCCCGGGCAGCGACGACATCTGCTACGCCACGACCAACCGGCAGGCCGCCGTGCGCGCCGTCGCCACCGAGGCCGACCTGGTGCTCGTGGCGGGCTCGGCGAACTCCTCCAACTCGGTGCGGCTCGTTGAGCGGTCGATGAGGGCGGGCACGCCTGCCTACCTCATCGACGGCGCGACGGACATCGACCTGTCCTGGCTGACCGGCGCGTCGGTGGTCGGCCTGACGGCCGGCGCCTCCGCGCCGCCCGCGGTGGTCAGCGAGATCATCGACGCCCTGTCCGGCCTCGGCGCCGTGACGGTGACCGAGCGGGTCACCACGACCGAATCGGTGCAGTTTGGCTTGCCGAGAGAGGTACGCCACTAATCAGACACCTGTGACTTATGTTCCTTCACAGGCTGGCCTCAGAAACTCCTCAGGAACCGCCGCCAGGATATTGGCTGGCGCGGACGTCGTGCCGGAAGCGACATCGCTCACCCGGTGCGACGCCACGCGCCGCCAATATCTGTCGCCCGGGGGACTAGCCCCCGGTAACCCCAGGAAAAGCTGCGGGACCGTCCCCCAGTTCGGGATACCTCCTGAGTCCTCTGAGGAGTCTGATGTTCTTTACGTACCTCTGGCGCGAGCTGCGGCGGCGCGCACGCCAGGCCATTTTCATAGCGGTGGGCCTGGCGCTCGGGATCGGGCTGGTGATCACCGTGACCGCGGCGTCCGCCGGGGTCAAGAACGCCCAGGCTTCGGTCCTGCACTCGCTTTACGGCGTCGGCACCGACATCACCGTGACGAAGACGCCCACCACCGCCGCCGCGGGCGGCGGCGGGTTCGGGTTCAGCTTCCGGCAGAACAGCGGCACGGCCAAGCGGCCCGCGGCCGGCAGCAAGATCAACGACAACACGCTGAGCAGCGACTTCACGCTCTCCTCGATCAGCTCCTCGTCCGTGACCAAGATCTCCAAGCTGGACAAGGTAGCGGCCGCGGCGGGCGGGCTCACCCTCACCGACCGCACGGTGAGCGGCACGGTCCCGGCCTTCAACACCGGCGGCAGCACCGGCGGGCCCGGTAGCGGCGGTGGCGCCGGCG
>Ga0265337_1001363_pt1 | contig 12037 bp, 6 predicted proteins | sample 42122metaG_FD_192441 | JGI IMG/M metagenome (GOLD analysis project Ga0265337, IMG submission 192441) | Rhizosphere microbial communities from Carex aquatilis grown in University of Washington, Seatle, WA, United States - 4-21-22 metaG | ecosystem: Host-associated > Plants > Roots > Rhizosphere >... | reverse complement strand
GCGAAGACGGCGATGTTGCCGCCGGAATAATTCGCCGCGAGCACATAATGCCCGGTCTGGTCGAGGCTGACGTAGCTGGTGTCAGTGCCGCCCGCCGGAACACGGTTGAGGAATTTCAACTGGCCGGTGTGCGGTTCGATTTCGTAGGCGGACACCGCGCCGGGGCTGCCGGAGTTGCAGGTGTAAAGGTGCAAGCCGTCAGGGTGAATCACGAAATACGCTGGCGCGGGCGACTGGATGATAAACTCCGGCTTGGTGAGCACGCCGGTGTCGGTGTCAAAATGCGCAATTGAAAAGCCGATGTTCGTCCCGGAACGGTGCGTGCCGAAATAGACGAACATGTCCGCCGCTTGAACCGGCATCAGGCCGGAAATAATCAAGGTCGCCAGCCACGTCAAAAATCGTTGTGGCCTTGCGGCAGTCTTTTTTGATGAATCCATTCCAGTATCGGCAAAAATCATTGGACAGTCGTTCTTGGCTTTGGCCGGGTGTATTTATCAAAGACGGAAAGGACCGGCTGGGAGTTTCCATTTTCATCAAAAAAACTGCGCGAGACGAGGCCGCCGCGATTGCCGACCGCCGGTTCCCACCAGAAAATGCCTTTGCAACGTTCATCCGGCGTGGCCAAGACCACGCGCGCCAGTTCATCAAGATACTCGCGCTGGCCTTCGGGCGTTTCGGGGAATGGGCCGACGCGGTCTGCTGATTCGCGCGCCGGCCTCCAGTTGTAGGCCGTCTCCACAACAATGATGTCTTTATGGTAGGTATTCGCCGTGAACGCCAGATTGTCCCGCAAGTCCATCAACGTGCCGTGCCACCAGGGATAATAGGAAAAGCCAATGATGTCGTAGGGAATCTTGTAGCGGTTTAAATTATCAAAAAAGTATTTCGTCTTGGCTATGCTGCCGCCCTGATCAATGTGGATCAGGATCTTCGGGCGCGAATTTGTGCCGCTTCCGGCATCAACACCCTTGATCCCAGCGCGGACGTAATCGGTGAAATTCTTCCAATTATCCGGCAGCTTGCCGTCCGGCCACAACATCCCGTGCGTGATCTCGTTGCCAACCTCCACCATGTCCGGCAAAACGCCAGCGTCACGGAACGCCGCTATGGTGTCGCGAGTGTATTCAAATACTTTTTCCGCGCGCTCCTTGTGGGACAAGGGCTTCCAAGCCTCCGGCGTCGGCTGCTTGCCAGGGTCGGCCCACGAGCTGGCGTAGTGAAAATCGAGCAGGAATTTGTATCCGAGCTTCTTGGCATCCTTCGCCTTGGCCAGCGTGTAGGCGAGGCTGTTTGGCAGATTGCCGCCGACCGGCTCGACGAAGATGCGCAGGCGAATCCAGTTGTAGCCGTGATTCTTGAAAATCTGCAGGCCGGACATCGCGTTCGTGCCGTCCTTGAAAACTGTTCCGCGATCCTCCGCCTGCTTCAAAAACGACAGGTCCGCGCCAAAGGCGAAGTCAGAAGCGCGCGAATAATTTTCCGCGACAAAAAAAATGAACGCGGAAGCCAGAATCGTCGCTATGATTTTCATGTGTGTTTTTCAATTTTGGCGAATCGGTCATGCACAGGTTTATCAATTGCCTGCTTGAATCAAACCATCCGCGATGGACACCGGCTGGGATTCGATTTTCACGGTTGCGGGTTTAAGCCCGTCGCGCTTTGCGGTGATCGTGATGGTGCCAGGCGTGAGCGTGGAGCGGATGGCGACTCGGTTGATGCCGCATTCGGTGTCGAGGTAGCGGTTGTTGGTTGAATCAAGCTTCGCGGCATTGATCCCGCCGCGCCAGATGCCTGGACCGCTGACGTCGAAATCCACACGCGCCTCGTCGGTCGGGCAACGATTGCCCTTCGCGTCCACGACCTCGAAGTCAATCAGCGCAACGTCGCTGCCGTCAGCCTGCAAGCCCTTTGGTCCGGTATGGGGCGTGAGTTTGATGGCATACGGTTCACCAGCGGTCTGGAGTTGCTGCTGCGCGACAGTCTGGCCGCCCCGGGTCGCAACGGCCTTTAGCGTGCCGGGCGCGAAGGCGATATTTGTGAACGCGTAGATGTAGCCGGTGTTGCCCATGTTCCTGTCATCACCGTTGAAGGTGTCCACAAAATCACACGGCTGTTTCGCCACGCCCAGGGATTTTCCATTGAGGAATAATTCAACCCGGTCGCAATGGCTCGCGGCGACATAGACGGTCTTCACCGTGTTCGTCGGATAAGTCCAGTGTCCGATAATGTGAATGTCCGGTGTCTCACCCTGCATGACGCGATAGACATAGTAGGCCTCTTTTGGCAGGCGCACGCCGTCCACCTTGCCGCTCACGCGCAGGACGTAACTGCCCTGCTGGCGCCCGTCGGCGTCTTCATCCGTGAAATAGATCGAGCAATAAGCCGACCATTTCGAGTGGGCAGCGTCGGTGTTGCTGATCCGGTTGCTGAAATAGCTGTTGTAGCGCGTGGCGGCGGCAAGGCAGAACGTTTCGCTATTCCAATGCCATTAGTCGATGGGACGACCACCTACCATGCCAATTTTGGGTTTGAAACCGTAATGTGGCGGCGAGAAATCGTCCCAGATATTGCGCCCGGCTTCGTCACGTAAGTCCTCTGATTCGATCAGAGGCGCCTTGTCGCGGCGCGCGATGCTGTAGCCGCGGAAAATGTCGTCGCCGCCGACCTGATCGGTCTGCGGTGCCTGGCCGATCATGACGCCGTAATACTCGGACATAGGTGTCAGCGCCTTGTTGGCGTCCGGCTGATCATTGTCGCGCGTGCCCATCACACGTCCGCCGTGCGGGTCGAGTTCCTTGCGCAGGGCCACCATTTGCTCCATCTGCTCCGGAGTCACGATGGTGTTGCCAGCTTCCCAAAAGAAAATGCTCGGATTGTTGCGATAGAAGATCATGGAGTCACGCATCACCTCGGCGCGCTGATCCCATTGACGCCCGGTCACAAGCCGTTCCTTGTCGCCCGCCGGGCAGACCTCGACGATGCCCAGCCGGTCGCACGCTGCGACGTCGGCGCGCTCCGGCGAGACGTGCATCCAGCGCATATAATTGCCATGGCTCTCCCGCGCCATCGCAAGCGTGTAATCGTGCATCCAGTCGGGATAAGCTCCGCCGAGGCCGGCCCAGTCGTTGGCCGAACGCTGCGCGTAGCCGGTCAGCCAGACGAACCGGCCGTTCAACCAGACTCCGCCCGTGCCGACGCCGCCCTTGAACTCGGTCTGGCGAAAACCCGTGGTTGTATCGCACACGTCCACCGCCTTGCCGTTGACGTTCAATATGGAATAAACGTGATAGAGATACGGATCGTTCACATCCCAGAAGTGCGCGCCGGTCAGTTTGCCGGAAGCGGTGAAGGTTTCCGTCTGGCCCCCGACGAGGTCGGATGTGTCGCCGTCCAATTTCGCGCGCACGATGCCATCCGCGTCCACCACGACGGCGGAAAGAGTGATGGAGGCGTAGTCGCCGGTGTCGTTGACGACCTCGGCTTCCACTTTCAAATCAGCTGACTTGTTCGTCAAGTCAATCGCCTCCGGATAAATGTAGATGCCGGTGGTCTTGAGGTTTTCGTAGAGCGGGAGTGTCTGGTAAATCCTGCCGGCCACGATCAGGGTGGCGTCGCGATTTAATCCGCCGAAGTTCGGGTTGAAATCCTTCGAGTTCCATTCGAACGCCGTGCCGGTGGCCTCTTCCTTGTAGCCGGGGCTGTTGTCCACTTTCACCGCAAGGACGTTCTCATGGTCGCCGAACTTCGCGAACTTTGTGATGTCAATGCCCACGGCAGTGATGCCATTTTCATATTTGCCGACGGGCTGCCCGTTGATGAAAAACCAACCGGCCTGCCTCATGCCGTCGAATTGGATGAAAACCTTCTGGCCATTGGCGTTCGCAGGCAGCTTGAAGTGTTTGCGATACCAGCCAACGCCAAACATCTTCTCGCTCTGGTCGCCGCCGCCATGGCTGATATACGCGCGGTAGGAATCCGTTTCATTCCAGGTGTGCGGCAGGCTGACGCTGGCCCAAGCCGAGTCATCGAAACCCGGCTGATCCGCGTTGGTCTGGTTGCCAAAAATAAATTTCCAGCCGGGGTTGATATTATAGACCGCACGCGGCGAGGCGGGTGGGGTGTAATGTGTTTCCGCGGCATATGACTTCCCGAGGCACGCCATGGCGACCAGGAACGTTGTGAGTAGATGTTTTTTCATTTGGTGTAATAGATTATATGGTGAAAGTCTATGGCAAGGAAACCCGGTCAATCACGGCACCGGGATCAACGGCTCGAATTTTAAAGGTATGCTTGCCGGCGGCAAGCCCCGGCAATGGCACACGCGCACGAACGTAGTTATTTTGAACAGCGAAGTTCCGCACCGGGCCATTTTCGTTTTCCGAGCCGCTGGAGCCGGGCACTTCGATTGTTGTCGGGACGCCATCATCCATGCTTGCGGCCACGCGCAATTTCATTCCCGAATAAATGTGGAACGTTGGCAGGAAATCGATAAACGCCTCTCCGTCGCCGCCTATGGTCTGGAAATCGTATTCCAGCGAAGGCGCGTTCTTGTCATCTTCTTTCCATGAAATTTCCGAGCTTGCGGGTAACAATGCCATCGCCCGGCCCGACAATCCGAGTCCTTCAACCATGCTCCAATGTGCCGCGCCTTGTGGTGATTGCCGGTTAGCCGTGGCAGCGTCGCGCCAGCCTTGCCCTGCGGATGGTTCATTGATGACCGGAGAATTGTTCGTGGTCTGGCCGGGCTGGGACGTCTTTTCACCCCATGGCCATCGCACCTGACTCGACCATTTGGTCAAATCTGTTCCGGTGACAAGGCCGGGCATCATGCGGTTCCATTTTCCACCGGCGATTTTCGTATTGAAGTTTTCCACTTGTGCCTCAAGGTCATTGCGCAAGGCCGTTATTTTGTTTTGGTTGGCGGCGGCGTCAATGCCTTGTTGAACATTTCGATCCGCCATGAAAATCAAACCCGCCGATGCCAAAACGTGCACGGGAAAACCGACCAATTCCGCGTAAGCATCCCGCGCTTCCGCCGGAACTGCGGCCGACAGCGCTTCTTCGCGCTTGAGCAGATTGTTGTAGTCATTTTCGAGTTGCGCCGCTCGCTCCTGCGTCAGTGAGAGCGCCCACGCGCGGTCCATCAACTCGGGCTTGCGAATGGTTCCCAGTCGGTAAAAGTCCATGAGCAAATCTGCCATCGGCTGGGCAAAGTTGTCACCGAAGTTCCTCGCTGCAAAATCATGGAGAAATGTTCGCTGCGCGCCGCGGTCGAATCCATCGGGATTCCATGCCAGCCGCGAGAAATAATCAATTCCGATTTCCATGGGCTTGATGTCGCCGACATTGATGACCCACAAGGTGCGCGCGTTGTTTTCCCGCGCCTTGTGCAGTTCTTCCCACATCAACGCGGGAGCCGTTGTGTTGATCCAAGTGTAAGAATGCGGCTGTCCATAATAAGATATGTGCCAATAGACGCCAGATCCGCCTGAACGCTGCTGTTCCTCGGGGTTGCCAAGACGCCGGATGTAGCCAAAGTTGTCATCCACCCAGACGAGCGTTACGTCGTCCGGCACCTTCAATCCGGCGTCGTAAATTGGCAGCACTTCCTTGTAAGGCACGAAACATTGCGCAATGGGTCCCCATTGTTTGGTGACGTATTGATCCAGCAACTCGCGCTGGTCGTGAAAGATTTCGCCCATGAGGTTGATCTTGCCGGGCAGGTCGTTGGGCGGCCGCTCCATGGCCGCGTCGTGGATGCCGCGGATGCCGAGCGTCCACACGGCCTCATATTGGCCGCGAGCCTTCGCATTTTCCTCCCAGGCGGAATGAATTGCGTCGTGATTAAGACTGTAGTTCCATCGCCCTTTTTCCGCTTCTTTCCAATGGACATTATTATAGAGCATCGGCTCGCAATGCGACGAACCCGCGACGATTGCAAACTTGTCCGCCAGCGCGACATTTTCCGGCACGGAACCGAATTCCGTGCTGCACGCGTGCATGGCCGGCCAGATGTAATTCAGGCGAAGGCGCAGCATCAGCTCAAAAACCTTTTCGTAGGTCTTCGGGCCGATGTTCCCAAATTGCGGGTCAAACGTTTTCGAGGCCCACGGGTTCAGCCCCCAATCCTCGTCGTTGATGAAGAAGCCGCGATATTTCACCGTGGGCGGCCCTTGTTTGAAAATGTCGCCGTGCGACGCGAGGTTTTTTCTCTGCTTCACCGGCACATCCGCCCACCAATACCACGGTGAAACGCCGATCATTTCCGACAATTGATAAATGCCGTAAATCGTCCCGCGCCGGTCGCTGCCCGCGATGACCAGCGCCGCATCCAAGCCGGGTAGGGGATTCTTCACGATTTGCAAAACGTAACTCTCCCACTGGCCGCTGACGCCGTTCGTTGCCAATTTTCCTTCTGCCGCCAGCCGGTCAATGATTTCGCTTTTCCCGATTGTGCCGATGATGACTCGGATTTTGCCATCCGGTTGATTTTCAATCTCCGGCTTTGTCCCCGTCACCCGCGCGAAATCATCCGCCAGATCGCCCGCTGCGCGCAGCACTGCTGGCTCATCGTTGGTTTCAACAAATATCGTCGGGACAATCTCGCTATCAGCCAGAATCAAATCGCCCGCGCCGGGCGAATCCGCCAACGTGAGTCCCGCTGCGCACGCCGAAAGGCATACACAGGCGCAGGCGGGAAAAATCAGCAGACGACGTATTTTCATTCTGTCAATTTGAAGGCTTCGCGGCTTTGATGGCGATTGAGCCGCTCTTTAAGCCGGGAGCCGTCGCCGTCAAAACAATTTTACCCGAAGGACTGGTCGTCCTCACAAGCGCCACACATTCACCCTCGAAGGCGTGCCTCTCGATAGCTTGAAATGGTTCGTGGCTCGAATTGTTCGCGCTGTCCACGGCGGCGATAACGCCCGGCCCGGAAATGTTAAACGATATCAAATCATCCGCGCGCGGGATTTCGATGCCGTTTGCATCCACGATTTTTGCGCGCACAAACGCCACGTTGTCCCAGCCGGGTGAAAGTCTTTTGGCATCAGTGGACAAAACAATTCCTTTCGGACTGCCCGCCGTGCGCAGTTCGCGGGTCGCAACAATCTTGCCGTCGTTGCGCGCCACCGCTTTCAGCGTGCCGGGCGCAAATGGAACCTGCCAGTTTCGCGGCGAGGCGTCGGCATTGATGGTTTTCGTTCCGAGTGATTTGCCGTTCAGGAACAGCTCTACTTCCTTGCAATTGGAATAGATCTCCACGTTTTCATCGTGCGGCCGCAAATTCTTTGGCGTCCAGTCAGGGAACAACACCTGTGAATAGCGTTCATCCGCCGCGTAACCCGGATCGGTCGGCATCGCGTCTGTTGGCGCGAGACGGCGCGTCATGAAGACCATCGGCGCGTTGTTCCACCAGCTTTGACGCTCAAACGCTATCGAGCGCGGCGCGCCTGTGCGGTCTAACAGGCCCGAACCGTGTCCGATCAGCGGCCAGCGGCGCGATTCACCGAGATAGTCCACGCCGGTCCAGAGGAATTGCCCGGCATAAGGCGCGTGGTCGCGCATGGCGACCCATTGCTGCCTTACGTGCGTGTTTTCCGTGCCGATGATTTTGCGCGCCGGCTTCTGGTCGTGCGCGGCGAGGATTTCGTTCTCGCGGTAATTTTGTCCGACCACGTCGAGCATGTCCGCCAGGCCGTCGTCGTAATCGTGGCTCACGTTCGGACGGAACAACGCCTGCGTCACGGGCCGCGACGGGTCGTTTGCGTGAAACACTTCCAAGAGGCCGCTCAAGATGGCTTTCGCCTTCTCCTGCTGCACCGTGTCGTGGATTTCGTTGCCGGCGCTGTAAAGGATGATGCTCGGATGGTTCCGGTCGCGGCAAACGGTGTCGGCCACGTCAATCTTCGACCAGTTGGTGAAATAAAGGTGATAATCCGCGAGGCTGTGGCCCGCCAAGTCGGGTTTGGCCACCGTCCAGCAATCAAAAAGCTCGTCCATCACGAGAAAGCCCATGCGGTCGCACAAATCCAGAAAATCCGGCGCGGGCGGATTGTGCGCGGTGCGGATGGCGTTCACACCGAGCTTTTTCAACTCCGCCAGCCGCTCCTCCCAGACACCCAGCGGCACAGCCATGCCGAATGCGCCGCCATCCGCGTGCAAGCAGACGCCTTTAACTTTGAAGTTTTTCCCATTCAGCCAGAAGCCGGTGTCTGCGTCGAAATGCGCGTCGCGGATACCGAAGGCTGTCGTCGTTTCGTCCAGCGTCGTGCCGGCGGAAATGACCTTGCTGATGGCATGGTAAAGCTTCGGGTCATCAAGGTTCCAGAGTTGAGCATGGGGCAGGGCAACTTGCTGCGTCAACACGGCGGTTGCGCCATTAGCCACGGTGCAATTCGTCTCGCTGGTGGCGACGGACTTTCCGCCAGGCGAAACCAGCTGGTCTGAACGGTCACTTCACGCGGCGCGTCGGATTCGTTCGTGACGGACGTTTCAATCTGCACGGTCGCCTGCGACGCTGAAACCTGCGGCGTGGTGACGAACACGCCCCACTGCGGGATGTGAACCGGGTCCGTCACGACCAGATGGACGTGCCGGTAAATTCCCGCGCCCGCGTAAAAGCGAGATGCCGGTTGCACCGAAGTGTCCGCGCGGGCGGCGATGATGTTGTCGCCGCCGAAATTCAGATGGCCGGTCAGTTCATAGCTGAAGCTGACATAGCCGTAAGGCCGGTGGCCGAGAAGGACACCATTGATCCACACGTCGCTGTTCTGCATCACACCGTCGAACTCAACGGTCACACATTTGCCGGAATCATCCGGCGGCAGCGTGAAATGTTTCCGATACCAGCCGGCGCCGCTCGGCAGAAACGCGCCGGCGCCGCCGGTTTTGTTTGTCTCGGCAAATGGCCCTTCGATGCTCCAGTCATGCGGCAAATCCAATTTGCGCCATGTGGAATCGTCAAATTGGTTTTGTTCCGCCCCGTTCGCGTCGCCGTTTTGGAAAGACCAGTTGGAATCGAAATTCTCCGTCATGCGGGCATCCGCCGCCGCTGCGCTTTGGCGCGACATGTCCGCCGCAGTGGAATGTTTCGGGAGCAGCGTGAAGAGAATCGTCAACGCGGCCACTGAGAAAAATTGCGCGGTTTTCATTTGGAATAAGACGCGCATCATCCGCCAAAGGTGACAAAAACGCAATCACACAAACCGGGGTCGTGTTCTAATTTCGGCAATGTGGGCGGGCCTCCGCCAGCCACAAATGCGAAGCATGGTGCGCACGGAGTGACGCGCCCTGCCGCAAATTTTGAAACTAGGACACTACCCGGGCACTGACATTTGTTCTTTCGCCTGAAACCGAACAGCCTTCGTCCGGCAATTCGATTGCTTCATTGCTTAAAATTGCCGGGGCTTTTAACTTGTGCGCCTCTTTGACAATGAAATCCGACTTTCTGAAAAATAAAACTGCGATTGTGACCGGGGCCAGCCGCGGCATAGGCTTGGCCATCGCCAAGGCTTTGGCTCGCGAAGGTGTGCGGCTCGGTCTGCTTTCCCGTTCCAAGCCTGGCATCGGCGGCGAATTCGTCGCCTGCGATCTCGCGGATTTGGACAAAATTCCCGGGGCCGTCCGCCAGCTTGTTGACCGGCTGGGCACGGTGGATTTTCTCATCAACAACGCCGGAATATTTCTGGAGAAACCCGTGCCGGAAATCCAACTGGCCGACTGGGAACGCACCCTGCGCGTGAATGCCACCGCACCGTTTCTGATTACGCGGGAAGTTTTGCCGCAGATGATCGCGCGCCGGCAGGGACGCATCATCAACATCGCCAGCACCTCCAGTTCGCAAGGTTATCTGCACCAGTCCGCCTACTGCGCCAGCAAACATGCCCTGCTCGGCTTTGCCCGGTCCCTGGCGATGGAAGTGAAGCCGCATGGCATCCACGTTTATAATCTTTGTCCCGGCGGCGTGGACACCGACTTCATCAATGGCACCTATCTCGGCGAACGCTTGAAAGGCCAGCCGATGATCAATCCCGAAGACATCGCGGAAATGGCGGTGTTCATCCTGCGCCAGCCGGAGAATATTGATCTGTCGGAGATGACCGTCCGCAGGTTTGATCCGAAGGCGAAATAATTTTTAACGAGGAGTGGCTTCCGGCAAGCCTCCGTCCACGGGGATGCACGCGCCGGTTGTCGGCGTCTGGCGGGTGGCAAAAAACAAAACGGCATTGGCGACGTGTTTGGCGGTGACTCGGGTTTTCAGCAGATTGCGGTTGCGGTAATATTCCTCCAGGCCTTTTTCGTCGAGGCCGCGCGCCTTCATCCTACCAGGGCCAACCTCGGCCCAGAGTCCAGACTTGTGCGCGCCGCCGGAAAAAACAGCATCAGGCGCCACCATGTTCACACGGACGCGCAACGGCGCAAATTCGAGGCTGGCGATGCGCGCCAATTGATGCGCCGCCGCTTTCGTCGCGCTGTAAGCGCCGAAACCGGCACCGGGGGCAAAAACATTTTTGGTGGAAATCAAAATTACGTCACCGCCGGTATTCTGCCGCGCAAAATGCCGCCCCGCCTCGGCCAAAACCAAAAGTGTGCCCTCGACATTCACACGCTCCAACCGGCGGAATGCCTCCAGGTCAATCTCGACCAGCGGACAGGCCAGTGCGAGACCGGCGTTTACGACGACGATGTCCACGCCACCCCATGTCACGGATATTTGTGCGAAGGCGCTGGCGACGGATTTGGAATCGGTCACGTCCATCGGCACGCCGATAACGCGCTCTGCATCGTCCTTTTGAAATTCCGAGACAAATTTTTCAAACCGTTCGCCGGGCAAATCCGTGATGGCGACGTGACAGCCACGCTCCAGCAGTCCCCGGCAAATGCCGTAGCCAATCGCGCCCGCCGCGCCGGTGACAAGCGCAGTCCGTCCAACCAATCTCGGATCGTGATTGGAAGCTGCCTTCGGTTTCATGACCTGGAATGCGCCGATCTTTGGCAAGGAAAGGATTTCTAGTCTGGCTTTGTGCTTCGACTTGTAATTTTGAAGAGATGCAGCCAGACGCGAACGCAATTCTTCGTCGGTTTCACCAGCCTTGAGCAGATCAAGTAGTAGCGCGCGGCTGGATATTTTCCTGCCGGTGAGACTTTTCAGAATCACTGGCCGATGCGGATGGTCTTCATCTCCCGTCGGCACCGCGAGCAGCCCGCGCAATATCGGCGCGACACGGGCGATGGCATCAAGCTGTGACGTTTTAGCCATTGCGCCTGGACTTTTTCGTCTCCTGATTTTTCAGCGTTTCGTAGAGTTCGAACGCCGCCTTCGGCTTCAGGTTTTCGTGAACGACCTTGGCCACGGCCTGCATCATGGCCTTGGGCGCGTCGCTCTGGAAAATGTTGCGTCCCATGTCCACACCCGCCGCGCCCTGCTGGATGGCATTATAAGCCATCGTCAGCGCCTCCAGTTCCGGCAACTTCGTGCCGCCCGCCATCACAACCGGGACGGGACAGGACGCGGTAACGGTCTCGAATTCTTCCGGACAAAAATACGTCTTCACAAATTGCGCGCCCAATTCAGCGCAGATGCGGCAGGCGAGGCGCAGATATTTGGCGTCGCGCGTCAGCGTTTTGCCGACGGCGGTGACGGCCATCGTCGGGATACCCGCGCGCAAACCCATGTCCACGAGCCGCGTCATGTTGTGGACGGAGCGCGTTTCAAATTCGCCGCCGATGAACACCTGCAGCGTCACCGCCGACACGTTCAGCCGGATCGCGTCCTCGATGTCCACAGCGAGTTCCTCGTCGGACAATTCCTTCAGAATGCTCGGCCCGCCGCTGCAACGGAGCACAATCGGCTTGGTCAGCGACGGCGGCACCGTTGTCCGCAAAATGCCGCGTGTGAGCATCAACGCGTCCGCCAGCGGCATGAGCGGGACGATGTTCAGGTCAATCCGCTCCAGCCCGGTCGTCGGTCCTTGAAAATAGCCGTGGTCAATCGCCAGCATCACCGTGCGGCCCGTGACGGGATTAAAGATGC
>Ga0265337_1001361_pt1 | contig 12053 bp, 12 predicted proteins | sample 42122metaG_FD_192441 | JGI IMG/M metagenome (GOLD analysis project Ga0265337, IMG submission 192441) | Rhizosphere microbial communities from Carex aquatilis grown in University of Washington, Seatle, WA, United States - 4-21-22 metaG | ecosystem: Host-associated > Plants > Roots > Rhizosphere >... | reverse complement strand
AGTAATCAGTGTCTCGGCTTTCGAGCCCGTTCCGCTGGCCGAACTGTTCGCCACGCCAAACTCCAATCCCCAACCAGATTGCCAGTTGCTCCTGCTCCCTTAACTGGACAGCACTGGTGCAGAGCACCAGCCGCAGCAGATGAAAAACCCCGAGGCTGCAGGTGAATTCCAGCCGTCCAGTCTTGCGCAGCCGCTGCGGCTGGTCTGCGACACAGCCGCGCTCCGGGGGCAGTGTCAAGATGCGTCCCTGGCGATGCGAAAAACAATTCAGTGCGAGCCGGACGCGTTTTTGTTAGCGTTGCCCGCGCATGCGAATCCTGATTGCAACGGTGACGGCGGGCGGGGGACATCTTGCCGCCGCGGCAGCATTGGAGGAGGCCTGGCGCGTGATGCGCCCGGATGATGTTGTCGAGAAAATTGACCTGCTGAAATTGTTCTCGCCGTTGCACCGGAAAATCTACTCCGAAGGCTACGTCAAACTTGTCGAACGCGCGCCGGAGCTTTGGGGAATGATGTTTGCCAAGACGGATAATCCGAGACTGTTGCGAAACTTGAAACGCATCCAGCGCAAATTCCCCAGCGGCTCCAAGCAGCGTTTCGCTCGTTTTGTGAAACAATTCAAGCCCGACGTGGTGCTTTGCACGCACTACCTGCCGCTCGAGACGCTCACGCCGCTGCGTGAAAAGAAGGACGGCATCCGGCCATTCGTCGCGTGTGTCGTCACGGATTTTGAGGCGCACGCGCTGTGGATGGAATCGTGCGTGGACCTGTATTGCGTCGCGGCGGAGGAAACCAAGGCGCGGCTCGTCGCGCGCGGAGCGGATGCGAAGAATGTGATCGCGACGGGAATCCCCATCGCGGCGAAATTTTCTACCAAGCCGGATGCGAACGCCGTCCGCAAACAATACGGCCTGCGCGACGATTCGCCGGTGCTGCTGGTGTTGAGCGGCGGATTCGGCATGGGGCCGGTCGCGGAAATCCTGGCCGAACTCGACAAGGCGCAGGGACAATTTCAAACGCTCGTCGTCACCGGGCGCAACGAAGAATTGCGCCGCGAGCTGGCCGCCCACGACCGCAAGCATCCGACTCACGTGCTCGGCTTCTCGACCAACATGCACGAATTGATGGCTGTGGCCGACCTTATCGTCACCAAGCCCGGCGGCCTCACGACGTCCGAGGCGCTGGCGATGGGCAGGCCGCTGTTCATCTTGAATCCGATTCCCGGTCAAGAAGCGGCCAACAGCGATTTCTTGCTCGAACGCGGCGCAGCGGCCAAGGCCAATCGCGTCGAGGATTTGCCCTATCGCATTGAACAACTGCTCGGCTCGAAGAAATTGAGCGAGATGGGGAAGATGGCGAAATCCTTGGGCCGGGCCAACGCGGCGCAAGTTATCTGCCGGGAAGTGTTGGCGCGAATAAGCGACGACCGATGAAGTTATTTTTACTTTTTGGATTTTTGTGCATCAACTCTTTCAAAAAATGGAGAAAGGTCATAGCTGCTATCATATTTCCCATTTTCGCGACGAAGCCTCGCCGCGCGGTCGTTTAAGCCTTTTGACCTATAAAGCTGATAAATTTCTATTGGTCTATTTGAATCGGCACATCCTGAATCTTCGAGTTCATCAAAAGCCCAATCCAGTTTGCCGCCTGCAAATGCTGAATCCGGTAGATTGGCGAGATGATGATAAATCATGTTCCAACAAGTAAAGTATGCGCCTGAAAGAGTCATTCGAGCTCGGTAATAATTTGTCTTCGGCTCATTGACGCTGGCTTTAACTTCTTTCCAAATTCGTTCGCGACGCGTCTTTAACTGACCGACCAAATTTGTCAGCCATGGTCCGGGGTCGCTTTCAGCAAGTTTGCAAAGAAACTGAACCCTGAAACCGACATCATTTAAGTTCATTTTGAGGATATCACCAACCTGATTGATATCAAATTTCAACAACGCGTATCCAGCGCTGGTGTGCACATCGCCGACGTTTTCGCCGAGAATTTGCCCGCCATCTTGCAGTTCCTCAAGCGTCAATGGTGGAATGGGATTGGTTGGGCCAAGAGGTTCTGAAAACTGCTTCACTAAAACAGGAATAAGACTTTCCATTTGTCCGTTACCAATGGCCGTGGCGACCATTGAGCGAACTTTTGGCGACGAATCCATATCTTGTTTTCGCAGCAACTGCTCCGACCATTCGCCCGGGAAATCAGGCAGAAGCAGCACCGCTTGAGCACGAACTTTTTCCGACGCATCATCCAGCCATGAAGGCAGAGAATTGCTCACGATTGGAAATTTGGTGCCGGAAAAGGCGGCAATTGAGGCGATGCGGCGCGAAACGGACGGAGATTTGTTTGCCATATTAATCAGGTTCGTTGCATAGGAAGATACTTGAGCCACACATTCAGTTTGAATTTCAGAGTAGCCGCGCAAAACGGGTCTCCAGCCACCTTGGTCGCCGGTCGGTTACAAAGGTCCCGGTATTGCCGCCAAGCTGGAAGCAACCAATTGTATAAACTGCCACTCGGTCGTCGGGACTGTTCACAAACGGTGAGACCGCTTCTAGCACTGCTTTTCGGTCGAAATAATCTTCATGGCCCCAAGAAGCGAGGCAACTTTTGCTCATCAGGTTCAAGTGTTGAATGGCGTAAAGCTGATTGGTTCGGTTCTTATCTTTTAGCAGCAGGTTGAGTTCGAGCCAAAGGGCGTTGCTAATGGAAAGGCCGGTGAGCGATCGTGCATCAAGTGTATGAAAGATGCTGTTCTTATTTTCCGTCAGTTGCCGAAATTCATTTGGATGGTTTGTGGTTCCAGGCGGTCTGGAATAATAAAAGCCTGGCTTCGCCATATTTGCGGCAAAGATTAGGTAAGACTGCCCATTCTCAAATTTGTAGGGTTCAGGCGGTCCCGCCCCATCCCAGCCATGCCCACCGGGTGACCATTCGTTGTAATGTTGAAAAACTATCAGGTTGGTGGGTGCGCCACCTTTCAAAACTGAAATTATTTTGAGCTGTGTTGCATGAACAAACATGTCTGATGCCTGAAATGCTGCGTTGGTGATGCGTGTAGTGGAAAGAACTTGTCCCTTGAAAATGATGTCTGCGTCGGCTGACATTTTGTCCAGCGCGTTCGTCTGAATGGTTCTTGTGTAGATGGGAAGTCCGGTGTTTGGGTCAAGAGCGGGGACGGACAAATCTGTTTGGGCGGACGCAAAAAATGGCATCGAGAACAAAAGGAAAATTACCCCGATAGTTTTCATTTGCCGAATCCGGTTTATTTCACACCCGATTTCTGATTAAGTCAAGACATGGACGCCGCATTGCCGCGCCGGGCCTTCGCCAAGACAAAGTGCTTCGGCCACGCAAGCCAGCAGGCTTTACCTCGTGGCCACGCCCTTGCGCTGGCAAACGAATTCGGCGATAGTTTTGCCATGAGAAAAAACGGCAAGCAAGAGTTCAGCGTGGTCGTCGAGCGTGACGAAGACGCTGAACTCCTGAATCTCCCGGTCGCCAAGCTAAAACGCATAGCCGCCTTGAAGTCGCAAATTGAACGTTTGCAATCCCGCCTGGCGGCTTTGGCCGGAAACGCGTCGGCGGGCAACGCCTCATCAAAGCAAAAAATCTTGAGCGGGCTTCATACCGACATCTGCCGCCTGACCGGGCTTGCGCCTGCCGATTGGGATGCGGAGGAGATTTATCACGAGCACCTGGCCGGACGGCACACATGAAAGCGCTGCTCGATTTGAATGTGCTGCTTGATGTCATTCAAAATCGCCAGCCGCACTATGCGGATTCAGCAAGGGTTTTAAGCGCGGCGCGCTCCGGCGAATTTGAAGCGCTCATTCCGTTCCACGCCGTCACCACGATTTTCTATTTGATTGAGCGCGCGCAAGACACGGCCACCGCCGGTCAAACGGTGGATTGGCTGCTAAGACATTTCGATGTGCCGATGGCTGACAAAAACACCTTGCTTCACGCCCGCAATCTGAAATTGAGAGATTTTGAAGATGCCGTCGTTACCAGCGTCGCCGCCAGCCACAGGTGCGACTTCATCGTTTCACGAAACGCCGTGGATTTTTCAACGGCGCCGGTAAAACCAATTTCCCCCGCTGACTTTCTAAACATCCTTTCCGCGCGGAAAAAAGTTTGAACATGGACGCCGCATTGCCGCCGCTCACTGTCAGCACGCTTTACCTCGTCGCCACGCCGATTGGCAACCTGGAGGACATCACGCTCCGCGCGCTTCGCGTCCTCCGCGAGTGCGACGTGGTCGCCGCCGAGGATACCCGGCACTCCGGGCAATTGCTGAAACATTTCGGAATCTCCAAGCCGCTCTTGAGCTATTTCCAGTTCAACGAAGCCAAGCGCAGCGAGGAAATCATCGAACGCCTCCGGCGCGGCGAGAAAGTCGCGCTGGTCACGGACGCCGGCAGTCCCGGCATCAGCGATCCGGGCGAACGCGTGGTGAAGGCGGCCATCGCAGCGGGCTTTCGTGTCGAAGCCGTGCCGGGTGCGTGCGCGCTCGTCGCCGCGCTGACGGCGAGCGGCTTGCCGACGGATGAATTTCATTTCATCGGTTTCCTGCCGCACAAATCCGGCCAGCGGCGCAATCGGCTTGAATTGCTCAGACCCATTTCCGGCACGCTGGTGTTTTATGAATCGCCGTATCGCATTGAAAAATTGCTGGGCGAATTGAACGAGGTTTTTCCAGAGCGTCAAGTCGTCCTTGCGCGCGAGTTGACGAAGAAGTTCGAGGAATTTCTTCGCGGCAAACCGGCGGAGCTTTTGGAAATCACCAGGAAGCGCAGCTTGAAAGGGGAATTTGTGGTGCTGGTTGCGCCAGCCCGGTGAGTAATAATTATGCGGGTAGCACAGGCGTCCCGCCTGTTGTTTTCGGCGTCCCGCCGAAAACTCTTTGATAGCGCTGACTTTTCCGAAACCAATAGGATGGTCACGCGGCGAAATTCGGCGGGACGCCGAATTTGACCCGCGAGACGCAGGTGCCACCGCAACATCGCTGGAAAATCCTTTGAATTCACGCTGGCTTCCGTGCAAATTCTGCAAATGAAATTCACCGCGTCTTTCATCTGCCTATTTGCCGCGTTCATTGTATCGGCTTCTGATTCTTCTCCCATTTACCACAACGGCTGGATTGACCTGAACAAGAACGGGAAGAAGGACGCCTACGAAGATTTGTCGCGCCCGGTCGCCAGACGCGTGAATGATTTGCTCAAGCGGATGACACTGAATGAGAAGATCGGCCAGCTCTGGCAGGTGAATTATGGGAAAGATCCGGACAAAATGTTCGCCGACAAATTAAAGCGCGGCGAAATCAGTTCGTTTCTCGATGGTTCGGTGTTGATTGAATCGCCTGTGATGCGGAACAAGCTGCAACACATTGCCGTCGAGCAAAGCCGGCTCGGCATCCCGGTGATTCTGGGGCACGACGTCATTCACGGCTTCCGCACGGTTTTTCCGATTTCACTCGCGCAGGCCTGCGCGTGGGAACCCGGATTGTTCGAGCGGACGCAGACGATTGCCGCGCGCGAAGCGGCGGCGGCGGGCATTGACTGGACGTTCGCGCCGATGGTGGACCTTGCGCGCGACCCGCGCTGGGGCCGCATCGCCGAGGGCTCCGGCGAGGACCCGTGGCTCGGCGCGCTCGACGCGGCGGCCAGCGTGCGCGGGTTTCAAGGAACGAATGTCGCCGGCCAGGACCGCGTCGTCGCCTGCATGAAACATTTCGTCGGTTACGGCGCGGCGGAAGGCGGACGCGATTACAACACGACGGAGATTTCCGAGTTCACGCTGCGCAATTTCTATCTGCCACAGTTCAAGGCCGGCGTGGACGCGGGCGCGCTGACAGTGATGAGCGCGTTCAACGAGCTTTCCGGCATGCCCGCCAGCGCCAACCGCCATACGCTCACGGAAATCTTGCGCGGCGAATGGCATTTCCCCGGCTACGTCATCAGCGACTGGGCGGCGGTCGGCGAGCTGGTGGAACATGGCGTCGCGGCGAACGACGCCGAGGCCGCGCGGCTGGGTCTCACGGCAGGCGTGGACATGGAAATGGTTTCCACGACTTATCCCGACACGCTGGCGCAACAGGTGAAGGCCGGGAAAATTCCCCTCGCCATTGTGGACCAGGCTGTGCGTCGCGTGCTGACGGTGAAACTTGAGAAGGGGCTGTTCGATCATCCCTACACGGACGAGTCGCGCTGCCAGACCGCTTTCCTTCAGCCGGATTCCATCGCTTTGGCGCGCGAGGCCGCCGCCAAATCCTGCGTGCTGTTGAAAAATGAGAATGGCGCGCTGCCCATTTCGAAAGAGGCAAAGAAAATCGCGCTCATCGGGCCGTTTGCCGAGGACGCGGAGGAATTGGTTGGCCCCTGGTCTTCACGCGCCCACGCCAGCGACATCGTGTCGCTGGCTGATGGCATTCGCGCCAAGCTTCCCGCCGGTGTTCAACTGAGTGCCGTGCGCGGCTGCGCCATCATTGAAAACGGCAAGGCCCGCCGGTCGCTCGACACTTCCGACAAAATCAATGAGCAGCCCACCGGCGCCAATGAAATCGCCGACGCCGTAGCCGTTGCGGGTGCGGCGGACGTGGTGGTGATGGCGCTTGGCGAGCCGCGCGATTGGAGCGGCGAGGATGGCAGCCGCAGCACCCTCGGTCTTGCCGGGCGGCAACAGGAACTGTTCGACGCCGTCGCCGCGACAGGCAAACCGGTCATCGTCATTTTAATCAATGGCCGTCCATTGGCCGTGCCGGAAATCCAGACGAAGGCCGCGGCGATTCTGGAGGCGTGGTTCCCCGGCGTTCAAGGCGGCAACGGCGTGGCCGACGTGCTTTTCGGCGACGTTGACCCCGCAGGCAGGCTCACCACCACTTTTCCCGACAGCATCGGGCAGGTGCCGGTTCATTACAACCATTTTAACACCGGCCGCCCTGGCACCGGCGATTACAAGGGAAACTACGCCGACGGTCCGATTGCGCCTCTTTATCCCTTCGGCTTCGGCCTGACCTACACCAAGTTTGATTACGGCAAAATCCTGCCCGACTCGCCGGTGGTGAAGCCGGGCGGGACGCTCACCGCACATCTGGTTCTGACCAATACCGGCTCACGCGCTGGAACAGAAACTGTCCAGCTTTACATCCGTGCCCTCGCCGCATCCGCCGGGCCGCGTCCGGTTCGCGAACTGAAAAGCTTCCAGAAAATCCTGCTCCAGCCGGGAGAGTCGCGCGACGTGGCCTTCACCCTTTCGGCAAACGATCTCGGCTATTACGACACCCGGGGCAACTGGCTGGTCGAGCCGGGCAAATACCAACTCTGGCTCGCCAAGGATTCCGCCTCCGGCCAGCCGATGGAGTTTGAATTGCAAAAATAGGTGGGGACAGCGCGCTGCGCTGTCCGGACGCCGCAGCGCGGCATCCCTACCTTTCACACAAACTTGCCGGGATTCAAAATGCCCCTGGGATCGAGGGCGCGCTTGACGGTGCGATGGAGTTCGCGCGCTTCCCGGGAAACGGCCAGCGGCCACCAGCGTTTCTTCGCGAGGCCGATGCCGTGTTCGCCGCTGATGGCGCCACCGGATGCGATCACCCAGCGAAAAAGTTCATCCAGGCATTTCCCGGCGCGCTGTTTTGCGCCGGGCTGGTTGTAATCCACCATCACGTTCGTGTGGATGTTGCCGTCACCGGCGTGGCCGAAGCAGGCAACTGGCAGGCCGTGTTTCCGCCGCAACATCGCCGCGAATTTGAACAGGGCTTCCAGCTTCCCGCGCGGCACGACGATGTCCTCGTTCAATTTCGTGAAGCCGGTGTCGCGGAGCGCGTAGGAGAATTCGCGGCGGATCTGCCAGACGGCTTCGCATTGCTTTCTGCCAAAACCGCGCTCGACGAACAGCGGTTTTTGTTTGCGGACAAGCTTTTCCACGGCGGCTATTTCCCGGCGCACGGAATTTTCCTGACCATCCAGTTCGCAAATCAGATGCGCCTTGCAGCCGGGCAGCCGTTTGCTTTTCGTGCGTTTGGCGGCGGCGGCGAGCGTGAATTCATCCGCAAGCTCGGCGGCGCAGGGCAGATATCCGGCGGCGAAAATGGATTGCAACGCGCGGACGGCAGCGTCCATCGAATTATAGCCGACGGCGAGATTCGCACGGAACGGCGGCAGCGGCAAAAGTTTCAGCGTGGCCTCGGTGACGACACCCAGCAATCCCTCGGAACCGACGAACAGCCGGTGCAAATCGAAACCGGTCTTGTTTTTGTGCGTGCGCCCGCCAAGCCGGACGATGGCGCCGCCGGCCAGCACGACTTCGAGGCCGAGGACGTAATCGCGTGTGACGCCGTATTTGAGGCAGCGCGGCCCGCCGGCGTTGGTGGCGATGTTGCCGCCGATGAAATTGTCCGCGCGGCTGGCGGGGTCGGGTGGATAAAAGAGCCTGCGGCTCTCGCACCGGTTTTGAAATTCCGCGGTGTTGACTCCAGGCTGGACGACGGCGACGAAATCGGCGGCGTTGATTTCCCGGATGCGGTTCATGCGCTCCAGCGAAAGCACGATGCCGCCGCGCACGGGCACGCAGCCGCCGACATAGCCGTGGCCCGCGCCGCGCGGCGTCACGGGAATCCGATGCTGATTTGCAAATCTCAAAATCGCAGCGACGCTTTTGGTGGAGCGGGGCAGGGCGACGGCATCGGGCTGGTGCGCGGCGAACCATTTGTCGCCCGCGTATTTTTCGAGCGTGGCGGGTTCAAGAAAAATTTCGCCGGGCAGGATTTGTTTGAGCCGGCGGAGAATCTTGATTTTTGCGGGAGTCATTTGGCTTCGAGAAAATCCCGAACGTCGGCGGCCTCGGCTCCGGGCACCTGGATGGAGACGGGGGAAATTGCATTTGCCCCGCCGCCGAACACGCCCGCCGTGTATTCGTTGATTACGACGGGATGAAAACCCGCCGCTTCCAGCCGCGAGTGGACAAGCTGCGCGTCGGCGAGATTGAAGCTGTTGAAGACGGTGACAAAATCCATATCAAGTTTTCGTGGAGTTCAAGCTTCGGTCTGTTTTCATTCCGGCACGCCAAGGCGTGAACCCGACTTTCAAATTCATTTGGTGATGAACGTGGCATCGGTTTTTGCGGCGGGAGCGCTCCGCAAATCCGCGAAGACGATGACGCCCGCGCCGGTCTGGAGCAGGGTCTGGACTTCGGCTTCAACCTGCTGGCCGATATGCGACTGGCCGTTGTTGACGACGACCATCGTGCCGTCGGGCAGATAGCCGATGCCCTGGCCCTTGTCCTTCCCTTCGCGGACGATTTTCATGTGGAGGATTTCGCCGGGCAGGAGGATGACCTTGAGGGTCTTGGCGACCTCGTGGAGGTTGATGCAGGTGACTTTTTGCAGCGCGGCAATCTTGCCCAAATTGTAGTCATTTGTGAACAACCTGGCGTTGAGGTTGCGCGCCAGCCGGACGAGCTTGGAATCCACGTCCTTATCCTCTGGAAAATCGCCGTCGTGAATGCGGACCTCGATGTTTTGGCTGTGCTGGATGCGGTTGAGCATTTCGAGGCCTCGCCGGCCGCGGGCGCGTTTGATGGCGTCGCCGGAATCGGCGATTTGCTGGATTTCCCGGAGCACAAAGCGCGGGACGATGATGAGGCCGTCGAGCAGGCGCGTCTCGATCAGGTCGGCAATGCGCCCGTCAATGATGGCGCTGGTGTCGAGCAGCAGCAGGTTGTCCGGTTTGTTCTGCGGCGAGAATCGGACATAGGGGATGATGAGGGAAAAATCCTCCTTGTTGCTGCGCATGGCGAGGATCATGCCGATATAACCGAAGCCGAGGAACAATCCGAGCCGGATGAGCCAGAGTTGCGCGGGATCGGCGTTTTCAAACAGGCCGGACCAGACAATCAGCAGTGCGACGAGTGAACCGAGCAACAGGCCAAATGTGATGGCCGAAAATGCGCGGAGCGAAAATCCCTTCAGCATTTCGTCCACGGCAATCAGCAGGCCGCCAAACCCGAAGCCGATGACCATGCCGATGAAGCTGGCGTGGGTGGTTCCGACGAATTCCGGGCGCACCTGGCTGATGGCGTAGCCGGCCAGGATGCACAAGCTTAAAAACAAAAGGCGGATGACCCAAAGCGGTTTCATGGCGGTTCGTTCGGTTGTCGCGGCGGTTGGAGGGCGGACGGCGGCGCGTTGGTGCGCAACGGTTCCTTGTGAAAGAGAAAATGCCACAGGCCGAGCCGGTTAAGATTGCTCGTGGCGACGGAAAGATTGTTCGCGATGGCCTGCACGTTGGTGGCGAGTTGTTCGTTTTGCAACATGGTTCCTGCCAGACCCCGGCCGGACTGCAAATCATCCATTATTTTTTTGAGGGTGTCGGTGGAGGATTTGATGTTATTCACGGAGGCGGTGATTTCCGGCGTGTTCGTTGCCAGCAGGCTGTCGGCGGAATCGGCCATTCGCGTCAGCTCCTGCGAAAAGAAAACGACGTTGCTGACGGCGAGGCTGACCTGCGAACCGTTGGTGGTGATGATGGCGTTGATGTCGTTCATCGTGCCCATCGCCTGTTCGGAAACCACGCGCAGGTTGTTCACGGCGACGGTAAAATTGGTGAGCGTATTCACGTTCAACACCACGCGGCGCAAATCCGCGATCGACGCGTCCACTTTCTGGGCGGTCTCGTCAATGCGTTTGATAAAGCCGGCGGCGGAGCGCGCGACCTCCTGCAGGTTGAACGGTTCCTGACATTCCACCTCCGCGTTGTTGGTCAGAAACGGCGCCTGGTTCGCCGTCGGAACGATCGCCACAAACTGGTCGCCGAGAAAGCCGGATTGCTCGATGACGAACCGCGCGTCGCCGTAGATTTTGAAATTTTTGTAAATCTTCAGCAGGATGTTCACGCTCCTGCCGTCATCGGTGAGCTTGATGTCCGAGACGCTGCCGACCTGCACACCGGCGAGCAGGACTTTCGCGCGCGGCTGGAGGCCGCCGACGTTGCTCGCGTGCAGGCGCAACTCATAGGTGCCGTGGAAGAGGCTCGTGCCCTTGCTGAACTGGATCAGCAGCACGGCCAGCAGCGCCAGCCCCATGAACACGAACAGGCCGACTTTGGTTTCCAATCGTTTTTGTTCCATGACTTAATTCTCTTTCGCGTCCGCCTCGCCGTCAATAAATTGCCGCACCACCGCGTCCTGCGACGCAAAAATCGCATCCGCCGTGCCGGTCGCGTAAATCCTCCGCTCGTGCAGCATCAGCACCCGCTGGCCGACGCGCCGCGCCGTCCGCATGTCGTGCGTCACCACCACCGTCGTCACCTTCAGCCGGTCCCGCACGCGCTGGATCAACTGGTCAATGCTGTCGGACACAATCGGGTCCAGCCCCGTCGTCGGCTCATCATAGAGCATGATTTGCGGTTCGTAAATGATGGCGCGCGCCAGGCCAACGCGCTTGCGCATTCCCCCTGACAGCTCGGCGGAATTTTTATTTTCCGTGCCAGGCAAGTCCACCAGCTCCAGCGTCTCGGCCACGCGCCGGGCGATTTCCGCCTCCGTCAGATGCTCAAGCCGGCGCAGCCCAAACGCCACGTTCTCCGCGACCGTCATCGAGTCGAACAACGCCGCTCCCTGGAACACCATGCCGAATTTCCGGCGCACCCCCAGCAACTGGCGTTCGTCCATCCGCACGATGTTTTCGCCGTCAATCAGCACCTCGCCCGTGTCCGGACGCAGGAGGCCGATGAGGTGCTTGAGCAGAACGCTCTTCCCGCTGCCGCTGCGCCCGATGATGGCGACCGATTCGCCGCTTTCAATCCGAAAGCTGATGTCCTCAAGGACTTCCTGCGCGCCGAAAAATTTGTGCAACTGGCGGACTTCAATCATAATTGCCCCACCAGTTTGCCCATCACCAGCGTCAGGAAAAAGTTCACGATCAGGATGCTGATGGAGGAATACACCACGGCCTCTGTCGTCGCGCGCCCGACGCCTTGCGCGCCCAGCCCGCACGTCATGCCCTTGTAACAACCGACGAGCGCGATGATGCCGCCGAAAATGAATGCCTTGAACAA
>Ga0265337_1001360_pt1 | contig 12057 bp, 18 predicted proteins | sample 42122metaG_FD_192441 | JGI IMG/M metagenome (GOLD analysis project Ga0265337, IMG submission 192441) | Rhizosphere microbial communities from Carex aquatilis grown in University of Washington, Seatle, WA, United States - 4-21-22 metaG | ecosystem: Host-associated > Plants > Roots > Rhizosphere >... | reverse complement strand
CATTTCCCCACTGAAAAGTATTGGTTTTTCGTTCATAAATTTCTAACAAATCGTTGCAGGAAACGCCTATTGGATGCCTCCATCGAGTCCGGGAGCGCCAGATGCGGCGTTCCTGAACTCTGCGTTCGGCACCATTTGGCGCGCAGCACGTTTGAGTTGCATTTCGTTCCAATCGCCTCCGGTGCGGGCGAAGCGTTTGGCCCATCGTATCAGCCGCTCGGCTGCTCGGACTTCCCGCACGCGATTTGTCAGCGCATCGTTCCGCTTTCGAAGGCATGTTATCTGGCGCTTGAGATGTCGGGTTTCAGTTTGCATTTTTACGATCCTCACGAGTTACGAGAGTTGCACGCGCCACTCGCAGCGCGTATTCACTGACTTCCCATTTTTGTTCTCGCGCTATTTCGCCTGCCAGCACTCGGCAGGCAGCGATGAAGTTTTTGCCACCTGGATAGGCTTCCAAGGCGTTGAGTGTTTGGATGAAGTCCAGAGGTGCCGAACCAAGCGGTGCAGGCAATGAGCCTTGCGCCTCTGGTTTTCGTCCACCGGCTGTCCAGTCATGCCTCACAGGTTCTTCGGGGTTGTGTCGGTTATATCGGCTCATGCCTGACCTTTCTCGTTCGGCCAATATCTCACTCGCTTGCCGTTGGCCTCGGCGAACGCGATTTCTCGGCGGGTGCTGCTACCGATATACCCGTCCTTGTGAACGACTATGATTTCATTCGCGAGGGCGATTTTCTGGAAGTGTAGCTTGTCGAGCATCTGCTTTACCTCTGTGGATTCGTCGCCGTCGTTGGTTGCAGCCCTCGCTCCAGGCGGATAGTCAGCATGACCATACAGCCCCATCGGGATTACGATGTTGCCTGCGAGCGTTTCATCCATCATTACTTTGTGATGCAGTTCCGGCCACCGTGAGCTTCCGCATAGACACACGATATTGGCCGAACAAGGCGTTGCAGATAATTCGCTATGCGGCCTCAGAATTGTTGACCCTTGGCTAGTATCTCGCTTAAGCCAGTCTCGAAGATGTTTTGGTAATTTACCGCTCATATCTGAACTTTCTCGTTCCCCGGATTGAAGAATCCGAGCGCACCCTTTAGCGGTCGGAACGGCAACTGAATTACTTCATCGAGCATAAATCCGTATGGGCCACAAAACCACGGACTGTCACTGCCAGTTACGCAGTTGCCGAGCTTCGCCATGCCGACGATTCCACCGCGTTGGAGTTCCTCGAATTTTGGCTCATGGAAGTTGAGCGTGATTCTGCCATTGGTCACGACCCAATTCATCGCATCCTCGTATTCGTCTCGCGTCATTCCCTTTGAGGCGTGAATTAAAAACCAGCCACGGAAGCGAGTCGGCCACGTGCGGTTCTCGACATTCTTGCCAGCATTCAGGATTAGCCACGCCCAAGGCTGGCGAATTGAGAGTGCCGCTTTGACCGGGGAACAAATTGCTGCTGCCGACCCCGGCGGTTTCTCTGCGTTCAATGTTTCATTCATATCTCAAAGTTCGTTGTGCGCCTCGCCCGCCCCTACACCGGGGCGGCATAACGCAGCGTTATGCCGCTTGATATGTTCGGCCCATGCCTTGGCAGCCCACGGCCTCAGCTTTTCTTCCGTGATTATTTCACCCTCTGCGTGATCCAGCAGCCAGCAGGCAAGCCATTCGATGCCATTATAGAAATCTCCGCCCACGGCATAACCCGCCGTTGCAGATAATTCGCTTTGGCGCTCTGCCTTTTCCTCATCGCACTCGACACAAGGATTCTCGACGTGCTTACCGTGCTTGCAAATTTGTTCGCTCATATCTGAACTTTCTCGTTAATTCTCTTGTGGCGCCCAACTCCCGGGCCTGATCCAAGCCGTCAGCTTGCGCGCCTTGCTGCTGACAGATGCCGCAGGTTCTGGTAGTGGATTTGTGATCACCTCGTTCACTACGAACCCCGGGAAATGAAATGGCGTGTTGCATTGTTTACAGTACACGACCACCGACAGTTGGAAGCCTTGAACGTGCCCATGCTTGCACGCAACCTTGCCGACGCAGCACTGGGTCACGAACTCGTCGTGCTGGCATTTGACCGGCTTTGGTGCTACTGGTTTTAACATGAAATTGTTTGGGCTCAAGTTGTCTAGGAGTCGCCAATGGGTTGAAGTCTTGGAGGAGGAACGGCGCCAGATTCCTTTGCGGCGATGGCCGGCGGTAATTCTGAAGATGGCTTTGTCGTTGACGTTGTTTGGGGTGCCGCGGTCGGTGTGGCGCCAGCGGATGCGGACTTGCCGCGCTTGCCCGATTTACGACCGTTCTTTGCGGCGTTGCCGGCCTTACTCCGGCTCGACTTTGGGCTGTGGCTGCTTTGTTCCGCTGCTGGCGATGTCACGGCCGGCTTGCTGGGGATGGTTTCACCAGGTCCAAACTTCTGGGCTAATCGGCTGGGCACCTCTGGGCGCACCCTCTCTTGCCGAAAGGATTCGACGGCTTGTTCGACGGAAGAACCGGGTTCAACTGGAAGGATGATCGGTGGTGGTTCGGCGGCCGTGATCCCAAATCTGTTCCTAATCTCCGGCATGGCCCTCACCAGGGCATTCACCACAGATCCAAGCCACTCAAGGTCATCAAGGGTCAATTGTCTTCGAGGGCGCTGCTCCCACGCATCGGATAGTTTTTGGACATTCTCACTCATGGTTGTTGTGGTTGTTGTGGTTACCGCTTTGTTCCTTCTGCATTTTGTAATAGCAGATCAATTTGCCAATGAGGTAGTTCTCGTGTGCGATCCAGTCAGTTAATCGCTTCTGGTCTCTCCGACGAAGTTCCTCAAAGTCTTTCAGGGTGATTTCGTTCGTCAATGGATTAAGTGCTCCCATAATTCCCTATGCTTTTTGTGTGACTGGTTTTTGTTTATCGGCGAGGCGTTTGTGGTGCCACTTTTGATACTCAGCCAAGTGGGTTTGGAAGGCGTTCTCATCTCCCGGCCAGTTGCTGCGCTGTGGCGGCTTTGTGAAAGTGAACCGTGAATCGACCGGCCAGATGTCGGGGTCTTTCTGAACCTTTGGTGGATTGGCGAGGTGCCCATTCGGTAACTGCTTTTGGCTTGCCATGTGCCCCGCCAGTTTCCACGCACGGATCGTAGCCTTCCAGTCCTTAATCGGTTTTCCGTTATTCTTCCAGTCACAACCTTCGCATTTGTAAAAGAACCATTCCCCATCGGTTTCAGGAAGTCCAACGGATTTACAAAACTCCTTGCAATCATCCAGTGTGGGTTTTGGCGTCAGCCTCGACTTCGACTCCGTCTCCGACTCCGACTCCGACTCCGTCTCCGAGCACATTTGATTACCATTTGATGTACAATCGATAAACAGTTCATCCTTAGATGGTTCTGGAAACTTGCTCTTTGAACGGGTCTGCTGTCTAAAATCCAACAGTTGGATGTACTTACCATCCCCGTACACGCTCAACAATTTAGCTGATAAGCATTCGATAAGCATCTGCTTTACATTCGCTTCACTGACCATATCAACCCGTAACGGATAGCAGGCAGACCGGATCAGGGCTGGGTGTGCGAAGTAGCGTCCGTAGTCGTCCACCACAGACATCAATCGGCGGTAAAAAAGTTCCCCTTTTTCGGTGAGCTTGTTCACCCGCTCGCTGGTCAAAATTCCCTCACGAAGAACCCTAGTTGGCATTCACCCTCCAAAAACTCAACGCACCGCCGAGTGTGGAAACAGGCAGCAGCGACGGGGCGGACCCCGGAAGTAGCCCATTGCACTCGACGGTGCGTTGAAATTTCGTTGGTGTTATTGTTTTCATCTACTGCATTTTTCTCGGCGGTTTCCACATCGCCGTGCGATTACTCGCAACGTTCAGACGGTAAAACAGGAAATCTTTTCTGTCAACAAATTTATTCCAATTTCTCCAAACTCGGTTCCTTCGGGTTCGTGGAAATGAACGGCCCGCACACCTCGTTGACCTTTTCCTCGGCCTGTTTCGGTGTCAAATTGTTGTGGGTTGAGATGGTGGTCTGAAGCGCGCCAATGGGGCATGACACACATTCACCAAGGAACTGGTCACGCGTGACCAATTTTGCCTCCTCCAAGGCTTTGTAGGCTCCAAACGGATCGTTGATGGCACGCACACTTCCCGGCTTGCCCACAGTCCATCCAGGGATGCCTGTGGGGTCAACCTTGAGGATTTCCTTCGCCCGGCCCTCCATGGCCTTGATCAGCGGCTTGGCGGCGTGACAACGATTCAACAGCTCGGCAAGCTGGAGCCCAATGGGCTCTCCCCCGCACATGGCGGCGATTTCCACCAGGAGGTGCTTCGCCTCGGGACATTTGAACATGCCAGGGCAGTATTTGCAGTGATCACCAGCCACGCGCGGAGCATCCGGATTGTTGATATCGATGATCAACGCCTTCAATTCCTCGATGGAACGCTCAATGTGCTCCAACTCGTAGCACGTCATCACAGGTTCGCGGGAGAGCAACGGCTGGATGATGGCCACGTAAACTCGCTTCAGGCCGGTCTTGATGCCGTGTTCGCTGATGGCCAACAGGACCATGAGGGACCGGAGTTGACGGTTCTTGGGTGACTCGGCTATTTCACCGCGGCCTGTCTTGTAATCAACAATCAGACCGGTCTCGGCGCGCTTGGCGATGAAGTCTCCCTTACCACTGAATTCCTTGGACCTGCCGCGCTTCAGCCACAGCCGATCTTCCTTGATGATGGTGACACCCCAGATTGCCACACCGAATATCTTCTTCACCAAGGCATCGCGTTGCTCTTTGCAGGCCACGGCGACTTCCAACTCGTTCGGCCAGGGGGTCAAGTCGATGAAGTTTGGATCCTCCAGCCACAGGTGGATTCGGTTTCCGGATTCCGCCCACTCCCGCATCTCGGCGGTTTGTACCGGCGGCAATCCTTTGGCCAACAGGAAAGATCCCGGGCAGGCGGCGTAGCGGTCAGACGAACTCGCACTGGGCAGGTCAAGACGTTCGGTGTCGATCATAATTTGATGAATTTATATATCAGAAATAACCCAAAAGAAAGCGCCACTGCGGCGTTAATGTAGAGAATTATCAGGAGCATTTTGTCAGCTCAAAGTTGATGACGTCGTACATGTTTCTGACGCCAATGGATGTAAGCACCTTTTTTAAGGGCACAAGGTTTCTGATTCGGCGGCGCCAGTTCTGGTTGGGGTCGCCATTCGACAACACCGCCGGACTAGCATTGCATTTGAACCCAATCTTCTCCATGGAGTAAAAACTATACCAGTGGAACAGGTGAACGTGGCCGTATTCGGTTACACCATTATCAGACCAACAGAACGGAACCTGACCCCAAAAAACACTACCAGATTTCAGTATGCGATGAATCTCCCGAACGGTGCGCTCGGTGTCAATCAAGTGCTCAAGGACGTGGTTCATGTGAACCTGATCAACAGATCCATCTGCCCAAGGCCAGTTAAACGCCGTAAGGTCAACCCGCATATCAACTGGGTGCAAAGCGAAATAATCAACATTCACGTATCCCGGTTTGTAATCTGGGCCACATCCAAGGTTCAATTTAATCATATTCTCTGCATCACGTTTTGGCTGACCGACAGAGAGGAAAGGACTATCCATCTCTCTGCGCGTCCGCCGGGTTGTAAAAATTCCAACAGTTGAATCACGTCACTGGGGTAGCGATAGTTGCCGTACTTTCGTTTCAGCCGGCCGTTGGACACAATGCCCCGGTTCAACTCGTAGCCACAGCCGTTCTTCGTCACCACCCCATTGCGCCGGAGCAGCTTCAAATCGGTGACGGCTTCCTCCAGGACCGCGGAGGCCAGCCTGCGCAATGACAGGCCAGCCTCCCCGCCAAACGTGGGGTTTTTGCACCACGCCAGTTCGTCGTCCGTCAAATCCCTTATCTGAGCCATGTTGAGTATCACGCAACGTTGTCGGCCAGCTCCTTGGAAACGTCGTCCCAGTCGTTCAGCACCTTCTGGATGGCATCCGGCGACATGTCGAAGATGTCCTTCAGGGATGACAGGGACGTGTCAGCGTAGCCCTGCTTGCGCATGAATTCCAGCATCTCAAGCTCGCTGATTTCGGCGTCCTTCATCAGGCCTTCGAGCTGGGTGAGGATGTTGCCTTTGCCGGGCTCGGGGAATAGTTCACCTTTGCCGGCGGTGGATTTCTTCTTGATCTGCTGTTTCTCGAACTGCGGAGAAGCGGCTTCAACCGTGGCGTCGATGACGGCGCCGGCTTCCTTTTCCTCGCGCAGGTACAAACCTCCGAGCAACGTCGGGAACGTGGAGCGAAGCGCGTCAGCCTCGGCGCACTTCACGATCATTCCAGCCGGGTCTTCCTTCCACTGGGCAAACCCCTTGTTGAACCGGGCCATGCGGATCTTGCGGTACGTCGGATGGCTGCGTTTCTTGTTGAACACCTTAGCCCACCCACCGACAACATCCTCATCAGGAAGGTGGAAGTCACCCTCCCGTTCCTCGATGGTGCCATCGTTGTTGACGAGGATGCCAGAAGTCATCCCATCGTAATCAGGGCTGCTTTCCGCGCGCTTCAGGAACGCCTGGTGGGCCGTGATGAGGGAGAACGTGGGACCGTTCTGACCATCGTATCCGACAAGGAATGAGTCCCCAGCGAACGGGTTGAGACGTTGCGCCTGGCACAACATCATGAATTTCATCGCGTCCCGCTCGGAGCAGGTCTTGCCGCTCTTGGTCGGAACCGCGATGATGTTTTGAACGATTGCTACGGACAGCTTGATTTTGTCTGCCGCGCCGAAGGGGACGAACTCCATCGCCTTCTCAGTGGGTTTTACCAACGCTTGTGTGCTCATGTTTTCGGTTATATTTTCCGTTTGTGTTTCCGATCATCGACACACGGTTTGAGATGCCGATGTTTCGTTTGTGGGATTCAGACAACGATCTCCCAGAAAGTTTTAATCGAAGTTTTTCCCGGGTGGCTTCTGAAACGATGTGTCCAACCCTTGGGCCTTTGAGGTTATTTTTTACAAACTCCGCGCGTTCCAGTTCTGTTTTTAACGCCCACTGAGCCTTGCCTCGAAGTGACAATATCCGCTTTGTTTTATCGGTGTGGCGAACACCCCTAATTCCAAGGCCACCCTGGCTGCGATTATATTGCGGCCTCAACTTCATTATCCAAAAAACCTCCCGGGCTGATAGTTCGTGTTCTTGACATTCCTCTAAAACCTCCACGATAAAGTTTTTGGATCCATATTTACGCATGGCCCTAGCCAGAATCGGGCAGGCTCCACACCGCTTGTTGGCTTTCGATGTATGCTCCCAAAAACGGCGCCGGATATTACAACTCAGCCCGATGTAGAACTTACCGTTTATCAGGTTCGTTATTTTGTAAATCCCGGTCATCTTCTTTCGGTTTTGGTTTAACGGGTCGCAGTATCAGGCCGCGATTGCCGATGTGATGTACTGCAAATTCAATTTCACGCAGTTGAACCGTGTCGCCGATCTGGACGATCTTCTTCCAGTTCATCGCACCAGATTTTCCACCTGTTCAGTTTCGACCACGGTCTTGCCCTGACGCTTTGCCCATTCCAAAATGAGCAAGGCGTCTGCCGTGTTTAGCGTGACTTTGACGGATGGATAAAGCCGCTGGGCCATCTCCTTCATGCGGTTCTTCTTATCCGACTTGGCCGCAGCGTTCAGGCGGGCGATGCGTTTCTTCTCAGCCTTGCGCTCCTCGTCGGACAGCCCTTCGTATTGACCGCACACGGTTTGAGCCGCGGCGATACCCAAAGCCTTCTGCCATTTTTGCGGGCGCACCAACTCGAACGGAATGCCAATAGCAATCAGGAATCCTTCGAGTTGTCCGAACCCGCGTCCAAAAGTGAACATCGCGGAACCTGGCGCCGGGTTGCCTTTGATAAACCCGCCAACTTCCTCCATGTACGCCTTTATTTCCAACCCGTTCATCTCGGCGGTCTCCTTGGCGATGGTGAGAATGTCACACGCGTCCTTGGGGGTCTCGGGCATTTTGTGGGCTTCGGCGGAGTGCTTGGGGTGATGGATGCAAATGCCACCCGAGCTTCCTGGATCTATTGCGATGAGTAATTTGCTCATTATCGTTTAACCTTTCGACCAAGTTCTACAAGATCAGATTTTAGACGACGAAGTATTTCAACCCGCGAATTCAGCTCGGATTCCAGATCTTCCACTGACTGTTTGTGGTGGTAAAGAATAAGCATCATATCGCAGATTTCATTTTGCTGATCTGTTATTTTCAACATCATCCGAATGACCTTTTTTGGAAACGGCCGCCTGCCGCAGATATTACACTTTGGCTTTCTCATGGTGATTACCTATCGGCTGGAACATCTTCTTCGTCAACCGTAATTCGTGCGGCCGACTCAAAACGTGTGTGCGACTTGAAAAACGTGAGGCTTACAATTCCAGTCGGACCATTCCTCGCTTTGGCGATCAACAGGTTCACCGGGTATGCCTCCTTCTCATCTTGGTCTTCCTCATCCTCACTCCGATCTGGACGATAGAGCATTCCCACTAGGTCGGCGTCCTGTTCAATCGACCCCGACTCGCGCAGGTCGGACAGCCTCGGCTTGCGCTTTTTGTCCTTCTCAAGGTCGCGGTTCAACTGGCAGGCCACCAGAATCGGTATGCGCAATTCCTTCGCCAGTTCTTTGATTCCGCTGGAAACATCACTGACCTCCTGTTGCCGATTATCCCGGCCGCGCTTGGTTGCTGCGTGAATCAATTGAAGGTAGTCGATTATCAACAGCTTGATGCCGAACATCTGGACCATACGGCGAGCCCGGGCGCGCAGTTGCAGGATGGATAAACCGCTGATGTCGCACAGGTAAAGTTTTGAATTTGAGATCTTTCCAGCAGCACTGGTCAGTTTAGGAAACATGGATTCGTTCATGAACCCTTCGTTGATGTCGCGCAGGTTCACGCGCGCGCAGGAGCAAATCGTTCGTAGGGTCAATTCCTCGGCGGTCATCTCAAGGCTGAACACGCCAACCGGCAGCTTCTCATTCAGAACCACATGCTCGGCGATGTTCATGCAAAGGCTCGTCTTGCCCATACTCGGCCTGGCGGCGACCACGATCATGTTGCCGGCGTGCATCCCGTTGGTCATCTTGTCGAGATCCACGAACCCAGTGGGGATGCCTTGGATGACCCCTTTGCGGTTGAAGGCTTCCTCGATGCGCTGGATGGCCACACACACAAGCTCTTTGATGGGCTTGTCGTCACCAGTTTGTTTGGGGCGGATGGCCAGCGCGTCACGCTCGAACTCGTCCATGAGCACATCGACATCGCCCTCGTGATCATAAACCCGCCCCACGAGGTCGGTGCAAGTGGCTATCATCTTGCGTAGCAGATACTTCTCAAGTACCACGTCGATGTAGCTCGGAAGGTTCCACGCACTGGGCACGTAGTCGGCCAGTTGCGAAAGGTAAGTGATGCCGCCAACCTGCTCCAAAAGCTGCTTGTCCTTGAGCCGCTGCTGGACGGTGATGACCTCGATGATGGCCCTTTCTTCCTCCATGGCCACCATCTCATTGTAAATCGTCTGGTGCCGCAGATCGTAGAACACGTCGCCAGCTTCCTTGAACCTGGTGACGCACTCGTTCATGCACTTCGGGGAAATGAGAATACAGCTCAAGACGCCCATTTCATTCTCGGGAGAGTGCGGTGGTAGCCTGTCAACCGACGGTTGATTGGCAGCCTTCTGCCTTCGTGCCTTGCGTAAGTCTGTGCCGCCGACTGCGGCCCCTGATGCGTTATCCATGTGGTGGTTTTCGGTTGTCAAGTCAGGTGTTTCCCTACCATGACGAAAGGAAGCTCGCACACAAAGCTTCGATGTCAAATTTTAATTGTTGTTGCACGATTCAAACCACGTGTGGTATCTGAGCCTTGTAGTAAACGTCAGGTCAATTTTTTGGACCAACAATTATGAATTCAAACTTTCGTGTAGCCACAGCCGCACTTGCCGGCCTTCAAGGACTTCGCTGGAACGCTTTCTCGGCCGCAACCGCTTCTTCTAATTACGCGCAGATCCCGCGACCGAGTTTTGTAGTCGATCATATCACCACCACGGCGGGGTTCAGCGGCGGTGGATCGGCAAAGAACTCCATCTCCTCGATCACCCTTACCGCGGCCAGCGCCGGAACCGTACCGGCCTGGTGCTTCCCGGGCGCGGCCGTGAATGTCAACGTCACGCTATCCGGCGCTCCGTTCATCTGGGGAGCGGTCGTCAAGGACGTGGCGGCGAATGGAACCACCGTTACGCTGACGGATGATCCGAGGAAAAACTCGAACCTTTCCACAACGCTCGCCAATGTGGCGCTCGATGCCATAGCCGGCAGCGTCGTCAACACCGTCACACTGAATACCCAGTGCCAGAAGGTGATGTTGAGTCAGCCGACCGGTAGCGGGGCGATCACGCTGGCTCCTGCCGCCGATGCTGCTGGTAGTGCATTTTACTCCATCACCCTTGCGGTAGGCGGGGCTGAGTATGAGGTCACTGCGCCAATAGGAGCCAAGTTCGACATCTGCGATTGGTGGTTCAAATCTGCCGCGGCCCAAACCCTCACCGTCCGATTCCTGTAATATGAAGAACATTTTTGCAATCGCGTGCTCGATGTTGCTGGCGATCAGCGCAATGGCTGACGGGTTTCAGGTCGGAACAACTTCAAGCGGAGGGGTTCCTGGCAACGCCGCCACGGCGACGGTGGCGAGTAATGTTTTAACCGGTCGTACTTTTTACGTTGCGACAAATGGTAACGACTCAACCGCCCAAATTGGTAACAAAGGTTTACCATGGAACGCTGTTCAAGGGTCGTCAACTTGGACGGTTTTATCATTTGCAACCAATAGCGGAGATGTTGTTTATGTTTTGAATGGATATTACCTAGTCACGAATCTTGCTCCGGTTGTTGGCGTCACGATTCGAGGTCAAACCCGAGATGGAGTGATTATTGCTGGCGCGGCCACAGCAAACCAACCAACATTCTCGCCCGGAAGCTGGTGTAGGTTAGAGAACTTTACATGGTTGGTGGGTGTGACAAACTCACAAAGCACACCAGGCTTCCTGTACAATGATACGGTGCCCATTTCTTCCTCAAACATCTGGGTTCAGGATGTGACCATGAGCGCAGCAGGGATTGATATTGTCCACCGAGGTCCAGCTCCGGGGGTTCCGGGTCCGGCTTGCACGTTCTTAAATTGTCAATTAGGACCCGCCCCTTGGGACATCAGTAGTGGAGACGCTGGCAACATCACGGCGGGAATTGTGTCTATCGCGTGCACTTTTATCGCCCAAAATTCCTGGAATGGCAACATCACTCACGTTTCCCCAGGCCAAATGCCTTGGAACGATTATGGCAGCACTTTCATCAATTTTACCAACGGCGCCATCGGTGGTCGCTTTGTGCCACATGGTTCGATCTTCACTAAAAACGCCACCAACCTATTTCCACTGAATGTTTCCGGTGGTACTTACTACGACGCTGACAACCAGCATTGGTACAGCCTTGGAGTGGGTTGGAACACGAACGTCATAAGTCAGACGCTAACCTATACTTACAATCCAACGAATTTTAATTTCATCAACGCCAGCAATTCGGCTGTAAACCAGACTTATGTGTTGAGTAATGCCTATGCTCCCGGCCAGACGGCGCAGATGATCTGGACCAACACGGCAAACAACGGATACACCGCTCAATGGAACAACCCGGCAGTGTTTGCGGCAAACGGTTCCACTTACTCCGTGCTGTCAATCATGCACGGGTCACAGGAAATAATTTCGCTTTTTCCAAACGGAGCCGGGTTTGCAACATTTAACGCGGCGGTACTTGAAAATCAATTGGAATGGGCAAACGCTCCTAATTATGGCGACACTGGATTACTCACTGCGGCAACTCAGTTTTACACGAACTCTATCACCACGAATCTGAATTATGGTGCAGTGTACAGTTACACGAACGCAGGGATTTTAGTTTCACAATCAAACATAGTAGTTGCATCAGGGTCGGCGTTTTACCGCAGCGGCTTTGGACTGA
>Ga0265337_1001358_pt1 | contig 12067 bp, 11 predicted proteins | sample 42122metaG_FD_192441 | JGI IMG/M metagenome (GOLD analysis project Ga0265337, IMG submission 192441) | Rhizosphere microbial communities from Carex aquatilis grown in University of Washington, Seatle, WA, United States - 4-21-22 metaG | ecosystem: Host-associated > Plants > Roots > Rhizosphere >... | reverse complement strand
AGTAGGTCGGATTTTTGCGAATCGGAAACGGGATAGATGACGTGCTTCACGGTCTCGGCGGGCGTCCGGCGCGCGCCGATCTCAATCGTCTGGGGATCGTGCATCGCCCATTTTATGAGCGTCTCGATTTGAGGCGGTATGGTCGCGGAAAACAACGCGGTGTGGCGCTGGCGCGGAATGCGGTCGAGAATGCGGCGCACGTCGGGCAAAAATCCCATGTCCAGCATCCGGTCGGCCTCGTCGAGCACGAGGAATTGAACCTTGTCGAGCCGCACGGTGCCGCGTTCGAGATGATCTAGCAAACGTCCCGGTGTGGCCATGACGAGATCCGTCCCCGCGCGCAATTCGTCCGTCTGCCGTCCGTAACCGACGCCGCCATAAACGACGGTGGTTTTCAGATTGGTGAAGCGGGCGTAATCGTGGATGGCGGTCTCCACCTGCGCGGCGAGTTCGCGCGTAGGTTCGAGGATGAGCGCGCGTGGACCGGGCGCATGCGCGCCGAGCTTGGAGAGGATAGGCAGGGCGAACGCGGCGGTCTTGCCGGTGCCGGTCTGCGCGCTGCCGATGACGTCGCGCCCGGCGAGCACGAGCGGGATGGCGCGGAGCTGGATGGGCGTCGGGTCGATGTAACCCATCGCTTTCACACCGTCCACGATTGCCGGGGCGAGACCTAATTTGCTAAAAGCCATGTGTCAATTTATCAGGAAAGAAGATTAAAGAAAGCAATGAATTGAACGGCCATTTCGAGGACGTATGATTTAGTCTGTCAACTCCGCCGCAAGCGTTTGGCCTATGACGGTGATGGAGCTTCTTCAGTCGGCGGAACCGTTTCGGGAGCAGGCGCAGGCTCAACCGCTGAAGAAATTGTTTCGCTGGACGTGGGAGCCTCAGACACAAGCGCGGCAACTTCGGCTGGCGCTTCCACCGCAGGTTCGGTAACGGTTTCAGTTGGCACGGAGAATTCCGCAGCGGATTCAACGGTGCCTTCCATTTCCGGCACAGTTTCGCTTGCAACAGCAGCTTCGCCTTCCACTGTCGGTTTTTCTTCGGCTTTCTTTTTCTCCTGTTTTACCGGCCGGGGTAGCGGCTTTTTGGCGGTGTCCATCCGGCCATCGGCAAATTCCAGCACAGCGCCGGAATGAATCAACCAATGCAAATCAACCAGCACGAGCGTCTGTTCCGGCGTCGGCTCGGCGGACTTTTGATCCTCCGGCTTCACCTCGATCACCGCTGGCGATGGCGCGAGCGCCTCGATCATTTTCCGGCGCGTGCATTTCGGGTTCGTGTTGATGAAATTCACGATGCGCTTGATGCCATCGGACACCGGCGTGGTTTCGAGGTCGAGGAACAGCGGCCGCGCGACGCCGACGTGCGTGACGGTCTTGTTGACCTTGAAAAACTGGAGGCCAAGCCCGGCGAACATCTGGCTCAATTTCGTCGCCAGTTGCAGCGGGAAATAGCATTGCTGATCCCAGTCGTTGCGCACAAGGCGTTGCAATTCGCGGCTGCGCAGGCTGCGGCTCGGAACGCCGGCAACCGTGTGCGATTCGACGGACTTGATGATCGTGTCCTTGTGGACGGTGCGAAAATGTTTCTCAACTTCCTCGATGCTGGCCAGCTTGAGCGGTTCCGGCACGTTCAGCACGGCGTATTCGGTCTTGAAACTCTGCTCCTCGATCCATTTTTTGACGATTTCCTCGTCCTTCACGATTTTCACGCGCGACTTGAACATGTCGAACGGCATCCGCGAAAACCGCTCGGTGTGCAGCTTGCGCAACTGGTTCTGGTAATCGTGATGGTTCGGCGGGCCGAGAATGACGCCGCTCAAACCGCATTGCGCGACGAACGTGTATCGGCCCTTCGGCGGCTCGATGGCCGTGCGCTCGGCCTGATAAAACGTGGCGAAATGAGTTTTCAGGACGTGCGCGACGGCCTCGTCCTCACTCAACCACGGCGTTTCGTCGAGCGCACAAACAAACAGCGGCTGCGCGACTGCGCCGTCGGGCTTTTTCTGGACGGTGAGCTTGACGGTATAACGCTCCGGCTTCTGCAAAATGAGCCGCGCGATGTCGAACAACGGATAAGCCCGGCCGGTCATCTTGATCTGGCGGGCCAGCGATTCGACTCCGTTTTCGTCGGGCAAAAATGTGACCCCAATTTCCGGCAGCGGCGCGGGTGCCTCGCGGCGTTCCGGTTCACGACGACCATCGCGACGACCAAAGCCGCCTTTGCGTTCGCCAAACTTGGAACCGCCGCGCGGCGGCCCGCCAGCGCCCCGGCGTTCACCGCCGCCGCCGAAACCACCGCCACCGCCTTCGCGGCGCGGGCCGCGGCGTTCACCGGGTTTGCCGCTGAAGCTGCGTTCGGGCTTCATGCCCTCGTTGCCGGTGAATTTGTCAAAGCGGTTGGCCTCGGTTTTCCCCTGCGCCCACGCAGGTTGAAACAGCTTGTCAAGGTCAAGACCGAGATCGGAAACAGTGTTCATGCAAAAATCGCTGATTGTGATTCAGTCGGGGAGGGTAACTGATGCGTGATGGAAAGAAAGCAAATTTGGAAAGGCCATCAGGCGGCTTGCAATTCCCTTGCGTGGCTGATGTCTCTTTTGCTGATCGGGCGCACGTCTGAAGCTTCTACCGTGGCGACTGCAACGGTTTGGCCGGCAAGGGTAAAAAATTCCACTTCATAAGCCGCGCCGCCCTTGTGGATGTGGACCACCGTGCCGACGTCGCCCGCTAGAAGATTTTCGCCGGGCAAATCCGCAGTCAATACAATGCAATCGTGTTCTTTGATTTTCATCAATCCTCCAAAGGATAAGCGGTTATCAGGCGCGGCGCAACTTCTCCCTTGTCCCATTGCCAGACCGACCGCACGCGTGGCGAGCGTCCATCGGGCGCATCCAATTTTCCCTCCACTTCATAACGCGGGCCGAAACCCGTCTCGCGCACCCGTTTTACTTCGTGTGTCTGTCCGTGAATGTGCAACGCCTCGGCCAACTGCTCCCATTTTTCCGCGTGAAAACCGAATCGTGCAAAAAATCGCGCCTTGCTTGCTCCGCGACGATGCAGTGGGTTGAGCAGATACTCCAAAATCTTCTCGCGCTCGACAAGCGCCTTGTCTGCATTGGGCAGTTTCATTCCGGCCGAAGCCCCGCTATTTATTTTGATTCAGCAACCGGTGCGATGGCCCGCTTGGCGAGGATGGCGTCCACGATCTTTTTCGCCAGCGCTGGTTTTTCAACCATCGCCTTTTGCGCGGCGTCCTTGCCTTGACCGATGAGTTCGCCCTCGAATTGAATCCAGGCGCCCTTTTTGTCCACGACTCCGTGCGCAATTCCCACTTCGAGGATGCTGCCTTCCTTGTTGATGCCGTGGTTGTATATGATGTCGAACTCGGCCTCAGCGAACGGCGGCGCGACCTTGTTCTTCACCACCTTGACGCGGACGTGATTGCCGGTGGCGTTGCCCGCGTCGTCCTTGAGCGTGTCCTTGCGGCGGATGTCGAGCCGGACGCTGGCGTAAAATTTCAGTGCCTTGCCGCCGGGCGTCGTTTCGGGATTGCCGAACATGACGCCAACTTTTTCGCGCAACTGGTTCGTGAAAATGCAGGTCGTCTTGGATTTGCCCAAAATCGCCGTGAGCTTGCGGAGCGCCTGGCTCATGAGCCGCGCCTGCATGCCCATCGTGGCCATGCCCATCTCGCCTTCGAGTTCGGCCTTCGGCACCAGCGCGGCGACGGAATCAATCACGACGACATCCAGCGCATTTGACCGCGCAAGCGTCTCGCAAATGGTCAGCGCCTCCTCGCCGGAATCCGGCTGTGACACGAGCAAGTCGTCCAGATTCACGCCCAATTTTTTGGCGTAACCCGGATCCAGCGCGTGCTCGGCGTCAATGAACGCCGCGAGTCCACCCATCTTTTGCGCGTTGGCGATGACGTGCAGCATGAGCGTGGTCTTGCCGGACGATTCCGGCCCGAAAATCTCGATGACGCGGCCGCGCGGAATGCCGCCGACGCCCAGCGCCAAATCCAGCGCGAGCGAACCGGTTGGAATCACCTCAATTTTGACCAGCGCCCGGGCGTCGCCGAGGCGCATGATGCTGCCCTCACCGTAGCTTTTGGTGATGGAGGAGATGGCGGCTTCGAGTTCGCGGGCGTGCGACACGGCGGCTTTGGCATCCTTGGTTTCAGTGGCGTTTTTTTCGGTGATTTTGGGAGGCATAAATTTTGAAGTTGATGGTTAATTTCCGAGACGCGACGTTAGGGAATCGGCGTGAAATAGTCAAATGCCGGTTTTTCACAAATTTTAACCCGAATTCCGAAGCTGGCTGGCAAACTTCGGAATTCGGGATGAATCGTTTTCGTGCGTCAAATCCTTTCCTTTCTTCCACGTCAGCACGGCTGATTTGACGAAAACAACAAGAGCACGGGTCGCCGGAAAGCTCAAGGGGGCCACCGGCGGTTCACGCACCGGGCTTCTGTCCGAGCAATTGGTTCATCTGGCGGAGACGGTCGGCCAGAACCTTCATGACGTGGGTGGCGAAGAAAGGATTGAGTTGGATGAGATGAAGGAACCGGCGCTGGTCAATCTTCGCGAGCTTGGAGGGTTCGCGAGCGACGATAGTGGCGACGCGCAGCGATTGGTCAATCAGAGCCAACTCGCCGACGATGGCGCCGCGCGTCGAATGCTCGACGACCTTGTCGCCGACCATCACGTCCATCGCGCCTTCGAGCAGGACGAACATGGCGTCGCCGGGGTCACCCGCCCGGAAAAGCGTGTCGCCGGGCGCGAGATTCTTCGTGTCGGTTTCGTGGGAAAACAAATCCGCCGGATTCATGGGGCATCAAATTAGGTTACGGACGGATGACGGCAAGTTACAATTTGGTGACAGTCGGCGGCTGCATTGCCGCTCCATAGGCGCGTCCTTCAGCCACCGGCGGGAGCTTGGCTGATTGTTAATGATGAAATCCGCCACCACCGTGGAAGCCGCCGCCACCACCGCCACGGAATCCTCCTCCGCCATGCCAGCCGCCACGGTAACCGCCGCCATAATGGCCGCCCCAGCCGAATGAGAGCGACACCGCCGGCCAGTCATAATAACCGCCATAGTAAGGATGGCCGTAATAGGGATAGCCTCCGTAATACCAGGCGTCATATTGATACGTCTGCGTGTCGGGAATGACATAGACGGTGGAAGACGGCGCGGTTTGAACGTAGGTCGTGGCCGGCGCGGCGGTCGCATAAGTCTGGTCGCTTGCGGCAGGCGAACTGGCCGTCGTCGTGGCCGGCTCGGTGGAACCGGTCAGGCGGCTGCGCTGATTGAGCATGGCGTTCAACACGTTGTCGGACACGCCCTGCTGCTTGAGATAAACAATTTCGTCTGCCTTCAGACCATAGATGGTTCCCGAATTTTGGATGTAACTGACGATGATGCCGTCGCTGACCTTGGCCTGCTCCAATTGCAGAACCTGCGGCACGCCGTAGGAGAGTTGCGGCGCGGGCTGGCTCGTGGCGGCGGTGGAATCCTGTGCGGTGACATTGCGCGCCGTGAAGGCAAACGCGGCGATAGCGGCGATGGCCAATACCGAACTTTGAAGGCTTTGAGTTTTCATAATCAGCACCTAAAGATTCAACACCCGAACATCGCGCGAGTTGCGCGGGCTGTCAACTGTGGAAGGTTGGAGTTCAAGCTTCAGCTTGCCGGGCCTGGCTGACCGTTTGGCAGGCTAAAGCCTGAACTCCAGCTTTTCCCGGCGGCGGAAATCGCGCTCGCGCCGCTTCGTTTCGGCGGACAATAATTCCTCCGCCGACCAGCCGAGCGACTGGGCGGATGCGGCCAATTCAAACAATTCCTTCGCCAGCGCGGATTTTGTGAGTTTGCTCTTTGATGATTGGCCGTCCGAACGCTGGCCGTCCGCAAGGGCCTTGCGCGCCTTCTTGACGAGTTTTTCGGCGCGGAGTAATGCGGGCAGGTGTTTGGGAATTCCATCAAATGCGGAGTGGCGCGCGTGCCGCGTCCCGTGCTTCTCGGCCTTCTTGATTATTTCCCAGTTCGCCCAGACTTCGTCCACGTCCTTCACCTTGGTTTTCCCGAAGACGTGCGGATGGCGGCGGACAAGTTTCTCCACGAGCACACGGCAGACTTTTTCGAAATCGAACGCGCCGCGTTCGCGCGCTAGCTGGCAATGGAAAACCACCTGCAACAGTAAGTCGCCGAGTTCCTCGGCCATCTCGTGGTCGTCGCGCGCCTCGATGGCGTCAATCAATTCATACACCTCCTCGATGGCGTGGCGGCGCAGGGTCATGTGCGATTGCTCGCGGTCCCACGGGCAGCCTTGGGGTGACCGAAGTTTGGCCATGACTTTGAGAAGGTCGGCAATTGCGGAATTCGGCTTCATTTACGATATACGATATACGATTTACGCGCCGGTTTGCCAGAAGACTCGTCAATCGTAAATCGTAAATCAAAGAATCACCAGGTCGTCCCGATGCACGAGTTCCTCCTTGGGCAGCTTGCGGGCGCGGACGGCGGCGGAATCGAACCGCGCGATGCCGCGCGCGAATTCCGTCCCGTCCAGATCGCAAATCCGCACCACGTCGCCGGCGGCAAATTCGCCCTCGCAACGCGCCACGCCCGGCGGCAGGAGGCTCCTGCCCTTTTCGCGCAAGGCCAGCTTCGCGCCGTCGTCCACGAACAGCGCGCCCTGGGGATGATGGAAGAACGCAATCCACCGCTTGCGGCTATGCATCTTGTTCGGCTGCGCGACAAAGAGAGTGCCTTCCGTTTCGCCGACCAGGATTTTCGCCAGCACGGATTTCTTTTTGCCGGAGGCAATGACGAGCGGGATGCCGGAACGGGCGGTGATTTTTGCCGCCTGGATTTTCGAAGCCATGCCGCCGACGGCGGTGTCGCTGTCCGTGCCGCGCGCGATTTTTTCCAGGCCGGTGTCAATCTGCTCAATGAGCGGGATCGTTTTCGGATTCGCCTTGCCAAAATTTTCGATGACGCCGTCCACCGTCGTGAGAATCACGAGTAAATCGGCGGGCAGCAGCGCCGCAACGAGCGCGGAGAGCTTGTCGTTGTCGCCGAACTTCAATTCGGTAGAGGACACGGCGTCGTTTTCGTTGATGACGGGCACGACGCCGCGGCCCAGCAGCGTGACGAGCGTGTTGCGCGCGTTGAGGTGGCGTTCGTGATGTTCGAGGTCGTCGTGCGTCAGCAGCACTTGCGCGACGTGCAAATCGTGCGCGGCAAAAAGTTTTTCGTAAATGCTCATCAACCGCGGCTGCCCGACGGCGGCGCACGCCTGAAGTTCGGCAAGTTCGTTCGGCCGCTTTTCGTAACCAAGCGCGCCCATGCCCGCGCCGACCGCGCCGCTGGTGACGAGCACAATTTCCTTGCCGGCTTTGCGCAAGGCGGCGACCTGCGAGACGAGCTGCTCAAGCTGCGCCAAGTCAGGCTGCTTGCTGCTGTCGGTCAGCACACCCGTGCCGAGTTTCACAACGAGGCGGGCGGCGGATTTGATGGATGCACGATGCACGCGGTCAAGTTAGGAGAAATTCCGCGCTCAAAAAAGATGAAAGTGGCGGATGATTTACAATCCGAGTTGCTTCAGGACGTCCAGGCCCGATTTGTTCTGGCCAGCCATGAAGTCAAAAAAGCCGTTGCTGCGCAGCGCGATGTCCGCCTCCAGACTCCAAAGGTCAACATTCGATTTCACGTGGGGGATGACCAGCTCGTCAATGCCGATGTCCTGTTCGCGGTTGTTACGCTGGTCGTTCAGGTCAATATATTTCATCTTGCCGATGGAGACGTTCAACTGGTCAATGCCGGTGAAATCGAAGCCGGATTGCTGTTTGAAATTCGCCAGGGGGTTGACTCCGTCGGATTTTCCAGCGGGCGACTTTAGGTTGGGCAAAAAAATGTTTGTCTGGCCCGCCTGGTTTTTCACGATGTCGAGTTCACCAAGATTGAAGCGCAGGAGCGTGAGGTGAATCTCCCGGCGGGCCAGCGCGGCGCGATCATATTCGACGTGGATTTCCGGGATGTCGAGGAACGGCGCGCCGCCGAAATCCGGCGAGTTATGGATTTTGAGGTTCCGGATTTCCACCGTCGGCGAAACGAGGGCAACATTCAAGCTGCCGATTTCCACGTCCATGCCGGTCTGCGCGTGGATTTGACGTTCCATCGCGCCGCGCAGAATCGAGTTGTAGGACAGGAGCAGAACAATAACGGCCACAATCACCAGCGCCACCGCCGCGAGCGCCAGCCGGAACAGCCATTTGAAAATCCATTTCATGAAAAAATGATGCGTCGCGTTTTATCGCGGGACGGCCCGATTTGCAAGCGCCCTGCCGGACACAAACAAAATCACCGCCCGCCTTCTGCGCGTATTGGGCCGGCTAGGGGCTGGCATTATGTGTTGGCGGGCTGACCGGCAACCCCACCATAAAGGCGCCGCGGAGCCAGAGCTGACCCGAAAGGCCGGGGAGGTTCGCGGGCGACACCACGTTGGTGTATATCAGGTTTTCGAGGCCGATGGTCGCCCTCCGGTTCCGGCGCTGGTCGTTCAAGTCCACGAATTTCACCACGCCGATGGAAAGGTTCAAAAGGTCAATCCCCGTGAATTTGTAGCCGTTGAGCGAGGCGACCATCCTGCCGCCGCCGGATTTCCGGGGCGCCAGCATGTCGGCGATGGACATGATGTTGGTTGCGCCGGACTCATTTTTCACCACGTCCATTTCACGAACATTCACCCGCATGAACCTGATGTGGATTTCGTGCCTCCGCAGCGCGGCGCGGTCGTATTCGATGTGCAATTCCGGCATGTCCAGAAACGGCGTGCCGCCGAATGCCGCCGTGTTGTAAAGCCTGAAGTTGCCAAACGTCACATTGGGAACCAACACCCCGGAGGATACATCGCCGATTTCCGGCTCAAAGCGCGTGGCAACGCGAATCTGCCGTTCCACCAGTTCTTTGACAATCCATTCGTGATTGATGGTCACGATGACCACCAGGGCGATGGCCATGAAGGTCAGCCACCAAAGGATCTTGAAGAACCAGCTTTGGAACATTTTCACGCGGTCGTTATATTCTTTTCCACGGCGCTGAACAACAGCATTTCCAGCCTCAAAGCCGGACATCTTCCGGGCGGACTTCCAGGCATTCATCCTGGTCTTCCCAGACAGCGCCGGCGTAGGAATTCAAAAGCTTCGGTGCGATTTCGCGGCCCGCGCGCGCGAGCAACTGCTCCGCCTCCTCCGCCGCGTTTTCGTAGGCCGCGTCGTAATTTCCCGCGCGGCGGCGCTGATGGTCGTCCCAGTGCGCGACGGCGTGGACGGGTTCGTATTGCTGCGCCCATGCCTCGATTTCGGCGCGGATGTCGGCGGGGATTTCATCGAACGGCACGAGCGTTTCGTTGCAATGCTGGCAGATGAGACCGGACTCGCGCACGTCTCGCGTGAGCAGCGGCAGGAACGGCGCGCGGCAGCACGGCGATTCCGCGTAAGCCGCCGGCGGCGTGGCCAGCCGCTTGAACCAGATTTGCCGGTCATGCGCGATTTGCGCCGCCAGCCGGTAGGCGCCGACGAGCGGATGCGACAGCCGCCAAGCGCGACCTTCCAGCTCGCCGAGCGTTTGTGCCAGCCAGCGCGCGAGCGTGAGGTCGTCCCAATCCTGGAACGACCGCCCATATTCCTTCCAGAGCGAGTCGAGCGGCGATTCCGATTCAAATGCCATGACCGGCAGCATGGCGCGGGGAAATAGTTTTGTCGAGCGGCGGGATGGAGAACAAAGGCTAACTTCGACAGGCCGTTTTCGGGCTTTCGCCTCCATTTGACACCGTGACTGCAAAAAACGGTGAGGATTTGACAAGGACTGTGAAGTTCATCATTGACGCAATGGCTAATCTGGAAGTGTGATATGGTCAGTCCGGCTTATCTGGACTGGCAATCGCCCGTGGATTTCGCGGGCGGAACGTGGTAAATAGGTTGATTGCCGTTTTTTGAACAATATGTTGCCCTTGAATTTTTGACATCTCATGCAAACACCAACGACTCTTCCAATGACAGCCCCAACAACTCCCTCCGCTTCCGAACGCCTCGAATCCGCCCACGACATTTTGCGGGGTGCGCGCCAGCGTCCGCTCGACAGCATCTGCAACCCGAAGGTCGTCGCCGTGATCGGCGCGACGGAAAATCCCGGCACCGTCGGCCGCACCCTGTTCCAGAATCTCGGCCGCGGCGGATTTGACGGCATCGTGTATCCGGTCAACCCCAAGCGCGCCTCCGTCCTGTGCGTCAAGGCATACCCAAACATCGGCGCCATTCCGGAGAAGGTGGATCTCGCGGTGATCTGCACTCCGGCCAAAACAGTGCCCGGAATCATCAAGGATTGCGTCAAGGCAGGCGTCCGCGGCGTCATCATTATTTCCGCCGGGTTCAAGGAAATTGGGCCGGAAGGCGTGAAGCTTGAGCAACAAATCCTCGCCGAGGCGCGCGGCGGCGGCATGCGCATTGTCGGCCCCAATTGCCTCGGCCTGATGATGCCGAACATCGGCCTCAACGCCACCTTCGGCACCACCATCGCCAAGCCGGGCAACGTCGGCTTCTTGAGCCAGAGCGGTGCGCTTTGCACCGCCGTCCTCGACTGGAGCCTCAAGGAGAACGTCGGGTTCAGCATGTTCGCATCACTCGGCTCCATGCTCGATGTGAGCTGGGGAGACTTGATTTATTATCTCGGCGACGACCCGAACACCAAGAGCATCGTCATTTACATGGAAACGATCGGCGACGCTCGCGCGTTCCTTTCCGCCGCCCGCGAGGTTGCGCTCACGAAGCCCATCATCGTCATCAAGCCCGGCCGCACGGAAGGCGCCGCGAAAGCCGCAGCATCGCACACCGGCTCATTGACGGGCAGCGACGATGTGCTCGACGCCGCCTTCAAGCGGTGCGGAGTGCTGCGCGTGAACAACATTTCCGATTTGTTTTACATGTCCGAGGTGCTGGGCCGGCAGCCGCGCCCGAAGGGCAACCGCCTGACAATGATTTCCAACGCCGGCGGTCCAGGCGTGCTCGCCACCGACGCGCTCATCACCAGCGGCGGCGCGCTCACGGAAATTTCCAAGGGCACGATGGAGGAGCTGAATATATTCCTGCCCGCCTCGTGGTCGCACAACAATCCGGTGGACGTCCTCGGCGACGCCAGCGCGGAAATTTATGCGAAAACACTGGAAATCGCCGCCAAGGATCCGAACAGCGACGGCCTCCTCGTCATTCTCACGCCGCAATCCATGACCGATTGCACCGGCACGGCGGAAAAGCTGAAGGCGTATGCCCACATCGAGGGCAAGCCCGTGCTCGCCAGTTGGATGGGCGGTCTCGAAGTTGAGGCGGGTGAAAAAATCCTGAACGCCGCCGGTATCCCAACCTTCCCGTATCCCGACACCGCCGCCCGCGTGTTCGCCTCCATGTGGCGTTACGCGGACAATCTCCGCGCGCTCTACGAAACGCCGGTTCCCTCCGCCACGCCGGACGATCTCGAATCCGGCCGTGCCAAGGCCGGTGAACTGATCGAGTCCGTAAAAAAATCCGGTCGCACGATTCTGACCGAGGCCGAATCCAAGGAACTGCTCGGCTGCTACAAAATTCCGACCGTTGTCACCAGGATTGCGAAGACCGAGAAGGAAGCCGTTGACCTCGCGGCGGAGATCGGTTTCCCGATTGTTCTGAAACTTTATTCCGAAACCATCACGCACAAGACCGACGTCGGCGGCGTCCAGTTGAACCTCAAGGACGAGGCCGACGTGAAGCGCGCGTTCAAGGCCATCAAGACCGCCTGCACCGAGAAGGCCGGCGCGCAGCATTTTCAGGGCGTCACCGTCCAGAAGATGATCAAGCTCGGCGACGGCTACGAAATCATCCTCGGCAGCAGCATTGACCCGCAATTCGGCCCGGTGCTCCTGTTCGGCATGGGCGGCCAGCTCGTCGAGGTGTTCAAGGACAAGGCGCTCGGCCTGCCTCCGCTCAACACCACGCTCGCGCGCCGCATGATGGAGCAGACGAAAATTT
>Ga0265337_1001356_pt1 | contig 12072 bp, 11 predicted proteins | sample 42122metaG_FD_192441 | JGI IMG/M metagenome (GOLD analysis project Ga0265337, IMG submission 192441) | Rhizosphere microbial communities from Carex aquatilis grown in University of Washington, Seatle, WA, United States - 4-21-22 metaG | ecosystem: Host-associated > Plants > Roots > Rhizosphere >... | reverse complement strand
ATTTTGGGGGGGGGAGGGTAGCCCCGGACCGGCCGAAGGCGGCTCCCGCCCCCCCCGCCCGCGGCGCGAAAGATAGATGCGGTCCAGATCCTGATAGAAGTCGCGCGCCCTTTCGATCACGGCGGCAAAGCGGCGGCTTTCCGCGTCTTTCCGCGTCGCGAACTGCTCGCCCAGGAACAGATAGCGGGCGACGGGTTCACCGGTGCGCTCGTCCGGGACGGTGATTTTCTCGACGGCCTCGACCTGCTCTTCGGCGAATTCGACGGTCTTCCGGTAATGGGCAAAGCGATCGAACATGGCGCGGGCTTCGTCGGCCCGGCGCTGCGCGTTTCGGGCCTCGAAGCGGCGGAACGGCTCCATGATGCGGCGCCGAAACCCGTAGGCGAGGATCGCCGCCGCGAAAATCAATGCCACGCTGATGAGGTTGGCCATCGCGAATTCGGGTCGCGCATGTCATGAACGGCGCGACAGGTTTTCCTTTGACTTGCGTGTAACCATAGCTCAGAGTTCCGTGGGCTCGAAACCCGTGGCGCATGAAATGCAGGCGATAGGACAGACGATGAAACACGTTCTCGTTCTCGCAGCACTGGCAGCCCTCTGTGGCTGCGCTTCGACCGCTCCGGTCCCCGATGAAACGGCGTCGATCAAACCGGCCGTCTACCTCCTGAACAGTGGAAGTGACGGCGCGGGTGCCGACAGGCTGGCTGAGACGAGCACGGACGGTCAGAAATCAACCGTTCCGGGCGCTTCCAAGCTGGTGCGCATTTATTGGTTCCTCGGCGGCCGCTGACGGGCGTTCAACGGGACTGCAGGGCCGTCAGCCGGCGGCCAAGGCTTTTTGCGGCCGCGGACCTGTGCGCAGATAATCTTCGCTTTGCATCTCGACCAGCCGCGATGCCGCGCGGCGGAAGGCGGCTTCATTCTCGCCCTCGACATACAGCTCCTGCGGCGGTGCGGCCGCCGAACAGATGAGCTTCACCCTTTCGTCGTACAGCGTGTCGATGAGTAGCGTGAAGCGCCGCGCCGCGTTGGCGTCGGCCGGACCGAGCTTGGGGATGCGGTCTATGAGAATGGTGTGAAACCTCTCCGCAATCGCCAGATAATCGGCAGCCCCCAACGCTTTCCCGCAGAGCGCGTCGAAGGAGAACCGCGCAATGCCAGGGACGGCTTCAGGCACGATCAGCTTGCGCTCAAGCACATCGAGCGTCAGCGGTTCGCCTCGTTCGGTATCCGTCAGCCGTCGCCAGGCGGCGTCCATCAGCCTGTCGGCTTCGGGCCCGAGCGGGGTGATGTAGAGATTGAGACCCGCCATGCGGTCGAGCCGGTAATCGCGCGGTCCGTTGAGTTCGACGACGGTGAGCCGGTCCTCGATGAGCGCGATAAAAGGGAGAAACAGCTGCCGGTTCAGGCCGCCTTCGTAGAGCCGGGATGGCTCCGTGTTCGAGGTCAGCACAATCACTGCGCCGAGCGCGAACAGCTTCTCGAACAGCCTGCCGAGGATCATGGCGTCCGCGACATCGGTGACCTGGAACTCGTCGAGGCAGAGCAGCACCGCGTCCAGGAATATGCGCTTGGCAGCCGGCGCGATCGGATCGTCACCGGCCTCGCGCACGAATTCCGGCCGGCGGGCACGTTCGCGCGGCGGAAGGTTGCGCCATTCGTGAATGTGCCGATGGGTCTCGGCCATGAAGGCATTGAAATGCACGCGGCGCTTCTTGGCGAGGGGAGCGGTCGCGAAGAACAAGTCCATCAGCGCCGATTTTCCGCGGCCGACATCGCCGTAGATATAGAGGCCTTTGGGCGCCGCCGTTCCGCGGAAGAGAATCCCAAACAGACCCCGCCGCCGCGGAGTGTAATGCTTCAGCGCCCGGTAGAGCGATTCCAGCGCTCCGGCCGCACGGGCCTGCGCCGTGTCCGGCCGCAACGTTCCCGTCCGAAGCAGCGCATTGTAGCGCTCGAAAGGAGTTTTTGCCGAAGAGGGCAGCCGCCGTGCTCCGATCGTCTTGCGCTAAGCCGCCCGCTTGAGGAGTTTGCGGTTGATGAGCGATTCGGCGATCTGAATGGCATTCAGCGCCGCGCCTTTCCGCAGATTGTCCGCCACGATCCAGAGGCAAAGCCCGTGCTCGACCGTTGGGTCCTTGCGGATGCGGCTGACATAGGTGGCGTCTTCACCGGCGCATTCGATGGGGGTGACGTAACCTCCGTCTTCGCGCTTATCCACCACCAGCACGCCCGGCGCCTCGCGCAAGATGTTGCGGGCCTTTTCCGCGGTGATCGGCTTCTCGAATTCGACGTTCACCGATTCCGAATGGCCGATGAAGACCGGCACGCGCACGCATGTCGCGGTCACCTGGATATCGGGATCGAGAATCTTCTGGGTCTCCACCATCATTTTCCACTCTTCCTTGGTGAACCCGGAATCCAGGAAAACGTCGATATGGGGGATGACGTTGAAGGCGATCTGCTTGGTGAATTTCTGCTTTTCGATCGGATCGGCTACGAACACCGCGCGCGTCTGGCGGAACAACTCGTCCATCGCGTCCTTGCCCGCACCCGACACCGACTGATAGGTCGACACCACGACCCGCTTGATCGTGGCGATGTCGTGCAACGGCTTCAGCGCCACGACCATTTGCGCCGTCGAGCAATTGGGATTGGCGATGATGCCTCTCTTGATGCCGTCTTCGAGCACATGGGCGTTCACTTCCGGTACCACCAGCGGCACTTCGCGGTGCATGCGCCACTGGGACGAATTGTCGATCACAATTGCGCCCGCGGCCGCAATCTTGGGCGACCATTCCTTCGACACGGTCGAACCCGCGGACATCAGGCAGATATCCGTTCCGGCAAAGTCGTAATAGTCGAGCGCCTTCACCTTGAGCCTGCCGTCGCCGAACGAAACATCGACGCCTGTCGAGCGCGTCGAAGCCAGGGCGACGACTTCGCTCGCCGGGAAGCGGCGTTCAGCCAGAATGCTCAGCATTTCCCGGCCGACATTGCCGGTAGCGCCGACGACTGCGACTTTGTAGGCCATGACGTCCTCTTTCTGCCGGGGAGCGAAGCCTCGCCGGGCGGCGACACATATAGCAATGGCTGGCGCCGCGAAAGGGCTGGCTTTGCCTCAACCGCAAGCCTGGCAGCGTCTTCCCGAAGTCGGCCACCGTTGACAAATCAGCGATTCACACTGGGTTGTAAGCGTTTACGATGGTATAGTGAATTCGGGGTAAGACGTAGCACCTGCCTCGGCCGCGAAAGCGCGGGGCTCTCTTTCGGAACGGAGTTCGATGCGCAAAATCGTTAAGACCGGCGCGGCGGCGCTGATGCTCAGCTGTATGGCGGGACAGGTGTTGGCGGCTACCGCCGCCGGTTGCGCCCGCCCTGCCGATATGACGGCGATCAAGGCCGCCGCAGTCCAGCAGCGCTTAATGGTCGCCGCTCTCTCCTGCGATGCGGTGCAGCTCTACAATCAATTCGTCACGACGTACCAGAAGGACCTGCAGGCCTCCGACCGCGCGCTGCAGAATTTCTTCCGCCGGCTTAACGGCCGCACCGGGACAGAGGACTATCACGCCTTCAAGACGAAGCTCGCCAACGCATCCTCGATGCAAAGCATCGGTAACATCACCATCTATTGTTCCAGCGCCAAGGATGCATTCGACTCCGCCTTGAACTCGGCTAAGACGACGCTCGCCGCCTTCATCTCGGACCAGAAGACCTCGGTAGACGACGCCTATACCCCTTGCGGCCCGGGTGTCCTCATTGCCGATGATTCGACCCCACCGACCGATGCGCCGGTGCCCCATTTCAAGCCTGGGACGATCATCTTATGGGGCACAGGCGTAACCGTCGCCTGGGCGAAATAGCCGAAACCGTTCACTCTCCTCCAGCGACTTGCGACTAATAAGGCGCCAAAGAAAAAGGGCGGGCACGAAGCCCGCCCTTGAAGTCTCCAACCAGGATTCTATCGGCCGAGATCGATCACGGCGCGGCGGTTCTGCGGTTCGCGGACACCCGGCCCCGTGGGCACCAGAGGATCGGAGAAGTTCCGGCCCACTGTCATGATGTCGTTGGCGTTGAGACCTTCGCGGACCATTTCGTCCTTGACGCTCTGCGCCCTTCTTTCCGACAGGCGCTGATTGTAGGCCATGGAGCCAACCGTGTCGGTGTGGCCGGTCACGACAACCCGCACCATGCCGCTGGTCCGAGCCGTCTGCACGGCCTGCTGGACGACCTGCATCGCCTCGTTCGTCAGGTTCGACTTGTCGAAGTCGAAGAAGACAATGAATGTCCTGACCGCTGGTGGAGGCGGTGGAGGCGGCGGCGGTGGAGGCGGCGGCGGTGGAGGCGGCGGCGGCGGAGGCGGCGGCGGAGGCGGCGGAGGAGGCGGGGGAGGAGGTGGTGGTGGTGGCGCAGGCGGTGGCGGCGGTGGAGGAGGCGCCTGCATGAACCACCTGATATTGAACATTATGTTGTGCGAATTCGCATCGTCGTAAGAGATATTCCCTGCGGACGTACCAAGCGGGGAATTATAGGCGTGTGTGGTGGAACCGACTGACACATAGCGATAATCGAGCTGCAGATCGATCTGCGGACTTACCGACCAGATCACGCCCGCGATCAGTTGATATGCGAAGGCGGTGTCGCCCTTGCGGTTGGATTCTGCGGCATCCTGATACGTGGTGAGGACGCGCCCGGCACCTGCGCCGGCGCCTAACGTGAAGCCGAATTGCGGGGTCATCGGAATGTCATAGGCTACGACGCCCATGACGGTCCCGACCGTCACATGTCCGCTCGGGTTGGAAATGGCGATGCCGCCCGCGCCCGTTGCGCTTTTTACGTCATAGCTGCCATAGCCGTCTTCCAACTCGAGCCGCATACCGGTTGGGAATTTGAAGCCGGCGGCAACATCGAATCTCGCGTTATTGTCGAAGCTGATTCCTCCGCCTGAAAGGCCGCTGGAGACTTTTGTGTCGATCTTCTGAAGCTGGCTCCAGCCTGCACCCAAGCCAAGGTACCAGCCGTCGTTAGCAGCTGCTGGAGTTGCAAGGGCGAGGAACGAGGTGCCCGCTAGGGCAATGGTACTGATTTTCATTTCAACTATCCCCATTTTCAAAATAGCGATGGCCGGCGTGAATGCGCACGGACACTGCCGTGTTCCACGCCATGAAGGCCAGGAACCCGGGCTTAACGATAACGGACGCCGCGAGTTCCTCTCGGCCAGAGGAATTCTGCCGAGGGCTAATTTTTTTTCTCAGGTGATGCTTTGAGGCCACAAGGGCCGCCTGCAGTCAGCTTCGGCGGCGCTGTTCGGACAACTCACAAATGAATGAAGGACTCGCTTTCAAAACAAAGGCATAGCGCCCTGGCCACACGCTCAGGCTGCAGCCACTGTCGGCAACGGTGCCTGCCTCCAGCCAATTTAGAAGCTCATCGCGCGGCACCACGTGAAAGAGGTTCAGCCAGCCACGCAAAGCGCGGGCGGCAATCCCCCACATCCCGGCGAGGTCGCCGAAATCCACAACGTGAACAAATCCTCGCGGTTCAACGCAAGCAGCCGCTCGATCCAGAGCAAGCCGCCAATCGGGAATCATGGACAGGCTATAAGAGAAGATTATATGGTCGAAAGGTTCATCCCGCCCGAACAGCCCGGGCGACAAGTCCTCGGCAAGTGCGTAGACAAGCGTAACGCGGTCCGAGAGCTGCGCGCGCTCTACGGCTTCTTTCGCCGTTTGCAGCATTTCGGCCGAGGCATCTAAACCGTACAGTCTGGTACCGGGATAGAGTTGCGCGATACGGATCAGATTTCGCGCGGTTCCGCAGCCGATTTCGACGATGCTGTCCCCAGCCTTGGCCGTCAGGTCCCTTACCATGCGGTCGCGGCCAAGGAGATAATATTTGCGCGTGAAATCGTAGAAGTGCCGTTGATGGCGATAGACTTGATCCATCAGTGCGGCGTGATGACCTTGGCTGTCTTTCAAAGGCGTGCCGTTCAAGAAGCCCTTCGCCTCGTATACACGTGAAAGCCACCGTAGATGGAAGAGCGGTCACGGGCGTGAAATGCCTTGCTCTCTTCTTCCAGATAAATCCAGTGCGCCAGCAGCGCAGGGGGAAGCTTCTTCGCCAACGGCGAATCCTCGCCCGCGGTGCGGAAGATGACACGCGCATCCTGCTCGTTGGCAGTGCGGTCGATTTGGGTCCAGAGCGCAGTCATCTGCTCGGCGGTCATCCAATCCTGCGCGTCCAGAAGAACGTAACGATGCAGCGAACGGGCCGGCTGATCCGCGAGAAAATCCGTCATCGACGCATGACGCACTTCCACTCGGTCTACGCGCGATTTGATCGCGGCATAATTCTCCTGCCGCAAATAGGCGGGAACCGCCTGACGACCTTCGATGTCGTAACCCCGCCCGAATGCCTGCCAGGCAAAGTAATTATCGGCGATGGGAAAGTCACAGGCGAGCCGCTCCACGCGTTGGCGCAGGGTGGTGACGGGATTACCGTCCGCGGACGAGGCGACCAATTCGTCATATTGGGCAGGGGGAATGCCCAAGCCGTAATAGGAAACCGGCATTCGGGAGAGAAAGCGCACCAACCTGTTGTCGAACAGGGGGGCGATCGTTCGTTCGAATACAGCGCGTTGTTCGGCGGCATCGCGGGCGGTCAGAATATCCTGGAGTCTCTTGCCGTGCAGTCTCGCGACCGCGTGGAGAACTCCGATGAAACGCCCGAGCAACCCATACCGATAAAGGTTGCGGGCAAACATGTTGATTCGCCGCCCATGCAGCGGCATACGCCGTTCCCAATAACGCCGCGTCTCAATGTCCAGTCTTCCGGCCAGGAAATTGTCGAACACGACGCGGTTCGCCTTGTCCTTGGCGACGCCGAAGAAGCGGAAGAAGGAATCGTAGTCCGGAAGATGCTCTAACGCCTGCAATTTGAGGCGGGTAAGCGCCACGTGATTGGGATTGAGATCGACGGCGATAATTTGCCTCGGTCCCGCCGTGAGATAGTTCAGGACATTGCATCCACCCGAGGCAATCGTGATCAGCCGATGCTCCGGCCCGAGCATCAAAGCTTCCAGATCAACAGCGGGATCTTCCCAAATCTGATTGTACACGAAACCCTTGAACATCAGGGTGAACAGGCGCTCCAAGGCGCCCCGTTTTGTGGTCGCAGGCCGCTGATGGGCGGCGCGTTCGAGAAGCACGTTTCCCATGCAACTCTTTTCCCGTTCGCGCGGGCAGGAGGCAAGAGGAATTTGGCGTTGGCGGCATTCAAACAGGGGATAGATGAGGCGGCTTGTGCCAGGGAAACGGCACCTCTAAGGAGGACGTATGGAAAATCGTGCCCCGACAGGCTCGGAATCCGCAGTCCCCCGCGAAGACGGAGCACGGGAAGCCCTGGCTTCGCTGCTCTCGCTACTGGACCTCGAAGCGATCGAAACCGACATTTTTCGTGGCCTTTCACCCAAGGATCGGTGGCAGCGTGTATTTGGCGGGCAGGTTCTTGGCCAGGCGCTGGTTGCGGCGGGCCGCACCGTGGAAGGCCGCATCTGCCATTCGCTGCATGCCTATTTCCTGCGCCCCGGCGATCCTAAGACGCCCATCCTCTACGAAGTGGACCGTAGCCGCGACGGGCATTCCTTTAGCGCGCGCCGCGTGGTGGCCATCCAGCATGGGCAGCCCATTTTCACCATGTCGGCATCCTTCGAAAGGATTGAGCCTGGTCTGGAGCATCAGACCCAAATGCCCGACGTGCCCCTCCCCGAATCCCTGAAGACAGAACAGGAATGGCGAAGCGAGATCGCAGTGGACCTGCCGGAGAGCGCTCGCAACTGGTTCCTCCGTGCCCGCCCGATCGAATTCAGGCCGGTCGAGCCGCCAAACCGCTTTGCCAAAGGCATATACCCGCCGCGTCAGATTGTCTGGTTTCGCGCCATTGGCGGTCTGCCTGATGCGCCGGCTCTGCAGCAATGTGTGCTCGCCTACGCCTCCGATATGACGCTGCTCGACACATCGCTGCTGCCGCATGGGTACACTTTGTTCGGCGGCGAACTGCAATTGGCGAGTCTCGACCACGCGATGTGGTTCCACCGGCCTTTTAGGGCTGACGACTGGCTGCTTTATGTGCAGGACAGCCCCTCGGCCTCGGGGTCGCGCAGCTTCAATCGCGGCGAAATATTCCGTCGGGACGGCGTTCTCGTTGCCTCCGTGGCGCAAGAAGGTCTCGTTCGGCTGCGCAAAGCCAAAGCCTGAGCGCGTGCATTATTCGGCGGCCCGGATACTGCGCCGCTCTGGATCGCTGACCTCGCCCGCGACTGCACTCAAGCGGTTCATCGCGGTGAACAGGGCTGCGTTCAAGGGAACGAGCTGTTCTTCGGTGATCCAGCGCCGGTTGCGAACGAATCTTTCGAGCCCATCGATTCCACGCGCAAGAGTCTCCAGCATCGGTACAGCGTCGGCGTTCTCTGGCTCTCTCCTGGCGCGGCGCAATGGCTCCGCAATGTCTCTGTCTGCCGCTGGGGGGGCTGCTGCGGACTTCTCTACCAGCCTGAGCGCACTTTTTTGCGCGATCCGTGCCGCCTCCAGGGCATTGCGGCCGGCATCGACGGCATTGAGCGAGGCTTTCTCGATTCGCGCCCGCGACCTTTCGTTTGCAGCGACGGCTTTGGAAATGTCCGTTTCCAGCCGCGCCGCTCCCTTGGCAAGCCTTTCCATCACCGTCAGCTGCAACTCCGGAACCCCGGATGAGGGTCGCTTAAATCTGTGTAACCGCAGCCGCTCTGCCGCACGAGCAACCGCGCCGATCTCATCTGGATGTTCGCTGCCCCAAATCTCTGCTTCCGCCCCTGCCGCAGCCGCCGCGATACTGCGGCGAAGACGCCGGAGCGGTGAGATCATTTGCTCCCGTAACACCCATGCGAGCCCCAGCAGCAGGCCCGACAGCGTGGCCAGCGCGCCGATTGATACGATCTCGGCCCACCGGAGCGCGCTCGAGAGGCCGTCGATACGATCGAAGGTGACGGAATCGCCTGCCGCGGCGATTGCACCTCTAAGCGTTGCATAATCGGCATCGAGTTGCTCCGCGGACGCAAGGCTCGGGTTTCTTTCCGAGTCGCTGCCAGCCATTGCCGCCCGCCGGAAGGGTGCCTCCAACCGGCTCAGCGAAGCCGCATAATCTCGGTCCGCGCCGGTGACGGCCGCACGCGAAAAGGCCGCTAGACTCGCTTCGGCTTCGTCAGCGAATTGGCGCAATTGAGCCGCCTCGCTGCGATCGCCTGTGAGCAGGAAGTCCGCGTAAGCTCTCAGGAACCCGCGGTAACCGAGGCTCTCGTCCAGGCGCTCCAGCGCCGCCCCGCGCAACCGTGGGGCCGAGTTCGGATCGGCGAGGCTGTGGGTGAGGCCGTTGTTGAAGCCAAGGGCAAAAGCTGCCGCCGCCGCAGTGAGGGTGAGCGAAATCAAGGCAGCGACCATCATGCTCTTGAGATGTGCGCTGAGCGCGACCGTGTTTGCCATTCCCATGCTCTTTGCGCGCCAGTCCTCTGAAAGTGATTCGCGCGTATGAGAGGATACAGGAAAACCGGCGGGGGCGCGGGTCTCAGCAGCCGTTCGCGCTGCGGGCGATCTGGTTGGTGCGCCGTGGGTGCAGATAGAATTGATCGCTGAAGGCTCGGGTCCCGTGGATCAGATAGCCCACGGGTGAGCTGTAATTGTAGGTCACCTCGGCGAAAATCACGCTGCTGCCGCTCCCGCTGATCACGAGCCCCGACGGAATGCCGACGACCGAGTTCACCGTCCGCGCCGTGGTATTGCGGGCATCGCTCCAGGCCACTTTCACCGTGCCGTTCCCGCCATCGATCAGGCTGGAGATTTTGATCTGCATGTTGTTGGTGGGGAACGGGAACATGATCGCGTTCAACGCCGAAAAGATGTCGTTCATCTCGGCATCGCAGAGCGATGTGTCCTGAGCGGCGAGATCGGCGGCCGTACTGGCTACCGCGGTGACCTTCGTACTTGCCGTATAGGCGTCGGAATATTCCGTCACCCCGAAATAGCCCGCAATCAGAGCCGGCGCAACCATCGCGAATTCGTAGGCGGCAAAGCCATCGCGGGCAACGGCGAAACGCTTGAGGAAGGCCGCCCCGCGGCGGCAGATGGCATCAATAGGGTTCATTCTTGAACGCAAAGCTTGCGGAAAGCAGGCGCAGATTGCTGCCATGCCCCATGTTTTCGAAGAACGCCGCGAACAGCGGCGTGAAGAGGTCCCATTTGTAGAAGACCCGGAGCAGGACGATGGCGTTCTGGCCGTTGACCTGGCTGGACCCGCCCGGCTGGTAAGCGCCGAGATTGGGGTTCAGGTTTCCCTGCGCATCGAGCGCCGCGGGATATCCCGCTCCCCCGAAGCTCGAAAAGGAGCGCACGTCGATCAGGAGCTTCCCCGGATCGCATGACAAGAGATAACTGACCTGATTGCAGACCTGGGTACGGAACTGGTCCTGGGTCATGTTCAGATTCTGCGCCTGACCGGTGCGTATCAGCCTTCCTGCCACCCGCACGCCGTTTTCCAGCGCCATGCTTCCGAAAAAGATCATGCCGGTTTCGAGGATCGCGAAGGCGAGGAGAAAGAATGCGGGCGCGATCAGTGCGAACTCCACGCCCGCGCTGCCCGAATTCGAGTGTCTGAACTTCGACAAAACCCGCCGCATTAACCGCCTCACCTGCCCGGTTCTGCAATCTCTTCCGGGGTGTCCGGAAGTTCTACGCGCGTAGGCACGAAGGACAAAGACGATGCCCCATCTATCGTGAATGAAGCGCTACGGTTTTGCATGCGGTTTCATTAAGTATGGGGTCTTTTAACATCGTTCATTTCTCGCTAACCGTTTTCTAATCACGAACGCGCTCCGCGCGGGTGTTTTCCGCGCCGCCGCCTATGATTGCGCTGATACATTCAGTGCGGAGGATGCGATGCGCGGAATAGTGGATCTCGGCCGGAGCGCTGCTGGTTGGACCAAGACTTTCATCGCGGCCAAGCGGGGCAGCGCCGCGATGATTTTCGCGCTCACGTCGGTGGCGTTGATCTCGGCCGGGGGCGCGGGCATCGACATGGCGCGCGCGATCATGGTCAAGGCGCGGCTGAGCAACGCGCTCGATGCGGCTGCCCTTGCGGTGGGCACCACGAGCGGTCTTTCCAATAACCAGCTCCAGACCATGGCACAGCAATATTTCGACGCCAATTATCCGTCGACCGATTTGGGATCGCACAATCCCGTTGTTGTCTCGGTCAGCGGCCAGCAGGTATCGCTGAGCGTTACCGGGTCGGTGCCGACCACGCTGCTCGAGGTTGTCGGCATCGACCAACTCAGCCTTTCCGTCACCAACGAGGTGGTTCGCGCGGTGACCAAGCTTCGGGTGGCGCTCGTGCTCGACAATACGGGATCGATGTCGCAGACCGACAACACCGGCACGAGCAAGATTTCGGCGCTGAAGACGGCAACCCACCAATTGCTGACGCAGTTGCAGAATGCCGCGGTCAACCCCGGCGATGTGCAGGTATCGATCGTCCCGTTTGCGCTCGACGTCAACGACGCGACCGCCGATCCGACGTCGGACTGGATTGACTGGACCGATTTCGATGCGGCGCCGCCCAATGCAGGAGCCATCGGTTCGTCCGTTGGCCCAGGATCGAATTGTCCATTCTCGACTGGCACCAAAGGCTATGGCTGCCTGAATCTTTCGAGCAGCAAGATTCCCAGCAGCGGGACCAACAAAGGGCGCATCTACCCGGGAACGGACAATGGCAGTTTCAACAGCGGGCGGGGTGGCCATCATTACAATGGCTATTACGACAGCGTGAAGAATCTGCCCGCGGGTTGCACCAACAACTGCACGGGTTACAGCCACACCTGGCATCCGACCGGCCACGCCGCCTGGACCGGCTGCTTCATGGATCGCACGCAAAGCTACGACGCCAACAACACGCTGCCCAACACGGGCACCCCCGCCACTCTGTTCCCGGCCGAGATCAACGATTATTGCCCCCCGGTGGCGTTGACCGGACTCACCTTCGACTGGA
>Ga0265337_1001354_pt1 | contig 12087 bp, 14 predicted proteins | sample 42122metaG_FD_192441 | JGI IMG/M metagenome (GOLD analysis project Ga0265337, IMG submission 192441) | Rhizosphere microbial communities from Carex aquatilis grown in University of Washington, Seatle, WA, United States - 4-21-22 metaG | ecosystem: Host-associated > Plants > Roots > Rhizosphere >... | reverse complement strand
CGACGTGTGGCAGTCAGCCGTTCGGCCTCGGCCCGCCGCCATTGCGCGATCTTGCCGTGGTCGCCCGACAGCAGCACGTCCGGGATTAGCTCGCCCTCGAAGACCGGCGGCCGGGTGTATTGCGGGTATTCCAGCAGGCCATCGGCGAAGCTCTCCTCGGCGATCGAGGCCTCCTTGCCCAGAACGCCGGGCAGCAGCCGCACGCAGGCATCGAGCAAAGCGATCGCCGCCGGTTCCCCGCCCGAGAGCACGAAATCGCCGAGCGAGACTTCCTCGAGCTTACGCGCTTTGATCAGCCGCTCATCGACACCCTCAAAGCGGGCGCAGACGATCACGACGCCAAGCCCCGCCGCCAGCTTTGCCGCGCGCGCTTGCGTCAGCGGCGCGCCGCGCGGGCTCATCAGCAGTCGTGGGCGCTGGTCGTGCGGAACGGTATCGAGCGCAAGGCTATCGAGAGCTTTTGCCAGCACGTCCGCCTTCATCACCATGCCGGGGCCGCCGCCGGCCGGCGTGTCGTCCACGGTACGGTGCTTGTCGGTAGCTGAGCTGCGGATGTCGTGGGTATCGAGCGACCAGATGCCGGAGGCCAGCGCCTTGCCGGCGAGGCTGACGCCGAGCGGGCCGGGAAACATCCCCGGGAAAATTGTCAGAACCGATGCACGCCACATCACCTGCCTCCGCTTGTCCCCGCGAACGCGGGGACCCAGGAGCCAAGATACCAGGCGCATGAGTTGTCGCTCTGGATTCCCGCTTGCGCAGGAATGAACGGACTGGGTTGCGCGCGCCACATCGTCAGTCTTCTTCCTTCGCCTCGATCTCGGCCGGCGGCACGACAACGATGCGCCCCGCTTTCAAATCGATCGTCGGCACCGTCGCATCGGTGAACGGCAGCAGCAGCGGCTCTCCGCCGGCGGCGGGCGCGATCTCGATCAGATCGCCGGCGCCGAAATTATGAATCGCGCTGACGGTGCCAAGCGCGGCGCCGTCTTCGCTCACCGCCGAAAGGCCGACGAGGTCGGCGTGATAGAACGTGTCGGCTTCCGCGATCGGGGGCAGGCGGTCGCGCGGCACGAACAAGTCCGTGTTGCGCAATGTCTCCGCTGCGTTGCGGTCGCCGACCCCTTTGAGCCGCGCGACCAGGAAATCCTTGGCCGGCCGCGCCGCTTCGATCTCGAAGCGCCGCGCGCCATCCTCGGTTTCCAGCGGGCCGTAATGCGCGACCGCCATCGGGTCCTCGGTGAACGACCACAGCTTCACCTCGCCGCGAATGCCGTGCGCGGCACCGATGCGAGCGACGCGGATGCGGTCGGCCACGGCGGCGAAGCGTCAGCTTGCCGCTGGCGCTTCGGCCGGCTTTTCCGCCTTGGCCTTGTCCGCCGCGGCCTTGTCGGTAGCCGCTTTGACAGTCGCCGCCGTCTTGGCCGCCGCGTCGCCGGCTTCCTTGGCCTTGGTGGCTTCCTCTTCTTTCGCTTTCCGTTCCTTGCGTGGGACTGCCTTTTCCGGATTGTTGCGCTTTTCCCGCTTCATGATGCCGGCGGCATCGAGGAAGCGCGTCACGCGGTCGGACGGCTGCGCGCCTTTCTTCATCCAGGCCTGCACCTTGTCGAGATCGAGCTTGAGCCGCTCGGTCTTTTCCTTCGGCAGCAGCGGATTGAAGTAACCGAGCCGCTCGATGAAGCGGCCGTCGCGCGGGCTGCGCGAGTCGGCGACGACGATGTGATAGACCGGCCGCTTCTTGGTTCCGGCGCGGGCCATGCGGATGACGAGAGACATTTCAGGTTCCTTTCTTACACATTGATTTCTTGCACATTGATCACTTCTTTTTTCCGAGACCGGGCAAGTCTGATAATTTGCCCGGCAATCCAGGAAACTTTCCACCCAGACCCGGCAAACCGGGAGTACCGGGGAAATTCGGCGGCAGCGTCGGCATGCCCGGCATATTCGGCGGCAGTCCGCCGGCGCCTGGGGGCATCTTCTTGGCGAGCTCCGCCATCTGCTCCGGGGTCGGCATGGCGGAGCCGAAGCCCATCATCTGTCCGAGGCCGGCGAGCGGGCCGCGCTTGCCGCTGCCCATCGCCTTCATCATGTCGGACATGCCGCGATGCATTTTCAGCAGCTTGTTGATCGCTTCCGGCGTGGTGCCGGAGCCAGCAGCGATGCGCTTCTTGCGGCTGGCTTTGAGAATGTCCGGGTTGCGGCGTTCGCGCGGCGTCATCGAGTCGATGATCGCCATCTGGCGCTTGAGCAATTTGTCGTCGAGCCCGGCATTGGCGATCTGGTTCTTCATCTTGGCTACGCCCGGCATCATGCCGAGCAGGCCGGACATGCCGCCCATGGCCGCCATCTGATTGAGCTGTTCGCGCATGTCGGCGAGATCGAATTGGCCTTTGCGCATTTTCTCGGCGGCGCGCATCGCCTTTTCGGCGTCGATATTGGCGGCGGCTTTCTCCACCAGCGCGACGATGTCGCCCATGCCGAGAATGCGGCCGGCGATGCGCGCCGGGTCGAATTCCTCCAACGCGTCTAATTTTTCGCCGGTGCCGATCAGCTTGATCGGCTTATTGGTCACCGCGCGCATGGAGAGCGCGGCGCCGCCGCGGCCGTCGCCGTCGACGCGGGTGAGCACGATGCCGGTCAGGCCGACACGCTGGTCGAATGCGTGAGCCAGTTTGACCGCGTCCTGGCCGGTGAGAGCATCGGCGACGAGCAGCACCTCGTGTGGATTGGCGGCGCGCTTGACCTCGGCCGCCTCGCTCATCATGGCGTCGTCGAGGGTGGTGCGGCCGGCAGTGTCGAGCAGCACCACGTCGTAGCCGCCGAGACGGGCAGCCTCAATCGCACGCTTGGCAATTTGTGGTGGTTGCTGGCCTTCGACCACCGGCAGCGTGTCGATGCCTGCCTCGCGACCGAGCACGGCGAGCTGCTCCATCGCCGCCGGCCGGCGCACGTCGAGCGAGGCCATCAAAACTTTCTTTTTCTGCCGGTCGGCGAGGCGGCGCGCGACTTTCGCGGTGGTGGTGGTTTTGCCGGAGCCCTGCAGGCCGACCATCATGATGGCGACCGGCGGCGCGGCATTAAGATCGATGCCTTGATTCCCACCTTGGCTGTCGCCGCCCAGCGTCGCGATAAGCTGGTCGTGCACGATCTTGACGACCATCTGGCCGGGGGTGACCGACTTCACCACCTCGACGCCGACCGCCTGCTTCTTGATGTTGTCGGTGAAGGCGCGCGCCACGTCGAGCGCGACGTCGGCCTCGAGCAGCGCGCGGCGCACTTCGCGCAGCGCCGCATCGACGTCGGCTTCGCTCAGCGCGCCGCGGCGGGTGAGGCCATCGAGAATGCTGCCGAGTTTTTCCGACAGTGAGTCGAACATTCTTGCTTCCTAAGAACGGCCCATCGCGCGATGGGCCTGTGCAAAACACCTTGACGCCCGAGGGCGCATTGCGCTGTCGGGCGGTGGCCTCCGATCTCTTAAGGACCGGGCGGCGAGTTGATATTCCACGTCTCTTACGTGAGCGGGCGGAACCTAGGGTTGGGCCGCCGTCAAGTCAAGGCACGCCAAATCTAGGTAAATTTGGCCTTCAGGTCGCGATTTTAAATCCGACCCACAATCCCACAAAGGCGCCAACGCCGCTCAGTATGACCGACGAATAGGAGAACATGCCGTCACCCCAAAGCCAGGGAATCATTCCCCCAATCGTCGAGCCGATGAGGATTCCTATCCAAATGGACGAACGCATGGGTGTCACACCGGGTCAGTCACGCCCACCCATCTATGACGTCAATTCGTAGCTGACCGTGACCACCGCTCGCAGCGTCTGCTCGCCGGGGGCGATCGCGGGTGCCGCGCCCGCGCGCATCGGCTGGTACAGGCGCAGCGGCGGAACCGAGCCCTCTTCCGAGATCGCCATGACGCGGCCGACTTTCATGCCGGCGGCATTGGCATAGAGCTCGGCCTTGCGGTGCGCGTCGGCGATGGCCGCGGCGCGGGCCTGGTCGAGCAGCTTGGCCTGCTCCGACACGACGAATTCGATCCCCGACATCTCATTGGCGCCGGCCGCGATGGCGCGGTCGAGCACGGCGGAAAGTTTGTCGATGTCGCGGATCTTGACCGTGACCTGATTGTTCACTTGGAAGCCGATCAAACGCGCGGCGCCGGTCTGTTTCGGATCGTATTGCGGCTGCAGCGATAGCCGCGAGGTCTGAATATCGCGGTCGGCGACGCCGCTCTCCTTGATCGCCGCCAGCACGACGGTCATCTCCTTGGCGTTCGCATCGCTGGCCGCCCGTGCGGTCTTGGCTAGGCTGGAAACGCCGATGCGGATCACCGCGGCATCGGGCGCGGCCGCGACCGTCGCCTCGCCGGTGACCGTCACCAGCTTATCGAGCGTCTCGGCGGCGTGCGCCGAGACGGGCACCAGCGCCGCGGCGGCGATCACGCAAGCGCTGAACAGGACACGCGAAATTGGCATCGTCATTGCCTTTTTATTGCGCATGATCTTGTCCGAAAACCGGTTCCCATCCCCGATCAAGTCGAGGACAGGCTTTTCGGGATCATGCGCTACTTCACCGGAACGAACACGTTGACCACCAGATTGTCCGCGTTCGCCTTCACCGGATCGGTGGCATATTCCTCGATGAACAGGTCCTTGGCCTCAAGATGCTTGTCTTCGAGATAATTGGTAATCGCCTCATAAGTCGAATCCATGGCGTCGTAGGAGCCGCGATGGACGAATTTGAGCGCCTTGCCGGACGGCGCCTGGCCGATGGCGATGTCGCCTTTCGGCGGATTAGCCGGCGCAGCGGCGATAGGCATCGCGGCATCGAACGAAAAACCGTTGTCGTCGGTCTGGGTGTAGATGGTCATGGCCGCGCCGGTCGGCTTGATGCCCTGCTTGTCGAGATACTCGTTGAGCGATTTGAAAGCATCGACCAGCGTATCGAAGGCGGCATCCCAATTGCTGTGGCCCTTCAAGTAAACGATCGTGCGCTCCGGCAGCGTCACTTCCTCGCCGAAGGCGTCGCCCGGTTGCAGCGGCGCTGGCGAATCCTGCCCAGGCGGCGGCGCGGCGCGTTGCGCCGGCGCCGGGTCGGCGGCGAAAGCGAACGCCAAACTCAGCATGATCGGCGCCGCAAGGCGTAGGCACGACATCACGGTTCTCCGTCCTTTGGACGCGGTGAACCCGGCTATTCGCGCCATTCTATCATACGCCTCTGGCCAATCGGCGTTTATTCGCCATATAAACCGGGCGAAACCCGGGCAAAGGCTTGGGCTTGGCCGAACTCATAGGCGATTACTTGGGCGCGCTCGCCAACCAATCTTTTATGAAGATGAACGGCATCGGCAACGAGATCGTCGTGGTCGATCTACGCGCGCGCGGCGGCGCGATCGCGCCCGAGGAGGCACGCGCGGCGGCCACGCCGCAAGGCGCGCCTTACGACCAGTTGATGGCGCTCTATGCGCCGCGCACGCCCGGCACCGACGCCTTCATCCGCATCTACAACAACGACGGCTCGGAAGCCGGCGCCTGCGGCAACGGCATGCGCTGCGTCGCCGACCTGGTGTCGAAGGAAAGCGGCAAGACCACGCTCACCTTCGAGACCAGTGCCGGCATTTTGAACTGCTGGAAGGGCGCCGACGGGATGTTCACGGTGGACATGGGTCCGCCGCGCTTCAAGTGGAACGAGATTCCGCTCGTAGAAGAATTCCGCGACACCCGCGCCATCGAATTGCAGATCGGGCCGATCGACAAGCCGATGCTGCATTCGCCGGCGGTGGTGAACATGGGCAATCCGCACGCGATCTTCTGGGTCGACGACGTGAATGCCTACGATCTGCACAAGTTCGGGCCGCTCTTGGAAAATCATCCGATTTTCCCCGAGCGCGCCAACATCACGCTGGCGCATATCGTCTCGCGCGATGCCATCGTCATCCGCACTTGGGAGCGCGGCGCCGGCCTCACGCGCGCCTGCGGCTCGGCGGCCTGCGCCGCCGCGGTCGCCGCCGCGCGGCTCAAGCGGAGCAACCGCAAGGTGAAGGTGACGCTGCCGGGTGGCGACCTCACCATCGACTGGCGCGAGCGCGACGACCACGTGCTGATGACCGGACCGGTGGAGTTCGAATTCGCCGGCAAGTTTGATCCCGCATTGTTCGACAAGGCGGGTGTCGCATGAGCCTCGACGTCGTCACCTTCGGCTGCCGGCTCAACATCACCGAGTCGGAGGTGATCCGGCGCGCCGCGGGCGGGCTCGGCGACGCGGTAGTAGTGAACACTTGCGCGGTGACGGCAGAAGCCGTCCGCCAGGCGCGCCAGACCATCAGGCGCATTAAGCGCGAGCGGCCCAATGCGCTCATTGTGGTCACCGGCTGCGCGGCGCAGACCGAGCCGGCCACGTTCGCGGCCATGCCTGAGGTCGACCGCGTTATCGGCAACGAGGAAAAACTCGACCCGCGAACATGGACAAAATCTTGGGCCACTGACAGCCGGCGTATCGCCGTCGGTGACATCATGGCGGTGAAACGGCACGCGGCGCATGCGGTCGACAGCATCGAGGGCCACACACGCGCGTTCCTGCAGGTGCAGAACGGTTGCGACCATCGCTGCACGTTCTGCATCATTCCGTTCGGCCGCGGCAATTCGCGCTTCGTCCCAATGGATGAGGCGGTGGCGCAGGCGCGCCGATTGGCCGCGCGCGGCTATCGCGAGCTGGTGCTCACCGGCGTCGATATCACCAGCTACGGTGTTGGTGTTGCCGGCGCGCCGCGGCTCGGCGCGCTGGTCAAGCGCATTCTCAAGGAGATTCCCGAGCTGGCGCGGCTGCGCCTCTCCTCGATCGACTCGGTGGAGGCCGACGCCGATCTGCTCGATGCGTTGGGCAATGAACCGCGGTTGATGCCGCATCTGCATCTGTCGCTGCAGGCCGGCGACGATCTCATCCTCAAGCGCATGAAGCGGCGTCACACGCGCGCCGACGCGATCGCGTTCTGTAACCAGGTTCGCAGGCTTCGCCCCGACGTGGCATTCGGCGCCGATATCATCGCCGGCTTCCCGACCGAGACAGAGGATATGTTCGCACGCTCGCTCGACCTAGTGGACGAATGCGGGCTGACGCAACTGCACGTCTTTCCGTTCTCAGCCAGGCCCGGCACGCCGGCTGCGCGCATGCCGCAACTCGACCGCGGCATCGTCAAAGAACGCGCCCGGCGTTTACGCGAAAAAGGCGAAGCGGCGCTCACGCGCCATCTCGACGCGCAAGTAGGCAGTCGGCGCCTTGTGTTGACCGAACGCGGCGGCGTCGGTCACACCGAGCAATTCACGGCGGTGCGGCTAGCGGCGCCGATCGAACCGGGTGCTATTCTCGATCTTACGATGACGGGGCATGACGGCCGGCAACTGTTGGCCGCCTAGGGAGAATGGAAATGAGCGCAGCAGAGCATCTGGTGACGACCATCGAACAGCTTGAAGCGCTTTACGGTCAGCCCTACGGGCCCGCCGTGGTCAAGGAGATTGACCACATCAGCAGCGGCTATCGTAAGCTGATCGAAGCCGCCCCGTTTGTGGCGGTGGCGACCGGCGGTCCGGAGGGGCTCGACTGCTCGCCCAAGGGCGACGCCCCCGGCTTCGTACGCATCCTCGACGACAAGACGCTCGCCATCCCCGACCGGCCGGGCAACAACCGCATCGACGGCTACCGCAACATCCTGCGTGATCCGCGCATCGCGCTGCTATTCCTCATTCCCGGCGTGGGCGAAACGTTGCGGGTGAACGGCCGCGCCTCGATCTCGATCGATCCCGAACTGATGCAAAGCTTCGCGGTCAACGGCAAGCTGCCGCGCAGCGTGCTGATCGTGCATATCGAGACCATTTTTTTCCACTGCTCGAAGGCGATCGTGCGTTCGAAGCTGTGGGACGAAAAGTCGAAGATCGACCGCAAGAGCCTGCCCAGCACCGGCACCATCATCGCGGAAGTAAGCCAGGGCAAGCTCGGCGGCGAAACCTACGACCGCGAAGCGCCGGAGCGGATCAAGGCGATGCTGTACTAGCCTCGCCGGTCCACCCGCACGCGGTTAGCGTCTCGCGCATATGCGCGGGCACCGGCGCGGTGACCGTGACTGGCGGCTTATTCTTGGAAATCGGCACCACGATCTCGCGCGAATGCAGATGCAGCGGTGGACCACCCACGCGCGGCGCGCGGCCGTAAATATTGTCGCCCAGGATGGGGAAGCCCATTTCGGCGCAATGCACGCGCAACTGATGCGTCCGCCCGGTCAGCGGCTCAAGCGCGAGCCAGGTGAGGCCCGGCCCGCGTCCCATCACCTTCCATGTGGTCACCGCCGGCGTTCCGTGCGGGTCTGGCTTCATCCACCAACCGCGCTGCTCATCGAGCTTGCCGAGCGGAATATCGATGCGGCCTTCCTCCACGGCGGGCGCGCCCTCGACCACCGCCCAATAGGTCTTGCCGATCTTGCCCTGCTTGAACAGCTTGCCGAGCAACGCGAGCGCCTTGCGGTGGCGGCCGAGCACCAGGCAACCGGTGGTGTCGCGGTCGAGCCTGTGCGCCAGCGCGGGCGCGCGCGGCAGGCCGAAGCGCAGCGCGTCGAAATGATCGTCCAGGCTCTCGCCGCCCTTCGGCCCGCGATGCACCGCGAAGCCTGCCGGCTTGTCGATCACCAGCATCAGCCCGTCGCGGTAGAGCAGGCGGGCAAGCATCTCTTCCGGTGTCATGGTCACTGTCCAAGAATTGCCGAAACGGCTATCACGGGCGCGCCAAGGACGCACTATGAACGACAGCACACAAGGCGAAAACTGGTGGAAACGCCTGAGCGGCGGGCTCAAGCGCACGTCGTCCTCGCTCGGCGGTGCCCTTGTCAAACTGTCGAAGAGCAAGCTCGATGCCGCGGCGGTGGAGGAATTGGAAGGCGAATTGATCCGCGCCGATCTGGGACCCGAGTTCGCGAGCCGCATCGTCGAAGCGCTGAGTGAAGGCCGCTTCTATCTAGGCACCGCGCTCGACGAGGTGAAGGCGGCGCTCGCCGCTGAGATCGAGAAAGTTCTCGCGCCGGTGGCGAAGCCGCTTGAGGTGACGGCCAAACCGTTCATCATCCTGGTGGCGGGCGTCAACGGCTCCGGCAAGACCACCACCATCGGCAAGCTCGCCGCCAAATTCCGCGCCGAGGGCAAAAGCGTCATGATGGTCGCCGGCGACACCTTCCGCGCCGCGGCCATCGATCAGCTCAAGATCTGGGGCACGCGCACCGGCGCGAGCGTGATGGCGCGCGAGCCGGGCGCCGACGCCGCGGGGCTGGCGTTCGACGCGCTCGGCGCCGCCAAGACGCAAGGCGTCGATATCGTTCTGGTCGATACCGCCGGCCGCCTGCAGAACCGCGCCGAGCTGATGGGCGAACTGGAAAAAATGGTGCGCGTGATGCGCAAGGTGGAACCGGCGGCGCCGCACGCCGTTTTGCTGGTGCTCGATGCCACCGTGGGCCAGAACGCGCTCAATCAGGTCGATATCTTCGGCAAGATCGCGGGCGTCACGGGCTTGGTGATGACCAAGCTCGACGGCACCGCGCGCGGCGGCATCCTGGTGGCGATCGCCGCCCGCTTCGGCCTGCCGGTGCATTTCATCGGCGTCGGCGAGGGCATCGAGGATCTCAGCCCCTTCACCGCGCATGATTTCGCGCGCGCCCTAGTTGGGCTGGATTCGTGAATTAAAGAAAATTATGGCCGCCAAGAAACAACTCAATCCCATCCTCAAGCTGGTGCTCGACATCGGGCCGCTGGTGCTGTTCTTCGCCGCCAATTCGAAGTTTGGCATCTTCGCCGCGACCGGGGCCTTCATGGTGGCGGTGCTGATCACGCTCACGGTGTCCTACGCGATGACGCGCCACATCGCGATCATGCCGGTGGTCACCGCCGTGATCGTGCTGGTGTTCGGCGGGCTGACGCTGTTTTTGCACGACGATCTGTTCATCAAGCTCAAGCCGACGATCATCTACGTTCTGTTCGGTGGCACGTTGCTTGCCGGCCTTGCGCTCGACAAGCCGTTTCTGAGCATTCTATTCGATCAGATGTTCCATCTTAGCGAGGAAGGCTGGCGCAAGCTCACCTGGCGCTGGGCGCTGTTCTTTTTCGCGCTTGCCATCGCGAATGAAATCGTCTGGCGCACGCAGACCACCGATTTCTGGGTCAGCTTCAAATTGTTCGGCGTGGTGCCGCTGACGTTCCTGTTCGGCGCGCTGCAAATGCCGCTGATCAATAAATACAGCGTCGAGCGCAAGCAATAGGCGTTAGAGGCTGATCCATTCAGACTAAATTAATTCCGTCCCTAACATTTTTCTTGCGCATGATCTTTTCCGAAAACCGGTTCCCACTTTTCGGGATCATGCGCTAGCGCATTCTCGATTTCAGATTAATCGCCGCGCCATCGACGACGAATTTGCCGTAGCCGTGATGGTGAATGGTTTTTGGATTCTTTTGCGCCGGATCGATCCAGGCCTTGAGCACTTCGAGAATGAACAGGTTGTAGCTGTTGACCAGCCGCCGATCAGCGACCTTGCATTCGAGATTGGCGAAACACTCCGCCACCAATGGCGGCGCCACGCGCTCGGCCGCGAGCGGCGTCAGGCCGAATGCGGCGAACTTATCGAGAGCGCGGCCCGACGAATTGCCGACCTTCACCACCTTCGCCGCCAGCTTGCGCGCCGGCACGGCGATCACACATTCGCCGGTCGCGCGCAGTGCCTCGAAGCTGTAATTGGCGTTACTGCAAACGCAGGCCACCAGTGGCGGCTCGAACTCGACCATCATGTGCCAGGACATGGTCATGACATTGGCGCGGCCTTTGCGCGCGGTCGTCAGCAGGACGACCGGGCCCGGCTCGAGCAATTGATAGACCTTGGATAAAGGCAGCGGTCTCAAGGCTTGAGCGCCTTGACGATTTCCGGCTCGATCACCTGGGCGAGGTTTTCGGCGGTAACCGGCCCGACCAGCTTGTAGGCGATGGTGCCGTTGCGGCCGATCACATACGTCTCCGGCACGCCATAGACGCCCCAGTCGATCGAGGTGCGGCCGCTGGCGTCGACGCCCACGGCGGCGAACGGATTGCCATAGCGATTGAGGAAGCGCCGCGCGTTGTCGGGCGGATCCTTGTAATCGATGCCGACGAGTTTGATGCGCTTATCCTTCGACAATTTCTCCAGGAACGGCACCTCGTCGGCGCAAGGCACACACCAGGACGCCCAGACATTGACCAGCGTCACCTCGCCCTGGAACGCCGCATTACTCAGGCCCGGCATTGCCTTGCCGCCGCGTTCGAGCCCGGCCAGCGGCGGAAGGTCGGTCGGCGGCGCGGGGTGGCCGATCAGCGCGGACGGCAAGTGCGAAGGATCGCCGCTCCAGAGCCGGACCAGGAATAAGGCCGCCAGCGCGAGAAATGCCAGCAGCGGCAGCAGCACCAAAATGTTGAGCCGCTTCTTGTCGGAGCTTTCGCTCGATGCGGAGTTCATCGGTCGTCCTTGCGCTGTGAGCGCCGCGTCACGCCGCGCTCCTCGAGATCGCCGAGGATGCGGCGCTGCGCCGAATAATCGAGAATGACCCAGGCGACCAGAGCGGCCACCACGAACACCGTCACCGCATAGGCGGCCACGATGAAATCGGCATGCGGTCCGAGATTCATGCGCGTACCTCTTGCGCCTGGATGATCCGCATGCTGCGCACGCGCCGGCGCAGGATTTCGTTGCGCATGGCGGCGAGATGCAATGTGAAGAACAGCAGCGTGAATGCGCCGGCCATGATCAGCAGCGGCCACAGGATGGAAGGATCAAGGGCCGAGCCGCCCATGCGAATAAGCGAGGCCGGCTGATGAAGCGTGTTCCACCAGTCGACCGAGAACTTGATGATCGGAATGTTGACCGCGCCGACCAGCGTGAGCACCGCCGCCGCGCGCGAGCCGCGGCCCGGATCCTCGGCGGTCCAATAGAGCGCGAGCACGCCGAGATAGAGCAGGAACAGCACCAGCACCGAAGTGAGCCGTGCGTCCCAGACCCAATAGGTGCCCCAGGTCGGGCGGCCCCAGATCGAACCG
>Ga0265337_1001352_pt1 | contig 12091 bp, 9 predicted proteins | sample 42122metaG_FD_192441 | JGI IMG/M metagenome (GOLD analysis project Ga0265337, IMG submission 192441) | Rhizosphere microbial communities from Carex aquatilis grown in University of Washington, Seatle, WA, United States - 4-21-22 metaG | ecosystem: Host-associated > Plants > Roots > Rhizosphere >... | reverse complement strand
ACAGATTGTCCGACATGCAGATCCCTTGCACGGAATCATGGGGCACATCACCGGGGGCAGTATCCAGGCGATCCACCCTATTCCTGAAGCCTTTGCGGGAAACATCGTGGATCAGCTTGAACGCGCCATTCGCATCGAGGCTGGCGTACCTGCCGAGTTGGGTGGCGAATCGACCTCCAATGTTCGTACGGGAAAGCGGGGCGACGCAATCCTTTCTGCTGTTCTGGACTTTCCGATCCAAGAGGAACAAGAGCTCCTAGAGGTTGCGATGCGGGAAGAGAACCGTATTGCGATCGAGATCGACAAGGCATACTTCCCGACCAAGAAGTCGATCTACTTGAGTGCGACGGCGGGGATGATCGACTACGAAGCCGACCAACTCTGGTCCGGAGTCCAGAACTTGTGGGTGAAGTTCGCCCACGCAGGTGTGGACGCGCAAGGTCTCCCGGTGGAGATCGGTCAACGAGTCGGCATGGGCACGTTGAGTAAGCGGTCTGCGATGGAGATCGACCCGCTCATCGAAGACCCGGAACTTGAGTTCGACCGCATGTACACCGAACAGATGCGCACCGGACTCCTCGGAAGTCTGACGGCGATGGCGCAAGATCCGAACAATGCGCCGATGATCGCAGACGTACTAATCAAAGTCCGCAACAGTGAGACTGAGATCGAAGACGCGGTGAAGTTCGTGCATGAGCAGATGCAGCAGCAGCAGGCCGAACAGGCCCAAGCCGCGCAAGCTCAGCAACCTCCCGGCGCGGAAGCGCAGCCGGGGATGGGTCAGCCGGGTGCGGCGATCCAACCGCCTCCCGCATCGTCACAGAACCTCACCGCCCTGTTGGGCGGGTTGCATCGTCAGTCGGTTGCAGGTCAGGTCGCTCCTGGTGGTGCGACTCCTGTAGGCGCGGGAGCGCCGGGTGGCTAGGGGCGGGAACCGCGCCGGCTCTCCCGGTAAGGCGTACCCGAACCGTACTGACATGCATCAGCCGGTGAAGGCTGCTCCGGGTGGGGAGTACGGTCAGGTGACGGCGTTGAAAGACGCACAGAAGGTGATCCCGTTGCCGACTGCGAACGTGGCACCACCCTCTACCCCTAGTCAGTCCGCCGGGGGTGGTGTCGCGCCTTCTTCTCCTGTGATTCCTGGGACGTTAGGGTTTGAGGATCCGACCAACCGTCCGAATGAACCCGTTACTGCTGGTCTTCCGGTAGGTCCTGGTCCGGGTCCTGAGGTGTTGGGTCAGCAGGGTGTGTCGTCTACGGATCCGGCGACAGTGTTGCGGTCGATTTATGCGAACGTCCCGCAGGCGCAGAACAATGATGTGCTCCGACTGATTGAGGCGATGGACAAGAGGGTCCAGTGAGTTTCGTCCCGCAGCCGTTCGAGGACCAGTACCTCCAAGACAACCGTGGTTCACTTCTCGCTAGAGCTCAAGCCGATCAGATCTACTCGCGGGGGAACTGGGCGCAGGTCGCGACGATCCTCTCCCAGTGGGGTGATGCGGCTCCGACGTTGCCTCCGGGGAACGCGGTCGCGTTTGCCCACGCGGGAGTGACTCCAGATTCGGCGCTCGGTCAGCAGATCATCAGCACGGTCGTCCCGCAACAAGCGGTCGCGACTCCCGCCGATCCGGTCGCGCACGGTGGGCATGGTGCGTACGGTGATCCGACGAACCTTGCGTTCAGTCAACCTCCGCCTGCGGTTCCGGCACAACATCAGGGTGGAGGGTTTTTCTCCCAAGCTCTCCATGATGTTGGTGGGGCGATCTCGTCTGGTGTGTCCGCGGTGCAGGGTGGCGTGCAGACCATCCAGCGGGATGTGACGCAGCCGATCAACCGTGCGATCGCAGGCGGCGAATCGGCCGCTACGGGGAATCAGGTCCCTGCCCAACAGGCCGAAGCGTCGTTCGCGATAGACCCGAAGGCCGCGACTCGCATCGCGGGTGCCGCAGCGAACACTGGTTTGCAGTTGATTCAAGCCGTCCCGAAACAAGAGGTAGCGGACATCGCCTACCTGCGCGGTCATCCCGAAGGCATGGACGTAAGTCTGCCGTGGGGTGGAACAATGCACATGGGTGGTGCCGGCCAGACGTTACGTGAGACGCCACAGCAGTTGCAGTTGTATCAGGCGTTGAAAGGAAACAGTCTCGGTCAGGGGATTCTCCCTGGCGGTCCTGCCGCCGCGTTAGCAACTGAGGCGCAGCAACGGGCAGCGAACATCAACGGTCATGCGCTCACGTTCGGTCGAGGGCTCGCGTCGGCGGTTGTTGCTCCCGGCAGTCGGCCATATTCGATCGTCAGTGGACTAACAGATTTTGCGGTCGCACAAGAGCTCGATCCGGCGGCTGCACTGTTGAAGGAATACAGCACGTCGAGTGAGTTGGGTCGGACGTTCACGGCAACTCCGGAAGAGGCGTTCACGAACACTGCTGACCATCTGATCTCGCATGCGAACACATCCGATCAGATGACTGCACTGCGTAGCTGGACTGGTGCTACCGCGGACGCCCAACCGGATCTACGGCAGGCGATCGTGGACCGTCTGCATGTGAGTCCTGACCTGTCAGATCTGACGTTGGGTGAGAACCGGATCACGACCCCTAGCGCAGTGTTGAAGTCGATGGGAATGAACTCGCTCGGTGCGCGGACGTTCATGCGCCGTCAGGTCGACCAGCCTCACGCACTGTCGTGGTTGAACTCGAACGCGGGGGAGAACTTCGCGCAGAAGATCGCGGACACTCCATCGTTTACGGATGTGTGGCATGCGACGAACAAGCAGGTGCCAGTCAATCTGGTGTCTGCGATGGCGCGTGCGACCACGCCGGAAGATGTGAAGTTCATGCTCGCCGGAGAACTCGGCACGACGGTCGACAAGACTCCAGGGTTCGGGTGGTTGCGTCCGTTGGAAGATGTACGGATGTTGCACTCACTCCCAGACGCGATCGACCTCACCGACAGAAGCCAAGCGGTAGAACAGGTTGAGCGGACGTTGATCGCCGCGAACGTCCCGCGAGCGAAATGGGATGCTGCGCTTCAGCCGGTCGCAGACGCGGTGGACTCGGTGGATCTTGAGAATGCGTTGACGGGGAAGGTCGCACCGATCGTCGCTGACCATCTCGTCAACAAGTACGGCGTCAGTCAGACACACGCGACCCAGTTGACACGGTTCTTTGATACGCAAGCGAAGACCGACCGGATGTTCGCGATCGACCAAGTAGGAGACGCACCGCACCTTCCGGGTGTGACGTTGGATGGTGAGTCGGTTCCGATCGTCGGACCACACCAGACGAACGAACTCCTGAACCGTGTCGTCCCCAACTTGGACGGAAGAGATCTGACGCAGGCGACAACACGGTGGCGTGCCGCGCTGCATATCTGGGACAACCAAGGACGTGTCGGTGGCGGACTGGAGGGGTTCTCCCATTTCCTCGACTTCATCACGCACACTTGGAAAGCCTCCGTCCTCCTGGCCCCACGGATTGTTACCCGTTATCTCGCGGACGAGCAGTTGGGGTTGGCTGCCGATGGACTCGATTCGATATTCAATCATCCGATCCGGTACCTCGCTGCGGTAATCGCGAAGGACCATCACATCCCGTTCAGTGAGAACGGCACGTTCCATTTCCCTGGCACCGGAACTCTGCGGCAGACGGATCTCCAAGGTCAGGACTGGCTTGACCAAGTACACGACAACTCGTCTGCGATCTCGGAGGCGATGGGTCAGCACATCACCCTCTCGAACGACCCGCCCGGCAAGATCCTCCTGAAGCATTACACGGCGTATCCGAAAGACTCCCCTATGTACCGCGATTCGTGGGCGGGGGAGATCTCACAGTTGGCGACGAACCCGGTCACACGGGAACTGGCGCGTGCCGTCCGCGATCCGAACAACTACGCCCCTGCGGGTATGCGAGCAGAGGAAGCGGCTCGCGAAGTGACCGATGCAACGGCTTACGCCCGCGTAGCCGAAGGCGATCTGCGATTGTTCCGTGGAGAGAATCCGAACGAGCCACTCGGTGGTGGCGCAACTCAAGGTCAGAACTGGACACACAGTTACGACTTCGCAAAACGATTCGCTGGTCCGGATGGCAAGGTGTTGGCGCAGGACGTTCCTCTCGATGAGGCATACAAGTGGGGGATTCCAGAAGAGAAGATGGGGGTCGAACACACCGTCGCGGAGATGAAAGCGACCCAGGTCGGAGCGCACGTTGGTGATAACCCGCCGATCCATTCGTATGCGGTGCGACCGCCGAGCGAAGAGGCTCCCCACGGTCTGGATGCGGTGAAACAAGCATTCTGGGACGGCTCACTCCAGAACGAACGGAAGACACTTGCCCGCGCGAACCTTGAATGGGGGAGCGCGAACTTGGCGAACGATCGGGCTTGGTCGGATGCGTATGTCGAGTCCGAGATGCAACGACTGATGACCAAGACTTCCGGTGCGGCAGAAGGCAAAGCCGCCCATCCGTCTTTGATCGACTCGGTAGCGGACGGCACCCCGTTCCGAACGCCAGGGAAGATCGACGCCGGCTTCAAACGATCACTCGACAAGCTCCAGGCTGACTACGGCCCGGACTGGGTGAAAGGTCGTGTCGCCGCCCCCGCCGGACGTGTCGCAGGATGGGATCGTACGGTCGAGAAAATGTTCTCGTCGTTGATGGGAACACCGACCACGACACTCACTCGCAGTCCGGCGTTCCGGCAGGCGTACTTCAACAAGGCTCAAGACCTTCTCCCGTTCATGCGCGAAGACGCCCAGACAGCAGCACTCGACAACGCCTCCAAAGCCGGTGTCGCATTGAAAGCGGTCGGTACGTCCGGTGATCTTGCGTTGAGTGACGCTGATGCGATCTTGAAAGCGCACGCGCTCGCTCAGGTCAAGAAACTGATCTACTACCCCGGCGAACGGATCGGTGTCACCGACCGGTTACGGAACGTGATGCCGTTCGCTGATGCGTGGCGTCGGGTCCTCGCCCGCTGGGGATCACTCGCACAACAGAACCCGTCGATCATCCGACGCGCCCAGCAAGGTGTGACTGAGCTCCAATCGTCAGGAGTGTTCCATCCGGATCCCAGTCAGGGTGGGAAGGAAGTGTTCACGATCGTCCCCGGCGGGATTATGAAAGCGTTGGGTGGGGCACCGTTCCCGATGGTCGGGGATGTGTCCGGTCTGAACATTGCTTCGCAAGGGTTGCCGGGTATCGGGCCGGCCGTCCAACTAGGTACTGCTCCACTGTTCGCGGCAGTGCATTCCACGGCGATCTCTGGATTGCGAGACAAGCTGTTCCCGTACGGCCTCCCCGACACGGGCGGCGGGATCGTGGAAACGATGTTCCCAGGTTGGATGGACAAGCTCCGTTCTGCCGGTTTGCTTGCTCATGTCCCGTTCGTTGGGGAGCAGCCTTCGGCGCAGGAACAGATGACGGTCGCGAACTTGGCGAAGAACATCTTTTCGTACAACGCATCATCCGGGTCGGTGAATATGCACAACCTTGACTCGGTGGCCGCGGGTTGGAAGCAGGCGACCCATGAGGCGACTGTCATGTATGGATGGATGGGACTCGCCCAGTTTGTTACCCCGTCCGCTCCTCATTTGGATCCGACCGTCAAACTGAAAAACGGAAGTTCGATCGAGACGTACCTGTTGGCGCAGGATTATCAGAAGATGCTTCAAGCATCGAACGGCGATTCGGATAAGGCGACGACGCAGTTCATTACGAAGTATGGACCGGAACGGATTTTCTCAATCGAACCGAAAGCCCAACGGTTGATCTACGGGATCGATACCGGTCCCGAAGCGCAAGCATGGGCTCGCGCCCACAGTGATTTCGCGTCGAAGTTCCCGCAGGTGTACGGCTACTGGGCTCCTGTCACCGCCCCTGGATCGAAGGGTAGCTACCAGGATTACCTCGACGGGTTCAAGTCGGGGATCTACGCGCCGCTCTCGGTGGCGGATTGGACGAAACTTGCCGAAGCGCGTGTCGGGAACACGGCCTACAACCAGGCACGGAAGATGGTCGGGGCGTCCCCGACCGCCGATCAGCAGACATGGTTGGACAATGTGAAAGCCCAACTGACCGCTCAGTATCCAGGGTTCGGGATCGATGTAGGGACCTCGAAGCTGAATACGGCGCAGAAGATCGCCCAGGTTCAGACCGCGGTGACGAACAAGGATGTTCCGGCTGGCGACCTCACGACGGCGGCCAAGGCATACTTAGAGGCACGAAACCAAGCTCTGGCCGAGGCTCAGAGTCGGGGGTACAAGACGTTGAACGGGAAGAACGCGGCTGATCTGCGGTCCTGGCTTTACGGTGTGGGAACGAAGATCGCGACCCGCTATCCGGACTTCACGAATATGTGGAACTACGTCTTCCAGTACGAGGTGAACCCGAGTGGTTAGCACCGACCAGAACAGTTCGACGGGGGTCCTTGGGACGCTCGGGATTACCGGCCCGCCCACCGCGGGTGGGGGTACGACGAAATCCACCTCTCCTTTAGGTGTCCCGTCCGGCTATCAGCCGCCCACCTATCCGGGTCCGAACATCATCCCAGTCCCCGGCCAGACTCCATTTGACGCAGGCCCGACCACTACGACTGTCTATGGGTCGGGAGTCAATCCGACGCTCTATACGGAGACGGACAAGTGGGGGCCGGCCGCGAACCCAACGCAAGTTCCGACGATCCAAGCGGAGCTCATCGCCGCCGGTTTGTTGAACGCGAAAGATGTTCGGGTCGGGGTGTGGGATGCGGCGTCGGCTGATGCGTACGGGAAGGTGCTGTCGTTCGCGAATACGCAAGGGATGACGGCGGTCGATGCGTTGACGCTTTTGACGGAGAATCCGCCGATCGGGAAGACCAGCGGAGGTAGCGGCAGTTCGGGTGGCACACAGCCGATCATCTCGTTTACGAACCCTGCCGATGTACAGACCGAGTTCCAGAACGTCTCCCAAAACCTGACAGGGCAGGAACAGAACCCGGCAGCGTTTGTGCAGCAGTACCACGCCGACGAGGCCGCAGCAGGACATCAGCGCGGCCAGAACTACACCCAAGCCCCGTCACTAACTGGTGCGGCTACGCAGTATGTGCAGAACAACATGCCCGGACAAGAAGCCGCGTACGGCACTGCGAGTCGCATGCAGCAGTTCTTCTCGATGGTCGGCCAGTAATGGCGCTCAATCCGGTAGGTCCGCAAGGCCCGTTAGGTGACACTGCCCCGTACAAGGGGTTGACGCCGATCATGGCAAACCAGATCCAGGGCTTGATCCAAGCGTCCGGTGGGAAGGTCTACCTCAAATCCGGCTACCGGACGCTCGAAGAACAGAACGCCCTCTACCAGAAAGCGGTAGATACGTTCGGTGAAGCGAACGCCGCGAAATGGGTGGCGGATCCGGCGAACTCGAACCATGTGAAAGGCAGCGCAGCCGACCTTGGTGGTGACTTGAGTGTGATTAAGCAGTTGGCTCCGCAGTTCGGTCTTGTCGCTCCGATGAATTGGGAACCGTGGCATGTCGAACTCGCCTCCACCCCGCAGCACAGTCAACCTGCCGCGTACACACAACCGCCTCCGGGTGAGGTGAACCCGACCCAAGCCGACACCTCACAGAACCCAGGTCATGTAGCAGCGTCAGTCGCAGAGTCGTTGTTCGGGTTGACGAATCAAGTCGGTCTCGGCACTGCTGGCTCATCGACAAACGCTCAAGAAGACGCGTTACAGCAAGTCATGGACACGGCCCCGACGAACGGGGAACAGCCTCCTGCGGGTGCGGAAGGTCCGAGTGGCAGTTCCACAACAAGTTTGGGTGGGGCGAACATCCCGACCGGGAAAGGGAACGTCGCACCTGCCGAGTTGTACCAGGCGCTTTCCGCTGCGGGTCTTCCTCCTGCGGCGGCGGCAGCGTTCGTGAGTATCGCGGGTCGGGAGTCGGGTTATAACACGAACGCTTTCAACGGGAACACGTCGACGGGTGACCAGTCGTACGGACTGTTCCAGATCAATCTCTTGAACGGAGGTTGGACAGACTTTCTGAAAGCGCACGGCATGTCCGATCCGGCTACTCAACTGAGGACTTTGCAGGGGAGTGTGCAGGCGGCAGCGGCGATTTACGGGGCTAGTGGGTTGCATCCGTGGGGCGGGTACAAGGGCTTACCTTGGTCGTACAACACGAATCTTGATGTCGGCGCACAAGCGTCTGGTGGGCAAGTGACCACGCAGGACATGCAAGCGTTGGGTGGTGGCTGATGGCTGTCACCGCGGCAGGTATCGAAGCCGGCGCAGCGATCCTCGATCAGATCAAGCAGGACTACCCGGCGTTCGTTCCGCTCTTGCAGATCCCCGACATCGCCCAACTGATCCTGAAGGCCAGTACGCCGGGCGCGCAGTGGACCCCCCAGAAGTTACAGGCGGAGATCGAGGGGACCGACTGGTGGCGACAGACCTCCCAACCAGGCCGGAACTGGCAGGTCCTTCAACTCACCCAGCCGGGTGAGGCGGCACGGCAGTCAGGTCAGATGGCTGTCCAGGTCCACCAGTTGGCAGCGCAGGAAGGGATCGTTCTGTCCCCGACAGATCTGGGGGATCTGGTCCAGAAAGCCCAGTCGAACTCTTGGACTTCTGCTCAGATCCAACAGGCCGTGGCGGGTCATGCGGCACAGAAGACTCTTACGGCAGGGTCGATTCAGAAGTCTGCGATGGACCTCCAGTCGACCGCGTCTCAGTATGGGGTGCCGGTGTCGCCGCATACGGCGTTTGCGTGGGCACAGAAGATCGCGGCAGGTACCGCGACGGCAGACGGGTTCACGGCCTACGCACGCGATTCTGCGAAGGCTCTCTATCCGACGTTGACGCAACATCTCGATCAGGGGATGACCGTCCGTCAGTTGGCGGACCCGTACTTGCAGATTGCGGGGAAGACTCTCGGGGTGGATCCGAACTCGTTGGAGTTGACGGATCCGAAGTGGACTGCCGCATTGCAGTCGAAGGATGCGAAAGGTCAGATTGTGGGGCCGATGTCGCAGGATCAGTGGCAGCAGAAGATCATGTCCGACCCTCAGTACGGTTACGACCACACAGAGAACGCGCGGGCGTCCGCGACTCAGATGGTTCAGCAGCTTGCCACCACGTTCGGAGTGATGAAATGAGCAACGATCACAGTCTCGATGCAACGAAGATCGACGTGATCCCTGCGATCAACGGTCAGACGAATGTCTGGGATGCCCTCAACGCCGGTGGCGGTGGTGGAGGAGGAGGGTCGGGTAATACGATCGTTCGGAAGTTTCCGTTCGCGTTCAACGACGCGGGACTCGCAGCAGGACTCGCGATCTACACCCCGACCGTGGGCGACATTCTGTTGGATTGTTGGGTGCAGGTCGATACCGCATGGGACGGCACCACACCGTTCTGCGATGTCGGGACGTTCGTCGGCGCAAACACGGGCATATTCAGGATCATTGGTGCTCCGGCCCCCCTCGGACTATCGGTCGCGGATACCGTTTACCCTGGTTTTGGCGAGAAGATTGGCGTGGCGGGACCGTCCGCCGTTCAGGGGATCGTGGCCGCGACGATGGCACAGTTACTTGAGGCGACCGGCGCGGGTACTCCGTTCCCGTTGTCCGTAGTGGCAGCCCTTACGTCGTTACTCGGCGTGGCTCGCGTCCTCCCGGCGCTGCTCGGTGCCGGTCCGATCAAGGTGTGTGTCTCCCAAGACGGCACCGCGGGTGGCACTGATCCTGGGAGCACGGTCGGTTCCGGTGTCGTGTATCTCGTCACTGCGACCCCGGCGTGAGCATGTGATGTTGCTCTGTAGGACAACAAGGAAGAAGCGCAATGAGTAACGAGGTCCATGTAGTCGATCAGCCCCAAGGCTTCCCGCTCGTCTCCCCGAACGGCACCCGTTACGTCCTATCGGTTGATAACGCGGGTGTCCTGTCAACGGTCGCACTGTGAGTGACTGATGGCCGCAGCCAAAAACCCGGTCCAGACGAACCCGCAAGGACGAGTTGTTGCAGCCACTTCAGCCACGAATCGTGGCTGGGCAGGGCAGACCGTCCCAGCAGCGAAGGCTGTCGCCCCATCGAAGGTTGTTGCGCCGCCAGTAACGAACGGTGTCCCGTCGTCGGCACGGGCGATTGTCGACAACTTCCTCACCCAGTTCGGCCTCCAAGATCTCGGGACATGGGCATGGAACCGGTACACCCAACTTGGTGGTGGGACCGACGCACTCAATCAGATTTCGGTGGAGATGACACAGCAGCCGGCGTTCAATGCCAGGTTCCCTGCGTATGCACCGTTGGCGAAGGCTGGGGAGGCGATGAGCCCGGCGGAGATGTTGGCGTATGAGCAGTCCGCGAAGCAGATTTTTCATGATGCGGGGATCCCGGCAGGGTTCTATTCGACGCCGGAAGAGTTGGCGACGTTCATGGTCAACAACGTCTCAGCGTCCGAGCTCCAGTCCAGGGTGCAGCTAGCGAGTCAGGCTGCGACTACCGCTCCGGATGTGCAGCAGCAGTTGTCCACTCTGTATGGTCTGCCGAACGCTCAAGGTGCTCTGACTGCGTACTTTCTGAATCCGGACAAGGCGCTGCCTCTGATTCAGCAGCAGTTCACGGGCGCGCAGATCGGTGCCGAAGCGACCCGTACGGGGGTTGGGCAGTTGACGACTGCGGAGGCGACTCATCTGGCGCAGATCGGCGTGACCGACGCCCAGGCCGCCCAAGGTTTCGGGCAGTTGGGTAAGGAGCAAGGCCTGTTCCAGGTGCAAAGCACGGGTGAGCAGGCGATCGGTTTGGATACCCAGTTGGCAGCCCAGTTTGACAACTCGGCCGCAGCGAACTTGCGGATCCTCAGGAAGCAGCAGGCTCGGGTGGCGGACTTCCAAGGCAACGCTGGGGAGAACTTGCAGTCCGGTGGTGTCGGCGGGTTGGGTGCGTCCGACAAGAGCGTCTGATGTTATGTTATCTTTTGTGTACCGCCCCGCAAGGGTGAGAGCGTGACCCATCTCGCTTCAGTAGGTGGACCTACCTCCTGGCATTAGCCATGCCGGTCGAGTGATGCACGTTGGCTGCTTCCCCGTACCTACCTCCGGGTATGGGCGTACAAGCGCAGGAGCGACCCCAGCATGTCCATGACCTCTGACGATCTCGAAAACCAAGAAGACGACCCGAAAGGTCTTCGCAACGCCGTCGAAGCTGCAAAGCGGGAAGCGGCAGAAGCGAAAGCCGAACTCGACTCGTTGAAACGAAAAGACGCGTTCCGATCCGCAGGTCTTGATTTCACCAACCCAGTCCACAAGGCCGTCGCTGACGGCTACTCGGGCGAAGTTGACGGAATCTCGACGTTCGTATCAGGACTCGGACTTGACCAGCAAGTCTCCGCTCCTGCGGTTCCTTCCGAGGAACAAGCCGCGATGGAACGGATGACAGGCATCGCCACCGGAGACGGTGGCGGGATCCCAGCAGACGCAGACGCCGAAGGCAACAGTCGCTTGAAAGCGATCGTTGACAAAGGCCGAGCCGAAGGTTGGGGTCAGTACCGGTTCAACGAGGAGTTCCGAGCAGAGATGGTCCGCCAGGGCCGTCCGGTCGCTCAACTGGACTACGAGCACGTCAAGCCCTCTCGATAGGACTCTGAATGGCCGATACCGGCGCAGCCAATAGCTCTCTCGATCAGGCCGCATACGACCTGGCGATCTACTACTCACTTCGACCGGAGCTCTACTTCGATCCGGTCGCAACAGTTCGTGCAACGAACCAGTCGTTCAACGGCAGTTCGGTGATCTTCACGATCGAATCCGACCTCTCGGCCGCGACGACCGCGCTCGCCGAATCCACGGACGTGACTCCCGTCGCGATGAGCGACAGCCAAGTCCCTGTCACTCTCGTTGAGCAGGGCAATGCCGTCATCACCACCGCACTCCTGCGGGGCACGACGTTCATCCCGTTCGACCCGATCGTCGCGAACGTGGTCGGTTACAACGCCGGTCTCTCCATCGATACCATCGCCCGCAATGTTCTGGACGCAGGCTCCAACGTCTACTACCAGGACGCCACAGGCGGGATCACGACCGCAGGCCGGTCCTCGATCATCCCGACCGACATC
>Ga0265337_1001350_pt1 | contig 12127 bp, 8 predicted proteins | sample 42122metaG_FD_192441 | JGI IMG/M metagenome (GOLD analysis project Ga0265337, IMG submission 192441) | Rhizosphere microbial communities from Carex aquatilis grown in University of Washington, Seatle, WA, United States - 4-21-22 metaG | ecosystem: Host-associated > Plants > Roots > Rhizosphere >... | reverse complement strand
GGCAGCACCCGGCCTGATGACTTGGGCGCTTCCGCTCTCAGTGCCGGCAGCGTTCATGGTGGCGGGCGCCGCGGGCATCCTGATCGAGCGCGGGATCATCCGTTTCCTCTATGGCCGGCCGCTGGAGACATTGCTCGCGACCTGGGGTCTCTCGCTCATCATCCAACAAAGCGTGCGCACGATCTTCGGGCCGACCAACAAGCCCGTCAGCGCGCCTAGCTGGATGTCGGGCTCCTTCGACGTCGGACACCTCACCATCACCTTTTCGCGCCTCGTCATCATTGTTTTCGCGCTGGTCGTGTTCTCGCTCCTGACGATGTTCCTGAAGCGCACCTATTTCGGCATGCAGATGCGCGCCGTCACGCAGAACCGGAAGATGGCGGCCGCCATGGGGGTTCGGACCAATTGGGTGGATGCCTTGACCTTCGGCCTCGGCTCGGGCGTGGCGGGGATTGCCGGTGTGGCGCTGTCGCAGATCGACAATATCAGCCCCAATCTCGGACAATCCTACATCATCGACAGTTTCATGGTCGTGGTGTTCGGGGGCGTCGGCAATCTATGGGGCACGCTGGTGGGCGCCATGACGCTCGGCGTGGCCAACAAGCTGCTCGAACCTTACGCCGGCGCGGTGGTCGGCAAGATCGTCGTTCTGATCTTCATCATCCTCTTCATCCAGCGCCGGCCGCGCGGCCTGTTTGCCTTGAAGGGAAGAGCGGTAGAAGCATGAACAGGCTCGCAGGAGGCAATTTCGGCCGTTTGTCGCTCATCGTCTACGCGGTGCTGGGTGTGCTCGCCGTGGCGGTGCCGCTGCTCAATCTCGCGCTGCCGGCGGACGCCCCCTTTCATCTCTCGACCTTCATGGTGACGCTGCTCGGCAAATACATCTGCTATGCGCTGCTGGCACTCGCGCTCGATCTGGTCTGGGGCTATTGCGGCATCCTTTCGCTCGGCCATGGCGCGTTCTTCGCGCTCGGCGGCTACGCGATGGGTATGCATCTGATGCGCATGATCGGACCGCGCGGCGTCTACGGCAATCCGGTGCTGCCCGATTTCATGGTCTTCCTCAATTACAAGGAACTGCCCTGGTATTGGCACGGCTTCGATCATTTCGGGTTTGCGATGCTGATCGTCGTGCTCGTGCCCGGGCTGCTGGCCTTCGTGTTCGGGACATTCGCCTTCCGTTCGCGCGTGACCGGGGTTTATTTTTCCATCATCACGCAGGCGATGACGTTTGCCATGATGCTCGCCTTTTTCCGCAACGATATGGGATTTGGCGGCAACAACGGCTTGACCGATTTCAAGGACATATTCGGGATCGATCTTCAAAGCGCGCCCACGCGCAACGCCTTCTTCGTCGCGAGCGTCATTGCTCTGGCCGCCGGTTATGCGGTCTGCCGCGCGATCGTGACATCGAAGGTCGGAAAGGTGCTGATCGCGGTTCGCGATGCGGAGAGCCGCACGCGGTTCCTCGGCTATCGCGTGGAAGAATACAAATTGTTCGTATGGGTGGTGTCAGCGTGCCTCGCAGGCGTGGCCGGCGCCCTCTACGTTCCCCAGGTCGGTATCATCAATCCGAGCGAATTCGCGCCGGCCAATTCGATTGAGGCGGTCATCTGGGTTGCCGTCGGCGGACGGGGAACATTGGCGGGCGCGATCCTGGGCGCGGTTCTGGTGAACGGCTTCAAGTCGTGGTTCACCGGCGCCATTCCGGAGCTGTGGCTGTTTGCACTGGGCGCGCTCTTCATCTTCACGACGCTTTTCCTGCCTCGCGGGATTGTCGGCACGCTTCTGCACCGGAGCGGCGCGAAGCCCATTCCCCCAGCCGTGCAGGAGGCCATGACCGAAGACGGCATCGCCCCCGAAGCGCCGAGCGACCCGCAGCAGGAAAGACTGGCGAGGATGGGCGCATGACCGAGGCATCGACATCCGCTCTCCTGTACCTGAACGCGATCACCGTCAGCTTCGACGGGTTTCGGGCGCTCAACGCGCTCTCGCTCGCCATCGATCGGGGCGAGATGCGTGCGATCATCGGTCCCAACGGCGCGGGCAAGACCACCATGATGGATGTGGTCACGGGCAAGACGCGCCCCGACGATGGGGAGGCGGTTTTCGCAGGAATCCACGACCTGACCGCTCTGGACGAAGCCCGCATCGCCAATCTCGGCATCGGGCGGAAATTCCAGCGGCCCACCGTCTTCGAAAGCCACACGGTTGCCGACAATCTGCTCCTGGCCTTGCGGGCCAAGCGCGGGGTCTTTGCCACGCTCTTCTCCGTGGTCTCCGCCGGGCAGCGCGACGCGATCGATGAATTGCTTGAAACCGTGCACCTGACCCATGCCCAGCACACGCTCGCGGCCAATCTTTCCCACGGCCAGAAGCAATGGCTGGAGATCGGCATGCTGCTGGCGCAGGACCCGCAATTGCTGCTCGTCGATGAGCCGGCCGCGGGCATGACCGATGCCGAAACCGCGATGACCGCCCGGCTGCTCAAGGAAATAAACAAGACCCGCACGGTCGTCGTCGTGGAACACGACATGGCCTTCGTCCGCGATCTCGATGTGAAGGTCACCGTGCTGCACGAAGGCTCGGTGCTTGCGGAGGGACCGCTCGACCATGTCAGCGCGGATGAACGCGTGATCGAAGTCTATCTGGGGCGATGAACATGCTCGCCGTCGAACATCTGAATTTGAGCTATGGCGCCGCGCAGGTCATCTGGGACTTGAGCTTGACCGCCGAGCGCGGCCAGGTCACCTGCCTGATGGGACGCAACGGCGTCGGCAAGACCAGCCTGCTGCGCGGGATCGTCGGGCATCAGGCCATCGGCGCCGGCCGCATCCTGTGGCAGGGCAAGGACATCGCCAAGCTCGCGCCGTTCGAGCGCGCGCGCATGGGAATCGCCTACGTGCCGCAAGGACGCGAGATCTTTCCTCTGCTTTCGGTGAAGGAAAATCTCGAATCCGGCTATGCAGCCCTTTCGGGGCGCAAGCGGACGATTCCGGACGAGGTGTTCGAGTTGTTTCCGGTGCTCAAGACGATGCTGTCGCGGCGTGGCGGCGATCTGTCGGGGGGACAGCAGCAGCAATTGGCAATCGGGCGAGCCATGGTGACACGGCCTTCCCTGATGCTGCTCGACGAGCCGACGGAGGGCATTCAACCCTCCATCATCAAGGACATCGGCCGGGCCATTCTCTACCTCAGGGACAAGGGCGAAATGGCCATCCTTTTGGTTGAGCAATATTTCGATTTCGCCTGCGAACTCGCGGACCGCTTCGCCGTGATGGATCGCGGCCAGATCGTGGTGGCCGGAACGAAAGCGGAAATGTCCGAACAAAACGTTCGCCGCCATCTCACGGTTTGAACCAAACGGAACGGCGGCCGGTTGCCAATCCGTTTCGTCCGCGGACGCGGATCAACCATTCGATAACAATACCGACAATTGATTTCGCTGCGGTCCTCGCGAAGCGGCGGCCACGTGCGCAAGAGTATTAATAACTCAACGATACGGTCGGGCGTTCGTAGGCTCGCGTATCGGAGAGGCCGATGAGGCGGAAGACATCTGCATCGTTTTTAGCCATTGCAGCATTGTTTTTAGGCTTGACCTCGGCGTCCTCAGCCAAGACCGAGGCGATCAAGATCGGCTACAGCGATTGGCCAGGCTGGGTGGCATGGCAAGTTGCCATTGAAAAGGGCTGGCTCAAAGAGGACGGCCTCAATTTCAGCTTTCAGTGGTTCGATTATTCCGCCTCCATGGATGCCTTCTCCGCCGGCAGACTGGACGGCGTGATGGTGACGAACGGCGACGCGCTGGTGACCGGGGCCGCGGGCGCCCGGAATGTCATGATTCTCATCACGGACTATTCGAACGGCAACGACATGATCGTCGCCAAGCCCGGCAATGCGACCTTGCGGGATTTGAAAGGCAAGAAGATCGGCATCGAGGTTGGATTGGTCGAGCATCTTCTGCTGCTGGACGGGCTGGTAAAGAACGGCATGAGCGAAAAGGACGTGACCCTGGTCAATACCAAGACCAACGACACGCCTCAGGCTCTGGCTTCGGGCAAGGTCGATGCCGTCGGCGCCTGGCAGCCCAATTCCGGAGCGGCGATGAAGACGGTGGCGGGCGCGCGCCCCGTCTACACCTCGGCCGAAGCGCCCGGACTGATTTACGACGCGATCACCGTCAGCCCGGCGAGCTTCGCCGCGAACAAAACCGCTTACGTCAAGCTCGCCAAGGTTTGGGACCGCGTCGTCAAATACATCAACGACCCCAAGACACAGGACGACGCCGTCAGGATCATGGCCAAACGTGTGGGTCTGACGCCGGAGCAGTACAAGCCGCTCCTGAAAGGCACGCACCTGATCGATCTCGCGGAAGCGAAAGGCGTCTATAAGAAGGGCAAAGGGTTCGGATCGCTCTACGGCTCGTCCAAGATCGCCGACAATTTCAACGTGAAGTATAATGTTTATCCCAAGGCGCAGGACGTCAACGCCTATATCGACTCCTCGGTTACGGATGCCGCCATGAAGTGACGGCGAAGAACGGCATGCAGTCACACAGCGTCATTTCAACGTGTACGGACAATCTGCTGGCGGACCATTTATCCTCCCCGCCAGGTCCGCAGGTCCAAGGAAAAACCGGCCGGACGCCGCCATCATAACGCTGCTTTAACGTCGCTCGGCCTATCTTGGCCGACACCAATTCTGCCGGCGGTGAGAGAAACATTTCCATCGCACAAAACGGGGCCCGCCGATTTTGTCTGGACCGAATGCATCGGAGCGCAAAGCACCAGCGGCGCGGCTAGGCCGCTTGAGCACGCTTGTCGGGCTGATGATCTTCGTCACGCTCGCGATTCTGTGGATGCTCTATGGCTGGTATACGGTCGCCGAGCGCGGTGAGATCCTGGAACACGCAGAAGAGCATCTGGCCGATGTCGCCTCCGCCTATGGCGAACATGCCTCCACGCTGACGCAATTCGGCATAGCGATTCCCATCGAGAACATAAGCGCCGGACCCGCGACCGAAGAGGGCGCCGACGAATTGCAATCCTTTCGCGCGGCGCTGGGCGCGTCCGATATCGGGCTCGTCATCAGCGGCAGCGGCAAACCGCCGACGCTGGACCGGACGGCCTACCAAAGTCCGCCGAAATTTTCCGATAATGGCAACAATGTTTCCGCGGCCGTAGAACTGCCTCAGGCGGCAATCGTCGTTACGGCTTCTATGGGCAAGACCGCGGTCTTCGCGGGCGCGCGTGCGAGCGCCGTCTGGGAGTCGGTGCTCGTCGCGTTGTTCTCCATCATGGCGGGTACGGTCGGCGCCATTCTGGTGCTGCAATTGCGCCGCCGCGAGTCGATGGAAGCCGAACTCGTCGCGGCCAAGGATTTGGCGGATGCGGGCAACCGGGCGAAATCGGAATTCCTGGCCAATATGAGCCATGAGATCCGTACACCGATGAACGGCATTCTCGGCATGACGGGGCTGCTGCTTGACGCTTCCCTCAACGACGAGCAGCGCAAATATGCCGAAGTCGTGCGTGAATCGGGCGAGGCGCTGCTCACCATCGTCAACGACATTCTCGACATCTCGAAGCTCGAAGCCGGCAAGATCGAGCTCGAAAGCATCGATTTCGACATGCTCAACACGGTCGAGAATGCGGTTGGCCTGATGGCGGGCCGGGCGCGCGAAAAGGGCATCGACCTCGGTTGTTACGTCGATCCCCCGGCGCGCGGGGTCTACAAGGGCGACGCCGCGCGGCTGCGCCAGATACTTCTCAATCTGCTCAGCAACGCGATCAAGTTCACCGAAAAAGGCGGCGTCAGCGTCCAGGTCAATGTCAGCCGCGTCGAGGACCTCGCAACGGGCGCATCGCATCTGCGTTTCGAGGTGCGGGATACGGGGATCGGCATTCCGCAAAAGACCTGCGAAAGGCTGTTCCAGAAATTCAGCCAGGCGGACAGTTCCTACACGCGCCGTTATGGCGGCACGGGGCTGGGTCTGGCGATCTGCAAGCAGCTTGTCGAATTGATGGGAGGCCAAATCGGCGTGACCAGCCGCGTCGGAGCCGGCTCGTCTTTCTGGTTCGAACTGTCGCTGATGCGATCCAAAGCGCGGTTGCCCGATCTGCACAGCCTGCCCGGCCACATCAAGAATCTGAAGACGCTGATCGTGGACGATGTCGAAATGAACCGGGACATCCTCATGCGGCAGCTCGGGGCGTTCGGCATTGCCGCTTCGTCCGTCATCGACGGGTTCGCCGCGATTGCGGAATTGGAACGCGCCTGGCACATGGGCAAGCCCTACGACGTGGTTTTTCTGGACCATATGATGCCTGGTCTTGCGGGCGTCGATACCGCCGCGCGCATTCGCGCCAACCCGCCGCTGAGCGAAACCAAGCTCGTGCTGGTATCGTCCGCGGGCACGTTCGGCCTCGCCAAATCCGTACTCGCCGCGCTCGATGCGAAAATCGAAAAGCCGGCACGGCAGCACGAATTGTACGATTGCCTGGTGCGGCTCTACAGCCAGGAAACGGAAGGCGCGCAGCCCTCGTCCCTGTCCAGCACCAAAGCCTCGCCGCTGCAGACGACAGCCCCCTTGCACATACTTCTGGCGGAAGACAACAAGATCAACCAGAAATTCGCGGTCGCGCTGCTGCAAAAGGCCGGGCACATCGTCAAGGTCGTGGAGAACGGGTTGCAGGCCGTCGATGCCGTCCATCACGGAGATTACGATCTTGTGTTGATGGATGTACAGATGCCCGAATTGGACGGCGTCGGCGCGACGCGCGAAATTCGAGCCATGGCCGCTTCGAAAGCCGGCATTCCGATCATCGCGATGACGGCCAATGCGATGCCGGGCGCGAAGACGCAATATCTCGCCGAGGGGATGGACGATTACATTCCCAAACCGGTGCAGCCGGACCTGTTGTTTGCAAAGCTGGCGCGAATTGTCGGCACCGCCCGTCCGGCCGCCGCAATTTCACGTCCATCGCCCGAGCCGGACGATGAGGGCGCCACGCATGTGCCGGTGCTCGACTTGGGTGTTCTCGCGAGTCTCGAGAACAATCTCCCGCCGTCCGCCCTTCGGAACTTGCTGCTGCTGTTTCTGTCCCATGTGGACAATCACCTCGCGCGCATCAATGAGCTGCTCGTATGCGGCGATTTCAGCGCCGCTGCGCGCGACGCGCACGACATGGTCAGCACCGCCGGTAATGTCGGTGTTGCACGGGTGAGCGCGCTGGCGCGGCTGCTCGAAGGCGCCTGCCGCAAGGACGACGCCGAAGCCGCACACCGGCTCGCGAGCGAATTGACCGCAGCAGGCGTTGCGGCTTCCGAGGCCATTCGCGCCCGCCTCGGCGGGGACATCGGCGAACACGAGTCCGAAAAACGGCACGCGTGATCGGGCCGCGTCTGTCCGCACACGCTGTCGGGAAAGTTCCGTCCGTTCAACACCCGCCTTGCATTGGCGCGCAATGTCTGCACATAAGCTTTGCGCAGATATGATGGAGGTTGACTAATTGAGACCGAGAACCAAACTGCGAGACAAAGTTGAAGCCTTGAGCCGTGGGAAAAGCGTGCGCGTTTCCGGGGTGGAAAACAGCAAGACCCCCGAATACCGGCAAGCCGTATCCACCGCCGCCAATGTTCGGGTGAGCACCGGAAGGCAGTTTTCGGTGAGCCTGGGACCTCGTGCCCTGACGATCACGCGAACGAGATAAAGCGCCGGAGTTTCTGCTTCCGTGGCGCGGGCGCCGGCTCGGCGCCGCGCCGAACGATCCGTCAGACAATAGCGGGGCGACCCGGGCCTATTGGTATGGAAGGCTGCTTGTGCGGAAAACGCCATGGCAGTCGAGCCTGGGCATGGGACCCCGTGGCTCAGCGGGATGGAGCGGCAGATTCCTGACCGTCGCTTGGAACTTGCTTGCCCGCAGCTTCGAGGCCCCAGCTCCCAACTGTAAATGGATCGTTGACCTTACCTAATTCATGGGCGGCGGAAGGCTGGCCTCCATGTGGGGGCAGTGGCAGATCTGATCTCGCGGCATGCGGCGGGCTGGTCGATGAGCGCGACGATGATGGCTCAACGGACGAAGCCAAAGCGGACGTGTTCGATTCTACGAAGCGCAGTCACTCGAATATCAAATATTTGAGCCCCATGGAGTTCGGGATGAACGCGGGATCAGCCTGGGCAGCCGTCAACCGAACCGGCAGCCGCCTAATGCAACCACAACTCGTACGACTCGTGCCCGGCACTTCAAGGTCCGGCGCCCTCATTCTCATTCAGCCGCCACACAAGCGACGATTCGCATCTTCTGCGAGGTCTGGCGAATTTGTTGTGCGAGATTTTCCGATTCCAAAGCCGAGTTTGTTCCGCACTTTATGATCAGACCTTGCATTTTCATGTAACTCATTTTGTACGTCATGGTAGATTACAATAGTCTTTTATCGGAGCGAGAACCTTGGCCGATCGTATCGTTGCAGCCGATCCATATCTCTGGCCCTATGACGGGAGTTTGGCACCGGAAAATACCGCACTGCTCGTCATCGATATGCAGACGGATTTTTGCGGAAAGGGCGGCTATGTCGATGTGATGGGGTACGATCTGTCGCTGACCCGCGCCCCGATAGCACCGATCCAATCCGTGCTGGGCGCTATGCGGGCTAAATCCTATCACATCATCCATACGCGCGAGGGGCATCGGCCCGATCTTTCGGACCTTCCGGCCAATAAGCGCTGGCGGTCCCGTCAGATCGGCGCCGGTATTGGCGATCCCGGCCCATGCGGCCGCATCCTGGTTCGCGGAGAGCCCGGCTGGGAGATCATTCCTGAACTATCGCCATTGCCTGGCGAACCGGTGATCGACAAACCCGGCAAAGGATCTTTTTGCGCGACCGACCTCGAGCTGATCTTGCGGACACGCGGGATCAGCAACCTTGTCCTGACCGGCATCACGACGGATGTCTGCGTTCACACCACGATGCGCGAGGCAAACGATCGTGGATTCGAATGCCTGCTGCTTGAGGATTGCTGTGGCGCGACGGACAGGTCCAATCACGACCATGCCGTGAAGATGATCAAGATGCAGGGCGGCGTGTTCGGCGCCGTATCGAATTCTGCAAGCCTCATCGAAGCGCTGTGATCCAGCCCGGAAAATCGTCGCTTATCGTGGAGGCGCTCCACGACACCATCGCGGCGGTTGCTCCTTCACAGCACCTCTACCGCGGGGCGCTGGTCGCAATCCTGGACGACATTCGCGCGATGGCAGAAGGGCGAATGCGCCCTGAGCCTCACGCGAATTCCTGGGACGACCTTCCTTGGACACATTTTCGCGGCGGAATCGACCAAATCGTTCTCTCCTGCCCGGCGGGTGGAGAGTCAGTCGCCGCTCTCTTGCGCTATCGCGCAGGCGCCTCAGTGCCCCATCACTTGCACGTGGGCAATGAGCACATCGTCATTCTTGCAGGAAGTCAGCAGGATTCGCACGGGCGATATCGGCGTGGGACTGCGACATGCAATCCGGCCGGCACGGCTCATAGCGTGCTCAGCCTCAAGGGCTGTGTTGTCGGCGTCTTCTGGGAAAAGCCCGTGCGATTCCTGGCGAGTTGGAAACAAGATCCACGTGATCCAACCCGCCAGGATCGCTGACGCAACCGTTACTCCGCCGCAGCGTGCTCGAGTTCGGCCGCGGGCATCGACGAAACCGTCTCGCTTCTGCGGCTGAACGCCAGGCAAACCGCGCCTATCATCAAATATCCGAGCGCCACCGGGGCCGAATTACCGATACCGAGCGAAGTGCCGTGGATAAAGCCGAAGAATGAGAAGACGGCTCCGGCGCCGGCATAGATTGCGGCCCATTTGAATCGCTGGTCGATGATGAACACGGCAATCGCGCCGAGAATCAATCCCGCCAGCACCGCCCCGCCGCCGAGCAGGGCCATGCCATGGTACACAACGCCGTTGCCTGCGAGCTTATCGAAGCCGACGGCGGCGGCGTTGGTTCCAGCTGCACCGAGGGCGCCGTCGATCTGGGTTTGCGCCCAACTCGCGATGTTGGGCAACAGCGCCAGAACCACCGCCGGAGCATGCTTCGACGGCACGGCTTGGAAGGCCTGCGCCCCGATCACCAATCCGATATAGAGCAGGATCGGAAGGATCGCGACCAGGGGGATGACGGCCAGCAATAGGGCCGTCAACCCGAGAAAGCAGACAATGCTGATAACGCCACCGGTAGCGACCGAATAGCCAATCCGGCCGCCGACCGATTTCCAGCCGGGGTGACCGATATAAACAGCCGGTGGAAACGGACTGCCGAGAACCGCGCCGATGATCGCGCCCGTTCCGTCGGCCAGCAGGATCTTACGCAAGGAGTAATCGTCACCCGCCGCCGAAGCGCTCTCTACGTTGTTCATCCCCTCAGTGAAATTGTAAATGCCGAGGGGAATCGCCGTAACCAGCAGCGGCCCGACGCCGTTCAGGGCTTTGAGGAAATCGCCCGACGGATAGGGCAAATGCAGTCCGAACTGCGAGAACGAAGCCACCACTTGGGCGGGCTGCATCAGTTCGTCCAGATGGAGGAGCTTTGCCACCCACGCCAGCACGGTCCCGACGACCACCGCGGCGAGGCCACCCGGGACGCCGCCGGGCAGCCGGACGTTGGCGGTCCAGCTCAACAGGACGATCGTAAGCGACAACATGAACAGCCACGGCTTCTCCCAGCCCTGGAAAATTGGCGAGAGCGAGATAAAGGTGATCGAGATGCCGGCCAGAGTGCCCAGCATCGCCGCCCTTGGTGTGTATTTGCGAACGGTTGGGCCGACAAACGCGCCGATCAGAACGATCGCTCCAATGACCAGGCACCAGATCAAGCCCGATTCCCAAGCCAGGATGGCGTCATTGGTCTTGATGTAGACCGGCAGCATAATCAGGAATACCACGATGAACATATGCGGTACGCTGGGGCCGTAAGGCATGGCCGTCACATCGCTGCGGCCGCTTGTTTTCGCGAGCTGCCACGCCAGATAGGCGTAATACAGATTGCCGATGGGAAGTGCGATGCCGAGTGCCGGAAGGATCCGGCCATACACGATCCCTGCCGGCAGATGAACGACACCGAGGCATAGTCCCGTCAGCACAATGACGTTGAGCAGGACATTGGTGAACAGACCGAAAAATCCGTTCCAGTCGCCGGGCACCCACAAACGCGGCCCGGTGCGGAGAGAAGCGAGAGTGCTCATGATGGTCTCCTTTCGTGAGCGAAGGAATCAGCCGAGAGCGGCCAGAACGGACGCGGAAGGTGCGACCCAGCCAAAGATGCCGCCTTGCGCCTTGATCATGCGCAACCCCATGTCCTGGAATTCGGGAAAGTAGGAACCGACGCAATCTTCGAGCACGAGGCAGTCGTAGCCGCGGTCATTCGCCTCGCGCACGGTCGTATTGACGCAAACCTCTGTCGTGACGCCGCAAACGATCAGTTGCGATATCCCGGCGTGCTTTAGAATCGCGTCGAGATCCGTCGCGTAGAATGCGCCTTTGCCCGGTTTGTCGATGACCGGTTCGCCGGAGATCGGATAAAGCTCGGGAATGATGTCGTGGCCGGCCTCGCCTCGCACCAGGATGCGGCCCATCGTCCCTTCGTCGCCGATGGCGACCGCGGGGTTGCCGCGGACTTTCTTGGCGGGAGGAAGATCGGCAAGGTCGGCACGGTGGCCTTCCCGGGTATGGATGATTTTCAGCCCCGCTTTGCGCGCCGCTTCCAGTAACCGCCGGGCCGGGGCGATGGTGCGCCTCAGCAGCGAAACATCGTTGCCCAGAGATTCGCCGAAGCCTCCGGGCTCCATGAAGTCGCGCTGCATATCGATTATCAGAAGCGCCGCTCGCGCGGGTTGAAAATCGAACGCATAGGGTTCAGCAGGAATCGCAACCATGCTCGCCTTCCCTCCGTTCAATAGCCGAAGCTGAAGCCGGCGAAACCGTTGATTTCATCCCGGTGGCCGCCGGAACCGGGTCTTGCCGTTCCGATCAGGGTTTGTGCAAAACGCAGGCGCTCGTTGATGAAGTCGTAGTATTGGAAGCCGGCCTTGGCGCTCCAATGGCCGAAGCGGGCCGCGAATGGCAGGGGATAGGTCAGGGTCAGAC
>Ga0265337_1001349_pt1 | contig 12144 bp, 10 predicted proteins | sample 42122metaG_FD_192441 | JGI IMG/M metagenome (GOLD analysis project Ga0265337, IMG submission 192441) | Rhizosphere microbial communities from Carex aquatilis grown in University of Washington, Seatle, WA, United States - 4-21-22 metaG | ecosystem: Host-associated > Plants > Roots > Rhizosphere >... | reverse complement strand
GCATGCAGGCCGGTGAGCGTGAAGTAAAGCGCCAGATACGTGTTGTGCCACGGGCCGTAATTTTCCATTTTTCTGATCTGCAAACGCCCGATTGTGATTTCGTCGCGCGGAATATTTTTCTGCGCGCGCAAATCCATGAGATCCTTTTCATCGGTCACATAACGGCCTTCAATCGTGACGGAAGCCAGTTCGTAATTGTTGGTGGTTCCGCCGGCAACGGTTGAAAAAGCATTGCCGCGAAAGCTCCGTTCTTCCAGCCGTTCCTTCGTTGCCCGGTTCACATAAACCGCGCTTTCAAAATGGCCGTCGGCAATGCGACCGTCGGCCAGCTGGATTTCGTAGTGAATCCATTTGTCGTGATACTCGTAACCCTTTATGCACAAAAACGACAGCGCCAACAGCAGCGTGCAGGCGTGGAAAAACTTGAATTTGCCGAACTGCCCGACCTTGCATGCGACCCACGCGAGCAGAGTCGTGATGGCCGAAAGCGCGAGGATGATGGTGTTGGCGGTGCCGAGCGGAACGCTCAACCAGCCGTGCGGCCATTGGTCGGCGCCGACGCGCAACAGCACGTAGCCGGAAAAAAGCCCGCCGAAAAGCATGACCTCGGACGCCAGAAACAGCCAGATGCCGACCTTGGCATTGTAAATGCCGGTGTCCGGTCTGGGATGAACTGTGTAGGGAATGTCCATGTTAAAATACTGAAACGCTGAAACGCTGAAACGCTGGAAAAAACCGGAAACCCATATTATGCCGGCGCCATAAATTGTTTGCGGATTTCGTTGTGAAAATTTTCAGCATTTCAGTTTTCAGATTTTCAGCTTTTGTCATTTGTCCGGTTCATTTTGCGGCGTGAAATCCGTGTCGTGGCCGGGCACGCTGTATTCGTAGGGCCCGCGATAAATGCGCGGCGGCTCGGCGAAATTGCCGTGCGGCGGCGGCGTGGGCGTCTGCCACTCAAGCGTTGTCGCGTTCCAGGGATTGTCGCCGGCCTTTTCGCCATGCTTGATGCTCCAGAATAAATTGATGACGAACGGAATTTGCGCGATGCCCAGCGCCATCGCCGCCCAAAGAATCCAGACGTGCAATTCCATGATTGACCCCGGCAGCGTGTCAATCGCGCCCGGCACGCGCGCGGCGGAGTAGTTCGCGCCGCCATCGGCCATGCGCCGCAACATGCCCTTGATGCCCTGCGCGAACATCGGCATGAAGACGAGGTTCATGAAAACGAACGAGCACCAGAAATGCACGCGGCCCCAGAACTCGTTCATCTTCCGTCCGGTCATTTTCGGATACCAATAATAAATTCCGGCGAACAGCGCGAAAATCGTCCCCGGCGCGACGACATAATGGAAATGCGCGATGACGTAATAGGTGTCGTGCAGATAAACGTCGCTGGCGTTGAAGCCGAGCGGCAGGCCGGTCAGCCCGCCGATGCCAAACATCGGCAGGAACGCCAGCGCGAAAAGCATCGGTGTGTTGAACCGGATCGAGCCGCCCCAAAGCGAAATGAGCAGGCATGTCAAAATGATGACCGACGGAATGGAAATGAGCATCGTCGTCGTTTGGAAGAACGCGGAAATTCTCGTGCCCATGCCGGTCAGATACATGTGGTGCGCCCAGACGATGAACGACACGAACCCGATGGCCAGCACGGAATACACCAGCGATTTGTAGCCCCAAATCGGCTTGCGCGTGTTGTTGGCGATGATTTCGCAAACCGTGCCCATCGCCGGCAGAATCAAGACATAAACCTCCGGGTGGCCGAGGAACCAGAACAAGTGCTGCCACAACAACGGGCTGCCACCGCCGCTGACGGCCGCCAGCTTGCCACCAACTGCCAGTCCCGTCGGCAAAAAGAAGCTCGTGCCCGCGAGGTTGTCCATCAATTGCATGACGCCCGCGGCTTCGAGCGGCGGAAAGGCCAGCAATAAAATGAAGGCCGTCACGAATTGCGCCCAGACGAACCACGGCAGCCGCATCCACGTCATGCCCGGCGCGCGCAACTGGATGATGGTGGCGATGAAATTCACCGCGCCGAGCAGCGACGAAGTGATGAGCAGCACCATGCCGACGAGCCAGAACGCCTGTCCGTGCGTCGGAATTGTCGTGGCCAGCGGCGAATACGAGGTCCAGCCCGCCTGCGCCGCCCCGCCCGGTATGAAGAAACTCACCAGCATGACGACGCCGCCCAGAAAATACGCCTGATAACTCGCCATGTTGACGCGCGGGAACGCCATGTCCGGCGCGCCAATCATCAGCGGCACGACGTAGTTGCCGAACGCAGCGAACGCCAGCGGCACCACGCCGAGAAACACCATGATCGTCCCGTGCATCGCGCCGAAGGAATTATAGAGTTCCGGCGAAATCGCGCCGTTGCCCGCCATCGTCGGACCGAGGACTCTTTCCAGCAGCGGGCCGAGAAAGGGGACCGGCTGGCCCGGATGCGCAATCTGCCAGCGCATCAGCAGCATCAGAAAAAATCCGAACAGCAAAAAAATCAGCGCTGTGAGGCCGTATTGGATACCGATGATTTTATGGTCGGTCGAAAAAACATATCCGCGCCAGAAGCCCGGATCGTGATGTTCCTGCCCATGCTCCTCATGCACGGCGTGATGCGCCCCGGGTTCGCGATGCGGCGGAAATTGGTCAACGGTCGTTTCCATGTTACTTCACCTTGTCCCAAACCATGGCCGCCAGCAGCAGCGGAAGATAAATGATTGACGCCAGAAATAATTGCCGCGCGCGCGCCAGCGTGAGCTGCCGCGAAAATTGAACCGCGCAGCCCAAAAACCCTGCGCCCAAAATCAGCGCCGCGGCGAGATAAACCGGCCCGGCCATTTTGAGGACGAACGGCGCCAGGCTCGCAATCAGCAGCGCGAGCGCGTGGCTCACCGTTTGTTGCGCCGTGCGGCGGCCGCCGCCATCCACGTTCGGCAGCATGACGAATCCGGCCTTCGCATATTCGTCGCGATACATCCATGCGATGGCGAAGAAGTGCGGGATTTGCCAGAAAGCAAGAATGGCGAACAGCGCCCAGCCTTCGCCGCTCAACTCGTTGCGCGCCGCCGTCCAGCCCATGAGCGGCGGCAACGCGCCGGGAATCGCGCCGATGGCCGTGTTCAGCCATGTCACGCGCTTCAACGGCGTGTAAATGAAAAGGTAGCTGACCAGCGTCACCGCGCCGAGCACGCTCGTGAGCAGGTTCACCGCCAGCGCGAGATAAGCCAGACCGGCGACGGAACTGATGCCACCAAAAATGGCGACGGCCGTCGGTTGCAGGCGGCCGGACGGCAACGGGCGGTCCTGTGTGCGGCGCATCTTCGCGTCGTATTCGCATTCGAGCAACTGGTTCAACGCCGCTGCGCCCGCCGCAACCAGCGCCGTCGCCGCCAGCGTGTTGAACATCAGCATGAAATTCATCGGGCCGCTCCAGCCGGCATAAAAGCCGACAAGCGTTGTCAACAGCACGAGGGTCGTCAGCCGCGCCTTGATCAAGTCGGCGAAGACCGCCGGCCAGCTCTTTTCAGTTCCGACACCTTGCGTCGGGTTTAAAATTTCCACCGAGATTTCTTTCATTTTACTTGTTTGCGGCCATTGCCGGGGGTGCTGCAAATGCACCGGATATTGTCTTGGCCGGGACAATTTCCGGCAATGACATCGGACGGCGGAAAGCAATAATGCACCAGAGAGCGCCTGTCACGAGCGAAAGCGCGCCAACCAGCACGTGCGCCGTCGCCACAACGGCGGCCTTGTTCGACCAGATGGTCCAGGCGCCGAGCCCAATTTGAAGCAAAATTAAGCCCAACCAACCCGATCCGATTTTTGAAGACCAAATTGAAGCTGCTGAAAACGATGCACAAGCAACCACATAGAAAACGTTCAGCCCTACAAATATCAATGTCGAAAAGTCCAATTTGCCAAACTGAACGATTGCCCATACGTAAACCGCGAGTTGAACCAATGCGTATAAACCAACCGAAATCAGCAAATTTTGGATCAAGCCGCGCAAAGTTCTCCGCGTGCGTAATTCATACCGATTGAAATTCAAACGCCTCTCCCACCAAGCACAAAGTGCTACCGAAATCAAAATAACAACTGCCAAGACGCGATGAACCATTTGCAGTTCGATCTCGAACGCGGTGATGGGGTTCTCGCCGTTGATTTCAATCCGGTTCGCATTGTAGCCCGCGACGGCATCGGTGCTTGCGACCGGCCAAACTTTCCCATATGCGAGCGGGAAATCTGGAATTGCCAGTCCCGCGTGCTGTCCGCGCATCGTCGTGCCAAGGACGAGCTGGCAGAAAATCAGAATGGTCGTGGCCAGCACGAGCGTCCGCAAACCGCGCGTCACGCAAAACATTTTTTCGCCGGCGGACCATTTGCCCCAAAACCGGCTGGTGAACAGCGCGATCGCGCACATCAAAATGAAAAAGGATTGCGCAACGACGCCGTGAATGACGCCGAGGCCGTCCATTTTCAACGTCACGCGCAGCCCGCCCAGCACCCCCTGCGCGACGACGAGCAGAAACGCAATGACGCCGAGCCATTTCATCCATTTCCGCGGACCCTTGAGCCAGAGCCAGATGGCCAGAATCGTCGTCAAAAATCCCGTGCCCGAAGCCAGCAGCCGGTGCGAGTGCTCAAAAAAGGCGCCGCCGTGCCAGAATTTGAAGGGTAGCCAGAACATGTTGTAGCCGTAGCTCGTTGGCCAGTCGGGCACGGACATGCCGGCTTCGTGGCTGGTGACCAGGCCGCCGATGCCCAGCAGAAAAAAAGTAATGATGGCTGTCAGCACCGCGAATCGGTGCAGCCACGGGTCATTGGTTGATTGTGCGCTGGCGTCCACTTTCGGAAAACAAAACCCCGGCACTTATGCCGGGGTGCCCCACCTCCAAATTTTACTTCACGGTAAAGGTGAAATTCACGGTCGCGTCCTTGTCAGCGACCTCCACGTCCTGCGTTTGCGCGCCGAGTTTGCGGTGGTTGGCCTCGACGATGTATTTGCCGGGCGGCACGTTTTTGATGATGAATTTTCCATCCTTGTCGCTCACGGCAAAATACGGGCTGTCAAACACGCTCACCCACGCGAACATCCACGGATGCACGTCGCATTGGAATTTCAAAAACATCTCCGGCTTCGGAAACGAGTAGGTCAGGTCGGGGCCACCGGCCATTTGCACATCGTTGTGGGTCGGATTGCCGTCCACGGTCGGCGAGCAATGGACGTTATGAACGCACATGTCGGAATTTTTGACGGTGAGCTTCTGACCGGTCTGGATCGCCAGGATTTGCGGCGTGTAAAGGCAGCCTTTCTGGTCGAGCACGGCGGGCGGCGCGCCCGCGCCGGTGGATTTGCCGGTGACGTCCTTCAACGAAACCACCACGTCGGCGAATCCGCCGTTCGGACCGACGACGTAGAAATGCGTGGTCGGCGCCTTGCCGTTATACATCGCGGCACAATCCGCATTGTCCATTAGCGGCGTGATTTCCTTTTCCGGTGGCGGCGTGCCCTGGAGCGTGACGGTGCCAATAATGTCCGCCGCGGAAGCGATCTGCCACGCGCCAAAAATTCCGATTGCCAGAATCGGAAGAACGGCCTTTTTCATAAGCCAGTTTGTTCTCGAATAATTCATAGAAGCGAATCTAACATCCATTCAACCGGGCGGCAAGCCCTTTGTGAAACTTTTCACAAGTCAGGGTTTGCGAAGCATCCGGAAAACTCCGATGCCGATGAAAAGTCCGATTTGTCCCAGCAAAATCCCAAGCCAGCCGGCGTGAAACAAAAACACAACCAACGCCGAAACCAGCACCGACAGCCCGCTCCAGAGCAGACTCGATTCGTTTTCAAATTCCGCCGCGCGGTGGAAAAAAACCGCGCCAGCCACAATCACGACGATGAGCAAATAAGGCATCGGGAATTCTCTTAACCGCGCAAGTTTTTCATCACGCGCGCCATTTCCAAAGCCGTCTGCGCCGCCTCCGTGCCGCGATTGTGTTTTTTGCCGAGGCAGCGGACGCGGGCGTGCTTCACCTTATCAAAGGTGAAAACGCCGTGGATGACGGGCAGCTTGTGCAGCACTTGAATCTGCGCCAGCGCGTGTGTCACACCCCAGCCGATGTGTTTCGCGTGGCTCGTCTCGCCCTGAAAAATCACGCCGAGGCAGATGATGGCCGCATAACGCCTCGGTTGCGCCAGCCGCGCCGCCGCCGCCGGAATTTCAAACGCGCCCGGCACGCGCACGATGCGGACGCGCGCCTTGGCACGCAGCAATTCCTCCCGCGCCGCGTGCAGCATGGCATCCACGTATTCCGAATTGTAGCGCGAGGCGACAATCGCGAACGAGCCGCCGCCGGACTGAATTTTCTTTTGCTGATTCCTGCGAAGCATCGCGGAGATTTAACCACGAAGCGCGCGGATGAACACGAAGATTTTTTTACCCGGGGTGTCCGCCCGGCGTTCCTGTCCAGATTAAAAGCCCAAGTCTTCCCTTGGGTTTCAGGCTGGTGGGAAAACCGGCCACGCCGCCAAGTTCGCTGGCGCTGAACGCGGGGCGTTTTTCTTCAGCCGATGCATCCTGCCTTACTCGAAGTCGCTTTTTGGCGCGGGCTTGCCGGATGGTCCCGGCGTCTGGGCGCGGAGGACCTTTACTTCATCCGGTGTCACCTCAAATCCGGAGTTTCCGAATGAATTGTAAACGTAGGTCAAAACATTCGCGATGTTATCGTCGGTGAGCGGGAACAAAGGCATGTTGTTGTTGAATTTCTGCCCGTTCACCACCACTTCCCCTTGCCGGCCAAAGATGACAATTTTTATGGCCCGGTTCTTGTCGGCGTTTAAATAATCCGATCCCGCCAGGGGTGGAAACATGTTCGGGAGTCCCCGGCCCGTGGGTTGGTGGCACGCCGCGCAAATGGAGGTGAACAGCCGCCGGCCCAGTTCGATCTTCTCGGCCTTTGATTTGGCGGCACCGGGCGGCGGCGGCACACCACGAAGGCCGCCGGCGTCCACCCACTTCAGGATTGTCAGCCGTTCCTCATCGGTGAGCGCCAGTGATTCAGGGCTGTTGGCAACCGGCATTGTCTCCTTGTAATACGTCCCTTTCCAACTGTCCCATATCCGCCTTTTGATTTCCCAACGATCGGCGTAGGCGGTTTTGTAGTCCAGCCAGTCGTAAACAAACCGGGACTGCTGGTTGTGGCACCGGGAGCAATTGCCCATGAAGATCGGCTGTATATCGCGGAGGTAGGTGGGCGCTTGACTCGTCGCTTCCGTAGCAGCGACTCCGTTGTCGTGCGCCGCCGTGGGAGCGCTTTGCGCAGAAGCTTTGGTGAACATGACGCACCCGATCAACGCCGTCAGACACGGCTGGATCAATCGCGCCCGTTGCCGCTGGTTCAAGAATTGGAATGTATGCATGGCTGTTGCTGGTTGTCGTTATCAATCGCAATCTTCATCGCTGGTTCTAAAATCCGTAGGAAAGCTGCAAAATGAGCTGGCCGACTTGTGATGGGTCGTTGCTGTGGAGAAATTCATAGTCGCCTTCAAAGAGCAGGGTGTTCGTGAAATAATAGATGAAACCCGCGGTGTATCGCTGGGTTGAAGTCCCAAGCCCGTCGTGCAGGGAGTCATAGCGGCCCACAAGTTCCAGGTTGTTGATTGCCGGAAGCTCCAGATGTAATCCGGCCAGCTTGTAACCGGCCTGCGCAAACCACCCTTGCTGGTGGATGGGACCATCATCGCTTCCATAACGGCTTACGATATACTCACCCCTCACCTCAAAAGACGGCCCCAGATGCAGGGCCGCATCGAACACACCCGCCGTGTAAAGATGGTTCCCTGCGTCGTCCCATTCACCCGTTTGGCCGGAGATTCCCAATTCCAGATCGTAATGGGGTTTGAAGGGCAAAAACACTCCCAGGCGCGCGCCTCCGGACGCGTTGCCGTGCAAATTTGCCGTCGTGCCGTCGGACCGGACACCCACGTTTCCACCCAAATCCAACTGGTCGGCAGATCCAGACCCGTCCATCGAACTTGGCCCGTTCACTGCATACACTTTATAGTTGAGCAATTTGCCAGCGTCCCCCAGAGGAATCCCCCCTTGCAACTCCGCGCCAATGCCACTGCCCGGAATAAGCGCATCAACCGCCAGCGGATCATCCGGCATTTTGTTCAGCCATCCCGCACCCCGCTCGGTATATGTTCCGAGCGGCAGCAACAGGTCGCCGACGCACAATGTCAGGTAATCATTCATCACATAATCCAATTGCGCGAAACTCAAATCGAAAGAGGTCGAAGCGCCACTATCGTGGGTTCCTGGGGTTACAACCGTCTGCCCATGGCGTAACGTGGTTGTCCCTTCAGGAAGTCCGTTCTGCAACGCGGTGTCAAAGCCGGCCTCGAACAAAATGTTGTCCCCGCCGCGATACAGAAAAATGGGCGCAAAATCGGCCTGCACAAAAGCGCCGTGTTGTCTGGATGCCTTGGCGTATTGGAATTCCGCGTCGCCTAAAATCATGAAGTTGTGGTTGACGGTGGCCTCGTCAATCGGCTGCCGCGGGAGCGGTTGCGTCTGCGCCGCCTCGATGCTTTTCTGTTCCGCGTTCGTGGCGATTTGTTGAGTTTCGGCCAGCTTCTCCTGAAGCTGTTGGAGCTGCTCCACGTCTTTCTCGTGGGTTTGCCGCTGAATGACGTTCGTCTGCTGCAAACTCTGGACCTGCTCGCTCAACTTCTGCACCGCGTCCTTCAAGGCGTTGAAATCAGCTTCGCTCACCTGCGCTGTCGCCTGCGGCGGAAGCGCCATCCACAGGGCGCAGCTCGTAATCACCAGCCCAAACATCAAGCGGCGTGTTCTCATGGTCTTTTTATTCATGGTTCAAGTAGTTTAGGGAGATTTAACGGCCGCTGTTTTCCTGGAGGAATTGCAGGATCAGCCTGGCCTGATCGCCGGGGAGGTTTGCGCGCACCTGCATGTGGAGCATGATGGTTTTCCACTGCGCCGCCGTCCGCTCGGTGGGATAACGCTCGGGATGGCACCGGTTGCAATGCATCGAGTAAAGCTCCGCCCCGGTGAGCTGCTTCTTGACCGCAGCCGGCTTTGTGTCCGGCGCCTTGGCTTTCGCCACGGAATTGGTTGGCGACGACGCGGAATCCGCTTTCTCCGTCGGCTGGGCCTGAACCGGCGTCAAGCCGGAGCCGAACAGGCATGCGCCGACCAGCGCCGCCGCGCCCCACAAAATCAGTTTCTGTCTTTTCATAAGATTTGAATGCCTTGCTGTTCCGTTTGTGCGGCAATAATCCGCCTCTTCTTAAAAACACTCAACACATTTTTTGGTATTTCAATGCCATTTTTTGTCCCTCAAAACTTATGCTTATATTGTGTAAAAGAAGATGGATTCGTGCCTGCCGGCGGGAAATAGCCGAAGCGAACGCGCCGAGACTGTCCAGTAAAAGGCGCGCGACGGTTTTATTGCGATGCCACGATGGCGAAGGTGCCGCCGCTGGCCCGAGCCATTTTGATTTTGATGGGTTTCAACATCATGGAAAGGATTTATGCCTTACGCTTACTTTCCCTTTTGTCTAATGAACCACCCGGTAAATCCCACTCCGATTCCCAAGATAATTTCTAGAACCGAAGGGTTTGGATTGTGAGATCGAACCGGCAAAATACCGTCAACTATGAATAGCCCGCCTAAAATGATCGGCAGCAGGCTGATGATGGCGAGACTTTTTTCACTGTTGATACAAGGCAATCATGATTATCAAATGGCCAATTACAGCAAATGTCCCATCTTCGTCTGTTTGGTTTTCAAATACCGTTCGTTGTGCGGATTGGGCTTCACGCGAATTGGCACCTGCTCGACAATTTTCAGGCCGTAGCCCTCCAGCCCGACGACTTTTTTCGGATTGTTCGTCAGCAGCCGGATGGTTTTCAGGCCGAGGTCCACGAGGATTTGCGCGCCAATTCCGTATTCGCGCAAATCCATGTCGAAGCCGAGCTTCTGGTTTGCCTCGACGGTGTCGTAGCCCTGCTCCTGCAATTTGTAGGCCTTGATTTTTGGTGCGAAGCCGATGCCGCGGCCCTCCTGCCGCATATAAACAATCACGCCGTGGCCGGCCCCGGCAATCTGCCGCATGGCCTGATGCAGTTGCGAACCGCAATCGCAGCGGCGCGAGCCGAACACGTCGCCCGTCAGGCATTCGCTGTGGACGCGAACGAGGACGTTTTTCCGCCCGGCGACCTCCCCGCGCACGAGCGCCAGGTGATGCTGGCCGTCAACCTTGGAACGATAAAGATGCAAATCGAAATCGCCGTAGTCCGTCGGCATTTTCACAACCTCGACGCACTCGACCAGTTTTTCGCGCGTGCGGCGGAATTGAATCAGGTCAGCGATCGAACAGATTTTCAGGCGGTGCTTCTTCGCAAATTTCTTCAGTTCCGGCAGCCGCGCCATGGTGCCGTCGTCATTCAAGATTTCGCAGAGCACGCCGATGGGGCGGCAGTGGGCCAGCGTCGCCAAATCCACCGCGGCCTCGGTGTGACCGGCGCGTTGGAGCACGCCGCCCGGGCGGGCGCGGAGCGGAAAGACATGGCCGGGCTGGACCAAATCCTCCGGCACGGCGGTTGGCGACGCCATGATCTGGATGGTTTTGGCGCGGTCGGCGGCGCTGATTCCGGTGGTGACGCCGCGCGCGGCGTCCACGCTCACCTGAAAATCGGTGCGGAAGCTCTCGCGGTTTTCCCGGACCATCCGCCCGATGCCGAGTTGTTCCAGGCGCTCGCTCGTCGTCGGCACGCAAATCAAGCCGCGCCCGAACCGCGCCATGAAATTGACCGCCGCCGGCGTCGCGTGCTGCCCGGCCATGATGAGGTCGCCCTCGTTCTCACGGTCTTCATCATCCACCACGATGACCATTTTCCCACGGCGGATGTCGGCGATGATGGCTTCGGTGCTGTCAAAAATATTTTTCATTCGGCAAGGATAGCGTAATCGCTTGGGGCGCAAATGCCAGCCGCAAAAAACCGCGGAACCCGCCTTTTTTGTTGTCAGCGCGGAAAAACTGCGCCATGTTTCGAGCGGGTTTTTCGAGAATTGTTTCCGTCAGGGATTCCGGAAAGATCGATGTCATTGCGCGAATCAAATCACAATGAGGGGCTTTCAGCGGGAAGCCCGGCGGGTTTGCTGCAGGAATGTCTAGCCTGCGGTGTGCTTGTCATCGGCGCGAGAGAGCGCATTGTCGCGTGCACCGTGGAGGCTGCCGCGCATTTGCGCGCGAAGGCGGCGCGATTGAAAAGTGCTTCAGTCAATTCGTTGCCCGCGCCGCTGCCGGAATTGATCCGGGCCGCGGCCAAAAGCGGCAAGGCCATCACGAACCGGGAAATAGAAATCAAAACTCCGCGCGGCGGCGCGACGACGTTGCGCGCCAGCATTTTGCCGGTGAAATCCCGCGCGCCATCGCAGGTGGTCGTCGTATTGAACAATCTGGCCTCCGCGCCTGTGTTCGAGCAGAACCTGCGGCGGCTGGACCGGCTGGCCAGTCTCGGTGCACTTTCGGCCAGCATGGCGCATGAAATCAAAAACGGCATGGTGGCCATCAAGACGTTCGTGGATTTGCTGGCGCAAAAAAACCAGGAGGCCGAACTCACCGAGGTGGTCGGGCGCGAGTTGCAGCGCATCAACGCGATCGTGACGCAGATGATGCGCTTCGCCGCGCCGAAGGCCGCAACGTTCGCCACCGTGCGCGCGCATGACCTGCTCGACCATTCGCTGCGGGTGTTGCAGCACCAGATCGGGGCGAAGATGATTTCACTCCGGAAAAATTACCGCGCGCAGCCGGACACGGTGCGCGGCGACGACGCTCAATTGCAGCAGGTGTTCATGAACCTGCTGCTCAACGCGATCGAAGCGATGGGCACGAACGGCGTGCTGACGGTCAGCACCGAAATCACGGGCGGCAAACAATTGCAAATCCAAATCCAGGACACCGGCGTGGGCATCGCGCGGGAAAATCTGGGGCGGCTGTTCGAGCCGTTTTTCACGACAAAGAAAAATGGCACGGGACTGGGGCTGGCGATTTCCAAACGCATCGCGCTGGAACATCACGGGGCGATTGAAGTGCGGAGCGAAATCGCCAAAGGCTCG
>Ga0265337_1001345_pt1 | contig 12177 bp, 12 predicted proteins | sample 42122metaG_FD_192441 | JGI IMG/M metagenome (GOLD analysis project Ga0265337, IMG submission 192441) | Rhizosphere microbial communities from Carex aquatilis grown in University of Washington, Seatle, WA, United States - 4-21-22 metaG | ecosystem: Host-associated > Plants > Roots > Rhizosphere >... | reverse complement strand
GAGGCCGCGGAGAAAGACAACTCCGCGTTCTCCGCGCTTCCGCGTGTGGAATCTGTTTCGCCCCCCTCACCCTTCGACAGGCTCGGGGTGAAGAATAATCCTCATGCTGAGCTTGTCGAAGCATGAGGGGGACGCTCAATCCAACCCCTGCAGCGAACCGAGCGGGTTCGTCTTGCCGGATTCGACATCCCGCACGGCTATCGGCGGATAGCCCACCGACGCGTCCGCGCTTCTGTGCCACGCGTCCACCACGAGATCGCGCAGCTCCGACGCCCCGGCCGCGAGGCGCCTGGCCGCGAACGTTTTGCCGCTTTCATGCCTTCCGTCGAACGCATCCTCCTTCTGCAACCGGAAAAGCGGGACCACCTCTTTCTGCGTCGCGATCAGATAGTCGGAGATCCGTTTCTGAATGGCGCAGCGGCAATCGCGATAGGGAGCCATCTCGGCCGGGATGGCGCTCGCCGGCACCCACGCCCGGATGAACGCCCCCTCGAACGCGGCATGCAGTCAGCGTTCGGTCGCGAAATTCTGCGGATTGGGAAAATTACCCCAGCCGTCGAAATGCACCGAGACGTGCATCGGCTGGCTGCCATCGCCGACGAAATGCGAAAGAAAGCCCAGATCGCGGATCGTCAAACCCTCTCGCACATACTGATCCTTCAGGAACCAGGTGCGGTCGGAAGGCGTCGTGGCATATTTCGCGCCGGCGATATCGGCCCGCCAATAGGCGAGATCGGTCGAGAGCTGCTCCCAGGCGTCCGCAATCGCATAGGGAAGATAGCCCGCGCGATATTCGTCCGAACCGGCCGCGCGCAGCGCCGTGTCGTAGGCCTCCCGGTTCGGCGGCAGCGCGGAAAGCGATGGCCCGCGCCCGGCCTTCAGATCGTCACCGACATTGATGTGGTGGGCGGGATCGGCATCGGAATCGTGCGGTTCGCCCGAGCCCTTGGAGCGGTCCGGTTCGCGCGAGACTTCGCCGATCTGGCGCGCGGCTTCGGGGGTACGCAGGAATTCCGGCACCTCCAGCGGCAGCGCGCGAGAGGCGATCTCGCCGATCAGGCGATGCCCGCTGGCGCCCCAGGCGAGCGCCGTCTCGGGCGCTACGAGCGTGACGCACAGACACGCGGCAACCGTGGCCACCACACCCTTGAGCATCCGAGCCTGTTTCGGTTGGTTCATTGGCTGTCCCCCCTCATGCTTCGACAAGCTCAGGATGAGGAACATTATTCTCCCCCCCTTGGCTTGTCGAAGGGTGAAGGTACGCAGAAAAGACTTCGCCCGCGCGACGCTTTCGCATCGCACGGGCGAATTCCCCAACCCGAGAACGGCTATTATTTCGACGCGGTGCTCTGATAGGCAACCGTCGCCGGCGCTGGCAGTGACGCCAGGTACGCGGTGATGTTGATCATGTCGTCATTGGTGAGCTTGGAGGCGACCTTCTTCATCAGGTCGGCCATGTCGCCATGGCGCGCGCCCTGCTGGAAGTCGAAGAGCTGGCGGGCCGTGTAGCTCGGCGAACGCGCGGCGATCGGGGGAACCGAGCCGATGCCGTTCAGATCGTCGCCATGGCACACCGTGCAGGCGATGGTCTTGCCGTTGCCGCCCGTGGTGACGAGGTCTTTGCCCTTCGCTACCGCACCCTTCGGCACATAGGCCGTGAAGGGCGAGTGCGGATTGCGCAGGGTTTCGGTGAACCTCGCATTGTCCGGCACTTCGACGACGCGATTGCCGATGGGCTCCGTGCCGGCCTGTGCGCCGTCGAGGGGGATCCACATTCCGCCCTGGCTGCGCGTCTTCGGCACCGTGTCGGTTTCGACGACCTTGATCCACGGCGTCCATTTCATGGAGGAGAAATAGGTCGCGGCGGCCTGAATCTCATCCTCGGTCATGGCCTTGGCGAAGCTGACCATCTGCTGCGTGTTGCCTTTGCGGCGTTCCGCGCTCGCCCGCATGTCGTCCTTCATGTCGTGCAGCTGGCGAAGGATGTATTCCTTCGGCAGCGCGGCCGGGCTCGCATTTTCCGAACGCCCCTTGCCGTTGGGATAATGGCAGAGCGAGCAAGCGACGATGCCGCGTGACTCGTCGCCCTGTGCGACGATGTTGGGCATCTGCGGATGTTCGCTCGGGAACCAGTCGGCAGGCGCCACCCGCGCGGGCGTGTCGTTGTCGCGGCGGCCGCGGATCTTGTTGAGCGTGAACTTTTGATCCGAGCCGGGGACGCTCAGCATCGTGCCGTCGTCGCGCACCGGGGCCGGCGGCGTTGCGCCCGGCGGCGCCGGCGGCGGGACGCCATAGGCCCAGGCCGGATAATTCGGGTTGGTCGCAACATTGTCGGCGGCGTAGAGCGCGGTGAACGTGGCCGCAACGCTACCAATCAGGACTGCGATACCGATGGTTTTTTTCATGGACAGTTCCCTCCCAAGGACTGGCCTTGATGGTGACACAGGATTCAGGTTTTTGCCAGCGGGAGTAGAGCGTTCCGGTCACCGGCGCGCCCTGGTCGGCTCAGGGCAGGGGCGGGGGTTCCTCGCGGCCCTTGGCCGAGGCCGCGATGCTGCGAATCAACAGGATGCAGGGGATGATTCCCGCCGCTACGATGGCGAGCGAGGGGGCGGCCGCCCAGGAAAGCCGCTCGTCGGAGGCATAATTGCTGGCCTTGATGGCGAGCGTGTCGAAATTGAACGGCCGCAGCATCAGGGTCGCCGGCAGTTCCTTCATCACGTCAACGAAGACGAGGAGCGCGCCTGTCAGCACCGACGGCGCGATCATCGGGAGATAGACCCGCTTCAGCGCATCGAACGGCCCGCGCGCGAGCAGCCGCGCCGCGCCGCCGATGGAGGGCGTCACCCGCTCGAGCCCCGCCCCGATGCTCTGGAGGGCAACCGCGAGGTAGAGTGCGGTGTAGGCCACCAGCAGCGCCGCGATGCCGCCGGTCAGCACCAGACCCGGCGAGACGCCGAAGACGGCCTTGGCAAAATCGGCGAACGCATTGTCGAAGGCCGCGAACGGCACCAATACGCCGACCGCGATCACCGACCCCGGCACCGCATAGCCGAGCGCGGTAAAGGACGCGGCGCGGCCGGCAATTCCTTTGGGCCGCTCTTTGCGCGCGAAGGCGAGGACGAGCGCGCCCAGTGTGACGATGATTGCCGCAGCACCCGCGAGCGTCAGCGTGTTGAACACCTGATGCGAGAAATCGCGCGCCGGCCCCCCCGATTGGATCAGAAGCGCGAGCAGGACCAGTGCCGGCACCACAAAACCCAGAATGGGCGGCAGCACGCAGGCGATGATCGCCGCCGCCGATTTCAGCGGCGGCAAAGCATAGCGCTCGGGCCGCCGGTCGCGCCGCCCGGTTTCATGGAAACGCGCGCGCCCGCGCAACAGGCGTTCGGCGATCAGCACCAGCCCGACGAAACCGATCAAGATTGCTGCAAGCTCGCGCGCCGCGGTCTGGTCGGAAAATGAAAACCACGCGCTGTAAATGCCCGTGGTGAATACCGGCACGCCGAAATAGGAGACGGTGCCGTAATCGGCGAACGTGTTCATCGCGGCGAGCACGGCGCCTGCGATCAGCGCTGGCCGCGCCAGCGGCAGCGACACGGCTGCGAACGAGGCCCATGGCCCGCGGCCCAGCAATCGCGCGGCTTCCAGCGCGCTCGCCGATTCGTTCAGGAACCGCGCGCGCGCCAGCAAATACACATAGGGATAGAGCGTGAGGACCAGCATCAGCGCCGCGCCCGGAAGCGAGCGCACGTCGGGAAACCAGTAATCGCCGGTCTCCCAGCCCGTCGCAGCTTGCAGCGCCTGCTGAACCGGTCCGTAGGCGGACAGAAAATCGGCATAGGCATAGGCAAGCACATAAGCCGGTGCGGCCATCGGCAAAATGAGGGCGGCTTCCAGCACGCGGCGCCCCGGAAATTCGCACATCGCGGTCAGCCAGGCGGCCGGAACCCCGACCATCAGCACGCCGGTCACGACCAGGGCGACCAGCATCAGCGTGTTCCCGGCATATTCCGGCAGCACGGTCTCGGCGAGATGCACAAACACCGCGCTTTCGCCCGAGAGCAGACTGAAACACACCGACGCAATCGGGATGACGAGCGTCAGCGACAGCAGCAGCGCCACCGCATCGAGCGCCGACAGCCGCGGCGCAAATCTTCCCTTGCGCGCGCGGGGAGGGGCAGGGGGGGAGGGGGCGATTGCGCCTGATTCTGCGCTCATCCTGCGCGGATCATTTCTGCACGCGAAGCTGCACGACCATGGCGTTGCGCGTCACAACGGTCATGCCGTCATATTCGTAATTGCGGATGCCGGGCGGCGAGGTCACGTTCTGCGGCTGGCCCAGCACCACCACCACGGCGAGTGCCGACAGCCCGACACGGAGATGGTCGGCCGTTTCGTAGCGCTCGTCGTTGACGGTGATGAGGTCCACGACCCCCGATTTGCCACCGATCTGAGCGGAAACCTCACCCCACGCATAGACCGTGTCCGTGCCTTCCTTGCGCATGGTGCCGGGAACTCCGACGGAGGCTTCCAGTTCGGCCGCGTTCATACCGAGCGCAATCGGTCCGACGCGCTCCCCCGGAATGATCACGGTGTCGCGTGGCGCTGTCGCGGCCGATGCCGCGCCCGACACGCCGATCAAGAAAACCAAAGCCTGCAGAACCGAACGCATGCGAAGCTCGCAAAATCCGTTCCCCGCGGGGAACCTATTCGTTCTTGGCCCGCGCTACGCCGTCTTTGGCGTCCTCGGGTGTCACGATCTGGGGCCGGGCGGGCTGCACGCCGGCGGCGCGCTCGGCGTAATAGCCGGATGAGTAGTAAAGCACCGCCATCGTGCCGCAAACGACGCCTACCGTTCCCCAAAACCACCAGCGTCCCATGGAACCGTCCTCATCCGTCCCGGCGTCGCCGAGCGTTTGAGTTTATCGGACCCGGAACCCTTGCTGGCAAGCGCAAACTGCCCGCTCAAGCCCCGTGTGGTGGATTTGAAGTTCCTATGATCGGGATGGCATCTGCATTTAGGAACTTCAAATCCCAAAACCACACTGGAATCTGCAGGTTGCTAGTGTGGCTACGAATCCGAAATTCGCCCTCGGTGCGGCTCCAAGATGCAGCGAATTTCGGATTCGCCACACTAGGTGCAAGGAGCGCTGAATTGGTCCAAACTGAAAGCCGGTTTCGACGCGAGGAGGGGATTATGGGCAAGGAAAACGGGTACGGACGTTTGACACGGCGGGGCCTGCTGAAGGCCGGAGGATGGATGGCCTCCGCCACGGTGCCGCTTGGCAGCGCACGAGCCGCATCCGCGCCCGGCGGGGCGACTCCGCCCGGCAAGATCATAGCGACTCTGTCGGCCTATATGGCCGATGCCGCGAACAAGAAACTCCCCGATTCCGTCGCGGAAAAATCCAAGCAGATGATCCTCGATGCGCTGGCCGCGATGATCTCCGGGTCGCAATTGCCGCCGGGCAAAATGGCGCTCGGCTTTGCGCGCATGTACCAGGGCGACAAGACCGCCACCATCCCGGCCTCCAACATGCTCTGCGGGCCCATCGAGGCCGCACTCGTCAACGGCATGCTCGCGCACTCGGACGAGACCGACGACACGCATCCGCCGTCCCAATCCCATCCTGGCTGTTCGGTGGTGCCTTCCGCACTCGCCGCAGGCGAGAAATTCGGCGCCTCGGGCGAGCGCTTCATGCGCGCGGTGGCGCTCGGTTACGACGTCGGCCCCCGGGTGACCGAGACGCTCGGCAAGCTGCAATACATGGTCGCGACCCATCGCAGCACGCATGCGATTTCCGGCACCTTCGGCTCGGCGGCCGCTGCGGGCTGCATGGCCGGGCTTTCCGCGCAGCAGATGCGCTGGCTCTTGTCCTATACGGCGCAGTCGGCCTCGGGGCTCGCCTCCTGGCAGCGCGACACGCAGCACATCGAGAAGAGCTTCGATTTCGGCGGTATGCCCGCGCGGAGCGGCATCACGGCAGCACTGCTTGTGCAGGCGGGCGGCACCGCGCTCGACGACATCTTCTCCGGCGCCGACAACTTCCTCGACGCGTTCAAGCCGATGAACGATCCGAACATGCTGATCGAAGCTTTGGGCGAGCGTTACGAGATCATGCGCACCGATGTGAAGAAATGGACGGTCGGCGCGCCCATCCAGGCTCCTCTCGATGCCATGGAGAATCTCCTCAAGAAGAACAAGTTCAGCGCCGATCAGGTTCAAAAGGTGGTTGTACGCGTCGCGACCGACGAAGCCGGCATCGTCGACAATCGCGAAATCCCCGACATTTCGCTGCAGCATCTCATGGGCGTGATGCTGCTCGACAAGACGGTATCGTTCAAATCGGCGCATGATGTCGCCCGCATGAAAGACCCCGCCGTGCTGAAGGAGCGCGCCAAGGTGCAGCTCGTGCGCGACGACGGGCTGGAGAAGCTGATGCCCAAGCGCGTCGCCGTGGTCGAGGTGACGATGACCGACGGCAAGATGCTCAGCGAGCGTGTCGAGACGGTGCGCGGCACGGCCGGCAATCCGATGACGCGGGAAGAGATGATCGCGAAGGCGCGCGATTTGTGCGTGCCGGTGTTGGGCGCGGACAAGTTCCAGAAGCTTTCGGACAAGATTTTCGCGCTGGAGACGGTGAAGAACGTCGCCGAGCTCCGCCCGCTGCTGCAAACGTCATAGACGTCAGGCTCTGGTGTGTGCCTGCGAGAAGGCTCAATCCCGAGATCGCTCCTGTTTGTCGTCATACGAATTGTCCCATTCGAGCTTGCCCATCAGGTCGAGCAAACGTTTCTGCCGCCTTCGCGCAATGAACTCCTGCAGCGCCTTGGTGACGGCCGCCTTCTTCGTCCGTTCGCCGCTCAGTTCAAGCGCGCGCTTTATCAGTTCGGAATCGATGGACAGGTTCGTAGCCATGAGCAGACCTCCACGCTTAGGATCACACCACAAGGGGCGGCGCAGCCAGCGCCCCTGAAAATCGCGGCGGTCACGCCCCATCTCTCTACGGAATGTTGTCGCCGCAGGAGCGCCATTAAATCGCGTACCGGAATGAACCCCTATCGAACTTTGTTCGCCCCCTTATCGACCTTTATGGCACCGATATTGCACCCTTATTTTCCCGAGCATCCGATCCGGATTCCCAAGGAAAGACTGGAGATTCGTGCGCTGGGACGGCCGCGACCCGGGGGAGGGGGGAGGGATGGTCGCGCGCCCATCTTGCTCACCTCGGCCTCAACCCGCAGAGTGATGACCCAGAGATAGAGATGCGGAACGGGAACGGTGGAACATCTGGTGCGCGCGCGGGCGCGGGAGCGGAAAATTCTCGATACGCGCTTTTCGCCGTCCCGCGTTAACCTAGCGCCATGAACCAACCGTCGAACCCGGTGAAACAGCCCAGCCCGCACGCCGCGGCGAAAGCCGAATTGGAGGCCGTTCTCACCGCCCATCCGGCCATCGCCTTCGTGGATGCGGCCATCGCCGACATCTGCGGCACACTCCGGGGCAAGCGGATTGCGGTCGCCGACGCCGGTAAGCTGTTCGAATCCGGCATGCAGATTCCGCTCTCGCTGCACTTGATGGATGTGCGGGGCGAGATGATGAACCCCGGCGGCCGTGGCTATTCGGATGGCGACCCGGACGGCACCGCCTGGCCCATTCCGGGCACCATTACACCCGTGTGGGGTGCGGACCCGCCGCGGGCGCAAATGCTGACCCAACTGCACGATACCAAGGGGAGTGCGCTTGCCTATGACCCGCGCGCGATTCTGGAACGCGTGCTGGCGCGTTTCCGCGAACTCGATCTGACGCCGGTCGCCGCCCATGAGCTAGAATTCTATCTTCTCGACAAAACGCGCGACGGGAAGGGGGCGCCTCTGCCGCCGATTTCCCCGCGCACGGGCAAGCGCGAGAAAACACCATCCGTGTACGGAATAGAAGACCTCAACCGCTATCAGGGATTCCTGCGCGCACTCGCCGAAGCGGCCTCCCTGCAGCGCGTGCCGATATCGGCAGCGAGCAAGGAATATTCGCCGGGTCAGTTCGAGGCCAATCTCCGCCACCAATCGAACGCGGTGGCGGCTTCCGACCACGCCATTTTCTTGCGCCAGATCGTCAGGGCGGCCGCCTTGAGCGAGGGTTTGGAGGCGAGTTTCATGGCCAAGCCCTATGCGGAGGGGCTCGGCTCAGGCCAGCACGTGCATGTGAGCCTGTTGGATTCGTCCGGGCGCAACGTGTTCGACAACGGCACGCCGGAAGGAAGCGAGACCTTGCGCCAGGCAGCCGGCGGATTGGCGGCGCTGATGGCCGAAAGCATGGCCTTCTTCGCGCCAAACCTGAACGCCTATCGCCGTTTCGCGCCCGATATGTTCGCCCCCGTCAATCGCCGCTGGGGCGTGAATAATCGCTCGGTGGGATTGCGCGTGCCGGTAGGGCCGAGCCAGGCGAGGCGCATCGAACATCGCTGCGCGGGCGCGGACGCCAACCCTTATCTGGTGATGGCGGCGATTCTGGCGGGCGTTCACCATGGCATCGTCAACAAAATCGATCCGGGGCCGCCGGCGGCGGGCAATGTCTCGCGCGAGCCGGACCGCGCGCTTCCCTTCAGCCTGGAGGACGCGCTGACGCGGCTCGAAGACGCGGGCCCGCTCGCGGGCTATTTCGGCAAGGACGCGATTTCCCTGTACCGCGAGACCAAGGCGGCCGAACTTGCCCGCTTCAAGAAGCTGATCACTGCTGAGGAATATGAGTGGTATCTGTGAACGCGATTTTGCGGACGCGGAACTTCGGCTAAACTGATCGTCGAGCGCAACGGCAAGAATGCGCCAGGGAAGGAACAACGCGGGCGAGGGGTTTTTCATGAAAGGGCTGCTGGCTGGCATTGCGGTTTGCTTGGGCATCGGTGTCATTCCGGCTTCGGCCCATCACTCGCTCGCCGCTTATAATCTCTCCACTTACAAGACCGTCGAAGGCACGATCAAAACCTTCGAATGGAGCAATCCGCACGCCAAGCTCGCCCTGATCGTGCCGGGGCCGGACGGCCGCGGGACGGAATGGGACTTCGAAGGCGGCAGCATCGGCCGGCTCACCTCGGGCGGCTGGGTAAAGGGCGCGGTCGGTCCGGGCGACAAGGTGACGGTGGCGTATAATCCACGGCGCAGCGCCGCCATCGGCGGCTTCTTCATCGCCGTGACGACTGCGGCCGGCACCACCTACAGCATCGATCGTTTCAAGGATCTCAAAGCGGGAAATGCCAGCGAGCCGTAAGCTCATGCTTTGCGCGAAATCCGCCGGCGGGTTAAATTCGATGTCAGGGCTTCGCCCTCATGCGGCGCCCGAAACGGAGAGCTCGCCATGAAGAGATTTCTCTTTGCGCTTCTCGTCCTTCCGCTCGCGTCCAGTGCAGCCTTGGCCCAGAACGCGCCCGCGGGCGATGCGGCGGCCGGCAAGGCTCTTTGGGAGGGCAACACCGCACTCTGCAAGAATTGCCATGGCCCGGCCGGCCAAGGCGCCTTCGGCCCCGACCTCGCAGGCCGCGGTTTGAACTTTGCGGAATTCCGCCAGGCCGTTCGCCATCCGTGGGGCATCATGCCCACCTTCACGGAGCAACAGTTCAGCGACAAACAGCTTGCCGACTTCGCGGCGTATTTCGGAAGCCTCCCGAAAGTCGACGAAACCGGAAAATGGCGCGTCGAAGTCTCTGCCGCCATGCCCCAGGGACAGCAAACGCTGGTCAACGAGGGTTGCGCGCAATGTCATGGCGAGACCTTCAACGGTCCGCGCGGCAATCTCGGCGCGATCCAGGCGGATTTCGATGATTTCAAGAACCTCGTTTACAATCACACGACGGCACTGCCGCAGCACCGGCAGATGCTCGGCGGGAATCCCAACGGCAACATCCTGATGGGAAATTTCAACCCGACGCGCGTGACGGACGCGTCTTTGCGGGAAATCTACAATTGGGTGCATGACGACATCGGCTGGCGCGTGCCCTTTCAGGCGCGGTTGAGCAAGGGCGAGGCTTCCGGAAACGGCGTGACGTACAAGCTCAACGTCACGAACAATGGTCTGCCGGGCAAGGGCGTGACCGCACAGGGCGTAACCATTCGGCTGATCGTTCCACAGGGCGCCAATGTCATGAACGCCACGGGCGCGGGTTATCAGGGCGCAAAGATGGAAGGCCAGAACATGGTCGCCACGTGGCAAGTGGCGCAACTCGCGCCCAAGGACCAACAGAGCTACACCATCACTCTGTCCAAGGCGGGCACGCAGCAGGACAATCTCCGCGGCAACATCAAATGGGCCGCGCCGGCGCCGAAGATCACCAAGGCCGACGATGTGGTGAATATCGCGCCAGCGCCGCTTTGACTGCAGTTTTGCTTTCGCAAGCCGGCCGGCGATGACTGTCGTGCGGCCGGTTTCGCGTTGCAGACCCCCGATTTGGCGGTGTAAACTAATTGTGAAGCGCTCTCTCAGAGGGGAGAGGCCGCTCGGGAGGGACCACCAATGAAAAAGAATATTCTGCTTGCGCTTGCCCTGCTCCCGCTGACGGGCGGGATGACGGCCGTGGCTCAGAATGCGCCTCAAGGCGACGCCGCCGCGGGAAAGGCGCTTTGGGCCAACGAGCTGCGCTGCAAGGACTGCCATGGCGGGGTAGCGGAAGGCGCGTTCGGTCCTGATCTGGCCGGCCGTGGGCTGAATTACGCGCAGGTGCGCCATGCCGTGCGGCAACCCTGGGGGATCATGCCGCGCTTCATCGAAGAGCAGGTCAGCGATCAGGAGCTCGCCAATCTGGCGGCCTATTTCGCGTCGATGCCCAAGGTTGCGGAGCCCGGCCCGTGGAAGACCGAGGTTCCTGCCGGTGCGCCTGCGGGACAGCGTACCCTCATCGAGATCGGCTGCGGCCAGTGCCACGGTCCCGTGCTGATCGGCCCGCGCGACGACATGGGCGCGGTCAATGCAGACATCAATTGGCTGAAGGACCTCGTCTATAACCACACAACGGCCATCCGCACCCATTCCCGCACACTCGGCACCGGCAATGGTCCGCAGCGCGTCCACATGGGCAATTTCAATCCCGATCGCGTGACCGAGGCCCAATTGCAGACGGTGCTCGACTGGATCAAGAGCGATGTCGGCTTCCGCGGCGCGATGCGCGGTCGGCTGACGAAGGGCCAGCAATCCGAGAAAGGGATCACCTATACGCTCAACGTCGAGAATCTGGGTCTTCCGGGCAAAGGGCTCACGACCGAAGATCTCACAGTGCGGCTGATGATTCCGTCGGGGTCGCAGGTGGTCGGCACGACAGGCCCCGGCTACAAGGGCGTACGCATGGACGACAAGGCAAAGGCGCAAGTGGCCGAATGGACGTGGCCCAAAGCCGGTCCGCGCGACAAGCAGACCTACACGATCACTCTGTCCAAGGCCGGTTCGGACAAGGACAATCTGCGCGGCGAAATCCACTGGATGAAGCCTGCCATCAAGGATGCGCCGACCGGCGATGTCATTGGCATTCCGGGCGCGCCGCTTTAGGTCGCGTTTTTCCGGCCTGAACATCGACCGGCTCCTGACGGGGGCCGGTCGATTTGTTTTCGTGGGCTGCAAACCCAGTTTATAGTTGTCCGGTCTTTGCGGAGAGGTTGTGCGGCGTGGACGTCCGGAAAACGATTGCCTGCCTGATTGGAGGGATCTGTGCGGCTTCTGTCGCGTCGGCAGGTCGCAGCGCCGATAAGGCGGCTGCCGCTCCGGACTTCGGTGGTGTATGGGCGCGCAGCACCTTCGGCTGGGAGATTCCGGACGATGGCCCCGGTCCGTTGCGGAATCTCCAGCGCCGGCCCAACGGCATCAGCGACGCGCAGATGCTGGTCGGCGATTACAAAAGCCCTGTCCTGACGGCGCGCGCCTCAGAGATCGTAAAGCAGCATGGCGACATGTCGAAAGCAGGCCAGGCCTTTGGCGATCCGTCCAATCAATGCGTCTCGATGGGCACGCCCTATATTCTCAGGGTCAATGAGATGCAGATGGCCCAGCAGCGGGACAAGGTCACGATCCTGTATATGCAGGACCACCAGTTCCGCACGATCCGCCTGAACGGTTCGCATCCCGCACGCATTGACCCGAGCTGGCATGGCGATTCCATCGGTCATTACGAAGGCGACACGCTGGTCGTCGACACC
>Ga0265337_1001337_pt1 | contig 12227 bp, 11 predicted proteins | sample 42122metaG_FD_192441 | JGI IMG/M metagenome (GOLD analysis project Ga0265337, IMG submission 192441) | Rhizosphere microbial communities from Carex aquatilis grown in University of Washington, Seatle, WA, United States - 4-21-22 metaG | ecosystem: Host-associated > Plants > Roots > Rhizosphere >... | reverse complement strand
CTTAATTTTTTCCTATCCTGGCGGCAGGTAGTAGTGGATGTAGACATAATCCGCGATGGCCCAGACGACGCCCGCGACCACCGTATTGGCCAGCAGCTTCAGCCCGAGCCTCGGCCGCGCCGGGGCGCCGGGTTCGCTGCCGGGCACGATGTCGTTCATCTCCTGTTGGCTGTGCACGCCGAAGGGCAGCACCGCGAACAGCACCACCCACCAGATGACGAAATAAAGCGCAAGGCCGAGCGTCCAGGTCATGGGCGATCATAGCCGTGCTACGCTGATGGTTGCAAAACGGGAATTGAGCGATGGCCGACAGGATCGGGTTCGTGGGCGTGGGCAGGATGGGCAATCCCATGGCGGGACGCCTGATGGACGCCGGCTACGCGCTCACGGTTTACGACATCCGCACCGAAGCGATGGAGGCTCTGGCGGCACGAGGGGCGGAGGTTGCGCAGTCTTCGCGCGCGGTGGCCGACGCCGCCGATATCGTTTTTTTCAGCCTGCCCGAGCCAAAGGACGTCAAGAGCGAAGCCACGGGCGAGAACGGAGTGATCGCGGGAGTGCGCGCGAAAGTCCTGGTCGATCTGTCCACGACGGGACCGCGCACCACGGTTCCCGTGGCCGACGCGTTGGCTCGCGTCGGAATCACGTTTGTCGATGCGCCGGTATCGGGCGGCGTTGGCGGAGCAAGGAAAGGCACACTCGCGGTGATGGCGTCGGGGGCGGCAGAGCCGCTCGCGCGCGTCGAACCGCTGCTGCGCCTTTTCGGGAAGGTGTTCGCGGTCGGCGGCAAGCCCGGCATGGGCCAGGCGATGAAGCTTGCGAACAATCTGCTGTCGGCGGCAGCCCTCGCGATTACCTCCGAAGTCATGGTCATGGGCGTGAAGGAAGGGCTCGATCCGAAGCTGATGATCGACGTGATCAATTCCGGCACGGGCCGCAACACGGCGACCGAGACGAAGTTTCCGATCTCGATCCTGACGCGGAAATTCGGATACGGGTTCGCGACCGGGCTGATGCACAAGGACGTGCGGCTCTATCTGGAAGAGGCGGAAGCCTTGGGCGTGCCGCTCGATTTGGGCAGGGCCGTGACGGCCGCCTGGCGGCTGGCGGAGGCCGAACTGGGGGCGGAATCCGATTACACGGAGATCGTCCGCTGTCTCGAATCCCGCGCCGGTGTGGTGGTGGGAGCGAAGGAATAACGCCCCCTCCGTCGCGGTGCGACACCTCCCCCGTAAACGGGGGAGGATCATAACGAATCACACCTCGACCGTCTGTACACGGACGACAGGCTTCTTGCCCCAGATTTCGTTGGCGGCGCGGCGGGCGGCGATGCGCACCGTTTCCGCCAGATCGTCGTCGCGCTTGCGCTTGCCGTTGGCGGCTTTGGCCACCGCTTCGCGCACCGGCGCGAGCACGTCGTCGGGAATCCCCTCCATGTGCAGCACGGGTTCGGCCGCAAGCCGCCCTTTGCGGTCGAGCACCAGCGTCACCCCGATGAAGCCGGCATATCCGAGCGAGCGCCGCAATCGCGCATAGCCGTCATCCTCGTGCACCAGCATGCGGCCATCGAGATGCAGGCGGCCCGAGGGCGCCTCATCGACGATCTCCGCGCGTCCCGGCGCCAGCCGCACCATCTGCCCGTTCAGCGCCACCACGCTTTGGGGCACCTGCAGCGAGGCAGCAAGCCGCGCATGCTCGGTGATGTGGCGAAGCTCGCCATGCACCGGCACCGCGATTTTGGGCTTCACCCAGGAATACATCTGCGCCAGCTCATCGCGCGCGGGATGCCCCGACACATGCACGAAATGATCGCGCTCGGTCAGCACCGCCACGCCCCGCTCCGCAAGACGGTTCTGCATTTCGAAAATCGAAAGTTCATTCCCCGGAATGATGCGCGAGGAGAAGATCACCGTATCGCCTTCGCCGAGTTCGACGGTCGGATGATCGCCCGATGCGATGCGCGAGAGCGCCGCCCGCGGCTCGCCCTGGCTGCCGGTGCAGAGGTAAAGCACGTTGTCGGCCGGAATGTCGGCGGCGTCCTCGTCCGAAACGGTGCGCGGGAATTTCGTCAGATAACCGGTGTCGCGCGCGCAATTGACCATGTGGTGCATGGCGCGCCCGACCAGCACGAGCGAACGCCCGGCGGCCTCCGCCGCCTCGCCCACCGATTGCAGCCGCGCCACGTTGGAGGCAAACGCCGTCACCGCGACGCGGCCCTTCAGCGAGCCGACCAGGCGGATCAAAGAGCGCCGCACTTCGCCTTCCGAACCGGATTCGCCGTTGACCAGCGCGTTGGTGGAATCGCACACCATGGCGAGGACGCCTTCTTCGCCCAGGCGGCGAAGCGCGGCATCGTTCGTCACTTCGCCCAGCAGCGGATCGGGATCGATCTTCCAATCGCCGGTATGCACGACGGTGCCAAGCCCCGTACGGATGGCGATGGCGTTGGGTTCGGGGATGGAATGGGTGATGCTGATGAATTCGAGCGCAAACGGTCCGAGCTTTACCTGGCCGCTCAAGGGCACGATTCTAACCCGCACGCGATCGGCGAGCCTGGCCTCCTCCAGCTTGTCGTGCAGCAGCCGCGCCGTGAAGGGCGTCGCATAGACCGGGCAGCGCAGAAGCGGCCACAGATGGGCCACCGCGCCGATATGGTCCTCATGCCCGTGGGTCAGCACCAGCCCCAGCAAATCGTCGCGCACCTCTTCGAGGAAGCGGATGTCGGGCATGATCAGATCGACGCCCGGGGTCGAGGTCTCCCGCCCGAACAGCACGCCGCAATCGACCACGATCCATTTGCGCTCGCCGGGCGGGCCGTAGCCGTAGCAGTTCAGATTCATGCCGATCTCGCCCGCACCGCCCAGGGGCAGGAACACAAGTTCGGCGCCGTCGGTGTCTGTCGTCATGTGCGAGCTGCCGTGAACCGGGTCTGATAACGCATCAAACAGGCGCCCGGCGTCCGGCATTGCGTGCGTGGATGAGAATGAGGCCGAGAATGGTCAGATCGGGATCGACGTGATCGATTGCGCCAATGTCGCGCTGGAAGAGATGCGCAAGTCCCCCCGTGGCCACCACCGTCATCGGCTTCCCATATTCCGCCTTGATCCGCGCAACCAGCCCTTCGATCAGGCCGACATAGCCCCAATAGAGGCCCGACTGCATGGCGGGAACGGTATCCTTTCCGATCACGGCCTGCGCCCGATGGATGGCAACCCGAGGAAGCAGGGCCGCTGCCTGATGAAGCGCCTCGGCGGAGAGGTTCACGCCCGGCGCGATGACGCCGCCTTCGTAATTGCCGTCGGCGCTGACGATATCGAAATTGGTGGCGGTGCCGAAATCGACCACGATGACGGCGCCCGGATAGCGCTCATGGGCCGCGACCGCGTTGGCCAGACGGTCGGCGCCGACGGCCGCCGGCCGGTCGGCGTGGACCTCGATCCCAAGCTCCAACGCGGTATCCCCGATCAGCAGCGGCTCGCAGCGCAAATATTGCCGGCACAGATCCCGCAAATCGAACAGCAGCGCAGGCACGACGGTTGCGATGATCGCCTGGCCGAGATCGGCAAAACTCATCCCGCGCAGGCTGAGGAGCTGGGCCAGCCAGACCGCATATTCGTCCGAGGTCCGTGTGGTTCGTGTCGCCGCGCGCCATTGGGCGAGGATTTTCTCGCCGTCGCAGACCGCGAAAACGATGTTGGTATTGCCGGCGTCGATGGCGAGCAGCATCGTTGTCATGTTCCCAAAAACACGTCGCCGGCGGCGATGCGGGTGAGCGCGCCGGATGCATCGCGGAGCAGCAGCGCGCCGTCTTCGTCGAGTGCTTCGAATACGCCCATCATCTCGCGTCCTTCGAGGCGCGCCCGGATGGGCTGGCCGAGCCCTGCCGCGTGCGCGAGCCACGCCTCACGCACGGGTGCAAAGCCGCGGCTTGACCAGACCTCATACCATGCGGCCATGGCCCCCGCGAGGCGGACGAGCACCCGATCCGCGTCCGGCGCGGACCCGGTCAGCGCCGAAACGGAAACCGCAGGTGTTTCGGTGTCCAGAGGATGGTCCGCGAGATTGATCCCGATGCCGATGGCAAGCGTGTCCCCTCTCAAGGCTTCGAGCAGGATGCCGGCGGCTTTCCTGCCATCGAGCAGCACGTCGTTGGGCCATTTCAGCGTGACGGCGACAACGGGCGCGAAGGCCGCTAGCGTTTCGGCAACGGCGAGCCCCGCCGCGAACGCAAGCTGAGGCGCGGAGGGCGGGGCCGCGCGGGTCAGCAAAGTAGCGAACAAATTGCCGCGTTCGGAAACCCAGGCCCGACCGCGCCGGCCGCGCCCTGCCCTCTGTTCGCGGGCTACGATCCAGAGCGGCCCCCGTTCGCCGCCGGCCGCCAAACGGCCGGCTTCGTCGTTGGTGGAATCGAGCGTGTCGTGGATGGCAAGGCCGAGCCCTTGCGGCCAGGCCGGGATTTGCGTCACGGGAAGAGCGAAGCCGCCGCGGCCGTAGCGGCCGACACCAGCGGGGCCGCGCCCAACAGGAAGAACACGGTGAACGCGCCGGCGACCGCAATGATGGTGTTGAGGCTCGGGCCGATGTCCCGCTCCAGTGCGGGCGCCGGTTCGTCGAAATAGATCACCTTGACGATTTTCAAATAATACACCGCCCCTACCACGCTGGCGACGACGCCGATGACGGCAAGCGGATACAGCCCGGCCCGGATGGCGGCGAGGAACACGTAGAATTTCGCGAAGAAGCCCGCGAGCGGAGGAATGCCGGCAAGGCTGAACATCAGCATGGCGAAGACAAAGGCATAACCGGGCCGCGTCTGGGCAAGGCCGGAAAGATCGGAAATATTCTCCACCATGTGGTCGCCGCGGCGCATGCCGAGGATGCAGGCGAAGATGCCGATATTGGTGACGAGATAAATAGCCAGATAAATCAGGACGCCCTCGACCCCTTGCGCGGTTCCCGTCGCCAGGCCGATGAGGATGAATCCCATATTGGCGATGGAGGAATAGGCCATCAGCCGCTTGATGTTGGTCTGGCCGATGGCCGCCACCGCGCCGAGCACCATCGAAAGAATGGAGATGAAGATGACGATCTGCCGCCATTGGTCGGTGGCGGAGGGAAAGGATTCCACCATCGCGCGCACGAAAAGACCCATTGCCGCGATCTTGGGCGAGGCGGAGAAGAAGGCGGTGATGGGCGTGGGCGCCCCCTCGTAAACGTCGGGCGTCCACATATGGAACGGGACGGCGGAGACCTTGAACGCAAGCCCGGAAATCAGGAACACGAGCCCGAACAGGAGCCCGAGCGAAACCCCGCCCGACTGAACGACCATCGCGACCTTGGCGAAGGAGGTGGTGCCGGCAAACCCGTAGATCAGCGAGATTCCATACAGCATCATGCCGGAGGAGAGCGCGCCGAGGACAAAATATTTGAGGCCGGCTTCGGTCGAGCGCGCATTGTCGCGGTCGAAGGCGGCGAGCACATAGAGCGCCAGACTCTGGAGTTCCATGCTGAGATAGAGGGTGAGGAAATCGCCGGCCGAAGCCATCAGCATCATGCCGGTGACGGAGAACGTCACCAGCACCGGAAATTCGAAGCGGTTCATGCGGTGGCGCTGGATATAACCCTGCCCCATCACCAGAACCAGCGCCGCCCCCGCGAGCACGATCAGTTTCACGAAACGCCCAAAATCATCGGCGACGAAGGCGCCGTTGAAAGCGGTCTGGCGGCCGGTTCCCATCAGGGTTGCGCCCGCGGCGGCGACGAAGATCGCGATGGCGAGATAGGAGATGAGCCGCTGCGAGCGGTCGCCCAGGAACACGCCCAGCATCATCAGCGCCATGCCGCCCAGCACCGTGATCAATTCGGGAAGCAGAATGCCCACATTCATGGCCGCACACCTTGCGCGAGTTTGGCATCGGCTTCGGCCGCCGCGACGCCCTGATGGTGCAGCTCGACCAGATGCGCGACCGAAGCGCGCGTCACGTCGAAGATGGGTTTGGGATAGACGCCGAGGCCGATGGTGATGACGACCAGCGGCGCCATGAAGGCAATCTCGCGCGGGCTCAGGTCCAGAATCGCCTTCAGGCTCGATTTGTCGAGCGAGCCGTAGATGATGCGGCGATAGAGCCAAAGGGCGTAAGCCGCCGAGAGAACCACGCCCGTGGTGCCGACGATGGCGAGCCAAGTGTTGTAGCGGAAGGCCGCGAGGAGGGTGAGGAACTCGCCGACGAAACCGCTGGTGCCGGGAAGCCCGACATTGGCGAGCGTGAACACCATGAAGCAGGCGGCATAGATCGGCATGCGGTTGACCAGCCCGCCATAGGCCGAAATCAGGCGCGTGTGCATGCGGTCGTAGATGACGCCGACGCAAAGGAACAGCGCGCCCGAGACGATGCCGTGGGACAGCATCTGGAAAATGCCGCCGTCGATGCCTTCATGGCTGAAGGTGAAGGTGCCGAGCGTGACCAGCCCCATATGGGCAACCGACGAATAGGCGATCAGCTTCTTCATGTCCTCCTGCGCAAGCGCCACCAGCGAGGTGTAGACGATGGCGATCAGCGACAGGACGAAAATGAGGGGCGCGAATTGCTCGCTCGCCACCGGAAACATGGGGAGCGAGAAGCGCAGGAAACCGTAGCCGCCCATCTTGAGGAGAATGCCGGCGAGGATGACCGATCCCGCGGTCGGCGCTTCCACATGCGCATCCGGCAGCCAGGTGTGCACCGGCCACATCGGAAGCTTTACCGCGAAGGATGCAAGGAAGGCGAACCACAGCCAGGGCTGCATGCTGGCCGGAATGCGGTGCATGCCGTCCAGAAGGGCCACGATATCGGTGGTGTTCGTCTGCCAATAGATCGCCATGATGGCGAGCAGCATCAGCACCGAACCCAACAGCGTGTAGAGAAAGAACTTGAACGTCGCGTAGACCCGGCGCGGACCGCCCCATACCCCGATGATCAGGAACATCGGAATCAGGCCGCCCTCGAAGAAGACGTAGAACACCACCAGATCGAGCGCGCAGAAGACGCCGATCATCAGTGTCTCGAGCAGCAGGAACGCGATCATGTATTCGCGGATGCGCTCGTGGATCGCCGCACTCCCGGCGATGCAGATCGGCATCAGGAGCGCGGTCAGCACCACGAACAGCACGGAGATGCCGTCCACGCCCATTTTGTAATTGATGCCGCCGCCGAGCCAGCTCGCGTTTTCCAGGAACTGGAAGTCCGCCGTGCCGGTGTTGAAATTGGCCCACAGAAGCAGCGAGAGGACGAAATCGATCAGCGTGACGATAAGCGCGATCTGGCGCGCGCGGTGCCCGGCGGTTTCGGCATCGCCGGGCGCGAACAGGATCAGCAGCGCCCCCAAGGCGGGAAGAAAGGTGATGATGGAAAGGATCGGCAGGCCCGCCATCAGATCCTGCTCCCCGAGAAGAGGAACCAGGTGACGAAGGCCGCAACTCCGAGCAGCATCGCAAACGCGTAATGGTAGACATAGCCCGATTGCAGGCGAACGGCGCCGCGGGTGGCATCCAACACGCGGGCGGTGATTCCATCGGGCCCGAGGCCGTCGATGATCCGCCCGTCGCCCACCTTCCAAAGGAAGCGCCCGATGCGCTTGGCGGGCCGGACGAACAGGAAGTCATAGACCTCGTCGAAATACCATTTGTTGTAGAAGAAGGTGTAGAGCAGCCCCTTGCGCGCGGCCAGGATCGGCGGAATCTCGGGGTGCAGCACGTAGTAATAATAGGCGATGGCGAAGCCGATGGCCGTGAACGTCAACGGCGCGAACTCGACCCAGAGGGGAAGCTCCCCTTCGCCCTTCGGATGGCCGTAGATCGCCGCAATCGCGTTGTGCCAGAAGCCAGTCGAGGCGCCGCCGATGAAATAGCCATCGAACAGGATGCCTGCGAACAGCGCGCCCGCCGACAGCACCAGCAGCGGCACCAGAATCACGGGCGGGGATTCGTGCACGTCTTCCAGTTTGATCGGTTCGCCATGATGGTCATCGCCCGGCTCGTCATGGGCGTGCGCATGCGCATCGGCGTGGCTCAAATGGTCCTTCCGCGCGCCGCGATAGGGCCCGTGGAAGGTCATCAGGAATTGCCGCCAGGAATAGAACGAGGTCATCATCACGCCGACGAGAGTCAGCACGAAGGCATAGGTGCCGATTCCGCTGCCGGACGCGAAGGTTGCGTTGATGATGCCGTCCTTGGAATAGAAGCCCGCCGTGCCGATGCCAATGATCGGCAAGCCGACGCCGGTCAGCGCGAGATTTCCGATCAGCATCATCGCCCAGGTGATGGGAATGCGTCCCGCGAGCCCGCCCATCTTCCGCATGTCCTGCTCGTGATGCATGGCGTGGATGACGGAACCTGCGCCCAGGAACAGAAGGGCCTTGAAGAAGGCGTGCGTGAAGAGGTGGAACATGGCCGCGCCATAGGCAGAGACGCCCGCGGCCGCGAACATGTAGCCAAGCTGCGAACAGGTCGAATAGGCGATGACGCGCTTGATGTCGTTCTGGAAGAGGCCGACCGTCGCGGCAAAGAACGCGGTGGTGGCGCCGATGAAGGTGACGAAGGCGAGCGCCGTCGGGGCGAGCTCGAACAAAGGCGAGCAGCGGCAGACCAGGAACACGCCGGCCGTCACCATGGTCGCGGCATGGATGAGGGCGGAAACGGGGGTCGGGCCTTCCATCGCGTCGGGGAGCCAGGTGTGCAGGCCCAATTGCGCCGATTTTCCCATCGCGCCGATGAAGAGGAGGATGCACAGCGTGGTCAGCAGATCGGTGGAATAACCTGCGAAAATAAGCGGCCTGCCCACCATGGAGGGAGCGGCCATGAACACCTTGTCGAAATCGAGCGTGCCGAAGACGTAATAGATGCCGAAGACGCCGAGCGCGAAGCCGAAATCGCCGACGCGATTGACGATGAAAGCCTTGATCGCGGCGGCATTGGCGGAGGGCCGCGTATACCAGAAGCCGATGAGAAGGTAGGAGGCGAGCCCCACCCCTTCCCAGCCGAAAAACATCTGCAGGAAATTGTTGGCCGTCACCAGCATCAGCATGGCGAAGGTGAAGAGCGACAAATAGGCAAAGAAGCGCGGCCGGTAGGGATCGTCGTGCATGTAGCCGATGGAATAGAGATGCACGAGCGAGGAAACGCCCGTCACCACCACCAGCATCACCGCGGTCAGCGCGTCGATGCGCAAGGTCCAATCGACCTGGAAATTGCCGGAATCGATCCAGGGCGCAACCTGCACGATTGCCGAATGGCCGAGGAAATTGACGTCGTAGAAGGCGTAACAGGAGAGCGCAGCGGAGGCGAACAACAGGCCCGTGGTCACGATTTCGGACGCGCGCGCGCCGATGATTCGGCCGAACAAGCCCGCAATGGCGCAGCCGAGAAGAGGAAGAAAGACGATCGCCGCATACATGCTTTTGCGCTCAGCCCTTCATCAGATTGATGTCTTCGACCGCGATGGAGCCGCGGTTGCGGAAATAGACGACCAGGATGGCAAGGCCGATGGCCGCTTCGGCGGCGGCGACCGTCAGCACGAAGAGCGCGAACACCTGTCCGACCAGATCGCCGAGGAAGACCGAGAACGCGACAAAATTGATGTTCACCGACAGCAGGATCAGCTCGATGGACATCAGGATGATGATGACGTTCTTGCGGTTCAGGAAGATGCCGAACACGCCGATGGTGAAGAGCAGCGCGGCGACGATGAGGTAATGCGGCAGTCCGACGGTCATTGTGATCCCCCCCAGCGCATTCCCCCCACCCGGTTCGCGCATGCGCGCTCGCCGACCTTCCCACGCAGGGGGAGGTGAAGAATTGGACTCGATATCCCCCTCCCCCAGCGCGGGGAGGGGATAGGGGTGGGGGGCAAATCGGTTCGCATCCTTCAGCTCCCCTGCCCCGGCTTGACGTCGACCAGCCCAACCGCGTCCTTGGGCTGACGCGCGACCTGATGGCTGATGGATTGCCGCCTGACGCCGGGGCGGTGCCGAAGCGTCAGCACGATGGCCCCGATCATGGCGACCAGCAGGATCACGCCCGCGGTCTGGAAATAGAAGATGTAGTCCGTGTAGAGAATCCGTCCCAGCGCCTCGGTGTTGGTGAGGTTCGCCGGAAGCAATTGGCCGCGAGCGGCCGGTACCGAGGAGCCGAACGCCCAGGCGCCGGCCACGATCATCAATTCGCTCATCAGCACGAGGCCGACGAGAGCGCCGAGCGGCAGATATTGCATGAAGCCGCGGCGAAGCTCGGCGAAATCGATGTCGAGCATCATCACGACAAACAGGAACAGCACCGCGACCGCGCCGACATAGACGATGACCAGGATCATGGCGAGGAATTCCGCGCCCAAGAGAACGAACAAGGCGGCCGCGTTGAAGAAGGCGAGAATCAGGAACAGCACCGAGTGCACCGGATTGCGCGCGGCAATCACGGTCAGCGCGGAGCCGATCATCACCGCGGAAAAGACGTAGAAGGCGATCGCTTGCAGCATCAATCTTGGTTCACTCGAGGGGCCTCATGCTTCGACGGGCTCAGCATGAGGATTTTTGACGAGGGCAGTGCTTAGCGGTAGGGGGCGTCCAGTTCCAGATTCTTCGCGATCTCACGTTCCCAGCGGTCGCCGTTGGCGAGCAATCGCGCCTTGTCGTAATAAAGTTCTTCACGCGTTTCGACCGAAAAATCCAGGTTCGGTCCTTCGACGATGGCATCGACCGGGCAGGCTTCCTGACACAGCCCGCAATAGATGCATTTCGTCATGTCGATGTCGTAGCGGGTGGTGCGGCGGCTGCCGTCCTCGCGGGGTTCGGCCTCGATGGTGATGCAATTGGCCGGGCATACCGCCTCGCACAATTTGCACGCGATGCAGCGTTCCTCGCCGGAAGGGTAGCGGCGGAGCGCATGCTCGCCGCGGAAACGCGGGGACAAGGGCGACCGCTCGAAGGGATAATTCAGGGTCTTTTTGGGCGAGAAGAAATAGCGCAAGCCTAAGATCATCCCGGTGACGAATTCCCACAGGAAAACGGTGCGCGCGGTTCGATTGAGCCAACCCATCATCTCACCCTTTCACCACCAGCACCCAGCCTGCCATCAGCACGACCCAGGCCAGAGAAATCGGCAGGAACACTTTCCAGCCGAGTCGCATCAGCTGGTCGTAGCGATAGCGCGGCACGATCGCCTTCACCATCGCGAACAGGAAGAAGAAGAACCAGATCTTCAGCACCAGCCAGATGACGCCCGGTATGGCGTTGAGCGGCCAGACGTCGATGGGCGGGAGCCAGCCGCCGAAGAAGAGGATCGACATCATCGCGCACATGAGCACGATGTTGACGTATTCGGCGAGGAAGAAGAGCAGGAACGGGGTGGAGGAATATTCCACCGCGAAACCCGCCACCAGCTCGGATTCGGCTTCCGGCAGGTCGAAAGGCGGCCGGTTGGTCTCGGCCAGCGCCGAAATGAAGAAGAGCACGAACATCGGGGCGAGCGGCGAGAACACGAACCAGCCGCGCATGTCGGGACCTTGCGCGCGTACGATGCCCGAGAGGTTCAGCGTGCCCGCGAACAGGAGCACGGTGATCAGAATGAAGCCGATGGAGACTTCATAGGAGACCATCTGGGCTGCCGACCTGAGCGAACCGAGGAAGGCGTATTTCGAATTCGACGCCCACCCGCCCATGATGATGCCGTAAACACCGAGCGAGGAAATCGCGAAGAGATAGAGGATGCCGACATTGATGTCGGCCACCACCCAGCCATTGTCGAGCGGCACCACGGCCCAGGCAGAAAGGGCAAGCGTGGCCGATATGATGGGGGCGAGGAAGAACACGCCCTTGTTGGCGCCAGCCGGGATGACGATTTCCTTGAGCACGAATTTCAGGAGATCGGCGAAGCTTTGCAGGAGACCGAAAATGCCGACCACGTTGGGTCCGCGCCGGAGCTGTACCGCCGCCCAGACCTTGCGGTCGAACAACAGGATGAAGGCAACCATCACCAGCAGCAGCACCAGCAGGATCGCGATGGTGATCGCCTGGGACAGCGCCCATGCGGGCCCATAGGGCATCCCCAAGCTTTGAAAGAGCTGGGTAAAGATCACTGGATGCCCTCCGGCATTGTTTTCAAGCCATCCCCCCACCCGGCTCGCGCTTGCTTTGCCGCGCTCGCCGGCCTCCCCACGTTGGGGGAGGTGAAACTCAGTGTCCCCCTCCCCCAGCGC
>Ga0265337_1001333_pt1 | contig 12242 bp, 8 predicted proteins | sample 42122metaG_FD_192441 | JGI IMG/M metagenome (GOLD analysis project Ga0265337, IMG submission 192441) | Rhizosphere microbial communities from Carex aquatilis grown in University of Washington, Seatle, WA, United States - 4-21-22 metaG | ecosystem: Host-associated > Plants > Roots > Rhizosphere >... | reverse complement strand
CCATCATCGCGGCATTATTCACTACGCCAACATGCTCAATGTCCCGCTCGAACCGTTTTGCCAGACCAATTATGCCGCCTATGTGCATTCCGTCGAGGCCTATGGCGGCAAACCGAAGCGCTATCGTGAAGTGCAAGCCGACTTCAACGGCTACACCGCAGAGTTGCTTGCCAAGGCGACCAGTCAGAACAAGCTCGACCATCCCGTCACCCAGGAGGACAAGGAAATCCTGATGGAGGCGATGAAGGAATGGGGCGCGCTGGACAAGAATTACGAATACAAGAAGGGCCTGATCACCAGCGCTCGGCGGGGCTTCGACAAGGAGCCCGGCGGCGGACTCGATGCCGAGCCGGCCGCTTCCGAACCCATGGTGATGAGGGAGTTGTTGAAATCCGGACTATGGCGGTCGATCATGGACGGCCACAACTACGACCATCATAACATGATGTTCCAGCCGGTGGGCGGCATGGGCCAGATCGGCAAGGCCTTCGGCCGCAAACTCGAAAATGTCGTCCAGTACAATTCGAAGGTCACCAAAATTCAGCAGGACGACAAGGGCGTCACCGTTACCTATGTCGATGCGAAGAAGGGCGGCGCGCCGCGGCAAGTACACGCCGATTGGTGCGTCTGCAACATTCCGGCCTCGGTGTTGAGCCAGATCCCGATCAATGTCGGCGCGCCGATGAAACGCGCGATCGACTCCCTCCACTATACGCCCAACATCAAAGTCGGTCTTCAGTTCAAGCGCCGCTTCTGGGAACAGGATGAGGCGATTTACGGCGGGATCACCTACACCGATCAAGTCATCCGCTTGATCGGCTACCCGAACTACAATTTCGGCAGTGACGGCCCAGGCGTCGTCATCGGCGCCTACACGGGCGGACAGAACGGCTATTATATCAGCGCCTTGTCGCCGGAAGACCGTATCAAGGTGGCGCTCGATTGCGGCGCCAGGATACACCCGCAATACAAAAAGGAATTCCAGACCGGCGTCGCCGTCGCATTCAGCCGCATACCATGGATGCTGGGCAGTTTTGTGACCTGGACCGATGAAATGCGGGCCGAGCATTACAACAATCTGTGCCAGATCGACGGGCGCATCGTGATGGTGGGAGAACATGTGTCCTATCTGACCGGCTGGCAGGAAGGTGCGATTCTGGGATCGCTGGACGCGATCAAGCGTCTTCATAAACGGGTGTTATCGGCTTGAACGGAATTGGCGCGACGATTGGAGGCTTCGATCGGGCGGTGCCGCTTCCCGGAGCAAAAGGCCAAAAATTACGCAAAGAAGGCCCGTGGTATAAAATAATGCAAAACTGATGAATTGCATGAAATACAGTCCATGCGCATTCTCCGCCGAGCATGACCTTCCTCAATCATCGCGCTGAGCAATCACAAATTCGCATTGGTTCTTAGGAAGATGCTGAAGCTGAGTCTCAGAGCGCAATGCGCTTTGGACGATTTGAGCAACTGCATCGAAAAGCGGCAGCGGCCACTCCGCAAAGACATCAGCTCTCAAAAGCAGGAGAGCAATGGCTGGCACGAAGCTTGCAGCATATCCACTGTTTAAGAAGATGCCGCTCGTCGTCCGGGACGTCGTAGGTGGCGGTCACGATGGCAATCTCGTGCCGGACACGGCAATGCCTATGATGTTCCCATGAACTCGGCTTATGGCAGAAATGGCGGACTCTACTATCTGCGCGCGAGCTGCATTTCTGATTCGGTAACGGCAGTGGCAGGCCCTTGAAGGGCCGCTCGCTGCGGGAAAAATGTTGTGCATCAGCGAGAGAGGAATTCAAACATGTCTGAGGACAAGAAGGGGCCGACGGATCGGCGTTCGCTTCTGAAATTGATCGGAGCGGTGGCAGGCGGCGCCGTCATGTACCAGGCGATGGACGCGATGGGTTTGACGGCCCAGTCCAACTTCACCGGTCCGATCAGCCTTACCGGCGACCCGAAAGGAGCATCGGTTCTGGTCCTCGGCGCCGGTTGGGGAGGCATGGTTGCCGCCTATGAGCTGGGCAAGGCCGGCTACAAGGTGCAACTGCTCGAATACAACGATCGGACAGGCGGGCGAAACTGGACCCTTTATGGCGGGGATACTTACACCGAACTCGGCGGCATCACGCAGCATGTCCAGTTCGATCAGGGCCATTACCTCAATCCCGGCCCCTGGCGCATCCCCCACCATCATCGCGGCATTCTTCATTACGCCAGCATGCTCAATGTCCCGCTCGAACCGTTTTGCCAGACCAATTATGCCGCCTATGTGCATTCCGACGAGGCGTTTGGCGGCAAACCGAAGCGCTATCGCGAGATGCAGGCGGACTTCAACGGCTACATCGCAGAGACGCTCGCCAAGGCGACCAGTCAGAACAAGCTCGACCATCCCGTCACCCAGCAAGACAAGGAAACCCTGCTGCAGGCGATGAAGGAATGGGGCGCGCTGGACAAGAATTACGAATACAAGAAGGGCCTGATGACCAGCGGTCGGCGGGGATACGACAAGCCTCCGGGCGGCGGACTTGATTCGGAGCCGATTCCTTCCGAGCCCATGGCAATGCAGGAATTGTTCAACTCGGGACTGTGGCGGTCGATCATGGCCGCCAACCAATACGAACATCAGAATATGATGTTCCAGCCGGTGGGTGGCATGGGTCAGATCGGCAAGGCCTTCGGCCGCAAACTCGGCAATGTCGTGCAGTACAATTCCAAGGTCACCAAAATCCAGCAGGACGACAAGGGCGTCACCGTCACCTATGTCGATGCAAAGACGGGCGGCGCGCCGCGGGAAGCGCACGCCGATTGGTGCGTGTGCAACATTCCGGCCTCGGTCCTAAGCCAAATCCCGATCAATGTCAGCGCGCCGATGAAGCGGGCCATCGACGTCCTTCACTATTCGCCCAACATCAAAATCGGTCTCCAGTTCAAGCGCCGCTTCTGGGAACAGGATGAAGCGATTTACGGCGGGATCAGCTACACCGATCAAATCAACACCTTGATCGGCTACCCCAACTATAATTTCGGCAGCACCGGCCCCGGAGTTATTCTGGGCGCCTATACCGGCGGACAGAACGCCTATTATCTCAGCGCCCTGTCGCCGGAAGACCGCATCAAGGTGGCGCTCGATTGCGGCGCCAGGATCCACCCCCAATACAAAAAGGAATTCCAGACCGGCGTCTCCGTCGCATTCCATCGGGTGCCATGGATGCTGGGCAGCTCGCCCTCCTGGACCGATGAGTTGCGCGCCGAACATTTCAATAATCTGTGCCAGATCGACGGCCGCATCGTGATGGTCGGGGCTCATGTGTCCTGGATGCCCGGCTGGCAGGAAGGTGCGATTCTGTCATCGCTGGACGCGATCAAGCGTCTCCATAAACGGGTCTTGTCCGCTTGAACGGAATTGGCGCGAATATTGGGGGCGTAGGGTCTATTCATGAGCCGCAATGCGGCATTCCAAGAATTTAAAACCGTCATGGGACGGAGAATCGGTCGGCCATTACGAAGACGACGAGCTGGTGGTGGATACCGTCGGCCTGAACGACCGCACCTTCGTCGATCATTACCGCATGCCGCATACTACGGCCCTGCCTGTCGTCGAGCGCTTCAAAATGATCGATGGAGGTAAGTCGCTTCAGATATCGATTCGCGTCGAGGACTACTACGCCGAAGGCAAGCGCCGGTGGCTACGTCTTCACGAAAAAGGCGGCAAGCGCCACACGTTCCGGGCGACGGGGATCACCGCCTATCTCAGCAACGGCGGGACGCTCGAAAACGCCCAGACGATGGCTGCGCACAAAAGCCCGCGGAGACAAGGCCTATGATCGCACGAGCGACGAAATCACGCTTGATGAGGTCGAGCGGATTACGATTTAGCCTGCGCGGCCACGTATGGTGCGAAGGCTCATCGGGAGCCCGGTTGGTGGACTGCCGGGGTCTGAATGTCCGCTTACGAGGGACCCGGCCATTCCCGGCCGACGCCCCAACCGAGCATTCTCGACCCTAAACCGTCCTTAATCGCGGCCATTCTTGCCGCTAGAATGCTGACGGCCGCAGCTAGCCAGCACGAGGAATTAAGGAGAGCGAAATGTCGCTACGGTGGATGATCGGTGCCACGGCCGCGGTCCTATTTTCGACCGCTGCTACGGGAGAAGCCGCCAGCCAGGCGGTAATGTTGCGAGCGCGCGACGGTGTGAGCATATCGGGACTGGCCTATACGGCCGACCATCCCAAGGCGATTGTCCTGCTGTTTCACCAGGCCGATTCTAGCAAGGCCGAGTACGCGACCATCGCGCCAAAGTTGGTCGCCGCGGGCTTTACCGCGTTGGCGATCGATCAGCGTTCGGGCGGATCTTTGTTCGGGCCGAACGATACCGCTCGCCGCCTCGGCAAGCCGGCGAGCTACGAGCAGGCGAAGCCAGACCTCGAGGCAGCCCTCGATTGGGCCACGGCCAAGCACCTCCCTGTCGTCCTGTGGGGAAGCAGCTATTCGGCGTCGCTTGTCTTCGAGGTCGCGGCCGAACATCCACAAGAAGTCAGCGCGGTTATGGCCTTCTCACCGGGTGAGTATTTTGACGACATGGGAGCCGTCAAGCGAGCTGCATCGAAGGTCCGCGCACCGATTTACGTCACGTCTTCCCCGGATGCCGACGAAGTGAGCGATGCTAAGACGATACTGGCGGCGTCGCCAGCCCGTTCAAAAATCCAATACGTACCGCAATTCGGCGTGCATGGCGCCTCAACGCTGATCGAGGCGCAGGATCCGAAAGGGGCGGCCGAGAACTGGAAGCACGCGCTCGCGTTCCTGAACGGGCTGCCGTAATTGTTCCCCGCGGGCGCTACTTCGCGCTCATCCCCTTGAGGATCAGGCGCTCAACATTGGCCTTCCCGGGTTTGTCCACGCCGGTTATGTACAGGTTTCCTTTTTGATCGGTCGCGATTTGATGGCCCGGAATGTCGAGCCCCGGCGCCTGGATCATGCCGACATATTCCATCGATTTGCGGTCGATGACGGCGATGCCCTTGCCATACCCGGTATAAATATAGGTCTGATCGGGGTCGGACGAGAACGCCAGATTGCGCGCGAACGGCTGATCGTATCGCGACAGCTGCCTTATGTACTTGCCGTCGGGCGAGAACACCTGAATTCGCCGGTTGCTGCGGTCTGCGACGTAGAGAAGATCGTCGTGGCTCAAGAGCAGCACATGCGGTGTGGCGAAATACGGCGCGCCGTCGCCTTCGAAGGAAGCGGGGTCTTCGGAGAAACACCATTCCGGACCCATAGGCGGTTTTCCGAATGCGCCCCACATCCGCTTGAATTTTCCCGTGTCGGCATCGAGCACGACAATGCGGTGATTGCCGTAGCCGTCTGCGATGAACACCTCATTCGTCTTGCGACTCACCTGCACATTGGGTGGCCGCCGGAAATTGTTGGTGTCGTTGTCGCCCTTGCCCGCGTCGCTGTGACCGATCTGCAGTACGAATTTGCCGTCTTGCGAAAACTTCAGCACTTGATCGTCGTCGACGGGGCTGGTTCGCCCCTTGCAGGAATCGCCGGTGATCCAGACAAAGCCTTTGTAATCGATATACGCGTTGTGTTCTGAGGCCGGCCATTCATAGCCCGGCCCGGGACCGCCCCAGCCACGAATGTAATTGCCGTTGGGATCGAAGATCATGATCGGTGGGCCGATGATCTTCCCCGTCTCGCGTTTGGTCCGTATCGGACGGGTCGTCAGCCAGGCATTTCCTTTGGGGTCGACCATAACGCCGGAGACAAAGGGCGCACTGAAGTTGGCGGGCATTTTGGGCCAATTCGGATCGACTTCGAAAACAGGCAGTGGCCGGACCATCTTTGCAGCAGGCTGATCCTGTGCGCGCGTATCGGCCGAATGCCACACCGTTACGAGCGCGAGCGCGCCGGCGGTTGCGAGCAGGAATGGGCGTCCCCAAGCCATGAAAGCCTCCCGGTTGTGTCTTTGCAGAAGAATAGCCGAGTTTGAGGCTGGGTGCGCGGATTCTGGATACGGCCGCGAGCAGGCCCGGGATCACCCGACACCCCCCCTTTTGCGTTCAGCGCCGCCCCTTCGCATTCATGCCCGGGGTCTATTTTCAGCGAACTGCTAGCCGGATTTGGCAAGGCCGCCTATACTTTCGTCCGTGGCGTGATTTCGTCGCCGTGTCATTTTTTCGAAGGAAAGACTGATGGGTTCGAAACAAACTAGCCGCAGAGAGCTCTTAAAGGGCGGCGCCGCGTTGGCCGGCGGGTTGACGTTGACGTCGGGAGCGATAGCGCCGGCGCTCGGCCAAACGCACGACCATATGGCCATGGGTGGCGCCCCAAATGATTATCCGATGATCATGGGCAGCAAGGAGCTGATCGAGTACGGCCAGCGCTCCCATTACGTGACCTCGATGCGCATGGCGCACCCGATGGGCGGCAGAGCTTCACCCGACGCGTTCGGGAAGGTGTTCCACCTGGCCTCGCCGCTGCAGGATTCTGTTGGCGTGGTGACGCCATCGTCGCTCCACTATGTCGCGACGACCCGCGGCTCCTACATGCCGGATATCGATCCCGCGCAGCACACTCTGACGATTCACGGGCTGGTGGATCGGGCCCTGACCTTCACCATGGAGGACTTGAAGCGCCTTCCGTCCGTCACCCGCTTGCAGTTCATCGAGTGTGCTGGAAACCGGCACAATGGCCAGCAGAAGACCGTGCAGGAATCGCACGGGATGACCAGTTGCGCCGAATGGACCGGCGTACTCCTTTCAACGCTGCTCAAGGAGTGCGGCTTGAAAGGCAGCGCGACATGGTTCGTCGCTGAAGGCGCCGAGGAAGTGAAGGGCGCCTCGAGCATGCCCATCGCCAAAGCGATGGACGACTGCGTCATCGCCTATGGCATGAACGGCGAGGCTATACGGCCGCAGAACGGTTTTCCGCTGCGTATATTGGTCCCCGGCTTCGAGGGCATCTTCAACACGAAGTATCTGCGGCGCATCAAGGTGGTCGACCGGTACTACATGAACTACAACGACTTTGGACATCTCGACCGGAAACCGGAAGAAGCTGCACTCAGCTTTCAGATCGGACCCAAATCGGTCATCACGCGGCCGTCCGGCGGCCAGCTTCTGCCGGGCCGCGGATACTACGAGATCAGCGGGCTGGCCTGGTCCGGCGGCGGCGCCATTCGCACCGTGGAGGTCTCCACCGATGGCGGGAAGAAGTGGAACCGCGCCGAGATCAAGGCGACTCCACAACGCATGGCGCACACGCGCTTCGGCTATATGTGGAATTGGGATGGAAACGAGACCGAGATTCTGTCGCGCTGCACCGACGAGATCGGGCAGGTGCAGCCGACGCGCGAGCAGGTCGCCCAGTACTGGAACGTCCCTTTCGAGAGAGATTACAGAGTGCCCGGGCTGGACAACAGCGTCATGCCGTGGCGGATCGCCAGGGACGGGAGTGTGACCAATGGGCTCGCTTAGGCTTGTCACGATTGCGCTGCTCCTCGCGAGCCCGGCGTTCGCGCAGACCTATGGCGTGGGACGCCCTACAACCGCCGAAGAACTCAGCCGCTTGGATATCTCGATCGGTCCTACGGGAGAGGAACTCCCTCCCGGCCACGGCACCGCCAAGGAGGGCGCGCAGCTCTTTCAGCGGAAGGGCTGCGTCGCCTGCCATGGCAAAGCGGGCATAGGGGGCGGGCCGGCGCCCGCGCTGCAATCGAAAAAGGGCCAAGATGTTCCCATATGGGAACGGGAGCGCATATTGCCACTGACCGCGCCCTTTGCGACGACGGTGTGGGATTACATCCATCGCGCCATGCCTCTCGGGAATGAGGGGACGCTCACCGCCGATGAGGCCTATGCGCTGACGGCCTATCTGCTCTTCGTGAACAAGGTGATCCCGGAGGACGAAGTCCTCGACAAACAGAGTCTGCCGAAGGTCAAGATGCCGATCGGCGATGACTACGCGCGGCTGCCTGCCTGGAAGCCCGGGACGCCAAGGCTTCAAGGTTACCCCTATTAGCCCATCTTATTCACGACGCTGGGGTTTATGCGCCCGCGCGTAAGATGGAGCAGAAATACGCCCGCGCTGCTGGCCTCGCCGGCTACCGGCGCGCCAAGGGCTGGCCCGATCTCGTTCAAACTGGACTAAGAATGAGTGATCAGAACGTCTTCGTGATGCCAAGGCGCCAATACCGGCCGAAAGGAGTGATGGAATTCGGAACATAAGCGTAAGGATTCTGCTTGCCGCCATAGCCGAACGGCGGATTGCGGTCGAAGACGTTGTTCACAGTGAAGAATATATTGATGTTCCTGAGAGATTCGAGCGCGGGCATGTTCCCTGTGTTGTACCCGAACGACAGATCGAAGGTGTACTGTGCCGGTACAAGATTGATCAGGTCCGGCGTCGTCACCAGGTCGGGGAACGGCGCCAGCACATTGGCCGCCGGGAGCGTGTTGGTCGTATAGAAGTGCGAAATATAATCCATGAAGGCGGTGATGGAATAAGGCCCATCCGCCCACCCCAGGCGCGCCCTGTATCGCAGCTTTTCGGCGCGGGTTTCGCCGGTCTGGGTGTCGGCGTAGGTGTCGTTTGTCGGCCCATCGTTTAAAAGCTGCACAAAATCGTGGAAGGCATAGCTTCCGGTGATGCCTGTGTTCCAGGCGCCGAGATTGCCCAAATCCCAATCGTAACTGACGTTGAAATCGAGACCCTCGACGTCCCGGCTGCCGGTGTTTCGGGTTCCGCCGTACTCAAGCCATTTGACGGCGCTTTTCGGTATGACCGGAACGTTCGGACCTGCGGTCGGAGCGGCGTAAGCGAAGTCCAGCGCGGACTGGAAGAGCGGATCGCCCGGCAGGATGAACAAGAACCGCGTCAGTGGGTCGTTCAAGCCGTTCCCGGTGGTGGGAGCCAAGCCTTGCAGCTGTCCGTCGATTCTCACCCGCCACCAGGTGAGCTGGACGTCCAGGCCATTGAGGAAATTGGTCGGGGCATATTCCAATCCTAGCACCCAGTTCTTCGCCGTTTCCGGCCCGTTCGAAAAACCGGCAGGAAGCACAATACCGGCAAGCCCGCCGTCGCCGCCCGAGGAACTGATCTGAATGCCCAGCGGGCGATTGGTTGCGGAGGCGCAGGTGGGATTCAGAATGGCGGCCGCCGAACCCGGCGCCGGCGCGGTCGCGCCGGTCGGGCAGGCGGTGATCGTCGATGTATTCAGCGCGCTAAAGGTTTGCGCATTGAAGGGCGTGATGTTTCTTGCGATGGAGCTGGATTTGGCTTTGAAAGACGGCGCCACGAAGTTGGTGCCCCAACTGCCGCGCAGGGTGAGCCCTTCGCCCACGGTCCAGTCGGCCGATATCCTGGGGTTCGATGTGTGGCCGGAATCGCTGTAGTTGTCGTAGCGGCCCGACAGTTCGAGTTCCAACCGTTCCACGAAAGGAAGCTTGTTCGCGTCGCCGACGATCGGGATGTTTACCTGGGTGAACGCGGCGTAGATCGTGCGGTTGAGAGCATCCGGCGCCGTCGACTGGAGTTGACTGGTCACGGGCGATGTTGTCGTGACGATCCAGTAGTTCTGGTAGAGATAATCCCCGCCGATGGCTGCCCGCAGCGGTCCGCCCGGAAGGTCCAACACCGGCCCGTCAAACGTGATCTGGGCTTCATGCTCGAGGTAGCCCGCGGCATTGCTGTTGGGTTGAGAAATATACTGGAGCGTCGCCGGATCGTTGCAGGACAACACACTTCCCGTCGCGTTGCCGCGGGCGACCGCCGCGGCCGACAACGGATCGCAGAACAGGTTGAGATAAGGAATGTTAGAGGGCTTGACGAAGCTCGGGATACCCGGATTTGCAGCAGTCGCCGCCGTTGCCGCGATGGTCCCGCCTAGAGCCGCGCTCACATCGAGCGGCGTGAGATTCTGGAGGTTGTTGACCTGGTGTCTGAATGTTCCCTCGTGGCTTTCGCCTAAAGTCCCCTTGCCCTCCCAATCGCCGGGAAGTTTGAGGGTCAGTCCGGCGGTCCAGCGATCCGAAATCTCCGACGCGCTCTCAATGTGCGGATCCTCGCTGAACAAATAGCTCAGCTGCAAATTGGTCGGCGTGCAGCCGGCCGGGGTGCCGCTGGTCAGAACATTGTTAACGAGCGTGGGATTGACCGTGCACTGGGTGCCCGTCGGGTAAAAGGGATTGGTCGTGGGTACGACCGACGTCTGCGAGGGGTCCTGATGGTGCGTCTGGTCGCGGCGGTTGGAATAGTAGCCCGAAGCATTGAACTGCAGCCAGGGCAGCAAATCCTGATCGAACGTGAAGGTCGCCGCAGTTTGCTGGTCGGCGGGAATGATGTCCATGTTCTGAGAAGAATTCACCGCATTGGCGACGCCCGGGTGCGCAGCGATCGAGGCCCAACTCAAGCCGACGCCGTTCTGTCCCGTTGGAATGGAGAAGCAGTTGGCACAGAGGGCCGCAAGCGTGTTGCTGGGTGCCCCGATGGAAACGATGCCGGGACGGGCGGAAGCGACCGGTGTCTCGTTGTCGAGGCCCCAGGGCGTGAAGTCCTGCGTGTAGTACGACCGATCACGTGCCTTCAATGCCTGCGCAAAGGCGTACTGATAGCTGACGGTGACGTCGCCACCGTCCCACGTTCTGCCATACAGTCCCTGCACGGTCGTGTTGAAGTTGCCGCCCCTGGCTGAGCCGATGACGGTTTGCAGCATGGCGCCGTCATAGCCGCGCTTGAGGATCAGGTTGACCACGCCGGCGACCGCCTGGGAGCCGTAAACCGCCGACGCGCCGTTGGCCAGAACGTCGACGCGATCCAAAGCGAGGCTCGGAATGATCGACGGATCGAACTGAATGGCGCCTTGCCCTTGCGCCGGAAGCGCCATGCCGTCGATCAGCATCAGCGTTCTGGTGTCAGTTCCGTTCAAATTGTGGATGTTGATGCGTTGGATGAAGTTGCCAAAATTTGCGGCGGCGAACGACTCGGATACGTGGTTGAGAAACTCCGGCAGGGTGGTCAAGAGATCGCCGACCGAAACCACACCGGCCTGAGCGAAATCGTTCTGGTTCAGGGTCGTGACTGGCGCGCCAACCGCCTGGGCCCCGCGAATCAGGGAGCCTGTGATCAATATCTGCTCCGGCGCCTGAGTCAGGGATTGCGCCATTTGCGCTTGCGCCATTTGGGCTTGCGCGACTTGCTGCTCTTGTGCACTGGCAGCAGCCGCCAAACTCGCGAAGGACACTGTTCCCAACAGAAGCGCAAAACACTTTCCGTTTCGTGCGCGCAGCCGTGACGAATCCATGTAATTCCCCCTCCCTGTGAGCGCGCCGCCACTCCCTGCGGCACGCGGTTCCCTCAAACTCTCCTTTGCCCTTCAACGGATCGATTGCTTTTTTATTCGACCCAAAAAGATGATTTCATTCGCCCCCAAAGAAATGCCACTAGGTTAGCTAAAGCGCCTGGGCAGCGGAAGCCAAACAGAGCCCCCGGTCGATACTACTGCGAAGCATATGTGACCTTCACCACATAGAGCAAGAATCAAACAGGCCGCCCATGTGGAATGAGCGGCCTGTCGACTTGTAAACAACCGGGCGCGTCCGCGCCGGTCTTGCGCTCTCGGGTTTCCGCCCGCCTCGGTGACATTTTTGGCGGAGTCAAACCTCGCAAAGGACGGTGAGCCGCCGGATTCAACGGGGCAGGCGATCGGCGCCGCAGGGAAAGTCGCTGTAGCGGATACTCGCTCAGGCGCCCCTACAAACGATACTGCGGGTCATTCTCGTGTGCCACCGCATAAGCGGCCGCGCTGCCCCTGGCTCAAAAATCCGGCGTGTCCGCGTGGGGCAAAGGGTCGAAGCCAAGGTTGAACCGGTCCTCGTTGCCCGCCGAGCAGATGGTGTCTTCTTCGTTCAGCGGCCGATCCGTCACGAGATAGCGCGGTCGCCTTGCGCTCCACGGTTTATAGAAGGTGCCCGGGTCATCCACGGTGAAGGACACGTCGAGCCCCTTGCCGTCATTGACGACCTTGAAGCGCTCGACCACGTGAAGCTGCGTGGTGTGCGGCGTCCGGTAGCCGTCGACGAATGTCTTGTCGTTCTGGCCGATGGTATCGACGACCAGGGTGTCGCCTTCGTAATGGCCGACGGATTCTCCGTACCAGGACGCTTCCGGGTTCCTGCTGTGCGGCACGTTCATATACACGTGGCGGGCACGGTGGCCCTGATACATTACGACTTCC
>Ga0265337_1001331_pt1 | contig 12267 bp, 8 predicted proteins | sample 42122metaG_FD_192441 | JGI IMG/M metagenome (GOLD analysis project Ga0265337, IMG submission 192441) | Rhizosphere microbial communities from Carex aquatilis grown in University of Washington, Seatle, WA, United States - 4-21-22 metaG | ecosystem: Host-associated > Plants > Roots > Rhizosphere >... | reverse complement strand
CGCTTTACAGAGCGAAGAACGGCGAAAATCGCTCGCTCGACATCACGCTTTTGCACACGCCGCCCATCGTGATGGGCGACGTCACCGTGCGCGCTCCCGTTGGGGGGAGAGGGGCATGAGCGAAGAGAGGGGCAAGCTCATCGGTCCGTCGGAACCGGCACCGCGCGACAGCGGGGTGAACGGCAACGGCAAGGCGTCCGCCGGTACGAACGGTACGAACGGCGCGAACGGCAATGGCGCCAAGCGTGCGAAAGCGAACGGCAACGGTGCGAACGGGAACGGCGCCAATGGCAACGGTGCGAACGGCGGTGTACGCGAGAAGCCACTCCTGCCCGCGCACCTGTTTCGCGGCAGAAAACTGGTGATCATCGGTGGCACCGGATTCCTCGGGAAGGTGTTCTGGTCGTTCCTGCTCCACCGCTACCCGATGATCAGCCGCATCTATCTGCTGGTTCGACCGAAGGCGGGTCAAACGGCGGAAGAGCGGTTCTGGAAGGACATCGCGACGAGCGAAGTGCTCCGGCCGCTCGCCGATCAGTACGGCTCCGGCTACGAGATGTTTTTGCGCGACAAGGTCATGCCGATCGCCGGCGACGTCGCGCTCCCGTTCTGTGGGCTCGACGCGGATCTCCGCGACGAGCTGCGCGGCGAAACGGACGCGGTGATCAACGCCTCCGGCGTCATCGACTTCGACCCGCCGCTCGATCTCGCGCTCGAAGTGAACGCCTTCGGCGTCCAGAACCTCGTCACGTTGGCGAAGGACCTCGGCAATGCGCCGCTGATGCACACCAGCACGTGCTTCGTCGCCGGGACGCGCACCGGGTTCATCGAGGAGCGCGACCCGCGCCAGCACCCGTTCCCGCGGTGCGGCGAGCTCGAGAAGGCGCACTGGGATCCGGATCGCGAAATCGCGGAGTGCCTCGACGTCATCGAGCAAGCGCGTCACCGCGCGAACGACGCTTTCCGGCAGAGCCACTTCCTCGACGAGGCGAAGAAGAACCTCCGCGGTCGCAACGAGCCGGCTACCGGCAAAGCGCTCGAGGACGAGATCGAGCGCGTGAAGCGCAAATACATGGAAGCGCGCCTCGCCGAGATGGGCACCGAGCGCGCCCAGTTTTGGGGTTGGCCCAACACGTACACGTACACGAAAAGCATCGGCGAACAGATCGTGGCGACGTCGGGGCTCAAGTTCACCATCGTGCGCCCCGCAGTCGTCGAATCGAGCATCGCGTTTCCGAGCGTCGGGTGGAACGAGGGCATCAACACGAGCGCGCCGCTCCTCTACTTTGTGTTCCACGGGCAGACGCAGATCCCCGGCTCTGATCACTATCTCGACGTGATTCCCTGCGACCTGGTCGCCGGCGGCATGGTGCTCTCACTCGCCGAGCTCCTCGAAGGGACGGCGCCTGCCGTCTATCAGTACGGCGCGAGCGACACGAACCCCTGCAAAATGTCGCGGTTCGCCGAGCTCGCCGGGCTTCACAAGCGAAAGCACTACCAGCGCTCGGGCAAGGGCGGTCCGATCGTCAGCTTTCTGCAGGCGCACGTCGAAGCGGCGGTGCTCGATGAGCACGCGTTTGGCGCGTACGGTCCGGAGTTCGTCGCGCGCGGCGTGTCCGGGGTCGCGAAGTTGCTCGGTGTCGCCGCCCGCGGACGCGCCGAGCCGCTCCTCGGTCCCGCCGCGAAAGCACTCGATCGCTTCGCCGATCAGCAGCGCAAGGTGAAGCACGTTCTCGACAACTTCCTGCCGTTCGTGGCGCGTTTCGACTACGTGTTTCGTTGCGACAACACCAAGGCCGCGTTCATGCGGCTCGGTCCCGACGACCAGGACAAGATCGGGTGGCGGCCCGAGAGCATCGATTGGCGACAGTGGTTTCTCGAGGTCCACATGCCGGGCCTCGAAAAATGGGTGTTCCCCGAGATCGACAAGCGCCTGGATCGTCCGCGGCGCGCGCCACTCCGGCACGAGACGTTGCCGCTCCTCCTCGAGGAAATGGCCGCGCGGTTCGACCTCGCCGTCGCGCTCCAGCGCACCGAAACCGACGGGCTCAGCCGCATCACGTTCCGCGAGTGGTACGCTCGCTCGCGCGCGTGTGCCGCGCGGTTGCGCGCGCTCGGCGTCGAAAAAGGCGATCGCGTCATGCTCGCCGGGTCGAACCATCCGGCGTGGCCCATCACGTTCTTCGGGATCCAGCTCGCGGGCGGCACGGCGGTTCCGGTCGACGCCGCCATCGAAGCGGGGCCGGCCGCGAACATCCAGAAAGCGTCGCGGGCCAAGGTGTTCGTCGCCGACCGAGCCGTCACGCTTCGCGTGAAGAGCGCGCTCGACCCGTCGATCGCGTGGCTGTCGCTCCAGGAATCCGCAGAACCGGGACCCGCCACCGACGCTCTGACCGACGTCGTAAACGTCGCTCCGAACGACATCGCCGCTCTCATTTACACGAGCGGCACGACGGGGACGCCGAAGGGCGTCATGCTCTCGCAACGCAATCTGACGTCGCTCGTGGCGTCGCTCGCGCCGCTCTTCCCGCTCGGCAAAGACGATCGCGTGCTCAGCGTGCTGCCCTTGCATCACACGTTCGAGCTGTCGTGCGGCATGCTGCTTCCGCTCTCGCGCGGGTCGCGCATCGTCTACCTCGATGAAGTCACCGGCGAACGCCTCGAGCACGGCCTCAAGGCGGGCCGGATCACCGCCATGGTCGGCGTGCCGGCACTGTGGGAGCTCCTCGAGCGCAAGCTTCTGTCTCAAGTAGAGGAACGCGGAGCGGTCACGTCACGCCTCTTCGACATCGCGATCGAGCTGAATCGCGTGCTCGGAAAATCGATGGGCATGGACGCGGGGCGCGTCCTCTTCGGCCCCGTCCATGACGGGCTCGGCGGCCATCTCCGTTATCTGGTGAGCGGCGGCGCGGCGCTCTCGTCGGACACGCATCAGCTCTTCGGCGGCCTCGGGCTCCACATCGCGGAAGGCTACGGGTTGACCGAAGCGGCGCCGGTGCTCGCCGTCGCGGCGGCGGGGCCGAAGACGCGCGCCGGTCACGTCGGCCGCGCCATCCCCGGCGTCGAGCTCACCGTCAGCGAACCGAACGCCGACGGGGTCGGCGAGATCCTCGCTCGCGGTCCGAACGTCATGGTCGGGTACGCCGACGACGACGCCGAGACGCGGCGCACGATCGACGACGCGGGATGGCTCCGCACCGGCGATCTCGGCAAGATCGATCGGCGCGGCAACCTGACCATCGTCGGGCGCGCGAAGGACACGATCGTCGCGTCCAACGGCGAAAACGTCTATCCCGACGACGTCGAGGCCCGCCTCGGCACCATCGACCACGTGGAGGAGTACGTGATCCTCGGCGCCTTCGACGCGAAGGGCGTCGAGCGCATCGCGTGCGTCGCGGTGCCCGCCACACACGACTCCATCGAGCGCGCGGACCGGCACGCGCGCGCCAAGGGGGCGCTCGACAAGGCCCTCGCCGCGTTGCCGAACGGGATGCGCCCGGCGGTGACGTTGCTCATCGACGTGCCGCTCCCGCGCACGGCGACCCGCAAGGTGAAGCGCAACGAAGTGAGACGGCTGGTCGAACGCGTCGCCGCCTCGGGCGCTCGCGAAACGACGCCGGGCGAGGCGCGACCCGACGGGGCTGCGCGGCTCGCGCGCGTCGCCGTCGCGACGATCGGACGGAAAGCGCCGAGCGAAATCACGCCGGCGATGACCCTCCGCGGCGACCTCGGGTTCGACTCGTTGATGCTCCTCGAGCTCCTCGTCGCGCTCGAGAGCCAGATCGACGATCCGGTGGACGCCGAGCGGCTCAACGCGTGCGAGACCGTCGGTGACGTCGAAGCGCTCGTGCACGACACCGGAACCGCGCGCCGCCTTTCGCGGAGCGTCGCGGTCGAAGAAGTGCCGGATCGGCCGCTCGAGCTTCCGCCCGCGCTGCGCCAGGCGGCCATGCACTGGCTCGGTCGAACCCAGATGGGGTTCTACGAGCGCGTCATGCGCACGAAGGTGACGGGTCGCGCGTTCATTCCCCAGAACCGCAACGTTCTGGTCGCCGCCAATCACGCGAGCCACCTCGACATGGGTCTCGTGAAGTACGCCCTCGGCGAATACGGCAAGGGCATGATCTCGCTCGCAGCCCAGGACTACTTCTTCGAGGGCAGCAAGTGGCGAAAGGCCTACTTCAAGAATTTGACGAACCTCGTGCCGATCTCGCGCACGGGATCGCTGCGGCAAAGTCTTCGTCGCGCCGGCTCGCTCATCGACGGCGGCGACGTCGTGCTCATTTTCCCCGAAGGCACCCGCACGCCCGACGGCGCGGTGCACGAGTTCAAATCCGCGGTCGGTCACCTCGCGCTTCAGCATCACGTCGACATCTTGCCGGTGTGGCTCGGCGGGACGTATGGCGCGCTGCCGAAAGACGCAGCCGTCATTCGGAGCCGGAAGCTCACGGTGCGCATCGGGCCACCGCTCGAGTACGCCGAGCTCCGCCGGTTGACCGAAGGCATGGGACCGTCGGATGCGTCGCGGACCGTCGCTCGACTCACGCAGCGCGCCGTCGTCGCGCTCGGGCGCGGACAGGTCCTCGATACGAAGACGCTCGGCGTCGACGACCTCGACGAGCGCGACGAGGATCAGTCGATGGAGCGGCTCTTCAAGGAGCTCGAACATCGCTTCGTCGCGGGAAGCGTGACCGACCCGATCAGCTTCTATTTCTCGCTCGGCAAACGCGAACGCTGGACCGTCAAGGTGACGCCCGACAGCTGCGAGGTGATGGCCGGTAAGCCGACCGGCGACGCCGACTGCGTGCTGAAGACGTCGCCGGCGATGTTCGCGCGGATCGTCCGCGAGGCCTACACGCCGACGCCCGGCGAGTTCATGTCCGGCACGATCAAGAGCAACAACATCGCGCTCCTCATGACGTTCCAGAAGGTGTTTCAGCTCGCGGGAGACAGCTCCTGATGGCGAACTATTGGGTCGGCGGCGCCACGGGTTTTCTCGGCGCTCACGTCACGTCGTGCCTCCTCGCGGACGGCCATCGCGTCGTGCCGATCGCGCGCGGTGCGGGCGACGTGCACGGCGTTCGGGTCGTCCCGGTCGACGTCCTCGATGCGTCGCAAGTCGAAGCGAGCGCGCGCGGCACCGACGGCGCGTTCTTGCTCACCGGAAAAGTGTCGCGCGACCCCGCCGACGCCGAGGAGCTCTATCGCGCGAACGTGCTCGGCACGCGGGCGGCCCTCGCGGGGCTCCGCGCCGCCGGCGTTTCACGCGTCGTCGTCGCGAGCACGAGCGGCACCCTCGCGCTCTCGAAGGAGCCGCGCACCTTCGACGAAAACGGCGAGCCGCCACGCGAGCTCATCGCGCGATTTCCGTACTATCGCTCGAAGTACTTCGCCGAGCTCGACGCGCTCGAGGCGAATCAGCCCGGGTTCGAGGTCGTCGTCGTGAACCCGTCGCTTTTGCTCGGTCCGGGCGATCTCCGCGATTCGTCGACCGAAGACGTCCGGAAGTTCCTCGCCGGGGACGTGCTCGCCGTGCCGCGCGGCGGCCTCGCGTTCGTGGACGTGCGCGACGCGGCGCGGGCGTTCGTCTCCGCGATGGACCGCGGGCGACCGGGAGAGCGCTACCTGGTTTCGGCGGCGAACATGACGGTCGAAGCGTTCCTGCGACGACTCGAACGGCTCACCGACGTTCCGGCGCCGCGCGTTCCCTTGCCCCGTTCGAGCGCGCTCGCCGTCGAGGCGACGCGTCTCTTCACCAGCGTCGTCAAAGCCATCGGCGGGCAAGCGCCGGTCGATCCGGTGAGCGTCGAGATGGCGCAATATTTCTGGTACTGCGACAGCCGGAACGCGATCGAAGAGCTCGGCTTTTCACCGCGCGATCCGATGGACACCTTGCGCGACACCATCGACGATCTCGTCCTTCGCGGCGTCGTGTTGCCGCGCGGGCCACGCTGGGAAGCCACCGGCGCGCCGAGCGACGGCTTTTCGCGGCTCGGTCCGTCGTGAGCGCGTCGCCCGAACAGCTTTTCTCATGAACGACGCGCGCGAGCGCCTCTCCGCGGAGCTGGAGACCGCAGCCGTGCGCGCGATTCGCGCGACCTACGCCGACCTCAACGGGACGTTCTTTCGCGGCGTTCTCCGCCGCCCGACGATCGAGCTCTCCGACGCCGAATCGCGGCTGGGGCGATGGGTGCGATCGCACCGGCGGCTCGAAATCGCCCGTTCGCTCCTCTCGAGATACGGCTGGGGCGTCCTCGTCGAAGTCTTGAAGCACGAGATGGCGCACCAGTTCGTGGACGAAGTGCTCGGCGCGGTCGACGAAGGCGCGCATGGCCCGTCGTTTCGCAAGGTCTGCGACGAACGCGGCATCGATGCTCGCGCCGCCGGCATTCCCGTTTCCGGCCAGGAACAGGTGCGGACGCCGATCCTCGAACGCGTCGCGAAGCTCCTCGCGCTCGCGGAGAGCGCGAACGAACACGAATCTCAAGCGGCGATGCGCGCCGCGCAGAAGCTCATCCTCAAATACAACCTCGACGAGGTGAGTCGCGGCGGCAATTGCAGCTTCCGCCATCTCGGGCGTCCTACCGGCAGAGTGTCCGAAGCCGAGCGCGTGCTCGCGAATCTCTTGGCCGAGCACTTCTTCGTGGACGCGATCTGGGTGCCCGTATGGCGCGCCGACGAGGGCAAGCGCGGCAGCGTACTCGAAGTGTGCGGACGACTCGAGAACCTCGAGACGGCGGAGTACGTGCATTCGTTCCTCGAAGGCACCGCGTCGCGGCTCTGGCTCGAGCACAAGAAGCGACATCGCTTGCGCGCGAACCGCGACCGCCGCGCGTATCTCGCCGGCGTGATGGCCGGCTTTCGCGCACAGCTCGACGAGCAAGCGCGACGCAACGCCGAGGAGGGGCTGGTCTGGGTCGGCGACGCGGGCGTCGCGGACTACTTCAAGAAACGCCACCCCCGCATCCGCTGGACGCGCCACGCCTCGAGCCGCGACTCCACCGCACATCGCGAGGGCGTCGAAGCCGGCAAGCGCATCGTCCTCCACCGCGGCGTCCGCGCCGCGCCGAGCGGCGCCGTGCGATTGTTACCGGCGAGGAAATAAAGGCGCGAACGTGTGAGGCTGCGGTAGAGCCCGGGAGCTAGGGCGGGAGCGTGGAGGCCGCGGAAGAGCGCAGAGCAAAGGCGAGAGCGTGGGGCGGAGAGCTAAGGGGAGTGCGTGAGGGAAAAAGGGGAGGCTGCCTCGCGGTAGATCGCGTGCACCAGTTCCGTTCGTCGCTTCGCCAAGCGTCGCGACTTAAGCGGGCGAATCCCGTGGGGGTAGGGCGAAGGTTAGAGCTAGAGAACGGGGGAAGGGGACGGAGGCGAGAGGGGGTTTTCGCCGGGACTTTCGAGGTTACCCGCGTGCTCGGCCGGTTCCAGGCCGGGGCCGCCGGCAGCCGGCGGTGCTCGTTCGCTTCGCTCACGAGCAGCCCGGAGCCGGCCTGCGCGCGCGGGTGGGGAAGCGTCGTCCCCGGTCGGGACGCAACCCCATGGAGGTTTCGAATGACGCTCAAGATCTATCCCGTCGTGCTCGAGTTGGTCCGTAGGCTGGCGCCGCTATTGCCCTCGTTGCGTAGACGTTCTTCGGCGCTCGGAGATCAAATGGAGCGAGCTCTCATCTCGGTTCCGCTCAACATCGCGGAAGGCGCTTACTCGCGCGGCAAAAATCGAGAGGCTCGCTATCAGACGGCACTCGCGTCTGCGCGCGAAGTGCTCGCCTGTTGGGAAACTGCAGAGGCGTTCGGCTGGGTCGGGCCCCTCGACCCTGAGATCGCCGCGCTGTTTCAGCAAGTCATCGGCACCTTGGTCCGGCTCGCTCTACGCTGAAAATGGACGCCAAGCATCGCCACACGCCGAGCGGCGCTGTGCGATTTCATCGGCCCGAGGATAGTGGGCGTTGGTCGGTTGCAAAGACCGCGTGCCTAGATGGGTGGGTGAGGCGCGGAAACGTGCATTGGCACGTTGAGCACCGAGAGCACCCAGATAGGCGCGTGCTCGAAGCAAACGACCAACGCCTTAGTACCGAGGCACCGTCGGATCTATCTCCACCGACCAAGCATCGATGCCGCCCGCGAGGTTCTGCACGTTCTTGAACCCTTGCTGCAGAAAGTACTCGGCGGCTTGCTGCGAGCGGCTGCCGTGGTGGCAATGAAACACGATCGGCGTCTCCTTCGAGAGGCCGAGGATGTACTGCTGCACGTCGCGATCGAGCAGACGCGAGCCCTGGATTGCCGCGATCTCCCGCTCGGCGGGCGAGCGAACGTCGAAGAGCTCGACCTTTTCGCCGGCGTCGAATCGCTGTTGGAGATCTCGCGGCGCGATCTGACGAACCTTGGGAGGCTCGTTCGGGTTGTCGATCTTGAACGCGGAACCCTCGGGCGTTTCGACGTAGTCGATGACCGTGCCGTTCGCGCGCTTGGCGCTCGCGCGATCGAGCAGGAGCTTCACTCCCGCTTCGACGACGATGTCTTTCGGTTGCTGCGGGCCGATCGAGAGACCGTGATTGAACTTCGCGTCGACCTCGAACCGCACCCCTTCCTCGGGTGACTCGAGCGCGGACTGGAGCGCTTGCGCCGCTCGCGGCGTGACGGTGATCTTCGGCGGCGTTACCTCGGCGACTTCGACGCCGAGCTTCTCTTCGAGCTCACCCGAGCCGTACATCTCTTTCACGATGTCGCAGCCGCCGACGAACTCGCGCCGCACGTAGAGCTGAGGGATGGTCGGCCAGTTCGAGAACTCCTTGATGCCCTCGCGAATCTCGGGATTCGAGAGCACGTCGACCGTCGAATACGGGACGCCGAGCGATCCGAGGATCTGAACGACCTGCGCGGAGAAACCGCAACGGGGCGCGGCGGGCGTGCCTTTCATGAAGAGCACGACGTCGTTGCCTTCGAGAGTCGATTGAATCGTCTGGCGGGTGCTTTCTTCCATTTCCAATTCTCTGATGGGGCTAAGGCCGGAGCGCGTCAATCATGGTATAGACGCGCCCGTGGTCAACTCCGAATCCAGCGCGATCGGCGCCGCGAAACTGCCCGACGGTTGGATGGCGGCGCTCGGAATCGAGATCGTGAAGATGGATCTCGAGGAAGTCGTCGCGGAGTGGACGATCGACCATCGCCATCTGCAGCCCTTCGGCATCGTGCACGGCGGCGTGCACTCGGGCGTCGTGGAAACCGTTTGCTCCCTCGGCGCCGCGCTCCACGCCGCGCAACACGGAAAGATCGTCGTCGGAGCCGAAAACCACACTAGCTTTTTGCGCCCGGCCAAGAGTGGGCGTTTGCGCGCGGTCGGCAAGCCGGTTCAGGTCGGTCAGAAGGCGCAGCTCTGGGAAGCGTCCATTACTGACGAGAAGGGACGCTTGGTTGCCACCGGACGAGTTCGACTGTTCGCTCTCGACGCGCCGCCGCCCGGTGGTTGACACGAGGCGTCGACGCCACCCCCTACACGGGTGAGCAGGCCCCGATTGATTCGCGAGCTCACTCATCGCAGCGCGAAGCACAGCGATCCGCTGGCGGATATGTGCAAAGCTCTGGTGGGAGTTTTCATGACGTTAACCGACGACTTTCAGCCCGAGCTCCGGAACCTGGTGGATCTGCTCAATCATGGGGTCGGGCTCTACGCCGACCGCCAGCTCTTCGGAGTGCCGCAGAACGACGGGAGTTTCGAATGGAAGACGTTCGGTGAATTCGCCCGGCTCGTCGACCAATTCCGCGCCGGGCTCGCCGGCATCGGCGTTCGGCGCGGCGATCGTGTCGCGGTGATTTCCAATAATCGCCTCGAATGGGCGGTCGGGGCGAACGCCTGCTACGGCCTCGGCGCGAGCTACGTGCCGATGTACGAAGCTCAGCTCGACGAAGAGTGGAAGTACATCCTCGCCGACTCGGGCGCCAAGGTGTGCCTCGTCGCGGATTCGAAAATCGAAGCGCGCATCCGTAAAATGGAGAGCGCGCTGCCCTCGCTCGAACGCGTCGTGTGCTTCGACGGCGAGGCGTCGAATCCGAACACCTACGCGGCGCTGATGGCCTCCGGCGCGACGCACGCGGTGCCGGCGATCCGACCCGACGACTCGGACATCGCGTGCCTCATCTACACGTCGGGCACGACGGGGAAGCCCAAGGGCGTTCGCCTCACCCATTTCAACCTGGCGAGCAACGTGAGCGCGCTCCTCACGATGGTCGACATGAACAACGGCGATCGCGGCGTCTCGTTCTTGCCCTGGGCGCACGTGTTCGGCGGCTGCGTCGAGATGAACCTCTGCATCGCGACGGGCGGGTCGACGGTCATCTGTGCCGACCCGACGAAGCTGGTCGAGTATTTGCCCAAGGTGAAGCCGACGATCCTGTTCGCCGTGCCGCGGGTATGGAACCGCATCTACGACGGCGTCCAGAAGAAGATGGCGACCCAGCCGAAAGCCATCCAATGGGTGTTTTCGACGGCCCTCCGAGCCAAGAAGAAGCGAAAGGCCGGACATTCGCCGTCGCTCCTCGAGCGCTTCGCGATCAGGGTGGCCGACAAGGTCGTCTTCCCGAAGATCACCGAGGCGTTCGGCGGAAATCTCCGGTTTGCCTGCTCCGGCGCCGCGGCGCTCTCGCGCGAGGTCGCGGAGTTCATGGAGGGCCTCGGCATCGAGGTCTACGAGGGCTACGGAATGACCGAGACCAGCGGCTGTACGACGGCCCAGCCCATGGGGAAGGTGAAGCTCGGGTCCGTCGGCAAAGCGATCCCCGGCATCCGGCTCGAGATCGACAAGACCGCGCCGGGCTCGCACGGTGAAGACGGCGAGATCATCGTGCACGGCATGGGCGTCATGCCCGGCTACTACAACCTCGAAGAGGTCACCCGTCAGACGATGACCGCCGACGGCGGCCTGCGCACGGGCGACCTCGGTCGCATCGACGAAGAGGGATACCTCTTCATCACCGGCCGCGTGAAAGAGCTCTACAAGCTCGAGAACGGCAAGTACGTCGCGCCCGCGCCGCTCGAAGAGAAGCTCACCTTGAGCCCCTACATCGCGCAGTGCGTGATCTTCGGCTCCGACAAGCCGCACAACGTCGCGCTGATCGTGCCGGACATGGCGGCGCTTTCGGTGTGGGCAAAAGCCCAAGGCATCACCGTCGACGGCGAGGCGCTCCTCGGCGAGCCCACCGTGCGCCGATTGCTCGAGACCGAGGTCGACAAGTACAGCAAGGACTTCAAAGGCTTCGAACGTCTCAGGGACTTCGTGCTCGACACCGATTTGATGAGCATGGAAAACGGGCTCCTCACGCCCACCTTGAAGCTCAAGCGCTCGAAGGTCGTGGCGAAGTACAAGGACGTGTTCGATTCGCTCTATCCGGCGCCGCCGTCGAATCGGCCCGAGCCGCGCGCGTCGTACATTCGCGAGATTGCGCCCGCGCGACCCGCTGCGCGCAGCGCTTAGGAAGTGTCCCCGCGCACGCCGCACCGCAGCGTGCCCGAACGCGACCGAGCGTGAGCGCACCACGACGCCTACGGCAAAACGCCGACGATGTGGGCGAAAGACGCATCACGTCGTAGTTCGTGCGCGGCCGCCTTCGTTTTTCTTCACCTCGCCGCGGCGCGAGACGCGGCATAGAGTTGAGGGAACGATGGTCATCTATTGGCTTCGTCACCGGGGAACCGCGTACCCGGTTCATCGCGGTGACTGCGTCCTCGGGCGGAGCCCGCACTGTTTCCTCGTCTTGAGCTCCGAACAGGTTTCACGCGAGCACGCCGTGGTGCGGCTCGTCGCCCAGGGCGTCGAAGTGGAAGATCTCGGAAGCCGGAACGGCACTCGGGTCAACGGGCGCGAGGTCGCGGGATCCCAGAAGCTCGAAGCCGGCGACGTCATCGAAGTGGGCGGAGAGCGACTCGAAGTCATGCGTCGCGTGAGCCGCGACCAATCGCAGACCGAACAGAGTCCGGCGCCGGAAGATCCGGCCGCGAAGGCCCAGCGCAACATCCTCGAGCTGATCGAAGAGCTCGCCGCCCGCGCCGCCGACGCTCACGAACGCGGCCCGCTGGTGAAGACGATCCACGGTCTCGTCGAGACGTTGATTCAAAGCACGGAACGGAGCGGGCGCCTCTTGAATCGCGGCGAAGCGATCCGGCTGGTGTCGGTGACGCGCGTGATCGCCGGTTGGTCCGCGGACAAGGCGATGGCCGACTGGAGCAAACACGTCGCTCGCGCCGTCGGGCAAAATTGAACCGTGCCTGCGAGCGCAGCGA
>Ga0265337_1001329_pt1 | contig 12271 bp, 11 predicted proteins | sample 42122metaG_FD_192441 | JGI IMG/M metagenome (GOLD analysis project Ga0265337, IMG submission 192441) | Rhizosphere microbial communities from Carex aquatilis grown in University of Washington, Seatle, WA, United States - 4-21-22 metaG | ecosystem: Host-associated > Plants > Roots > Rhizosphere >... | reverse complement strand
GCACGCTCGCGGCGGCGGTATTGTTCCAGCCGGTCCTCATGGGCAAGCCGCGCAATGACGAGATAGGGAGCGGCGAGTCAGGCAACGGTGTGCTAATCAACGATAAGCCGAGAAAAAGGAAGCAACGCAATAGCAAGAAGCGCAACGGCAAGTCACGCAAAGTAGCGTCGAATGCCAAGTCTTGATATGGGAAGGCTAGCCACCGTGCTCGCGCGCGGGTGGCATTGAACTCAAGGAGAACTGATGATGATTCGCATACTCATGCTATTGGCCGTCATGGTCGCCGCTTCCTCAACCGCAATCGCGTCGGGCACCCCTCAAGAGCAGGCCGCATGCCGCCCGGACGTCCGCCGGTTTTGCCATGCCCTCAAGCCGGACGCGGGCGACGGGAGTTTTCTCGCGTGTCTGCAGGAGCACCGCAAGCAACTTCATCGCGCTTGCCGCGAGGTGCTCGAAAGCCACGGTCAGTGATGTTAGCAACACTCGGTGTTTGCGATATGCGTCTAGATTAGCCAACAAATGCTGACGCGTGGAATTCGTGCGTTCGCGACGTAAACTAGACTAAAGAATAAGCCAGACTTGTCCGTTTGATTTCGTGAAAAGAACACATTGCCGAACGATGTACAGAGCGTGCTTCTACTCCGGTAACTCGGGTGCTGCATGATGAGGCTGAAGTTTTTGACGATCGTCGTGGCCAGTCTAATGGCCTTGCTGGCATTTGCCGGTCCTCTGCGCGCGGCCGAGCCCTCTGCCGCCGGCATGTGGGCGCAGATCGATGAGAAAGGCCGAGTCGGCGGCTGGTTTCTCATATTTGAGCATGATGGTTTTTACGAAGGCGCCATCGCCAAGATGTTTTTCGAGCCCGGCGAAGACACGAATCCGATTTGCACGCGCTGCAAGGGCGACCAGAAGAATGCGCCGTCGCTTGGTCTCACCATCATCAAGGGCATGCAGCGCAAGGGTCTCGTCTACCAGAACGGCAACATCCTCGATCCGCGCGACGGCCAAGTTTATAAGGCCAAAATGACTCTGAGCCCGGATGGCCAGCAGCTCACTTTGCGCGGCTATCTCGGCTTTGAGCTATTCGGCCAGAACCAGGTGTGGAAGCGGCTTCCCGACGATGTGTTGCCGCTGAACGAGATGCCGGCAAACCTGGTGCCGTATTGGAACGCCCTGCCGAAATCGCCCGACGGAATGATGACGAAGGGCGTCGGGCCTCCGCCAAGCGGGAGCGCAACGACCTCGCAGCCAAGTCGGTGACCGAACCGGGTGCTCCGCCGCGTCACATGCCAAATTTGATGTAGCGGCCTCGCATCAGGTTCCGGTAGCGCGCCAGCGCCCAGAGCGGAAAGAATTTGGCATAGCCGTGGTAGCGTAAATAGAACACGCGGGGAAATCCGGTCGCGGTGTAGCGCTCCTCCGCCCATAGCCCGTCCGAGCCTTGCGTACGCAGCAGGAAGTCGACCCCGCGCTTGACCGCGGGGGAATCGGTCGCGCCCGCCGCCATCAAGCCGATCAGCGCCCAGGCGGTCTGCGAGGCGGTGCTCGGAGCGCTCTCGTAGCCGTGGTAGTCGAGCTTGTAGCTGTTGCCGTCCTCGCCCCAGCCGCCGTCGGCATTCTGGATGGAAACGAGCCAGTCGACCGCCTTGCGCATGACCGGCGAAGCGGGGACTAGCCCGGCAGCGTTGAGGCAGCACAGCACCGACCACGTGCCGTAGATGTAGTTCATGCCCCAGCGGCCGTACCAGCTGCCGTCTGCGAGCTGGGTGCGGCGAAGATAGTCGAGCGCGTTGCGCAAAGCCGGGCTCGTTTCCGCCCGCTCGCCGAGCTGCGCCAGCATCGACACGCAGCGCGCGGTGACATCCTCGGTCGGCGGGTCGAGCAGCGCTCCATGGTCGGCGAACGGGATGTTGTTCAGATAGTAGAACTCGTTGTCGGCATCGAATGCGCCCCAGGCGCCGTTATCGCTCTGCATGCCGATAATCCACTCGCGCGCGCGTTCGAGCGCGGCGCGAAAATCCTGACCCCCCGATTCTTTCTGGACGCGATCCATGGCCATGACGACGACGGCAGTATCATCGACGTCGGGATAATGCGCATTGGCATATTGGAACGCCCAGCCGCCGGGACGCAGGTTGGGTCGCCGCGCAATCCAGTCGCCGCGCACATCGAGAATCTGCTTCGGCACCAGCCAGTCGAGGCCCTTCTTGACCTGTGCGACCGCGCGCTCGCCGCCGGCTTCGAGCAGAGCGTGGCAGACGAGGCCCGTGTCCCAGATCGGCGACACGCACGGCTGGCAATAGGCTTCGTGCTCGTGCACGACTAGGAGCTTCTCCACCGACTTGCGCGCAATCGCGCGTTGTGGATGGCTTTCCGGATAACCGAGCACGTCGAACATCATCACGCTGTTCGCCATCGCCGGAAAGATCGCGCCTAAACCGTCCTCGCCGTTGAGGTGCTCGCCGACCCACGCGGCGGCGCGATCGATCGCGCGCGGACGCGAGGGCAGCCGCGACAACAGCAACGGCTCGATCACGCGCAACACATGGTCCACGCCGCGGAAGAACCAGAACCACGACGCTTTCTGCTGCGGCGCCTTCGGCGTTGGGCCGAGGTTCGCCGGTGAGTCAAGAAAAAGCTCGTCGATCCGCACGCCCTTCGCGTTGCGCGCAACCGGCCGCTTTGCCATCAGCACCAGGAGCGGCACGATGACGGTGCGGCTCCAGTACGACATCTTGTCGAGATGGAACGGAAACCATTTCGGCAGCAGCATGATCTCGACCGGCATCACCGGAACGGCGCGCCACGGAATGAATCCGTGCAAGGCGAGCATGATGCGCGTGAATACATTCGCGCGTTCGGCGCCGCCGCGCGCGCGCACCGCCTCACGCGCGCGGCGCATGTGGTCGGCATCGACGGAATCGCCGATCATCTTGAGCGCGAAATAGGCCTTCACGGTCGCGCTGACGTCGAGACCGCCCTCGTGAAACAGTGGCCAGCCGCCATGCGCGCCCTGGATGCGGCGCAGATAGACCGCAATCTTCGCTTCGAGCGCGGCATCGATCGGTTCGCCGAGATAGTGCCGAAGCAGCACATACTCGGCCGGGATAGTGGCGTCGGCCTCGAGCTCGAAGACCCAATGACCGTCGGGACGCTGGCGCGCGAGCAAAGCATTGGTCGCCGCCGCGATGGCGCGTTCGAGCACGAAAGACGCCGTCGTCGACATGTTGCCGGTCAGATCGTTTGAAGTGTCGGACATTGTGCCTGTCGTTAGCTCGTTTCACCGATCAATCCGGCGGCCCGGTTGCCGGAGCGTATCGCGCCCTCGATCGTCGCCGGCAGGCCCGTGGCGGTCCAATCGCCGGCGAGCAGGAGATTGTTCCAACGCGTCTGTGGGCCCGGGCGTTTTGCGTCCTCGCGCGGCAGGGCGGCGAAGGTCGCCCGCCGTTCCCGCACGATTTGCCACGGGGGCAGGGGGCCTGCAATGCCCGCGATCTCAGCGACCTCCCGCCAGATTCGGGCAGCCAGTTCCTCGCGCGGCGTATCGAGCAGGCGATCGGCGCTGCTGATCGTGACGGACAGGCGGTCGTGAAAGGCGAACAACCACTCGGCCGTACCGTTGATGATGCCGGTTATGGGTGTGAGCCCGGCGGGCGGCTTAAGGCGGAAATGGGCGTTAACGATGGCGCGAAACTCGGTCGGCGTCGTCAGGCCGGGAACGAGCGCTGCCGCCACCACCGGCGGCACCGCTAGGACGATCGCATCGCCCGGGCGCAGCGGCACTGAGACGTCGCCGAAATCAAGCCCGGTCACGCGGTCTGCCTCGGAAGCGAAAGCACGCAACCGCTGGCCGAAAACGATAGTGCCTGCGTTTGCTTCGATGAACCGTAGCGCCGGCTCGACGAAGGCCGCCGACAGTCCGTCGCGCGCGAACAGCGGGCGGTAGCTGCGCCCGCCCGCGACCAGCGTTTCGCGAATCACCGCCGCAGCGAGACCGGCGGAGCTTTCCGGCGGCTCGGTGTTGAGCGCCGCCAACAGCAGAGGCCCGATCAGCCGGTCATAGAGCGGCCCTTTGCAATCGAGCACGTCGCCGATGGTCGCGCCTGGCGCAGCGCGCAGCAGGCGCAGAATGGACAAATAATCGCGCGCACGCGTTCCCGGCACGCGGCGATTGCGGTCGAATATCCACCACGGCAGGCGGCCGTTATTGGCGCGCAGGGTCCAGCGCTCATGGGTCGCGAGATCGATAAAGGGAAAACTCGCGGTCGAAGGGCCGATCAGACGATCGCGGGCGCCGATCGTATCGAGATAGCCGAGCGCCGCTCGGTTACCGGACAGCAGGAGATGGTTGCCGTTATCGATCGTAATTCCAAGGACCGGGTCAAGATACGAGCGGCAGCGCCCGCCCGCCTGGTTGGTCGCCTCGTATAGGGTCACGCGTATGCCCTGCTCGACCAGCCGCACGGCGGTGGCGAGGCCGGCGAGCCCGGCGCCGATGATGTGGACCGAGCGCGGCATTACAGAATCGCGCAACGCAGAAGTATCCAGAGGAATTGCCAGCGCCGCAGCCGCACCGGTCTGCGCGGCGCTTGCCAGCCGCGCGCGATCATCTGGTCGAACATCATGCGATAGGCCGTCGCCATGATGCGCGGCGTACGTACGGTGCGGCGCGCACTGCGCGCCATGATCGCCTCGGCTTCGGCGAAGTGGCGTTCGGCGAGTGCGGAGACCGCTGCACAGGCTTGGCCGATCGCCGGGCTTGCCAGCACCGCCGCGGGGTCATCGGTTGCGATGCCGGCGTCGGCCAGCGCTTCGCGTGGCAGATAGAGGCGGCCGATGGTGGCATCCTCGTCGAGGTCGCGCAGAATGTTCGTGATCTGCAACGCGCGCCCAAGATGATGCGCTAGCGCGAGCCCCGACTCCCTCTCCATTCCGAACACGCGGACGCTCAGCCGGCCCACCGCGCTGGCGACGCGGTCGCAATAAAGGTCGAACGTCGCGAGATCGGGCGCGCGGATGTCGGCAACCACGTCCATCTCCATGCCGTCAATGACGGCGAGGAAGTCCTCGCGCTGCAAATCGAAGTTGCGCACGGCCCACGCCAGCCCGCTCAGCTGCGGCGGCGGCGTGCGGCTATAGAGCGCATCGATGTCGGCGCGCCAGCGCCGCAATTGCTCGAGGCGCCCGTCGCGCGGACCGGCTTCGTCGGCGATGTCATCGACTTTGCGGCAGAACGAGTAGATCTCGAACATCGCCTCGCGCTGCGCCTGCGGCATGATGCGCATGGCCAAATAGAACGAACTGCCGCTCGCGCGCCGGTCGGTTTCCGCTGCGGGTTCGTCGGTCACGGCACTCACGGCTGCGCCGCCGAGGTTGGACGGTGAAGCCCGGCACGGCGCGTGACGCCCTTGAGCACGGCGAACAGGCTGACGCCGGCGACGCCGAGCTTGCTGAGATGCACGCGCTCGCTCAGCGGATCGCGCCGCGTGAGGATGCGGGTGAGATGCTGCGCCAGCATCTGGATGACCGAGAGCTCGAGCGCCAGCCGCCCGTCCTCAACCAGGTTCGGCAGCGCGTCACCTTGTTGCAGAAGAACCCCGGTGCGCTCCGCCAGCCCCGCAAGACAGCGCCGCAATTCCGGCGACGCCTTGGGCGCGCCGAGCGCCTCCACGCCAAGACCGCACGCGGCGAGGGCGTCGAGCGGGATGTAGACGCGGTTCAGATTGCGGTAGTCCGCCGCGCAATCTTGGATGTGATTGATGATCTGCAGCGCCGCGCAAATGGCGTCGGACGCCGGCCACGTGCTGCGGCTCTCGCCGTGCACATCGAGCACGAAACGTCCGACCGGCATCGCGGAGTAGGCGCAATAGCCCATGAGGTCGTCCCAGTCGCGGTAGCGCAACTTGCTGGCGTCGAGGCGAAACGCTTTGAGAAGATCCTGCGCGTGCTGGGGCGACATGCCGCGCTCGGCCAGCGCGCGACGCAGCGCGACCGCCTGCGCATTGCCGTCGCTCGTGCCAAGTAAATCTTGCTCCAGGCGATCCAATAGGTTGACCTTCTCCGAGGCCGAAAGCGTGGGGTGGTCGGCGATGTCGTCGGCGCAGCGCACGAATTCGTAGAACGCGAGAATCAACGCGCGATGACGCGGATGGATGAGCCACGACGCCACTGGAAAATTCTCGTCGCGGTGGCCCTTGCCGGACCGAAATTCACTGGCAGCCGTCATCGTACGCCGTTCACGTTCGACTGAACGCGGCCTTTCCAAAGGCCGCCGCGCTTGCGGGCATATTGATAAGCGGAGTCGAGGGTAAAGGCCATGTAGGCGAGCGCGATCGCCGGCAGAAAAGGCCCCCATAGCGGCGAGCGCCGGTAGAACCGTAACACCGGCTGGAACGCGATCGCCATGATCGCCCAAGCGAGCAGGCCGAGCGCCTGCGCAAGGCCGTGGTCAAACAGCGCCAGAACAACCGGAACCAGATAGATGAGCGCCATGCCGGCGACCGTCGCGGCGAGCAGCAGCGGCGAATAGCGAAGCTGTGCGTAGGCCGAGCGCGCGACCATGCGCCGGATGTCCTGCACCGTCGCATAGGCGCGGATGCTGCGCACGCGTTCCGTCAGGCTGAGCCGGATCGGCCCCTGGGTCTTGAGGTTGCGCGCCAGCGCGCAGTCGTCGATCAGTGCGCCGCGGATGGCCTCGATGCCACCGGCCGCGCAGAGCGCATTGCGGCGCACCAGCATGCAGCCGCCCGCCGCCGCCGCCGTGCTGCGGTCTTGGCGCTTCACCCAGGCGAACGGGTAGAGCATCTGGAAGAAAAAGATGAAGGCCGGAATAAACGCGCGCTCGGCGAAGCTCTCGCAGCGAAGCCGGACCATCAGCGAATTGAGCACCAGCCCGTCCGCCTGCGCCTGTGAAACGAGGCGCGTGAGCGCATCGGGGCCGTAGACAATGTCGGCGTCGGTGAACAGCAGAAAAGTGGGTTCGCTGAGCAGCGCGCGCGCGACGCCTTGCTTCATCGCCCACAATTTGCCCGTCCACCCCGCCGGCAGCGCCGCGCCGGGCAGCACGAGCAGCCCCTCCGGGGCGCCTGCTGCCGCATGCCGCGCCACCTCGGCCGTGCCATCGCTGCTTTGATCGTCCACAAGGATCACGGAGAACGGGCCGGGATAATCCTGCAGCAGCAGCGAGGCGATGGTCTCCCCGACGCTTTCTGCCTCGTCGCGCGCAGGGATGACGGCTATGACCGAAGGCCATGTTGCCGGCGCCGGCCCGCCGTCATCGCGTTCGGAAGCGAGCCAGAAGCCACCGCGCCCCGCAATGAGATACAGCCATACTGCGAGCGCGGTCGCGGCTAAGAGGTTCACCACCATTTGGCCTAAATGTTCCTTGGATTGAACGGCCCGCACTTCGGTTGCGAGTAACTGCGCGAGCCGTAAATTATAATGGCGAGTCCGGTGAGATTTTCCAAGGCCCGCGCGCTTCTCCTATACCTACCTAAAATCAAACCCGGACATAGCGACGAATTCGCGCTATTGAAGCGCTGATCTATCGGCGGCAGGAGCGGGAGATGGCAGACGCAGTCGGCTTGATCGGAATCGGCTTGATGGGCACGGCGCTGGCGCGTCGCTTGCTCGATGCCGGTTATCGGGTGATCGGCTTCGACATCGCCCCGGCGCGGCATGACGCGCTGCGCGCCATGGGCGGCGAGCCGGCCACATCCGTGGCGGAAGTCGCCGCCCGCTGCCAGCGCACTTTGATCGCCGTCATGACGACCACCCAAGTTGAGCAGGTCGTCGAGGGCAAGGACGGGCTGATCGAAGCCGGCGACGCCAAGGTCTCGCGCATTGCCATGTGCACCGCGACCTGCGAACCCGACCGCATCGAAGCGCTCGCCGCCCGCGCGGCCGCGCGCGGGTTCGCCTTCCTCGATACGCCGGTCTCAGGCACCAGTCAGCAGGTCCTGCGCGGCGACGGTTACGGCCTGATCGCCGGTGACAAGGTAGCTGCCGCGGCCGCCGACGATATCTTGGGCGTGATCTATCCGCGCCGCCAGTTCATCGGGCCGGCCGGGACCGCGACCAAGACCAAGCTCGCGATCAATCACATCCTCGGGCTCAACCGCGTGGCGCTCGCCGAGGGCCTGGTGTTCGCCGAGCGGCTTGGTCTCGATCTGGCCGCCTTTCTCGAAGTCGCGCGCAAGTCGGCCGCCTATTCGCAGATCATGGACGTCAAGGGCGACAAGATGGTGACGGGCGACTTCTCGCCGGTGAGCAAGGTCAATCAGCACCACAAGGACTTCAACGTTATTCTCAGCGAAGCGCGGCGGCGCGGCCAGCAGTTGCCCTTCGCTTCGCTGCTGGTCGAGGTGCTGGAAGCCTGCGAGCGGCACGGCGACGCCGAGCGCGACAACGCGATCACGATCGAGGAAATCCGCCGCCGCTCGACGGCGTAGGGCCTTCGTCAGCGCCCCTGATAGGCCGGCGTGCGCACGATCAGACCGTCGAGCGCTTCCGTCACCTTGATCTGACAGGACAGCCGCGAGGTCGGCTTCACCTCGAAGGCGGTGTCGAGCATTTCTTCTTCCTCGGCCGAAGGCGGGCCGACCACCGGAAACCACTTCTTGTCCACATGCACCAGACAGGTCGCGCAGGTGCAGGAACCACCGCATTCGGCGACGATGCTGGAGACGTTGTTGCGTAGCGCGGTCTCCATCACGGTCGAGCCGATTTCGGCCTCGACGGTGTGCACGGCGCCGTCATGCTCGATGTACGTGATCTTCGGCATGAAGGGTTAAGCTACGCCGAGCTTCTTCTGCAGGCTGGTCGATGACGTGGTGTATTGGAACACCAGCCTCTTTTCCGGGTGCACGTAATGGTGCGCCTTCTGCGCCATCAGCGCCGCTTCATGGAAGCCTGACAGGATAAGCTTGAGCTTGCCCGGATAGGTGTTGATATCGCCGATGGCGAACAGGCCCGGCATGTTGGTTTCGAACGTGGCTGTGCTGACCGGGATCAGTTCGTCCTCGAGCGCGAGGCCCCAGTCCGCCACCGGGCCGAGCTTCATGGTCAGCCCGAAGAACGGCAGCATGGCGTCGATCTCGACTTTCGTGCTGACGCCGTCTTTGTCCTTGATGTGGGCCCCGGTGAGCTGACCGTCGGCGCCTTCCAGAGCAGAGACCTGGCCAATCTTGAGGTCCATGCCGCCGGAGGCGACCAGCGCGCGCATCTTGTTAACGCTGTCGGGTGCGCCGCGGAAATCGTCGCGCCGGTGCACCAGTGTGAGCCGCTTGGCGATCGGCTGCAGATTGAGCGTCCAGTCGAGCGCCGAATCGCCGCCGCCGACGATCATCAACTGCTTGTCGCGGAAGGCGTCCATCTTGCGCACGGCATAATGTACCGACTTGCCCTCATAGGGCTCGATGCCCGGGATCGGCGGGCGTTTGGGCTGGAACGAGCCGCCGCCGGCGGCAATTACTACCGCCTTAGTCTCGAAAACCTTGCCGCGGTCGGTGGTCACCCGGAATAGCGGGTCGCCAATATTCTCCAGCGTCGTCACCATCTCACCGAGATGGAAGGCGGGCTTGAAGGGCTTGATCTGTTCCATCAGTGCGTCAGTCAGGCCGTGGCCCGTGATGTAGGGAATGCCGGGAATGTCGTAGATCGGCTTTTCCGGATAAAGCTCGGCGCACTGCCCGCCGACCTTGTCGAGGATATCGACCAGGTGTGCCTTGATATCGAGCAGCCCGAGCTCGAATACCGCGAACAGGCCGACCGGCCCCGCGCCGATGATCAGAACGTCGGTCTTGATCGTCTCGGTCATTCTTTTCGTCCCGGCCTCGACCGGCTCCTCACTTCGAGTTTCCGATGATTATGCCGACCTGCGCGCGATGCTGGTTGCGGGAACCGCGATGACGCGCAGCAACTCCGCCAGATTCTGCTCGGGCGTCTTGCCGGTGGTGGCGAGCACGGCTTCCGCCTTGGCGTAAAGCGGCTCGCGGCTCTTGAGAATGGATACCAGATCCTCCATGGCGCGGGCGTTGTTGGCCATCGGCCGCATGTCGCCTTGCGCCATCACCCGCTTCATATGCTCTTCCGGCTCGGCGCGCACCCAGATCGTGAAGCACGAGGCCAGCAGCAATTCAAGCGTTCCGGGTTCAGTGACGATGCTGCCGCTGGTGGCGATCACGAAATGCGGGTGCCGGCGCAGCACATCGTCGAGCGCCTCGCGCTCGGCGCGGCGGAAGGTTTCCTGGCCGAACATGTCGAAGATTTCGCTCAAATTGGCGCCGCTGCGCCGCTCGATCTCGCGGTCGAGCTCGATGAAGGGCACGTCGAGGCGCTCCGCCAGCAGGCAGCCGAGCGTGGACTTGCCGCCGCCGCGCAAGCCGATCAGCGCGATACGCCGGCGATCCTCGGAGGGCGAACTGAAATGCTCGGTCACGAGCTTGCGGGCTTCTACGAGCATGTCCGGCGGCAGCCGCTCGAGGAATTGTGTCAGCAGCACCAGATCTAGCGGTGGTTCGGCCCCGTCATGCACCAACTGTGTCACCGGCAGGCCGATGGCGCGCGCGATCCGCCGCAGCAGCACGATCGAGCAATTGCCTTTGCCGACTTCTAGCTGCGCCAGATAGCGCTCCGACACTTTCGCGTGCTGGGCCAGCGCCTTGCGCGTCATGCCGCGCTGGTTGCGCAGCGTGCGCACGCGCTCGCCCAGCCGGTGCAAATAGGCATCGGCGGTGCGACTTGGGGCGGGCTTGGCAGGAGTTGCTTTCATCAGTTACCGGCTAACATGCATTATAATGCTAAGCAAGGGGGGCGCGCTGGATTTGGCTGCAATTGTCCCGGCTCGGATAGTTTGAAGAAAAACCCTTGTTTATTGCGGTGCTTTGGATAGATACCAGCCGGCTGTGGAACCCGCAGTTTCATGGCCAGTGTCGCTGTTGTAGAGCCGAAGTGGACGTGTTATCGATATGCATAATAATGCATAAAGGGGGGAAGGCCGCCGGGCAGCTTCGATCCGGCGCCGGTCAGATCATGCAGACCATCGATTTCCAGACCGAGCCATCGCGTTACCGCCACTGGCGCATCGAGCGCGACGGCGACGTCGCCTATCTGATCATGGATGTCGATCCGGCCGGCGGGCTCTCCGATCAATACGAGTTGAAGCTCAACTCCTACGATCTCGCCGTCGATATCGAGCTCAACGACGCGGTGCAGCGACTGCGCTTCGAGCATCCGGAAGTGCGCGCGGTCGTCATCAAATCCGGCAAGGACAATGTGTTCTGCGCCGGCGCCAATATCCGCATGCTGGGCAAATCGACGCACGGCCAGAAGGTGAATTTCTGCAAGTTCACCAACGAGACGCGGCTCGCCATCGAGGACGCATCGGAGAATTCCAAGCAGGTTTATATTTGCGCCATCAACGGCAACGCGGCCGGCGGCGGATACGAACTCGCGCTCGCCGCCGACCACATCATGCTGGTGGACGACCGCCGCTCGGCGGTGGCGCTGCCGGAAACGCCGCTGCTCGCCGTGCTGCCGGGCACCGGCGGGCTCACCCGCGTCACCGACAAGCGCAAGGTGCGCCGCGACCGCGCCGACGTGTTCTGCTCCATTGAAGAAGGCATCCGCGGCAGCAAGGCGGTCGAATGGCGGCTGGTGGACGAAGTGGTGCCCAATTCGAAATGGAAAGAGACCGTGGCCGCCCGCGCGCACGAAATCGCCGCGCGCTCGGATCGGCCGGTAAACGCCAAGGGCATTGCGCTGACACCGCTCAGCCGCAAGATCGAAGCCGACCGGGTATCTTATTCGCATGTCGAGGTCGAGATCGACCGCGCGCGCGGGCTGGCAAATGTCAACGTGCGCGGACCCTCGCAAGGCGTCCCGGCCTCCGTCGAAGCCGCGCATGCGCTCGGCGACAAATTCTGGCCGCTCACCGTGGCGCGCGAGCTGGAAGACGCCATTTTGCATCTGCGCGCCAACGAGCAGACCATTGGCGTCGTGCTGTTGCGCACCGACGGCAACGCGCAAGCCGTGCTCGAGCACGACGATTTCCTCGCCAAGGCCAACGGTGACTGGCTGATGCGTGAGATCCGCCATTACCTCAAACGCGTACTCAAGCGCATCGACGTGACGCCGCGCAGCATCATCGCGCTGATCGAGCCGGGCTCCTGCTTTGCCGGTACGCTGGCCGAGCTCGCCTTCGCCGCCGACCGCTCGCTGATGCTGGTCGGCACCCGCGCGGGCGACAACCGCCCACCGGCGGCGATCACGC
>Ga0265337_1001326_pt1 | contig 12300 bp, 10 predicted proteins | sample 42122metaG_FD_192441 | JGI IMG/M metagenome (GOLD analysis project Ga0265337, IMG submission 192441) | Rhizosphere microbial communities from Carex aquatilis grown in University of Washington, Seatle, WA, United States - 4-21-22 metaG | ecosystem: Host-associated > Plants > Roots > Rhizosphere >... | reverse complement strand
AGAACTAGCAACGCCGCGTCCACCGGGCAGGATGCCCGGCTCTACGGGAGGCCAGAGGCCCGCCGCTACATGATTTAACTATGAAGACACTGAAGAAACAACTGAATGAACTGAAGAAGCTTGAATTCAACAGCTATGGGAAGGATTTCCTGCTGACGTGGGAAAAGTCCGAACAAGAGCTGCGCGCAGTGGTTGCGCTCGCCGAACTGTTTTCCGAAATGCACAAAGCCGGCAAGTCGTTCCACACGTTCGACACCGGACTGGCCATTTCCATCTTTCGCGACAACTCGACGCGCACGCGCTTCAGTTTCGCGTCAGCAGCAAATTCGTTGGGCTTGGGTCTCGCGGATTTAGATGAGGAGAAATCGCAGATCGCCCACGGCGAGACGGTGCGCGAGACGGCGAACATGATTTCGTTTATGGCCGAGGTCATCGGCATCCGCGACGACATGTATCTCGGCGAGGGCAACCGTTATATGCGCGAAGTATCCGCCGCAGTGCAGGAGGGTTTCGAGAAAGGCGTGCTGCATCAGCGGCCCAACGTGATCAATTTGCAATGCGACATTGATCATCCGACGCAGGCGATGGCGGACTTGACGCATTTGAAGAATCATTTCGGCTCGCTGGAAAAGTTGCGCGGCAAGAAAATCGCGATGAGCTGGGCGTATTCACCGAGTTACGGCAAGCCGTTGTCCGTGCCGCAGGGCATCATCGGTTTGATGACGCAGTTCGGCATGAACGTGACGCTCGCGCATCCGGAGGGTTACGGTTTGATTCCCGATGTCGTCGAGGTCGCGAAGAAGAACGCGGCGCAGAGCGGCGGGAAATTTGAAATGGTGACGAGCATGGAGGATTCGTTCCGCGACGCAGACATCGTTTATCCCAAGTCATGGGCGGCCTACAGCGTGATGCAACGCCGCACACCGCTGCTGCAGAAAGGCGACCGCGACGGATTGAAGGCGCTGGAGAAGGAATGTCTCGCGAACAACGCGCGCTTCAAGAATTGGGAGTGCGACGAGAAGAAAATGAAACTCACGCGCGGCGGCGAGGCGCTCTACATGCACTGCCTGCCGGCGGATATTTCGGGCGTGAGTTGCGCGCAGGGCGAGGTGTCGGCGAGCGTGTTCGAGAAATACCGCATCGCAACGTATCGTGAGGCGAGCTTCAAGCCGTTTGTCATCGCAGCGATGATCTATCTGGCGCGCGTGAAATCACCGCTGGCCGCGCTGAAGAAACTGGCGAAGGATTGAATTGCCGCAATAGAACGCAAGGATAATTTCGTCCAATACCACCAGTTCAGAAACAGTGCCCATTTTTCCGTTGCCTCGACGATTGATTGGCCTACGATTCCGCCATGACCGAACTTGAAGAAATCCGGCATCTCATCCGCGAATTTCGTGACACCAGGGACTGGATGCAATTCCACAACCCCAAAAACCTCGCCTGCTCTATTTCCATTGAAGCCAATGAGCTTCTGGAACATTTTCAGTGGAAAACGTTGGAGGAGAGCCTTGTCGTAACGGACGACAAAAAAGTTCAAATCGCGCACGAAGTCGCCGATGTGGCGATTTATCTGATTGAACTCACGGATAATCTTGGCATCGATTTAATCCAGTCGATTCGGGAGAAACTGGTGCAGAACGCGGCAAAATATCCCGTCAGTAGGGCGAAAGGTTCAGCTGCGAAGTATACCGAGCTCTGATCATCCAGTTCATTCTTCCATCCATGAAGCTCTTCCTCGCTCCCACCGATCTCGGCTGGTATCGGTTTCTCGCGGCGCGGCAACCTGAAGAAGTGAATTTCTGGCAGCCAAGTGCCAGCACTGGTTTTCATGCTCTTGACAATGGCGATCCGTTGGAGTCAGGACATTTGTTCCTGTTCAAACTCAAAGGGAATATTAATCAGATCGCCGGAGGTGGGGTTTTCATTGGTTACTCCAAGCTGCAACTGTCTGTTGCGTGGAATATCTTCGGCGAACAGAATGGCGCGGCGATGTTTTCGGAGTTTTCGGATTCGATTCGTGCGTATATGGGTCCAGACTGCGCACACGCACCCGACCCGCATATTGGCTGCATCATTCTCACGCAGCCTTTTTTCTGGCCGGAAGCACTGTGGATGCCGCCTCCAGCCGACTGGCACAGGAATATTGTTCGTGGGAAAACGTATTCGACGGACACAGAATCCGGTCGCCGACTATATGGAGCGGTGTTGGAGCGGCTCCAGTTGCCCGCCGCCGCCGAATCAATGCTGCAAGAAACGCGATACGGCAGTCCAACTCTTATTCAACCACGATTGGGTCAAAGAGGATTTCGATATGCGGTCACAGAACGCTACGAGCGGCGCTGCGCGATGACCGGTGAGCGCTCACTTCCCGCGCTGGAAGCCGCACACATCAAGCCGTATAGCAATGACGGTCCACACCGGGTATCAAACGGGTTGTTGCTGCGTGCGGATCTTCACCGGTTGTTCGACGCCGGGTATATCACTATCACGCCCGATCTTTGTATTAAAGTCAGCAAGCAACTGAAGGAAGAATTCGACAACGGCCGCGACTACTACGCAATGGACGAAAAGCCGCTTATTGTGTTGCCGCGTGAAAGGAGGGACAAACCGAGTCATGAGTTCGTGGAATGGCATAATGAATGCAAGTTTCGGAAGTAAGGGCTAATCAATCGCTCGTCCACCTTCATTCCATTTCGACGTAGCGAGGCTGTGCGTTTCTGCCAGAAGTCCGCATTGATCCGTGTCCATCGGTGTTTATCCGTGATTAATGCCGGTGGGAGTTTTTTCTGCCATTCCCTTTTGCCGCGTTTTCTCGTAAGATTTGCGAGCCATGTCCAAAATCATCAAACGACTGCAACCGGAGGTCATCAAGCGAACTGCGACGCGCTGCCGCGAGCGCGGCATCGTGCTGCCGACGTTTGCGCAATTGCGGAATCCGGAACTCATCCCGCCCGCCATCAAGCGGAAGCTCAAAGGCGTCGGGTTGTGGGACGTGAACCCGGTGAATCTGTTCCGCATCACGTGGAAGAACGACGTGAAGACCGGCCTCTACGGCGGTGTAAACTACGTGGAGATTCCGCAAGCCATCACCGGCGTGAAGGCGCGCGTCATCGGGTTGGTGGGGAAATATTTTCCGACGGGCGCGCACAAGGTCGGCGCGGCGTTCGGCTGTCTCGTGCCGCGGCTCGTGAGCGGCGAGTTCGATCCGGAGAAGCACAAGGCCGCGTGGCCCTCGACGGGGAATTATTGTCGCGGCGGCGCGTTTGATTGCGCGGTGCTGGGCTGCACGTCCATTGCGATTTTGCCGCAGGGCATGTCGCGCGAGCGCTTCGCTTGGCTGAAGGAAATCGGCGCGGAAATCATCGCCACACCTGGCTGCGAATCGAACGTGAAGGAGATTTACGACAAGTGCTGGGAACTCAAGCGCGACCCGACGAACGTCATCTTCAACCAGTTCGAGGAGTTCGGAAATCCGATCTTCCACTACAACGTGACCGGACCGGCGATTGATGAAGTGTTCGCGTCGCTTGGCAAAGATCTGCGCGCCGCCGCTTTCATTTCCGCGACGGGTTCAGCCGGCACAATCGCGGCGGGCGATTACCTGAAGAAGCAGCATCCCGCGCTGAAAATTGTTGCGACCGAAGCGCTGCAATGCCCGACGCTGTTGCTGAATGGTTTCGGCGACCACCGCATCGAAGGCATCGGCGACAAGCACATCCCTTGGGTTCACAATGTCCGTAACACCGACGCCGTGGCCGCGATCGACGACGAAGATTGCATGAGAATTCTCCGCCTCTTCAACGAACCCGCTGGACGCAAATATCTTGCCGTCTTGGGAGTAAAAGCGAAGGAGGTGGCATCGCTGCCACTGCTCGGCATCTCGGGCATTTGCAACCTGCTGGCCGCCATCAAGACCGCGAAGCATTTTGAGCTAACCGAGCACGACGTCATTTTCACCGTGTTCACCGACTCAACCGAACTTTACGGCTCACGTGTTGAGGAATTGAAAGAGGAACGCGGCACCTATCGCGCGCAGGACGCCATTGCCGACTTCGCTGGCCCGCTCGCGCATCAGAGTGTGGATTATTTCAAGGAACTAACCTTCTCGGAGCGCAAAGCGATTCACAACCTGAAGTATTACACCTGGGTCGAGCAGCAGGGAAAATCCTGCGAGGAACTGAGCGCGCAATGGAATCCCGACTATTGGCGCGAGTTGTTCGAAGACGAGGTTGTATGTTTCGACAAATTGATAGAGGAATTCAACAAACAGGTTTGTTTGCGCGATTGAAAGGTCTCTCAAGACGCAACAAAAAATCACGTTCGCTGCCTTTTGGCGTGTCAATAAAATCATTTTTCCATGCAAACAAGGGATGGGAGCGGAGGGATGGTGGAGGCGGCAGAAACGGTGCGGGTTAGACGGCTCGACCCGCGAAAATTTAACAGATTCCTTAAACACCCCTGTCAACCGGCCACTCGCCACGATGCCCGCCTAGCGTCGCTGGCTTACGCAGGACGCGCTTTGATTGGTCGGGCGTGTTCCTTTTTGTTCTGGCGTCACGGCGCATGGCGTGGACAACATTTGCCCCATCTTACGCTTCGCTTTCGTGACAACATTTGCACTCCGCGACATGGCTGATTTTAGGCGATTTTATGACTTCCTGTTATGACTCGGCAGTTTTGGAAGTCAAAAACTCAATAAAACCCTTTATTTACAAGGCTTGGAGCGGGTGAAGGGAATCGAACCCTCATCTCAGGCTTGGGAAGCCCGCATTCTACCACTGAACCACACCCGCTTCCGTTCCGACGCTTGCATCGGAGTTCCGGCACGGCAAGCACCGCGCCGCACGCTGCATTTCTATCAAATGCGCCGCCTTCTGGCAACTTGTTTGCGTTCGTTCACGCCGCCGCTTCCAGCCGGTGAATGGCCTGACGCAGCCCGCGTTCAATCTGCTTCTGCCGATCCGCTGACACGATCTTGCCCCCTTCCAGTTCGCACACGTAAAAACTGTCAATGGCAGCGCCGCGTTCGGTCACGATGCGCGCCCTGGCAATGTCCAGCGCCAGTTCGGAAAACGTCTGGGAAATCGCATAAAGCAAACCCAGCCGGTCTTCGGTCTGGACCTCGATGAGAGTCCGCGTTTCGGAGGCTTCGTTGTCAAAGTTGATTTGCGTCGTCATCCGCTCGCCGGCATAGGCTTCATAAGCCGGACGGCTGGTGATCTGCCGCGCGATGAGCGCGGGCAGGTCCACACCCTCGCCAATCAAAACCTTTTCGAGCAGCGCGGCGAATTTGTCGTGTTGCTCGCGCGTGGCGAGATTGCCGGTGCGGCCGTCGTTGACGAAAAACGTGTCGAGCGCGATGCCGTCGGCACGGGTGAAAATCCGCGCGCCCAATATATTCAGCCCCGTGGCGCTCAACGAGCCGGTAATCTTGCTGAACAGTCCGGCCCGGTCCCAGGTGCAGATTTTGACGACATTGTAACCGCGGTCGGGTTCATCCATCCATGCGGTCACGGGCGATAATGCACGGTCGTCTTCTAGAATCAACTGGCCCATGAAATGGTGGACGAGCTCGATGTCGCCTAAAATTTCCTTCGCCGTGTGAATGTGGAAATACCGGGCCGGCAGCGTGGTAAAGTGCGCGTCCACCTCCTCGGCGGCGACGGGCTTGGGCGCCAGTTCGCGGACTTCCTCCAACAGCAGCTCGCGTTGTTTCTCCCCGGCGCGGACGAATTCCGTGCCGCCAGTGAGCAGCGCCGTTGCGCGCGAATGCAACTGCCACAGCAGCGCGTCCTTGAATCCGTTCCACAGCTTGTCGCTGGTGCCTTGCGAATCGGCGAACGTCAGCAACGTGAGCAGGTTGAGCGCCTCCGTCGTCTTGATCCGCTCCGCAAAGTGGCGGATGACCTCCGGGTCATCAAGGTCGCGCCGCTGCGACACGCTGGCCATGAGCAGGTGGTTTTCGATGACGACTCGCAGCAAATGCGCCGCCGAAGCCTCCAGCCGCAGCCGTTTCGCCGCGCGCATCGCCATCTCCGCGCTGGCCTTGGGATGATCACCTCTTTTGTGGCTTTCCGATTTGCCCACATCGTGCAGCAGCAGCGCGAGATAGAGCAATCCGGGACGTTCCAGGCCTTGAAACAGCGGCGCGTAATTCGCATACGGTTCGACCTTCGCTTCCCACACACGGTCGAGCTGCTCGATACAAACCAGCGTGTGTTCGTCGGCGGCGTATTGGTGGTAGAACTCATGCTGCACGAGACAGGTGAGCTTGCCAAATTCCGGAATGTATTTGCCAAGCAGATTCACCTCGTGCATCGCGCGCAAAACCGGCGCCACCTCACCGCGGCGTTCCAGAACTGTCAGGAAAGTTTCGCGCACGTGCTCGTCGTTCAGAAAATCTCGGTCCACCAGCGAAAGCTCGCTGCGAATGAGCTGCGCGAGGTCGGGGTGCAGTTTCAAGTGGCGCTGCTGCGCCTGGAGGAAGACGCGCATCAATCGCCACGGCTGCTCGCGGAAAATGCGGTTGGACGCGGCGCAAATCTCCCCATCCAGGAACAAAAATCCGTCCACCGGCTCCACCGTCCGGGCGCGTTTGGGCAGCCACGCGCGCAGCGAAAGCCGGCTGGGCGCCGCCGGCAGCAGGGCCATGCGCTGTTCGAGCGTGCGCGTGATGAGGAAAATATTCCGCATGTGCGTGTAGAGGTCGCGCATGAATTTCTCGATGCGCCGGCTGGGTGAGCGGTCGTGATAGCCGAGGCCGAGAGCGATGGCGGGCTGCAGGTTCTTCCCCAAGGCGTCCAGCGGGCGATTGGCGTGATAATGCAACTCCGTTCGCACGCGCAGCAGGAAATCATAGGCGGCTTCGAGCTGTTTGCGTTCGGCTTCGCCAACGAATTCCCGCTGCTCGAGTTCGCGGGGCGAGCGCGTGCGGTATTTGAAAAACGCCATCCACAGCAGGTTCTGGAAATCGCGCAGGCCGCCGCAGCCGTTTTTGAGGTTCGGCTCCTGCATGCAGGCCGAGTTGCCAAATTTGGCGCGCCGCACCGACTGGTCTTCCAGCCGCAGGGCGATGTATTTTTCCTCATAACCGTCCACGCACCGGGCCACGAGCGTCTTTTGGAATTTTTTGAACAGCGCCTCGTCGCCCGCGATCAATCGCGACTAAATGAGCGACGTTTTGGACTGCATGTCGGTGTTGGCGATCTTCACGCAGTCGTCAATGCTGCGGACCGAATGGCCGATCTTCAGCCCGATGTCCCACAGCGGATACAACACCCCGTCAATCAACCGCGACAAATACGGCAGTGGCCTGTTCGCCGCGATCTGGCCGTCGTGCAGGAACATGAAGTCAATGTCGCTGTGCGGATTCAGCTCCGCGCGGCCGTAACCGCCGATGGCCACCAGCGCCAGCGGCGGAAATTCCTTCTGCGCCCCGGCGGACAGGCTGCTTTTCGCCACCCCCCACAGATGCTGCAACAGCGCATCCAGCATCGCCGCCCGGCCCGCGCAAATTTCGCGCCCGCTCGCGCCCGCGCGGTGCATCAATTTGAGCCGGTGCGTTTGGACCTTGAGAAAACCCTTGTAGCACGCGAGTTTTTCGACAGCGGTGCCATCCGCCGGCAGCGTCAAACGCGCTTCGGCGGCGGCTTTGATTTTTTCGAGCAAATCCTGCACGGGTGCATAAGTTGCGGAGAAAACATTTTGAAAGCAAGAAATGCCGAGACGCCGCCGTGCTGGATTGTTGGAAAAACCCACCAATCCATTTATCCACCAATCCATCAATCCGATTCATCATGCGCTTTCCGTGCGCGCCGGCTTTGTTACACTTGGTGCGCGATGCCAGTCCAACCCGATCCAGATGCCGCGCTGATGCTCCGTGCCAAGCGCGGTGACCGCGCGGCCTTCGCCGGGTTGGTGGACAAATACAAGCAGCCCGTGATGAATTTCATCTACCGCTCGCTGCGCGACGAAATCGAGGCCGAGGACCTGGCGCAAAATGTTTTTCTACAAGCCTACAAATCGCGCGGCCGCTACCGGCAGACCGCAAAATTCTCCACCTGGCTCTTCACCATTGCGCGGAATTTGTGCCTGAATGAAATCCGCCGCCGCTCGCGTCATCCCGCCGAGTCCATCGAGGAGATGCACGCCGAACACGACGACCAGCCGCGCCAGCAATACGAGGACAAATCCCAAATCGCCCCGCCGGACAAACTGTTGCACGGCGAGCTGGCGCAGAAAATCGAGGAGGCGCTCGCCGGACTGCCGGAAAACCAGCGCACCGCCATTTTGCTCTGCCGGCAGGACGAGTTGAGCTACGAGGAAATCGCGGAGATTCTGGATTGCTCGCTCTCCGCCACCAAATCGCTCATCCATCGCGGACGCGAAACGCTCAAGGAAAAGCTCAAGCCGTATCTCCAAACCGGCGAATGGAGCGGGTGAAATTGAAAGACTGGAAGGAAAAGCCGGAATCTCCCGGGCTCCGCTGAAATCAAATCGGCCCGGCGGGACTCGTTCGACCGGATCAAATCCGCCCGGCGCTCAAGGCGCCACAGCAACGGTGCGGCTGACGGCGGTGTAAAGCGCGTCTTTGAGCTTCGCCCGCTTGAATTTCAGTTCGTCAATTTCCTGATCGGTGGCGAACTCGATGTCTTCTTCGAAGCGGCAGATGGCGTCGTCCACTTGATGGTATTCCTCGAACATCTGGCGGAACTGGTTGTCACTAAGCCGCAGGTGGCGGATGGTTTCGCGATGTTCGGGGAATTCGCTCACGAACGGATGATGTATGTCCATTGGAATTCCTCCGGTTGAAGGTTTGCGGTCGTCGAACTGTTCTTTATTCCCATGACCTGAACTTGATTCTAACTAACCCACTTTTTCTCTTCTGGCCAGTGAAATTTTGAAAAAAAATGAAAAAGTTGTTCATCGCGGGAAAATGGCGCCATTCATCCGCAGAATTTTGCGAAACCGGATTGCCGGGTTCAATCATTCGGCACCACGCCGATTTCCGCCGCCGAGGTCCAGGCCGCGTCGTTGATTTCGGAAATCGCCTTGAGTTTGACAAACCCGCATTTCCTCGCATCGAACGTCACGGTCTTCTTTTCCTTGCCGCCACCGAACGTGCCCTTACTCACCGGTTGGCCGAAGTCCTTGCCGTCGTCACTGACGTAAAATTCGTAGTCTTTGATGGAGCCGTTGTCCATGTCGTCCTGGCGCGGCAGGTAGGTGAAGCCCTTGATGGCGGACGGCGGGGTGAGTTCGATGATGATTTCGTGAGGATGTTCCGGGCTGGCATCCTGCCACTGCGTATGCCAGAAGGTTTTGGGATCGCCGTCCACGGCGTTGGTTCCCCCGCCGTTTTCTCCGGCGGTTTCCTCGCTGTCCACTTTGACGACTGTGAGCACGATTTGGTTTGTGGCGACGACCGCCGCCGGCGCATTGGTTGCGATTGAATTCGTCGCCATTTCCTGGGCGGTGGCGGAGAGAACCATGCAGGCGGCTGCGGCGGTTGTGATCAAGAGGAGACGATGGGTGGTTTTCATAAAGTTGGGTTCATCTAAACGAATGTGTGCTGGTCCGGAGTTTTTCAAAAACGGTTTTCACGTGCATCAGTTCGCGCGATTTTTGCGCCGGCGTCAAGCCCGAAAACAATATGCGCACTCATGAATCAACTGGCCGGTTGAATTTCGCCCCAGCCGCTCCAGTAATTCCCCATGGATCCCGATGCAGACGCCTTGCTGAAAACAACCACCATGCGTTGCTGCCACCGGCTGTTTTCGTCAGGTGTGCAAAAATGCTGGCATCGTCAATGTATTAGCGCAGCAGCGGATTGGAGCGATGTTTGCCCATAAATCCTTGTCTCACCCAAAGTATGAAACTTTAAAAACTCGCAAAACTTCTTGTCCGAAAAGCCAATTTTTGGCAATATTCGCCAAACCTGAAAAACGTCGCTGGGATTGCGCTGTCCGCATTGCTTTTCCCGATTGAGACCCATGACGAGAGGGGCGCTTTTTATGAAATTGGAATGGCTGGCCGGCATTTGCCTTGTTTGGATGCTTTTGCCGCCGCTCTCCGCATTTGCCGCCACCGCGCCCACCATCACCAACCAGCCGCAGAGCCAAAGCGTGCGGGTAGGATCAAATGCCGTCTTCCGGGTCGGAGCCACCGGTTCGACGCCGCTCGCTTACCGATGGTCGTTCAACGGAACGAATCTTACGAACAACGCGCACATCGGCGGCGCGACGAATACGACGTTGACGGTCAGCAATATCGTTGCCAGTGACGGGGGAAATTATCGGGTGGTGGTCTCCAACAGCCACGGCAGCGCGACCAGCAGCAACGCGACTTTGACCGTGGTGTTCACGAACCATTATGTAAATCTCAACAATTCACAGGCGGTGGCACCTTATGCGGACTGGACCACGGCCACAACAAACATTCAGGACGCGCTGGACGCGGCCAACCCCGGCGACCGAATTTTCGTCACCAACGGAGTTTACTCGTCCGGCAACCGCGTGGTTGCGTCGGCGACCAATTGTGTCGCCGCCATGATTCCAGTTTCCATCATCGGCGTTTCCGGTCCGGCGCTGACAATCATTGACGGCGGCGGAGTGAATCGTTGCATTTACCTGACCAACGGTGCGGCGCTGTCAGGATTTACCTTGACGAACGGGACCACGCCGGGCCGGGGCGGCGGGGCTTACTGCGAGCCGGCGACGGTGCTGACGAATTGTGTCCTGGTCGGGAACGGCGCGGGTGATGAGGGCGGCGCTGTCAACAGCGGCACGTTGATCAACTGCACTCTCACCGGGAACTCCTGCACTTTCGGCGGCGCGGCGGCGAACAGCAAGTTGAACAATTGCACCGTAACCGGAAACTACGGTGGTTATGGCGGCGGTGCGGCATGGTGCACGCTGAACAACTGCGTGATCAACAGCAACACGAGCTGGAGCATCGGCGGCGGCGTAGCGTCCGGCACCCTGAACAACTGCACGATGATCGGCAACATTTGCGACCAGCACGGCGGCGCAGGGGTTTATTGCACGATGACCAACTGTGTTTTGATTTCCAACTCATCGCAGACCTACGAGGGTGGCGGCGTGGACAGCAGCACGCTTTACGGTTGCACGCTTTCCAACAACTCGGCCGGACAGTGGGGCGGCAACGCCGCCTTGAGCACGTTGAATCATTGCTTGTTGACCGGCGGCTCGGCGGGCATGGGCGGTGGCGCGAAGGATTCTACACTGAACGACTGCACGTTGTCCAACAACGGCGGCTACCAGGGCGGCGGCGCCAACGGCTGCACGTTGAGCAATTGCGTGGTGATCGCCAACTCCGCGTTGTCCAGCGGCGGCGGCGCGGCGGGCTGCACTTTGATCAATTCCCTCGTGATTTCCAACTCGTCAACGGAGGCCGGCGGCGTCGTGGGCTGCGTGCTGACCAATTGCAGTTTGATCGGCAATTCGGGCGGCGGCCTTTACACCGGGCAGTGCGGCGGGGCCGAGGGCAGCGCCCTTTATAATTGTCTGCTGGCCGGCAATTCGTCGGTCCGCAACGGCGGCGGCGCCGTGTCCAGCACGCTGGTCAATTGCACGGTGACGGCCAACTCGGCCGGCGGCGACGGCGGTGGCGTGGATTCGAGCGCGCTCACCAATTGCATCGTCTATTTCAACAATTCGCCCATCAACATGAATTACACCGGCACCAATTACATGAGCTGGTGCTGCACGATGCCGCTGCCGAACGCCGGCACCGGTCGCGTCGTCATCGGTGTCAGCAACATCATTTCCGCGCCGCTTTTTGCGGACGCCGCGCATGGCAATTACCGGTTCTATCCCGGCTCGCCGGGCATTGACGCGGGAAACAATTTTGCCGTCGTCGGCACAAATGATTTGGACGGCAATCTCCGCATCGTCAACGGCACGGTGGATCTTGGCGCGTATGAATTTCAAAATTCGCCGTTCATCGAAATCCAGCCGGTGAGCCAAACCGTGCCGTTCGGCCAGCCGTCCATTTCCTTCAGCGTGTTCGCCGTCGGGCCGGGGACTTTGACTTATCAATGGAAGTTCAACGGAACGAACATCGTCGGCGCGACCAATTCCACGCTCACGCTGAACTTCGTGCAATACAGCCAGGCCGGAAATTATTCGGTCGTGGTGATGAACAGCTTCGGCTCGACCTTGAGTTACAACGCCGTGCTGACGGTCGTTCCGCCGACTCCGCCGTTATTTGTGTCGCAGCCCGCGACCAACCTGATGGTTCCTGTTGGAACGAATGTCACGCTGACCGCTTTCGCCA
>Ga0265337_1001325_pt1 | contig 12320 bp, 14 predicted proteins | sample 42122metaG_FD_192441 | JGI IMG/M metagenome (GOLD analysis project Ga0265337, IMG submission 192441) | Rhizosphere microbial communities from Carex aquatilis grown in University of Washington, Seatle, WA, United States - 4-21-22 metaG | ecosystem: Host-associated > Plants > Roots > Rhizosphere >... | reverse complement strand
CATCGCGCGCACCGCCTTGCGCAGCGTGCTGCGCTGGCCGTGGTCGGCGTTCCATACCAGGTTGCCGCGGCAGATGATCTCGACGTCGGCGCCCGCCTCGTGCAGCAGCGCGGCCGACTCGCAGGCGCTCTGGCCGCGGCCGATCACCGCCACGCGCTTGCCGCGGTAGCGTATGGAATCCGTGTGTTCGCAGGAATGGCTGACCAGCGCGCGCGGCAACCCGTCGAATTGCACAGGCCGATATTCATGGCCGAGCAGGCCGGTGGCCATCACCACGCGCCGGGCGAAGAACGTGTCGCCGTCTTCCAGCACGAGGCGAAAGCCGCCTTCGAGCGCCTCCAAGCGGGTGACGGCGCGGGTGTCGAGGTCTGGTGCCACCTGTCGCTGGAACCAAAGACCGTAGTCGATGAAATTTCTCACCGGCAGCAGCTTCGGCACTTTCATGCCGGCCTGCCGGTAATAATCGTCGAGCAGAAAGCGGCCGTGCGGATCGGCGATATGCGTCGCCGCCCAGGGCGAGCGCAGCTTCATGCCGGCCGGCATGTTGCTGCGCCAGAACGACAGCGCGTCGCCGAAAATGCGGATCGGAACATTGGCGGCACGCAAATGCGCGGCGGCGGCGAGGCCGTAGGGACCGGCGCCGACGATCGCGACGGCAAGGGTGTCACGCGAAGGGACGGAATGGACGGCAATGTTCATGCGAAAATACTCTGCGTCGCGGCCTTGCAGGCGGATCGCGCAAATTAGCTCTGGATTCTTATCAGTTTGACAACCGCGACGAATAAACGTTGCTCATTAAGCCTAATCCGCGGGGCGCATTGCGGGTTTAGCGCGCGGCTCGCGCGTTATCGTAACCCGTGCGTTAACGGCGATCGATAAACTCGCTGGCTGGCCGCCCGCACGAACGGCGGGCGTCAGTCGCCGGGCGTCGTCGTCCTAAAATGCGCGAGCGCCGCGATCAACAGAAGCAGGGTCGTGAGCGCGGAGGCGAGGCAGTAGATGCAGAAGGCGTGGATGAAGGCGACCTGCAGGATCATGAAATAGATCGAGAAGCCGACGCCGAGGGCGGCGTAGCCAAGCGCGGCCCAACGCAATGCGCGCGAGAACGGCTCGCAGGCGAGCAGCGCCGCCAAGCCGAACATATAAAGGTAGTAGACGACGCCGTAATAGCCCACCGGCAGATCGAAGATGCGGGCATAGGGGCTGTTGGCGACCTCGTTGCAGCCATTGATCGGCGGCGGACACCACAGCGGCTGGACGTTATAGAGCGCATAGGCGTCATAGAACGCGATGCTTGTCCCTACCAAGGCGAGCGCGAGCATGACACAGGGCGCGCAAAATCGTTTGTTCATGGGTTTGGCTCCTGTCCGGCGCGGCCATTTCCAGCCGCTCACCCCCCTTAGACGGGACGCGATCGAAAAAGGTTACACGCGCATGATCAAGAAAAAGCCTGCCCTCGGACTTGATCCGAGGGTGGGAACCGGTTTTCGGACAAGATCATGCGCAGGATTTAAAATGCCGATCAGCGATCGGATGGGGCGCCGTCCGGGAGTGTGGCGGGCGCGCAGCAGGTCTGCGAGCTCGGAGCGCAGGACAGCTCGGTACGGTAAAATTCGCAGTGCGCTCCGATGGCGTGCTTCAGCTGCGCCCGCGCGCGGTGCAATCTCACTTTGACATTGGCCAGGCTAATTCCGAGGGTCTGAGCCACTTCCTCGTCGGTGAGGCCGCCAAGCTGGCCAAGAATGAGCACCTCCCGGCTGCCCTCGGGAAGTTGTCCGATCTCGCGACGAATGTGGTCATGCATCTCTTTGCGGACCAGCGGCTGCTCCGGCGACGCTTGCGGGTCGGGAACGGCGATGGCCGCATGGACCTGGCCGGTTTCGCCGCCTTCAGGTAGCTGAACCGTCAGCTTGGCCTCGCGCGCCGCGCGGCCGCGCAGCCAATCGGAAGCGACATTGGCGGCGATCCGGTAAAGCCATGTGGAGGCCAGGGCATCGCCGCGGAACCGCGGCAAAGCCGTTGCCGCTTTCGCGAACACGATTTGGGTCAGATCCTCGGCGTCTAGCGGGCCTGCAATGCGCCCGAGCAGCCGATGCACGCGATCGTGATTCGCGTCATAAAGCGTGCGAAAGCGGTCCGGTTCGCTCGTCGTTTCGACGTTCATATTCAATCATTGCAATCAATCGAATGCGCGGCTTTGCGATTTATCAAATTGGCCGCGCAGGCCAGCCGCGCTTTACCGCCCGGGTTGTTTCACAGGTTTTTGATCGAGATCAGTTTCTGGGGGTCGAAATCGATCTAATAAACAAAGAGTTCCCGATCCGTCGGGGCTTTCAGGTGGTGCCGGTGGCCGGGCAAGCGCAGCGTTTGCTTGGTAGACCGCGCGCTTCATGTATAATGTTGAAAAGACTATTTGTGAGGCAGCCGGATGAGCATCTCAGAAGATTTCTTGAAGAAGGAAGATCTTCGTTCACAGCTTTTTGGCGAGACGTGGCGGACCCTGATCCCGGAAGTCTTCCGGGACGTCCCGACCTATTACGACAAAGGCAACGCCGTCGCCTCGCTCGGGACCTGCGCGTGCTGGAGCGGCATCTTCGCGCAGGCGATCCACCGCCATCTGCCGCCAGGCGCCAAGGTGCTCGACGTTTGCTCAGGGATACACGAAGTTCCGCTCAAGCTGCTGGCGCTCGATCCTACGCTCGAGATTCATGCCGTGGACGGCAGCCCGCACATGACGGCCGAGGGCCAACGCCGCGCCGCCGAGCGCAATATGACCATCCATGCCCAGGTCTGCGACGCCCATGTGCTGCCGTTTCCCGACAATTCGTTCGATGCGGTGACGCTGCAATTCGCCTCGCGCCATCTCGAGATCATCCGCGCGTTCAAGGAGATCCATCGGGTGCTCAAGCCGGGCGGCATCTTCTGCCATGACGACATGCTGCGCCCGGCCTCGCGCATCGTCGAAGTGCCGTATCTCGCCTATTTGCGATTCTCGGTCTGGTTTACCGCCAAGCTGTTCGGCAGTTCCGCCGAGAGCATGAAATGCGTCGGCTATTTCGCGGATGCCATCCGGCACTTCTACAAGCCGCGCGAATTGGACGAGCTGCTCAAGGGCGTCGGCTTCGTCGACATCGAAAGCCGCAGCTTTCTCACCGGCGTGATGTCTTATCACATCTCGCACAAGCCGGCGCGCTAGAACGAAACATCGGGAGGACTCCATGAATCTGAAGTCTATCATTGCCGCAGTCGTGATCGCCGCCGTGCCGTTATGCGCACTGGCTCAACCGAAGCCCGCTGCGAAGGTGACCAACGCGGACGCGCAAAAGGTCGTCAAGATGATCAGCGCCGACAAAGCCAAGACGCAGATCTATTGCGACATGGCCAAGCTCGGCGAGCAGATCGAACAGGCCGACCAGAAGAAGGACACCAAGAAGGTCGAAGCCCTGTCGAAGCAAATGGATGAGATGTCGGCGAAGCTCGGCCCCGAATACGCCGCCTTGATGGACGGAATGCAGGACATGGACGCCAATTCCAAGGTCAGCAAGGACATCGGCGCGACGCTCGAGGGACTCGACGCGCTGTGCGCGAAATAGCGAACAGCCGTCAGCGTTTGCGCAAATAGATGAAGTAATAGACGCCGCCGACCAGCGCGCCCCCGCCGATGATATTGCCGATGGTGACCGGGATCAGGCTGAGGAAAAATGCCGGCCAGGTCAGGCCGGCATAGGCCGCGGCGCTGTTTCCGATCTGCGACCACATTTCGGCCGGCCCCCAGGCTTTCATGAACAGGCCGAGCGGGATGAAATACATATTGGCGACCGAGTGCTCGAAGCCGGCGGCGACGAAAGCCGATACCGGGAACAGCACGGCGAGCACCTTGTCGGTCGTGGTGCGGGCGCCGAACGACAGCCACACCGCTAGGCAGACCAGCACGTTGCACAGGATGCCGAGAAACAGCGCATGGTCGAAGGGCAGGGCGGTCTTGTCGGACGCGATCTTGAGCGCGACGGCGGCGACCGTGCCGTGCCCGGCGAGATACTGGCCGGACAGGAACACCAGCAGCGCGGTGCCGACCGCGCCGATGAAATTGCCGACATAGACGATCGCCCAGGCGCGCAGCATGTCGCGCAGCGGCAGCTTGCCGGCGGCCCACGCCATCACCATCAGGTTATTGCCGGTGAACAGTTCGGCGCCGCCGAGCACGACCAAGATGAGCCCGAGGCCGAACACGATGCCGGCCAAGAGCCGGCTCACGCCGAACGGAATGACGCCGTCGGCGCCGGCCAGGACGGTGGTGGCGAACATCGAGCCGAGCGCGATGAAGGCGCCGGCCAGGATGGCGAGCGCCACCAGACTGAGCACGTCCAGCCGCGCCTTATGAACGCCGACCTCTTCCGCCTTTTCGGCGATTTCCGCCGGCAGCAGCGCATCGATGCTGTGATTGGCTTGGTCGGGGCCGGCGGTCATGTGGTTTCTCCCGGAATGCGGCCAACACAGGCCACAAGCCACGGCACGCCGCGTTGACACATCTCAATCGGCCGCGGGGGAGAGGTAGGGTGGTAGTATTCGGCCGGCGGAACCGTCAGTAACCCCTGCGCCGTACCTTTTTGGCGGCTTTGCGGGCCGCGTAGCGGGCATCGCGCTCGGCTTTTTGCTCGGCCGCCAGCGCCACTGCGCGTTCAGCCGCTTCCGCTTTGGCGAGCGCCTCGGCTTGCTCGGCCTCGCGTTGCGCCTGCGCGGCGAGTTCGGCTGCGCGCGCGGCTTGCGCGGCGAGTTCCGCCTCACGCACCTTTTTGGCGGCTTCGCGCTCGGCCATGCGGGCGTCGCGCGCCTCGTTGATCGCAATTCGGTTGAGGCGCTGCTGCTCGAGCGCGGGGTCTTGGCTGGCGGCGCGAAACTTTTCCAGCATCGCCTTTTTGATGGCGGCGGCGTTCTTTTGACGTTCATGCAGGTCGGGACTTTGGAAGTAGCTCATTCATACTCCTGGGGGGATTCGGGTCGGTGGGTATATGGCGTTTTATGGCGGCATCTACAATATCGCAATGGGCGGATTCACGCGTTTAAGCGGCGCGCCTGCCAAAGCGCGACCGTCATCCAGCCGGTCGAGGCGCCGACGAAGCCGCCGGCGATCACGTCGCTGAGGAAGTGGTAATTGGCGCCGACCAGGCCGGCGGCGACCGCCAGCACGGCCAGCGCATAGAGCGGCCGCCACTTGGGAACCATGATCCAAAGCACCGAGATCACGGCGCAGGTCGCCGCCGTGTGTCCGGATGGAAACGACGCATAGCCGGCGCCGCCATGAAACAGGTTGAAGCCGTAGGCGCCGTCGTGGATGAACGACGGATTGTTCTGCACCCAGGTATCCGGCCACAGCCGCCCGAAGGCGAATTTGAGCTGGCTTTTGATGGTCTCGGCCACGATCAGGCTGATGCTGCACAGTGCGCCGGCCGTCACGATGTCCGACAACGGCCGCCCGGCCAGCGCCCAAAGCCCGAATCCCACGAACGCGACGGCGGCGAGCGGAATGAGCAGATCGGGAAGGTAAGTGAGGCGCGCGAAGGTCTCGCGCTGCGCGCTGTGCGCATGCACGAACAAGGCGATCGGCCGGTCGATCCACAGATAGCAGACCGTCACCGCCCCGGCGGTGAGCAGCAATGCGAGCAGCCAGCGTTGCAGGGCGGTCATCGGTGGGCCCGGGAGCGGACTCAAAGAGCGCGGCCTGTTTGTGCCAGAAGCGCGATGGCCGCAAGAGGTCTTATCCCTCCCGCTTGCGCGCGAGCGCAGCAGGCAAAGCGCCCGGCCATTTACAACCGCTTAACCCTAGACCCTGCATAGTTTCGCCGCTGCCTCGCATGTCGTGAGGCGGCGGCATGGGGATGCCGGGACCAAGTTCCGACTCTTGCAAGCGATCAGTATCAGTCGCCGCGCCTCAACCGGCGCGACCGGCCATGGCGTCAATGTAAGCAGTCGCGTTTGAGTAGCGTGGATTATGCCGAAGACGACCGCGATCTATTGCGACGTCCCTCATTGCGACGGTCGTGTTTTCTCTTTGGACGATTGTCGCCGCCTTATTCGGCTTATTGGCGGCCATGTCGTCATGGGCCTCAGCGCCGTCGCCGCCGTCGGCGTGCTGGTCACAACCGTCACCTTTGCCGCCGCGTGGATCGTCAACACCGTTGTTGCGACCAATCCTGTTATCCATGCGCGCGCGCCGGCGGGGCCGGGGGCGCTTGCGCTCGTGCAAGACGCGCCAAATTTCGCCACCGCACCGGCCGTGACGTTTGCGGACAGATGGCCGCGCCCGACCGCTTCCATGCAGGCCAGCGTCATGCCGCTTATCCCACCGCATCCCCTCGAAATCGCCGATAACGTGCCTGTGCCGCCGCAGCCCGAACGGGCGACCAGCGTCCCGCTGCCGCGGCCACATCCCGCGCAGCATGACATCGCGCTTGCCGCGGTCGGGCAAATCGGCCCTCAAACCGCGCCGCAGGTCGCAACGGCCACGCCGCCGCCGCCCGCCGAGAAGCGCGCTGCGCCGCAGGAAGCCCACAACAAGCCGCTGGCGCTGCCCGCTCCCGACAGCCGCACGGCGGTTTATGACATCGCGGCGCATACCGTCTATTTGCCCAACGGGCAGCGGCTTGAGGCGCATTCCGGGCTCGGCGACAAGCTGGACGACCCGCGCTATGTCCACGTCCGGATGCGCGGTCCGACGCCGCCGAATGTCTACGATCTCGCGTTGCGCGAGGAACCCTTCCACGGCGTGCGGGCCATTCGCCTCAATCCGGTCGACGACAATAAGATGTTCGGTCGCGATGGCATGCTGGCGCATACTTACATGCTCGGCGCCAACGGCCAGTCGAATGGCTGCGTGTCCTTCAGGGATTATCGCAAATTCCTGAGTGCCTTTTTGAATGGCGAGGTCGACCGCCTGGTCGTTGTGGCCAATCTCGGGAGCAAGCCTTCGCACATCGCCCGCCCGCGCTACGGACGCGACACCCACTACGCCTCCAACGATTGAACTGCCGCGCCCCCACAAGTACAGCGTCAACGACCTGGAGAGACATAAAAAACGAGCGGCCCGTGTGGCCGCCCGTCATTCATTTCGCCGGCGTATTGTTCGCTTAATCGGCGTCCGGCCGGCTCAAATTCAGCAACTCTGCGGCGAAACGCCGCTTCTGCTGATCGTCGAGGCTGACATAGAGCGGCTCGGCGGCATCGGCGATCGTCTTGCGTTCGACCGAGCGCTCGCTCATGTATTTGGCCTGCCGGCGCATTTGCTCGATAATATCGACGGGGCCTTTCGGCTGCGTGCCGGGGGTCTGCATGGCCATCTGGCGATCGGCGCTGGCCTTGGCGAGGTCGTTCATGGCGCTCTCGAAACCGGGCCAATTTTTCGCCTGCTCCGGCGTGAGGCGCAGGTCGGCTTTGATGCGGGCGGTGCGCGCGGCGTATTGATCGGTGATCTGGTTTGCGCTGAGTTCGGCGCGGTCCATGCGGTCGCGCGCGAGCGCCGGACCTGCCAGCGCGGAGCCGGCAACGAGCGCTGCGGTGGTGAACAGCACGAGAGCTTTTCTCATAACGTCTTCCTTTCGAGGATGGGCAGAACATTCGCCATAAAAAATACTCCCCGCGTGGGGTGCTTTATCAACCCGGCATGGTGCGTTTGGTTCCGCGTGCTCTCCGCCGTCATGGCCGGGCTTGACCGCGTGGGAAGGTGAGGGCGCGCTTTCTTATCCCTCCCCCATCCGAACTCGGGTTTACCCGAGTTCGGCACTTAATCAGTAGCCCAAGTCGGATAAATCCGACTTGGGCGCGGGGGAGGGTGGCGAGCGTGAGCCGAGCCGGGGGGTGGCCGTTTTAGGGCTGTCGTCATCCGAAATCGATCGTGACATCGCCCCGGATTCACTGCCGCTCAATCCGGGCTACGCGCGGGTTGGCTAAATATGCGCCTCCTCGAAAGCGTTCACCCACATGGCGCAGATGCCCGAGCGCACGATGTCCGCGCGGGTGAATTCAATCACCGGCACCGGTAGGTTCTGCGCGTCGATCATGCCGATCACGGTGCGCAGGCCGCTTTCCCTGTCGAGGTCGCATTGGCTGACGTCGCCGTTGATCACGACCGTGCAGTCTTCGCCGATGCGGGTAAGAAACGTCTTGATCTCGGCCGGAGTCGCGTTCTGCGCCTCGTCGAGCAGCACGAAGGCGTTCTTCCAGGAGCGCCCGCGCATGACCTCGAACGGCACCAGTTCGATGCCGCCGTTCTTCAACGCGATGGCATAGGCGGCCTTGCCGATGCGCTCCTTGATCGCTTCCGCGACCGGCGCCGCCCAGGGCGCGAATTTGTCTTCCAGACTGCCGGGGAAATATCCGAGCGAGCGCCCGCACGGCACGTTCGGGCGCGTGAGGATAATCTTGTCGATGCGTCGGTTGCGGTAGAGGTCGGCGGCGTGGGTGGCCGCGATCCAGGTCTTGCCGGTGCCCGCGGGCCCGAGAACGATCACCTGGGGAGCTTTGCGAAGGGCGTCAAGATAGTCGGCTTGGGTCGGGTTGAGAGCCTTGATCGGGGGTAGCACGCGCTCGGTTTCGAATTTCGGGTCCAGGAAATTTATGATCTCGGCGGATCCAAACTGGCGCTCATGGCGGCGTCTTTTTCTATTGAGATTCTTACCCAAGGGCCGACTCCTTCTGGTGGACTGCAGGGTGAACGCGCACGCCGGCGGGCCGCGCACGGGCGCGGAACCGTCGGCAACGAGAGTGGAGGGGTTTGTGCGCGGGGCGGTGGGGCAACCGGCGTCCGGGAACGTGGAGGTCCCGAATGACCTGGCTGCCGATCGATCCGTAACTGACGAACCGCCATAAGAAGAGAGGCTAAGTGATTCGCGTGACAAATTTCTAAAAATTTTACGGCGCGGCGATCCTCATCCTGAGGAGGCTGCGTTCTTATCCCTCCCCCGCTTGCGGGGGGAGGGTGGCGAGCGTAAGCCGAGCCGGGTGGGGGCTGGAGGCTGCTTAGCGCAGTTCCTCATCTTGAGGAGGCCGCACCGATCTCGAGTTCACCCGAGTTTGGTAATCTAATTTGCGGGGAGGGTTGGGCGACCGGGTGGACGCAGGACCTACACCGAAACCGGCTTTGCCGGCGTTTGCCTGATTTCGCGCATATCGCCATGGTGCACTCTGGCCACCTGACCATTGTCCCAAGCGATCGTCACTGCATCCCAGCTCGTTTCGGTGATACTGCCGCGGTCGGCGGCATCGCCTTGCCAACAAACCCGGCTACCCTTCTTGAGGGTCTTGGATTCGGCGTTGGTCATCGATCTGTCCTTATTCTGCCTTCGTATCGTCGGCTGAGCTTTTAATCTCTCCTGAGCGTTCGGCTTTGCGTTGCGCGGATTTTTCCTCTCGCTTTCGCATTTTTTCCTCGCTGCGTGCCTGCGCTGCGCGGTTGCGGTCATTGCGCTGCATCCCGTAATTCGGCCTGAAAGCCATGGGGTTTCCTTTCGGAATTGACTGGTTTGCAAATGAGCGAGTTGCCGGGTGGGGCGTTTTCGCCCCGAACGGTCACGGGACTATACGCGCTTAATTGCCTTTAGAGTCCGATATCGAAAAAGCCCGTCCCAGACGTGGCTCCCGAGGGTGGGGAAGCGGTTTTCGGAAAAGCCTGTGGCCCGGATGGAGCCCTCGGGTCGCGCCTTCAGCGCGCCCAAGGATAAACTCCGCGTAATTCGGGAGCAGTCGTACCGCCGCCCCGGATTTCGCTGACGCGCCATCCGGGCTCCGCGCTAGGCCACCTTAGTTTGCGGCATTTTGAGTGTGCGGCATTTTGTGGTCGTGGTTCACGATGAGCGATTGCTCACGACCACAGTTTGCGCAGACAAAAATCTCGTTCTCCAGATCAAGTCCGCGGTCGGCACCCTCGATCAGCTTGAGCCGCAGTTCGCCACCGCATTGGTCGCAATGCGACGATGGCGGTGGTTGGGTCATGGGGCGCATGGCATTTCCTTTCGCCCGACATGCTTAGGTACGAAGGAACGGGGTGCTTCTACAACCCGGTGAGCAGCGTTTGGTTCCGAATGCTGTAGGCAACAGCGCCCGTAGCTCGGATGAAGCGGGACGCAATCCGGAAATCAGTCGTAAGGCCGCCCGGCCAGCGCGATTTTGCCTCGCTTGCCCCCGCCGCCCGCGATTGATACCTAAACCCCTGACTCGTCATGGCCGGGCCGTTCCCGGCCATCCACGCATTCAATAAAGTCGAAAATGCCGGCCAAGACGCCCTATTACATCACCACCGCGATCTCCTACCCGAACGGGGCGCCGCATATCGGCCACGCCTACGAGGCGATCGCCACCGACGCCATCGCGCGCTTCATGCGGCTCGACGGCTACGACGTCTATTTCCTCACCGGCACCGACGAGCACGGGATGAAAATCCAGCAGACCGGCGCCAAAGAAGGGCTGACGCCGCATGAGCTGCTTGAGCGCAACGTTCCCCTGTTCAAGGCCATGGTCGAGCGCATGGGCTGCTCGAACGACGATTTCATCCGCACCACGGAAGAGCGCCATCACCGCTCATCGGAGGAAATCTGGCGGCGCATGGAGAAGAACGGCGACATTTATCTCGGCAAATATGCCGGCTGGTATTCTGTGCGCGACGAGGCCTATTACGCCGCGGATGAAACCCATCTCAACGAGCAGAAAGTGCGGGTGTCGTCCAAAACCGGCACGCCGGTGGACTGGGTGGAGGAGGAGAGCTATTTCTTCAAGCTCTCGGCCTATCAGGACAAACTGCTGAAACTGTTCGAGCGGCCGAATTACGTGTTGCCGAAGGAACGGCTCAACGAAGTCGCCAGCTTCGTGCGCGGCGGATTGCAGGATCTGTCGATCTCGCGCACCACCTTCGACTGGGGCATCCGCGTGCCAGGTGCGCCGAAGCACATCATGTATGTGTGGGTGGACGCGCTGACCAATTACATCACCGGCGTCGGCTTTCCCGACACCGAGAGCGACAAGTTCAAACGCTACTGGCCGGCGGCGCTGCACGTGATCGGCAAGGACATCGTGCGCTTCCACGCGGTCTATTGGCCGGCCTTCCTGATGTCGGCCGGCATCGAGGTGCCACAGCGCATCTTCTCGCACGGCTTCCTGTTCAATCGCGGGGAGAAAATGTCGAAGTCGGTCGGCAATGTGATCGACCCGTTCGCGCTCGCCGACGCTTACGGCGTCGACCCGTTGCGCTATTTCTTTTTGCGCGAGGTGCCGTTCGGGCAGGACGGCAATTACAGCCACGAGGCCATCGTCAACCGCATCAATGCCGATCTCGCGAATGATTTAGGGAATCTGGCGCAGCGCTCGCTGTCGATGATTGGCAAGGCGTTCGGCGGCGTGCTGCCGGAGCCGGGCGCGTTTTCCGAAGCCGACAAAACCATTTTGGCCGCCGCCGACGCCATGATCGGGATCGCGCGCGAGCACATGAAGACACAGCAGTTGCACCAGGTGCTCAACACGGTGTGGGCGGTGGTGGCCGACGCCAACCGTTATTTCGCCTCCGAGGCGCCCTGGGCGCTGGCCAAGACCGACCCGAAGCGGCAGGGGACTGTTCTGTACGTGACGGCAGAAGTTCTGCGCAGACTTACAATCCTCTGCCAGCCAGTTCTGCCAAGTACAGCGCCACGTCTGCTTGACCAACTGAATGTACAACCGTCACGTCGGGACTTCTCCGCGCTCGACGCCGGGGTGCGCATCGAGGCCGGATCCAAACTGCCGCCGCCCGCGCCGGTGTTCCCGCGCTATGTCGAGCCGGAGGCAAGGGCTTGAAAATGCTGGTGGATAGCCACTGCCACCTGGATTTTCCGGATTTCGCCAGCGAGCTAGACGCCGTTGTGGCGCGCGCGCGGGCCGCCGGCATCGGGCGCCTGGTCACCATCTGCACGCGCGTGCATAAATTTGCGCAAGTGCTTGCGGTCGCTGAAAAATTTCCGGAGATTTTCTGCTCGGTCGGCACCCATCCGCATAATGCGCATGAGGAATTGGATATCGATGCGAAAGCGCTGATCGCGTTGACGAAAAATCCCAAAGTCGTCGCGATCGGCGAGGCCGGTCTCGATTATCACTACGATAAAAGTCCGCGCGATGCGCAGGCGCAGGGCTTGCGCCAACACATTGCGGCGGCACGCGAAACCGGGCTGCCGCTGGTGATCCATGCGCGCGAGTGCGACGCCGACATGGCGCGCATTCTGGAGGACGAAAGCGGGAAGGGCGCCTTCCCGGCCGTGCTGCATTGCTTCACCGGCGGCCGCGATTTGGCCATGCGCTCCATAGGC
>Ga0265337_1001321_pt1 | contig 12353 bp, 14 predicted proteins | sample 42122metaG_FD_192441 | JGI IMG/M metagenome (GOLD analysis project Ga0265337, IMG submission 192441) | Rhizosphere microbial communities from Carex aquatilis grown in University of Washington, Seatle, WA, United States - 4-21-22 metaG | ecosystem: Host-associated > Plants > Roots > Rhizosphere >... | reverse complement strand
ACCCACGAGCACCACCGAAACGCCAGCGCCGCCCACAGCGACCACCCCCGCCACGCCCCCCGCGCAGCTGCCCAGCGCCGAACCGGTGCCCGTGCCCAACCCCACCCCGCCCTCGAGCGGCGGCGCAAGCACCGGCGGCACCCGCTCTCCGAGCGACGGCCGCCCCGCCACCGGCGTTCCCTCCAGCTAACCGAACGCGAACGTCTTCAGCGGGCGCAGCAGCACGCCCGTGGTCGCCACTTCCTGCGGGGAGGCGATCTGTTTCGTCGCGGTCGTCGAGGTCAGCATCACCACCGCCACGCCTTCGCGCGCGCCCCCGCGCGGCGGCACGAGCAGCACGTCGCGCCCGTAGACCTCGCGGCCGTCCACCGTCGCGGTGTAGAGCACCTGGTAGCCCGTCAGGTTCACGTTCACCCGCGCCTTGCCCTCGCCGCGCAGGACGAAGTCCCTGTCCCGTCGCGCGAGCGTCGCGATGTAGCTGCTCGCGAACACCGGCAGCTCCCCCAGCAGCTCGCCCGAGTAGCGCGGCAGGCGCAGCGGATCGACCGCGAAGGAGTACTTCACCGCGCCGTCCGAGTCGTGGCTCTGCACCTTCACGAAGCCGCCCGGATCGGGCGTCACCCGGTAGAGGCCGCGGTAGCTGAAGCCGAACGGCACCGGCCCACCGTGGGAGTAGTGCGCGTTCTCCAGCGTCAGCGCCAGCGCCACCACCGCCGCGAGCAACCCCACGCCGCCCGCCACCACCACCGCACGGGTCGCGCCTCGCGCGGCGTGCCAGCGCGGCGCCAGCAGCCGACCGAGCGTCGGCCCGTACTCGGCCTTCATCGGTACCGCGGCCATCTGGCTAGCGATGGGTCATTCGCCGATCGAGAACATCGACTCGAGGTCGTGGCGCGAATACGCCGCGAACGCAACCATCGTCTGGGTGCGCGCCACGCCCGACAGCGCCCCGATCTGGCCCGTGACCACCTCGGCCAGCTGCTCGTGGTGGGGCACTCGCACAATCGCCACGAAGTCCCACTCGCCCGTCACCGAGTACGCCTCTGCCACACCCTCGATCTCCGCCAGCGCGCCCCCGAGCGTCGACAGCGCATCGCGCTCCGCCTCGATCAGCACCACCGCGTGGGTCATCGACATCTGCCCACCATCATAGGTCTCCTACTCATCCGCGGCGCCCATCCGGCTGATCCCCAGCCCCACCAGCAGGCCCATCGCCGCGCCCACCACGCCCGCCAGCCAGCTCGCTTCCGAGAACGCCAGCGCGAACGGCATCGCCATCAGCAGCGCCGCCATCGCCCCCGCGCCGAGCAGGTCGCCCTCGTAGTAGGAGGCCTCGCGCGCCGCGCGCAGGTCCGGAGCCGCCCAGCACGCCAGCAGCGCCAGCGCCCCCGCGTTAGCGCCGTTCGCCAACGGGATCGTGTAGACGGCGTCCGCCACCAGCGCCCCCGCGGCGCCAGCGCCGAAGAACAGCGCGAGCACCACCGCCGGCCCGTGTCGCGCCTCCGTCAGCCAGCCGAAGATCGCGAGCGTGAGCAACGCCACGAACGTGTACGTCCCGGATAGAGACGCGAACTCACTCGTGAACAGCCTCCACCAGTCCCCGTTGATCGGCCCGATGATCGCCATGTGCAGATACACGCTCGGTTCGGCGTGAAACACGATCCACATCGCGGCGCCCGCCGCCACCAGCGCGATCGTCGCGTACGGGCGCGAGGCCGCCCATCGACCCAGGCCGCGAGGGGCTGACGAGCGTCGTGGACGCGCGCGGGAACCGGCTCCACCTCGCGCCGATGCGCCGATCAACGATCCCAGCCGTCCGCGCCCTGCAGCCGGGCGTGTGGGCGCGTTCACGCGCGGCAGCTTCGGCGCGCGACGGCGCAGGCGGTTGCCGCAGTACGGGCACTCGGTGATGTACGGGCTCACCTCTGATCCGCACTGCTTGCACACCACGAACAGATCAGCACCGGAGGTCATCGTCGATCCATTCTAAGGACCTCTCGACCCCGCCCCCCGCGCCCCTCTGGAATACTCATCCCCATGAACCTCGGATACGACCACAAGCTGTACATCCTCGCGTTTGACCACCGCGGCTCCTTCCAGAAGAAGTTCTTCGGGATCGAGGGCGAGCCGGACGCCGAGCAGACCGCGATCATCGCCGACGCCAAGCACCTCATCTTCGAGGGCATGCTGCAGGCCATCGGCGGAGGCGCCGACGCATCCTCAGCGGGCGTGCTTGTGGACGAGCAGTTCGGCTCCACCGTCCCCGCCGAGGCGCGCTAGCGAGGCCTGAAGGTCGCGATGCCGGCCGAGCGCTCCGGTCAGCCCATGTTCGACTTCCAGTACGACGAGGAGTTTGGCGCGCACATCGAGAAGTTCGACCCGGACTTCACAAAGGTGCTCGTCCGCTACAACCCCGACGGAGACGCCGAGGAGAACCGCGTCCAGCTCGGCAAGCTCAAGGTGCTCTCCGACTGGCTGCACGGGCACGACCGCAAGTTCCTGTTCGAGCTGCTCGTGCCCGCCGAGGACGCCCAGCTGGCGTCGGTCGGCGGCGACAGCGACCGCTACGACGCGGAGCTGCGCCCCGAGCTGATGCGTCGCGCGATCGTCGAGATCCAGGACGCCGGCATCGAGGTCGACATCTGGAAGATCGAGGGCGTCGACGAGCGCTCCGACTGCGAGATGCTCGCCGCCCAGACTCGCGCCGGCGGGCGCGACGGCGTCGTGTGCGTCGTCCTCGGCCGTGGCGCCGACGACGCGAAGGTCGACCACTGGCTCACCCAGGCCGCGCCCGTCGAGGGCTTCGTCGGCTTCGCCATCGGCCGCTCGATCTGGTGGGACCCGCTCAAGGCATACGTCGACGGCAAGATCGAGCGCAGCGCCGGCGCGCGCAAGATCGCGGAGAACTTCCTCCGCTTCATCGCCGTGTACGAGCGCGCCAAAGCGTCCTAGACGTCAATCGGCGTGAGCGCCATGAAAATGCGCCAGAGCCTTGCCGACTGGGAGAAGGCGTTCGTCAAGGAGATCTCGCTCGACCGTCATCGGCGGGCATCGCTCAAGCGCACCGCCGAGCAGCGCGCGCTCAAGCGCGAGGTCGACAAGCGGCACAAGCGTGGCTCTGTACGTTTCGGACTACTCGTCCTCACGCTGATCATGACCGCGGTGATCGTCACCGTGGTGATGTTTCGCACCCTCTACCTGCTGCTCGGCTGAAGGCCTCCGCCGGGGTGTCGCCGCGGCGCGTCAGGCGCCGCTGTGGGCGCGTCAGGCGCTGTCGCCGAGCTGATGCAGCGACTCGTCCACCTTCGCCGCGTGCTCGCCCGCGTGGCCGTCTTCGCTGACCGTCACAGCGCCCGTTTCACGGTGTATCTCGAGGTAGATCTCCTTACGGAACACCGGAACCTTCTGGGGCGCCTGAATGCCAATCCGCACCTTCTCGCCCATGACCGACAGGACCGAGACCTCGATCTCATCCCCGATCATGATGCTCTGGTTGGACTTGCGTGTCAGAACCAGCATTGGGTGCACCTTTCCTCTTGCCGATTGGCGACCCGGCGCTAGCCCCCACCGCCGGTGTGCCAAGCATAGTCACAGGACCGGGGGAACGCGATACCGATCGATCCTAAATAAGTACTTGCACGCACCCTCAACCCCCGCGAGCGCTATGCCCTGGAACCACCGCGTCCCCGCCGGGGCGCTTTACGCTAGTCTCCCGGACCGTTCATGCCCCGTAAATCATTGCGCCCGCATCTCAACCAAATTCGCGCCTGGGTCCGCCAGGGTCGCACCGACGCCTGGGTCGCCCACCAGCTCGAGGTCACGGTCCGTGACATCGAGCAGTTCAAGCGCCAGAACGAGCTCGTCAGCGACGAGGAGTCGCCCGAGGGCGCGGGCACGAACGACTACCCCGAGGAGATCGACCTCCGGGCCGAGGACGACGCGCTGATCGCGGCCGAGCTCGAAGCGGCAGAAGCCGAGGCTGAGCGCGCTCGCGCAGAGGCTGAGGAGGCCGGGGAGGACGCCGAGGAGCCCGCAGAGGCCAAACCCCGTCGTCGCAGCCGTCGTGGCGGGCGTGGTCGCCGCTCAGGTGGCGCCAACACGGGGCCGCTCGAGGGCACGTTCGACCACGGCGAGGAGGGCTACGGGCTGTGGCTAGACCCCGCCATCCAGGACAACCCGATCTACGCCGAGCACTGGGCCGGTCACCGGCCGGTCGAGGTCACGGTCGAAGAGGATCGCATCGTGATCCGGCGCACAGGCGAGGACGAGTCGACCGACTAGCAGCACCACTGGGGCGGCGCTAAGTCCCGATCTCGAGTCTCCCGCCTGCGTAGTCGCTCGCCTCGCGCAGGTAGCGTCCAAACGCCGCGTCGGCCACCAGGCCGGCCTCCCACGCCCACGGATCCGCCGGGGCGAGCTTCATCGCCACCTGCAGGCACCAGCCGGTCCCCGCGCCGTACAGCTCGACGAGCTCCGCCGCCGAGAAGCGACCGCCGAGGCGCCTGCGCAATTCCGCCACGATAGAGTCGATCACCCGCTCCAGCAGCTGCACACGCTCCGACGGAGCCCGCTGCAGGCGACGCTCGCCCTGCTGCCACTGGTAGATCGCGTTCTCGAAGGACACTCGCTCGGCGAGGCTAGCAGCGCCCCGCACGGCGGCGGCGTTCCCGCTCAGTTGTCGGGCAGCGAGCCGACCATGTATGGCTGCTCGCCTTTCTTCATCATCCCCAGCTGGCGCGCCTCCGCTTCGAGCGTCGCCTGCTTGCTCAGGAGTTCGTGCTGGCGCAGAAGCAGCGCATGTTCGTGGCGCATCGTCGCCACCATAGCGCTGTCGTGACGGGACTGACGCCAGGTGGAGAGCATGTGGATGCCGGCGCTGAGATACAGGTACACGAGCGCGACCGACACGCACAGCATCGCCGCCTTCCCGAGCCGGTCCCAGCGTATCCTCGCTCCGACGCGAGCAGCCGGGGGGGCGTTGGAGCGCGAGCGGGGGGCGCGCTTGCCGCGCGGGGCTGCTGCTGAGGCGGCTGGCATCCACTGATCGATTCGCGCACCGGCGCGAACCTCCTGCCGGTGGGTGCCGCGTGATTGCTAACGCCCGCCGAACGCCGCGCGCCCGGGGAACCGCGCGGCGTCGCCCAACTGCTCCTCGATCCGCAGCAGCTGGTTGTACTTCGCCACTCGATCCGAGCGCGAGGGCGCGCCCGTCTTGATCTGCCCGCAGCCGGTCGCCACCGCGAGGTCCGCGATCGTCACGTCCTCGGTCTCGCCCGAGCGGTGGCTCATCACGGCCGTGTAGCCGGCTTCGCGCGCCATCGCGATCGCCTGCAGCGTCTCGGTGAGCGTGCCGATCTGGTTGACCTTGATCAGGATCGAGTTCGCCACGCCCGCCTCGATGCCCCGGTGCAGCCGCTCGGTGTTGGTCACGAACAGGTCGTCGCCCACCAGCTGCACGGTCGCGCCGAGGCGGTCCGTGAGCGCCTTCCAGCCGTCCCAGTCCTCCTCGTCCATGCCGTCCTCGATCGACACGATCGGGTAGCGCGACGCGAGGTCGGCCCAGTAGTCGGCCAGCTCCACAGCGCTCAGCGTGCGCCCCTCGTGCTCGAGCACGTACGCGCCGTCGCGGTAGATCTCGCTCGTCGCCGGGTCGAGCGCGATCGCGATGTCCTCGCCTGGCGTGTAGCCGGCGGCCTGGATGCCCTCGATCAGCATCTTCAGCGCCTCCTCGTTGGAGCTCAGGTCCGGCGCGAAGCCGCCCTCGTCGCCAACCGTGGTGCCCAGTCCGCGCTCGTGGAGCGTGCGTTTGAGCGCGTGGAACACCTCGTCACCCATGCGCAGGCACTCCGAGAAGCTCTGCGCGCCGCATGGAACCACCATGAACTCCTGGAAGTCGACCTTGTTGTCCGCGTGTGCGCCCCCGTTGAGCACGTTCATCATCGGAACCGGCAGCACGTGCGCGCCGTCGCCGCCGAGATAGCGCCACAGCGGGAGCCCTTCCTCGGCTGCCTGGGCGTGGGCTGCCGCGAGCGACACGCCGAGGATCGCGTTCGCGCCGAGGCGGGACTTGTTGGGTGTACCGTCGAGCTCGATCAGCGCGCGATCCAAGCCGGCTTGGTCGGCCGCGTCGGCGCCGGTCAGCGCCTGCGCGATCTCACCGTCGACGTTGGCCACCGCGCGGGAGACGCCCTTGCCCTGCCAGCGCTCGCCGCCGTCGCGAAGCTCCGTCGCCTCGAACTCACACGTCGAGGCGCCTGACGGTACCGCCGCGCGCCCCTGAGCGCCCGATTGCAGGGCAACGTCCACCTCGACCGTCGGGTTACCCCTGCTGTCGAGGATCTGGCGGGCGTGGATGCGCACGATCTGACTCATTCAGCGGATCCTTCCACTTCGTCGACGCCGGCGTAGCGGACGACGCTCTAGCCGGCTTCGGTCGTGCCCGTCGAAGACGCGCCTTTAGCCGTCTTCGGGGCTTTGTACTGCTTGCAGTCGGTCACGACGTAGCCAGCGCGGCAGTCGGTTTTGGCGGTCCACTTCTTCTTGAACGCCTTCACGAAACTAGTCAGCGCCGTCTGCTGCTGGGTGGCTGTGAGCTGCTGCTTGATCGAGGCTTTCACCTTCGACAGCGGCTGCTGCTGGCCGGCGGTGATGCCCTTCACTTCGAACACGTAGAAGCCGAACGGGGTCTTGATAGGTCCGCTCAGGGCGTTCTTCGAAGCGGAGAAGATAGCCGCGTCGAGGGCTTTCTCCTCCTCGCCTTTGATCACTTCCGGCAGCAGGCCGCCCTTCGCCTTGCTCGTCGGATCGATCGATACCTTTTTGGCCACGCTCGCGAAGCTCTTACCCGATTCGACTTCCTTCTTCGCGCTCTTCGCCGCCGCTTCGGTTTTCGTGAGGATGATCTGAACGCTGCGCTTTTCCGGTGTTCCGAAGCGCGACTTGTTCTTTTCGTAGTACTGGGCGATCTGAGATTCGGTGACCTTGCCCTTGTCCTTCACGATCTTCGCCTCGATTTTCTGCGGCAGCAGCGAGACGGCCTTGATGCGGAGCAGCAGATCCGAGACGGTCTGACCTGACGTGGCCAGGAATTTTTCGAATTCGGCAGCCTTGGGGAACTGCTGGTTCTTGATTTTCAGGAACTGCTTGCGGACTTCGGCATCCGTGAGCTTCACTCCCAGCGAGGAAGCTTCGCCGATGACCCACTGGGAGGAAATCAGGAAACCGAGCACCTGCTGCTGCAAAGATTTGTACTGCTGTTCGCACTGAGTCTTGAGCTGTGCGGTGGTGGGAGCTTTCTGCCCCTTCGCCGGCTTCGGAGCGGTCGCCGCGAGGTGTGCGATGCAGGCCGAGTAACTTGGCGGTTCCGGCACGACGGGCTTGCCGCCGCTCGCCGCCGTCGACGCCGAGGCCACCTGCATCCAGTGGTTGAACGTCGTCTTGGTGATCGACTTGCCGCCGACCTGCACGACGGCGTCGCCGGGGATGCCGCCACCGCACGCGGAGAGACCCACGAGGGCAAACAAAACGGCGCCTAGCGCCGAGAGGAAACGGAGGGACTTGGTCACGACGCGGGCACTCTAGCGGAAAGCTGCGAAGTCGTGCTTAACGAGTTCCTAAGTGCCGCTCACGCGGCCTCGCGCACGATCGCCAGCAGCGCGTCCGCCGCGGCCACGACACTGGGGAAGCGCTCGGTCCCGTCCTTTGGAACGCGCATCGACACCTGTGAGCGGCTCGATTCATACAAAGCGCCCGGCAGCTGTTCGCGCAATCTCTTCGCACGCGTCGAGTCGAGCTCGATCGGGACGACCGTCAGCCGGTCGCCGTGGAAGCTCACCGTGCGCGCGCCCGCCTCGCCGAACTTGATGCGCGCGCGCTGCAGCGCGAGCATGTTCTGAACCGGCTCGGGCAGCTCGCCGAAGCGGTCCTCTAGCTCCTCGCGCAGGCGTTCCACGTCGGCCACCTCGAGCGCGCCGGCGACGCGACGGTGGATCTCGATCTTGGCCTGCTCGTAGGGGACGTAGTCGGCGGGTACGTACGCGTCGACGTTCACGTCGAGTCGCACCGGCTCGGGCAGCGTCTCGCCCTCGATCTCCGGCTCGGCCGCTTTGACCGCCTCGTCGAGCATCTGCATGTACAGCTCGAAGCCGAGCGCCGCCACGTGCCCCGACTGCTCGTCGCCGAGCAGGTTGCCCGCGCCGCGGATCTCCAGGTCGCGCATCGCGATCTTGAAGCCCGCGCCCAGCTCGGTGTGATCCGAGAGCGCCGACAGCCGCTGCGCGGCCTCGGGCGTGAGCGCCGCCGCGGAGTCATACAGAAGGTACGCGTACGCACGCTCGCGGCTGCGGCCCACGCGCCCGCGGATCTGGTAGAGCTGGGCGAGGCCGAACGCGTCCGCGTGCTCCACGATCAGCGTGTTCGCCTGCGGGATGTCGATGCCGGACTCGATGATCGACGTGCACACCAGCACGTCCGCGCCGCCGCGCAGGTAGTCCATCATCACCGCCTCCAGCTCGCCCTCGCCCATCTGCCCGTGCGCGACCGCGAAACGCACCCCTGGGCAGAGCGCGCGCAGGCGCTCGGCGGTCTCCTCGATCGACTCCACGCGGTTGTGCAGGAAGAACGCCTGCCCGTCGCGCTCGCGCTCGCGCTCGATCGCGCGCTTGACCAGCTCCTCCTCGTACTCTCCCACGTACGTCTTCACCGGCCGGCGGCCTTCCGGCGGGGTCTCGATCACGGAGATGTCGCGCAGCCCCGCGAGCGACATCTGCAGCGTGCGCGGGATCGGCGTGGCGGACATCGCGATCACGTCCACCTTCAGCTTCATCTGGCGCAACAGCTCCTTCTGCTTGACCCCGAAACGCTGCTCCTCGTCCACGATCAACAGGCCGAGGTCCTTCGCGCGGACGTCTTTGGAGAGCACGCGGTGGGTGCCCACGAGGATGTCCACGCGGCCGTCCGCGAACCCCTTGATCGCCTCTTTCTGCTCGGCGGCGGTGCGAAAGCGCGACACGTGCTCGAGCGTGAACGGGTAGTCGGCGAGGCGCTCGGCGAACGTGCCGTAGTGCTGCTGGGCGAGGATCGTGGTGGGCACGAGCATCAGCACCTGCTTGCCCGCCTCCGCGGACTTGAACGCCGCGCGCAGCGCCACCTCCGTCTTGCCGTAGCCCACGTCGCCGCACACCAGCCGGTCCATCGGCCGCGGCGCTTCCATGTCCGCCTTCACCAGCTCGATCGCGTCGCGCTGGTCGGCGGTCTCGGTGAACGGGAAGCGGGTCTCGAACTCGCGCTGCCAGTCGGAGTCCGGCCCGAACGCGTGGCCGCTGCGGCGTTTGCGCTCCGCGTACAGGCTCAACAGCTCGCCCGCCAGCTCCTGCGCGGCGCGGCGCGCGCGCGCCTTCATCGTGTCCCAGCGCGTGCCGCCGAGTTTGCTCAGCGGCGGGTGATCGCCGCCGGCGCCCACATAGCGGGAGATCTTCGCCAGCTGGTCGGTGGGCACGAACACGCGATCGTCGCCCTGGTATTCCAGGTAAAGGTAGTCGCGGGTGACGTTCGCGACGGTGCGCGTCTCGAAGCCCGCGAAGCGCGCCACGCCGTGGTCCTCGTGCACCACGATGTCGCCCGTGCGCAGCTCGGTGAACGAGCGCAGAGCGCCCCTGCGCACGCCCCCCAGTCCGCCACCCGCCGGGCCCGGGTCCTGCTGAGCGCGGCGGCGGCGCAGCAGCCTGTGCTCGGGGAACACCGCGAGCTTCAGCTGCGGCGCGACGAACCCCTCCCGCAGCGACGCGGTGGTGAAGCGCAGAGACGGTTCTATGACCTGGTGACCGGCGTCGATGTCCTCGGCGAGCCACGTCGCTTTCATGCGGCCGAGGTTGTACGCGGCGCGCTCGCCCTCGCCGCGGCGCGGGAACGCCACCACCGTGCGATAGCCGGAGCGCACGAGCTTCTCGAGCTGCGGCTCCGCTTCCGCGAGCGAGCGAGCGGCGGTGTCCGCGGACTGCGCGCGCAGCTCGATCTCCTGGCCGCTCGCGAGCGCCGAGAGCCAGATCCGCGTGCGCTGCGACAGCGTCTCCTCGATGCTTTCGGGGCTCACGTACAGGTGGTGCGCGTCCTCGTCGCCGAACGCAGCGCACACGTCGCTCCAATGGTCGCTCAGCACCGGTGCGATCTCCTCCTCCGCGGCGACGATCAGCTGCGCGTCCTCGCCCACGAGGTCGAGCAGCGCGCCGAAGCGCTCCACGGGCAGTAGCTCCGCGATGTCCGGGCGCTCGGAGTCCTGCCCTTCGCTCTTCGTGAACGCGCCGGTCGCGGCTGCGATCTCGGCGAGCTCGCGGTGCTCGATCGCGAGCTCCGCCGCGGGCGCGATCTCAACCTCCTCGACCTCGCCGAGCGAGCGCTGCGTGAACGTGGAGAACCAGCGCAGCGATTCGATCTCCACGTCGAACATGTCCACGCGCACCGCCCGCTCCTCCGTCGCGGGGAACACGTCCAAGAGGCCACCGCGGAGAGCGAACTGGCCGCGCTCCTCGACCTGGTCGGCGCGCTCGTAGCCCGCGCCGACGAGCTCTGCCGCGCACTCCTCCAGGTCGAGCAGCTCGCCCACGCGCAGCGTGAACGAGTGCGGCCGCAGCTGCGGGTCGGGGACCTTCTCCGACAGCGCCACCGCGCTCACCACCACCACCGGCTGGCCGTCGTGCGGACCCGCACCCGCCCCATCGCTCGCGCCGAGCAGCGCGTCGAGCGCCGCCACCCGCAGGCCGACGAGGTGCGCGGGGGGCGCGAGGTGCGACTCGTACGCGACGCCGCGGGAGGGGTAGTAGCGCACGCGTCGCGGCGCGAGCCACGCGCGCAGGTCCGCGGCCATGTCGCGGGCCGCACGGTCGTCGCCCACCACCACCAGCGTGGGGCGCGCACGCGCCCGCTCGTCGATCTCCGAGAGGGCGGCGATCGTGTAGGGGCGCAGGGCGCTCGAAACGAACGCGTGGCCGCCCTCGCGCGCGAGCTTCAGCGTCGACTCGTCGTCCTGGACGAGACCCAACAGCGAGCGCAGCGCGCCGGTGCTCGTCGCCATCTAGCCAGCCCCCTGCGGCTGTTCGTCGTCCTGCCCCAGCACCACGCGCTCCACGTGCTCGCACGCGCGGTCCACCAGCTCCCGCACCTGGGCGCGATCCTCGCGGAAGCGGCCGAGCACGTATGCGGAGACGATCTCCGGGTCGGTCGAGTCGGGACGGCCGACGCCGACCCGCACGCGCATGAAGTCCGGGCTGCCGAGCTCGCGCTTGAGCGACTTCAGCCCGTTGTGGCCGGCCAGCCCGCCGCCGAGGCGGGTGCGCACGTCGCCGAACGGGAGGTCGATCTCATCGTGCACCACGAGCACGCGCTCAAGTGGCAGCTTGAACGCGCCGCGTGCCGGACCCACGGAGCGTCCGGCGTCGTTCATGAACGTCTGAGGGCACAGGACCGCCACCCGTGGGGCAGTACCCGGGGATGAGGCATTCTGCACGCGACCTTCCGCGAGGCGACCGCGAAAGCGGTCCTTACCCTTGCCGAGCCCCCATCGCTCCACAAGGGCTTCCGCCACCATGAAGCCGACGTTGTGCCGCGTTCCCGCGTACTCCCGACCGGGGTTGCCCAGCCCTACGATCAGCCAGTCGACGGCTCCGCCACCGCCACCGAAGGGGCGTCGCAGCGGTTCTACTCCTCGCTAGAGGAGTCCCCTGCGTCGGCGTCGCCCTTGGCCTCGCCGACGAGCTCGGTCTCGGCTTCGATCTCATCCGCGGTGTCGCTCTGCAGGCGCGGCGGCAGCAGCGTCGCCACGACCGTCTCCTCGAGGTCGTCGAGCAGCGTTACGCCCTCGGGCACCGTCAGCGCCGAAAGCAGGATCGTCTCGCCGATCTCCATCGCGCTCACGTCGTGGGGGATCGACTCGGGGATCGCGGTCGGCAGCGCTTCGGCGTTCAGCTCGCGGGTGATCTGCTCGAGGATGCCGCCCTGCTTGACGCCCGGCGAGTCATCCGCGCCGGTCAGCTCGATCGGCACGACCGCGTGGATCTTCTCGTTCAGGTTGACGCGCAGGAGGTCTACGTGTGTGGTCTGGCCGCGCACGGGGTCGCGCTGGGACTCCTTCAGCACCACCGGCGTCGCTTTGCCGCCGTCGATGCTCAGGTCGAGGACCGCGCCGGAGCCCGCGAGCGCGTGGCGCAGCTCGCGCTCGTCGGCGTCGAAGCCGATCGGCTCGCCGTCGCCGCCGTAGAGCACGCCGGGCACCCGGCCGCTGCGACGCAGGCGCCGTGCGCTGCGCGAGCCCTCCGCGGAGCGGCTGTTGACACTGAGCTTTGTAGTCGTGCTGGCCATGA
>Ga0265337_1001320_pt1 | contig 12357 bp, 8 predicted proteins | sample 42122metaG_FD_192441 | JGI IMG/M metagenome (GOLD analysis project Ga0265337, IMG submission 192441) | Rhizosphere microbial communities from Carex aquatilis grown in University of Washington, Seatle, WA, United States - 4-21-22 metaG | ecosystem: Host-associated > Plants > Roots > Rhizosphere >... | reverse complement strand
AGCACCTTAAGCCCTCAGAAACCTTGGCGCTGCTAAAGCGGAGAATCGATCTCCGCCCCGTGCGCAACACCAGTCTTATTGAAATTCGCGTTTACAGTGAGAAGGCTGAAGAAGCCTCGAAAATCGCCAACGCCGTTGCTGACGCCTACAAGGACCACCGGCTCAAGCAGCGCCAGCAGTTGAGCAACGGTGGGATTACCGTGCTGGAAGCACGCTTCACCGAGCAAGAGGCGAAGGTTAAAGCGGCCCAGTCGAACGTGGATGAACTGCGTGTCAATCTGAAGGTCTCGGATGCGATGGCAATTGGCGAGGGACCGTCGCCGCTGATGTCGGCCGATACGTTGCGCAAGTTGGAGAGCATGCGCATTGAAAGCAAAGCCGAGTATGACCGCGAGGTCACGTTGCTGGAAAGCCTAAAAGCCCTTGGCAAGGAACGTGGCCCGGAAGGCCTCGCCCAAGCCATTCCCACCGCAGCCACAGATACCTTGCTCAGTTCCTTGCTTGAGCAACTGACCGTGGTGGAGCAGAGGCTGGTCGCCCTGGAGAAGGAATTCGGTCCGGAACACGCCGAGGTAATTAAATGCAAGGCCATGAAGGATGACCTGCATAATAAGATCAAAAACCGCGTCGAGGGCATCATGCTCGGCCTGGACGCGAGGGTGATGTCCCTGAAGACCAGCCTCGAGAACTTTACAAAGGAAGTCGCCGAAGCCAAGTCCAATGACATTGATCAGGCCAACCGGACCCGGCCCTATTTCGATGCCAAACGGGCGCTCGATGAGCTCCGACGTTTCAGCCAAATCCTCGACGCGAAGATTGCATTCGAGAAAATCGACGTAGTGTTGCCTAAGACCATGATGGTGGAAATCGTGGACCGGGCGGTTCCCGGGCTGCACCCGGTGCGGCCCAACAAACCGCTCAATATTGCCTTGGGCATCATCATCGGTCTGGTGGTCGGAATCGGGTTGGCCTTCTTTATTGAGTATCTCGATACCAGCGTAAAAACGATCGATGACGTGGAGCGCTCGCTGCAGTGTCCTGTGCTGGGGGTCATTCCCCAAAATGTCGGTTTGCTCCTGGAGGAGGGGGCGGAGAGCCCGCACGCGGAGGCCTATCGCGTCCTCCGCACCAATCTTCTCTTCTCGCGCAAGGACGACAAGCTCAACACGGTCGCCGTGGTCAGCGCCGGTGCGGGCGAAGGCAAATCTACTACGGTCTTCAATCTAGCCGCTGTGTTTGCCCAGAGCGGGCAGCGCACCTTGGTCGTGGACTCCGACTTGCGGCGTCCCACCCTGCACAAGATGCTGCACCTGACCAACACCATCGGACTCACCAACTATTTGTTGAGGCAGAATGCCCTTGAGGAAGTGATTCAAACCACCAACCTGCCGACGCTGGACTTCCTGTCGAGCGGCAAGCTGCCCAGCAGTTCGTTGGGTATCCTGAGCTCCGCACAGATGAAGGGCCTGATCGGCGAGCTGAAGCAGCGCTACGATTTCGTGTTCTTTGATTCGCCGCCGATCATGGGGGTAAGCGATGCATCGATCCTGGCCAGCGAAGTGGATATGACCCTGCAGGTCATTCAATACCGCCGTTATCCGCAGCCGATGAACATCCGCGCCAAGCAGTTGATCGAGAAGGTCGGCGGCAACCTGGTGGGCATCGTGCTGAACAACATCAACATGTCCCAGGACGAAAGCTACTATTACTACAGCGGGTATTACCACGATTACTATTATCGCAGCGAGGAGACGGAACCAACCAAAGGGGCGGACTCCGCATCCAAAGACCAGGCCAAAGTTGACATCAAGCAGAAGTATTGAGAGGGATTCAGACTAAATGAGCATCAGCAATGTCGGTACGCACTTGGGGCGGTGGGGCGCGGTCTGTGGATTGGTTTTAGCGGGGTTTTGCCTGTCCGGCTGCCGGACACAGTCACCTGATCAGCAATTCGCAGTGGTGCCTTCAAGCATAGCCGCTTCGTCGGGCGCCAGCTCAGTTGTGGCATCCGCTCCCAAGCCGGTCGCGGACTCGGCAACGATTCCTGTCGCCGGCGCGGCTACGACCCTGGTTGCGGCTCCCGCAGCGGTCTCAGTTGCGACCAATGGCACCGGCTCTGAAGCTGAATTGCTCCGCGTGGGTGATTCGCTCACGATCACCTTCTCGGATACTCCAGTTACGATTCCGGTCTTCGAGGAAAAGATCAGAGATGATGGGACCATCACCCTGACTCTGAACCAGACGTTCAAGGCCGACGGCAAGAGTCAGGGCGACCTGGCGAAGGAAATCCGGGCGCGTTACGTGCCAAACTACTACAAATACATGACGGTCTCGGTAAAGCAGGACATAAATACCCGGTGGTATTATGTCGATGGCGAGGTGAAAGCGCCCAACCGGCAGATCTACACCAGCCGAATCACCGTCCTGAAGGCGATTGCCTCGGTGGGTGGCTTCACCGACTTCGCCAAGAAGACAAAGGTGCAAGTGACCCGTGTGGACGGCCGCACTCAAGAAGTGAATTGCACCAAGGCGCTGAAGAATCCTAGCTTGGACCTGGAAGTCTATCCGGGCGATAAGATCCATGTCCCGCGCAGGGTTTGGTAATGGTCCAGCTTAAGATCCTGTCCGGCAAAAAGGCGGGCACCGCATGGGTGGCCGGCCGTTTTCCTGTACGCATCGGACGCTCCGCAGGCGCCGACCTGCAACTGGAGGAAAGCGGAGTTTGGGACGAGCATTTGCAACTCGACTTCAAGCCCGCCGAAGGCATCGTGCTGAGCGCCCAGCCTGACGCCCTGGTCGCCGTTAACGGCCAAGCTGTTCACCAGACTGTCTTGCGCAATGGCGATGCTATCGACCTTGGCTCGTTGAAACTGCAATTCTGGCTCGCGGACACTCGCCAGACCGATCTGCGCCTTCGTGAAGGATTCACTTGGGCGGCGATCGCCGCCATTTCCATCGGCCAGGTCACCCTTATTTACGCGATGCTTCGCTGAAGTCGGGTCAAATCGCTTTAGTGCCGGAAGTGTCTTGTGCCCGTAAATGCCATCGCCAAGCCACGCTCATTCGCAGCGGTAATCACCTCGGCGTCGCGCACCGAACCTCCCGGCTCAATTGCCGCGGTAGCGCCCGCTTCCGCCGCGGCGATCAATCCATCTGGAAACGGGAAGAATGCATCGCTGCAAACCACGCTGCCCTTGAGCGAAAGCCCCACCTCGCCCGCTTTCCAAACCGCAATCCGGCTGCTATCGACCCGGCTCATCTGGCCGGCGCCGATGCCCAGCGTCCGATCCGCGGCGGCATATACAATAGCGTTGGATTTAACATGTTTCACCACACGCCAGCCAAATAGCATGGCGCTCAGCTCTGCCTCCGTGGGCTTGCGGTGAGTAACGATTCTCAGGTCCTTGGCCGTCGTGATCTTCAGGTCATGCTCCTGCCACAAAAACGAATCCGCGCCCACGCTGCGCACGTCCCACGGTTGCGCCGTAAGAGGAGATCTCAAGATGCGGAGAAGGCGCAGATTCTTTTTCTTCTGCAAGACACTTAGCGCTTCCGGGGTGAACTCGGGCGCCACGATGACCTCGCTGAAGATTTCCGCGATTGCCGCCGCGCAGGCCGGGTCCAGCGCCCGGTTCACCGCGATGATGCCGCCGAAGGGAGCTTGGCGGTCCGTCGCGAGCGCCTTGTCCCATGCGTCACGCAGATTGGCACCCTGTCCGAGGCCGCACGGGTTGGTGTGTTTCAGGATGGCCAGCGTCGGCGGCTCGCCCGAGAATTCCTCGATCAGGTTCGCCGCCGCCGTCAGGTCCAGGATGTTATTATAAGAAAGCTCCTTGCCGTGCAGTTGCTGGAAATAGTTGTGAAAACCACCGTAGAGGGCCGCCTTCTGATGCGGGTTCTCGCCGTAACGCAGCGATTGGACCAGCGGTGCCTGGAGGTGCAGGGTCGCGGGTGAGGTTGCGTGTGCGACCGTCCCAAATGCCTGGGCAAGATGTGCGGAGATCGCTGCGTCGTAGGCCGCGGTGCGCGCGAAAACCTTGGCCGCGAGCTTGCGCCGCTGCTCCAGGGTCGTATGGCCCGCCGCTTTGATCTGCTCGGCTACCATTGCATAGTCAGCGGGGTCCACGACCACCGTGACGCTCTCGTGATTCTTGGCCGCGCTCCGCAGCATGGACGGACCGCCGATGTCAATGTTCTCGATCGCCTCCGGCAGGCTGACATTGGGCCGCGCAACGGTCTGTTCGAAGGGATACAAGTTCACTACCACCAAGTCGATCGGTTGGATGCCGTGCGCGCGAACCGCCGCCTCGTGGCTTTCATTGCCACGGATATAGAGCAGCCCGCCGTGGACTTTCGGGTGGAGCGTTTTCACCCGGCCATCCAGCATTTCTGGAAAGCCCGTGTAAGCGCTCAGGTCGGTGACCTTGAGGCCGGCCTCACGGAGTGCCCTGGCCGTGCCGCCCGTCGAAATCAACTCCACCCCTGCCGCCGCCAGTGTCTGGGCCAGCGGGACGAGTCCGTTTTTGTCGGAAACCGAAAGTAATGCGCGTCGAATTTTCTCCATAACCGGGCGGTACCTTCCCCTATAGCTCCTCGCTAAGTCAACCGGCAAAAAGCCATTCGCGAAAACACCCCAAATCCTTCGAAGATCCATCGAAGTACCATCGTAGTTCCTTCGAAGTACCATCGAAGTTCCATCGAAACATAAGGCGGGCAACACGGGGACATAACGCCTGTGCCAGGCCCGGACTCCCGGTGCCGGAGGGGGTTGAGAAAGGGCGGATCCAGCATACCGCCGCTGCCGATTCGGCGGCAGCGAACAGATGCGCCCCGAAAACCAGCCCCTGCCCACCCCTCAACCCGCCCAACCCCGCATTTAAGGCTGGCTTTTGCGCGCGGCATTTGCCCTATTTCGAGGCCTATTAATACGGATTGCCCACCAGATCCGATCTCACTGATCGGACCAGTTGTGCCGACCGGCCCCCGCAGGCCGCGGGGATTCTCCTATTGAGCGAGAATGAAACAGCTCATTCTTGTCGATTACCTCATCATCGCGATCTACATCGCGGCGTCTTTCGCCATTGGCAACTACTACCTAAAGCGGGCGGGGTCTTCGCTGGATGAATACTTTCTGTCGGGAAGACGCACCTCCTGGTGGCTGATCGGCCTTTCCATGGTGGCCACCAATTACGCGATCGATTATCCACTGGCCATCACCAAACTGGTGGCCAAGAACGGCATTATGGGGACGTGGTATGTGTGGTCGCTGGCCATTGCGGGCATTGCCACCACGTTCTTCTTCTCCCGGCTATGGCGTCGGGCCCGGGTGGTCACCGACGCCGAGCTCATCAAGTATCGTTACAGCGGCAAGATCGGCAACGCTCTCAGAATCTTCAAAGGCGTCTATTTCGGCGTGATCATCAATTGCTTCGTGCTGGGCTGGATTTTCCGGGCCCTCATGAAAGTCATGACCGTGGTGACGCCGTGGAACCAATGGTACATTCTCACCTTTTTCGTCGTGGTGACCATGATCTACACGATGACGGGCGGGCTCTCGGCGGTGATCATGACCGACTGCGTGCAATACGTGATGATCACGGTCGGCGCCATTGTGCTGGCCTGTTATTCCGTGGCGCACGTCGGCGGCCTCACTGCGATGGTCTCCCGCATCGACGCTCTATATGCCGGCAAGCATTACCTGGACTTCTCTCCGGGGCTGGCCGGCGGCCAAGTGATGCCCTGGTCTGCCTTCTTCGTGTATTTCTTCATCCAGTGGTGGGCGAACAAATACTCGGACGGCGGCGGCAAGCATATCCAGCGGATGAGCGCGGCTCGGAATGAAACCCATGCAGTGATGGGCACCTTCTTGTACTCGCTCCTCTACGTCATTTCGACCTGGCCGATCATCCTCACGGCCCTCTGCGCCCTCATCGTGTTTGGCAATCTTTCCGATCCGGAGCTCGCTTATCCCCGGTTGATGACCGCGATTCTGCCCAACGGCGTGCTCGGCCTCTGCCTGGTCGGCCTGCTGAGCGCCTTCATGTCAACCGTCTCGACGCTCTTCAACCTCGGCCCCTCCTACCTGGTTAACGACATCTACAAAGCATTCTTTGTAAAGCGCGCCACGGAAAAGCACTACGTCCTGGTGTCCCGCCTCGCCACCGTCCTGATCGCTTTGACCGGCATGGTTCTGAGCATTTACATCGAATCCATAGCGGACATGTGGCAGTTTGTCTTATCGTTTGCCAGCGGCGCCGGGATTGTATGGATCTTGCGCTGGTTCTGGTGGCGAATCAACGCCTGGTCGGAGTTCTCCTCGATGATCTGCAGCGCGGTGGTGGCTACTTATCTCAAGGAGTGCCATCCTGAGATTCCATTCGAGAATGCGCTGCTGATCATCGTTGCAGTGACGACCCCGGTGTTTCTTGCGGTGACCTATTTGACGCCGCCAGTCCATGACGAGACGCTGCGGGATTTCTATAACAAGGTCCAGCCTGGCCACTGGGGGTGGCGTCGGGTTGAGGAGAAATACAGGATCACCCGTACGCCCTACTTGACGAGAGCGCTGGTCAATTTTCTCTTAGGCACCGCGCTGCTGTTCCTTCTCAATTTTGGTGTTGGCACCCTCTTGCTGCGCTCGCTCTGGCTGGGTGGGGGCGAGATTCTGTTGGGCTGCGTGCTTGGGTTGATATTGATCAAGCGCATTCAAAAGGATGACTCGCCTCGGGAAAGCGAGGAAGTGGTGTCGCCCAGCCGGGTCGAGGAATGTGACTTGGTCAATCGGGGTTAACCGCAGGCCGGGCGCCGGCAGATTCAGCGGGTGGCGAGGCTTGGCCGCAGCCGACGATGGCAAATGGCAGAGGGCAAATAGCCGATGTGTGGGGGACAAGAGATTTGCGCGGGTGCGCAAACTCCGATGAATGCAAGCAGAGCTGTGGGGCAGCTCCGGAAGAAGTGGTCGGGGCGGTGAGATTCGAACTCACGACCTCTTGTACCCGAAACAAGCGCGCTACCAGGCTACGCTACGCCCCGACCTAGAGCGCAACAGCTTGCCGCGTATGGCGGCAACTTGCAACTCCGAAATCGCATTAATAAAGAGCCACCATGCCGGCTAACCCAGAACTCCGTTAGTCGCCGGCTGCCGGCGCTCGCGCTTGGCCGGCCGGTGCAGAACGGCGACGGCTTCATCCACCGCCTCGCCCAGCACCGCGAGCCCCTCGCGCACCGCTTCCTCGGTGATCGTCAGGGGCGGCGCGATCTTTACCGTCTGTCCCCACGCCCCCACCGGGCAGAAGAACAACAGTCCTTTGTGAAAACAGCGCTCGACAATGTCGTGGGCCAAATCGTGGTTCGGCTCCTTCTTCCCCGGTTTGGTGATCTGCAGCCCGCCAACCAGTCCGCGGCAACTGTAATGGCCGATCACATCCGCGTGGTGCGCCTGAATCTCCTTCAGGCCGGCGTCCAGAATCTTGCCCAGGCGCTCGGCGTTCTCCGTTAGCTTCTCGCCGCTGATTTTCTTCAAGCTGGCCAGCGCCGCCGCGCAGCAGACCGGGTTGCCCGTGTGCGTGCTGGACATCGAGCCCGGCCCAAACTGGTCCATGATCTCCGCGCGCCCAATGACCGCCGAGAGGGGCAGCGAGCTGCTGATCCCCTTGCCGCAGCAAATCAAATCCGGCGTGACGCCATAGTGCTGGAACGCCCAGAACTTGCCCGTGCGTCCAAACCCCGCCTGGACCTCGTCGAACACCAGTAAGGTGCCATTCGCTTTGCACCATTTCGCGAGCTGCTGAATGTACTCCACCGGCGCAAAGTCCGGCCACACGCCTTGGAACGTCTCGAACATTACCCCCGCAACATCCTCCGGCCTCAAGCCCTTCTTCGCCAGCGTCGCAAGGAACAGCTCGAAGCTCGTGTCCTCGGTCCAATACCCGTCGGGGAAGGGCACCTGCACAATTGCCGGGTCTTCGTTGACGATCCAGCTCTTCTGTGCCGGCATGCCGCCGGCCTGCTGGGAGCCCAGCGTCCGGCCGTGAAAGCCGCGCTCCGCTCCCACAATCCCGATCTTCTTCCTGCCGCCTTTGAGAATCCCATGCGCGCGAGTCAGCTTAAGAGCGCATTCCGTCGCTTCCGAGCCGGTCGTGAGCAGGAAGGCTTTGTCGAGGCCCTTCGGTGCGACCTTGACGAGCGCCTCCGCCAGCGCCGCGCGCTCCTCGCTGGGAAATACGTAGTTGTGCAGCAAGCCGCTGTTGACCTGGTCGATGATCGCCTGGCGCACTTCGGGCGCTCCGTGGCCCGCGTTGGTCACCAGCACGCCGCTGCTCCAGTCGATCCACCGGTTTCCGTATTTGTCATAGACCGAGAAGTCCTCGGCGCGCTCCCACACCAGCGGCGGCTGGCCGCGCATCGCTTGCGGTTCAAACTGGCGCAGTTTCTCGAGCGTCGGCACCGAGTCAGGGTGCGGCAGTTTCGAGATGATGCGGCGGTACTTGGTTTCCACGCGTGGAACGGCGCGCGGCGTAATGCTGAATTCTTTACCCATACAGTGTGGTGGTTAGTAAACCAAACTGCCGCGCAACTGCAACAGAATTGGCGGCGAAGCAGCCACCGGCCATTATTGGTGGGTCGGGCTACAATGGCTTGCTGTAAATCTGCTGCAGCCCCAGCTTCCCTCCAGCCAGCCGGTACGGGTCCACAATGGTAATCCCGTCCTTGTCGAAGCGGGCGGTGACGGGCGCGCCTTTGCCGGCGCGCAGATACTTGTAATTCAAATCGCGCACGACGCGGGCGGCGTGCACAATGGCCACTGTGATCCGCGCTTCTTCCGCCGTCGGGTAAAGGGCCGCGACACTCTCCCGGGTCGCGCCGAAGAATTTCATGCGGCAAATCGCCGCCAGACCGACCGTGAGGCTGTCAACCCCGTAGCCGACGTAGGCTGGTGAGCCGTACGGGCGCTTTACCTCGCGCGTGAAATGGTTGTTCGCCGTGCGGCTGCCTCCGCCGCGGTTCCACCAACGCAAGCCGCGGTATTGCTGGTCGCTCTCCACCTTGCCGTCTGTGCCGACGATTTCGTGGCCCTGGTTCACCGGCCCTTCGAAGTCGGGCGGCGTGATCCAATTATTGTGGAAGCTGATGCTCATGCCGTTCTCGAAGTCCACCCGCACCTGCACGGCGTCATAGGCCTTGATGCCGTCCCGCGCGAGACGCTTCTTCTGGCCCACCGCGGTGAGGGAGACCGGCTTGCTCCCGTAGTAGTGGTAGATCAAATCCACCCAATGCGTGCCGACGTAGCTGAACGGGTCGCTCTGCTCCACCCACTTGAAGGTCCGCGTGGAGACCTGCAGCGGTTCCTCCAGGTAGGCCATGCCATAGAGCGGCTCGCCAATGCGTTGCTTGATGTCCTGTCGAATGCGCAGGTGGTCGGGGTCGTAGCGCTTATGCATGTCCACTGCCACAATGCGCTGCTTCGTCTGCGCCAGATCGATGATCTGGTCCGCCTCGGCAATGTCCAGGCACATCGGCTTTTCGGTGAGGACATGTGCCCCGGCCTTGAGCGCGGCCAGAATGACCTCGGCATGCAATGGGTCTGGCGTGGCCACGGCCATGACGTCGAGGTCGGGAAAGTCACGCAGGATTTCCAACCACGGCTTCGGACCGGCAAACACTTTCGGGGCGTGGCCTGTCCAGAGCTTGAAGTTCTGACGGGCGCGCCGGGCGGACTTTGGGGTCCGCGCCGCCACCGCCACGAGTTGGAACTTGACGGGCGCCAGCTCCCGCGCCCAACCGTCCAGTCCAACTCGTCCGAGCTGGGGACTGATGCCGCCGCGCTGCAAGTCCGCGTAGGTCCGCGCATGTACATCGCCGCCAAACATGCCGGTGCCGACGAGTGCGATTTTGATTGTGGGTTCCATCGTAAAGCAGGGCAGGCGGGTGGCCTCTCCCTAGCTCTCTTGCGCCGAATGTGTAGCGTGGATTGCGAGGACGCAACCACTTTCAGTGCGGAATGCGCAGTGTGCCTGGCGGAATGCAGGGTGCGGAGTCATCCGGGGAGAGACTTTAGACTTTAGCCATTAGACTTTAGACTTTACGATCCCGACAATGATTGGCGCAGCCCTGAACGTGGCAGGCATTCTCGTTGGCGGCTTTGTCGGCCTGGTGTGGCGGAAGCGGCTTACGGCGGCTAACGAATCTTATGTCAAAGTCGCGCTGGGTGCCTTTACGGTGTTCTATGGTTTGCGGCTGACCTGGCTGAGCCTGAACGGTTCAATCCCGCAGATACTCAAGCAACTCCTCATCGCCGTGCTCGCTTTGATGCTCGGGAAAATGACTGGTCGGTTGCTGCACCTCCAGAAGATGTCCAATCAATTGGGCCGGGAAGCGCGGGACCGGATCACCGCGGCCAATCCCGCCGACCCTCGCCGCCTGAACGAGGGGTTCAAGACCAGCGCGGTGCTATTCTGCGCCGCCCCGCTGGCCATCCTCGGCTCGGTCCAGGACGGCTTGTCTGGTTATTTCTATCCGCTCGCTGTGAAAGCGGTGATCGACGGCCTGGCTACGTTGGGTTTCGTCCGGCTATTCGGCTGGGGGGCGATGCTCGCGGCCCTGCCGGTTCTGGCCTTTCAAGGCACGATCACCCTCGTGTGCGCGCAGTTCCTCAAGCCAGTGCTCGAAACTCACGGCCTGGTCGATTCGATCAATGCCACCGGCGGGCTGCTGGTCTTCTGCGTCGCGCTGATCATTCTGGAATTGAAGAGGCTTGAGCTGGCTGATTACTTGCCCAGCCTGGCGTTTGCGCCCTTGCTGGCCTGGGTGTTTCGGTGAGTGGAGGCGTGATGCGTGATTCGTGAGCGCAGTTTCATCTAGGCAGATAGGAATAGCCGATTAGACTTCCGCGCATGAAGACAGTGCGCTTAGGGATCATCGGTTTAGGGAATATCGGCCAGCACCACTTTGGTTATCTCACCGCCGGCAAGGTCAGCCGTGCGGAATTGGTGGCCGTCTCGGATGCCGTGCCGTCTAAGCTGGACAGGTATCTGCCGCTGAAGACGTTTACCGACGGCGAAAAGTTGATTCGATCCGGCCTGGTGGATGCGGTCATCATCGCCACCCCCCATTACCAGCACACGACCCTCGGCATCGCTGCGTTGAAGCAGGGCCTACACGTGATGGTCGAGAAGCCCATTTCCGCTCACAAGGCAGACGCCGAGCGACTGATCGCCACGCACAAACAGCATCCGAAACAGGTGTTTGCCGGCATGTTCCAACTACGCGCTGAGCCGCGGTATTTGAAGATTCAGAAGCTCATTCAGACCGGCGAGCTGGGTGAGATCGTGCGCATGAGCTGGATTATGACCGACTGGTTTCGCACGGAGGCGTATTACGCCAGCGGCGGCTGGCGCGCTACCTGGAAGGGGGAGGGCGGCGGCGTTCTGCTCAACCAATGCCTGCACAACCTCGATGCCATGCAATGGCTGCTGGGAATGCCGGCCCGCGTGCGCGGCTTCTGTCAACTCGGCCGCTTCCACCAAATCGAGGTTGAGGACAATGTCTCCGCCTACCTCGAATACCGCAACGGCGCCACCGGCACCTTTGTCTCCTCCACGGGCGAAGCTCCCGGCACCAACCGCTTTGAAATCGTGGGCACGCGCGGCAAGGTTGTGCTCGAACGGGATCGTATCTCCTTTACCCGCAACGAGGCCGACATGATTCAATTCAGCCGCACCGCCAAGCTCGGCTTTGCCAAACCTGAAGTCTGGAACGTCGAGATTCCCTTCGAGAATGCCCCCAACGCCCACGCCACTTTGATGCAGAACTTCGTCAATGCCATCCTCGACGGCGAGCCGCTGATTGCTCCGGGCGAGGAGGGTATTCACTCAGTGGAGCTGGCGAACGTGATTCTCTACTCGTCGCTTATCGGCCAGCCGGTGGAGTTGCCGATGGACAGCGCGGCCTACGAGCAGCAGCTCAACCAGTTGATTGCCGGCTCGAAGATCGAGAAGAAGGTGGTGGCCGTCTCTAACGAAGACTTCGCCAAGTCATTCAGGAAATAGTTATGAAATACATGGGCATCGGCGACGAAGCCGCCAATAGCATCGACGGCCAGATCCTGGCCACGCAGGAACTCGGCTGGAAACTACTTGAGCCCCGGGGCGTTGAAGTCCCCGGCTTCGCCAAGGCCAATTTCCACGACATACCGGAAGAAGCTTTCGACCTTGCCCTCCGCAAGCTGGAGACGGCTGGCATCGGCGTTTATTGCTTCGGTTCCACCATCATGAACTGGTCCAAGAGGGTCGGAGACCCTTTCGACATCACCCTCGCCGAGGTCAAGCGCGCCATTCCCCGGATGCAGCGGCTTGGCGC
>Ga0265337_1001318_pt1 | contig 12365 bp, 16 predicted proteins | sample 42122metaG_FD_192441 | JGI IMG/M metagenome (GOLD analysis project Ga0265337, IMG submission 192441) | Rhizosphere microbial communities from Carex aquatilis grown in University of Washington, Seatle, WA, United States - 4-21-22 metaG | ecosystem: Host-associated > Plants > Roots > Rhizosphere >... | reverse complement strand
GTTCCGGAATCATCGCGTCTTGCCTCCGGCGAGTTCGCCGCTGGTTTCTTCCCAGCGCCCCGATTTCTTCAGCGCGTCGACCACCTCGCGCGGCATATAGCGCTCATCGTGCTTGGCCAGCACGGTATCCGCATCGAGCGTTCCGCCGGCTGCCAATTTGCCCTCGGCGACCACGCCCTGCCCCTCGCGGAACAGGTCCGGCACGATGCCCTGGTAGCGCACCGGAACGTCGCTCTTGCCGTCGGTTACCTCGAAACTGACGCGCATATTGTCGCCGCGCTGCACGCTGCCCGGCTTGACCAGCCCGCCGATGCGGATGCGGGTGCCGGCAGCCATATGCTTTTCGGCGACATCGGTCGGCGAATTGAAGAACACGATGGAACCGCTCAGCGCGTTAAGCACCAGCCCCACCGCGAGCGCCAGAACGCCGACGCTGCCGCCGATCAGAATCAGGCGTCGCTGCTTGCGGGTCATTACGCGTTAAATCCCCTTCCGAGCCTCAAGTTTTCGATCATAGCCCCGATCTAGGCCCACTGAGCGCTTTCCTTACATCACGCGTCATCGTGGCGGTATTGAGCAAGATCAAGGGCGCAGCACAAGGTCAAATGTGGGCTTTTCGACCGCAACGCCGCTCAGCCGAGCGCGGTCCAGCCGCCGTCCGGGTTGCGGCAGGCGGTGCCGCGCGCGGTCTGCGGGCGGCCGTCGATATAGATGGTGTGGGTGAAGGAGCGGCAGTTGCGGCCGGCATCCTGATAGGCGGGGCCGGGAACCACGGTCCCGTAGCGGCCGGAATCCGGATTTTTCCACGACACCGGCGCGCCCGAGGGGCCGCGTTCGAGCGCGTCCATTTGCGCGGCATACGCGCGCTGCTTGTCCTCGTCGTCGAGGCCGGCGCCGATGCGGTTGCCGATCAGACCGCCGAGCAAGCCGCCGACCGCGGCGCCGGCCAGGCGATTGCCGGTGCCGCCGCCGGCGACCGCGGCGCCGAGCAGCGCGCCGGTCCCGGCGCCGAGCAAGGTGCCGGTGTTTTCCTTCGGTCCCGGGCCCATCCCGTCCGGGCTGCCGGCGCAGGCGGCGAGCGACAGGCCGATGACGGTGATGGCGGCGAGTTTGGACGCAGACATTTCGACTCCCGGAAATCGATGCGATGGAATGCTTATGGAGACGGGAGAAATCAGGCGAAAGTCCGGCGGCTGGCCAATCAAGCCCCCGGCAGCACCAGCTCGGCGCGCAATCCGCCGAGCGGCGCGGTGCCGAGCTTGAGTTCACCGCCGTAGAGGCCGGCGAGTTCCACCACAATCGACAGTCCCAAGCCCGATCCCGGCTTGGTTTCGTCCAGCCTTTGGCCGCGGTGGGCGACCTGCTCGCGCTCGGACGGCGACAGCCCGCGGCCGTCGTCGTCGACCACGATGCGCAGGACTTGGCCGGGACGCGACGGATCGGGGCGCTCGCGCACCACGTCGATCGCCACCCGCGCGGACGCCCACTTGCAGGCATTGTCCACCAGATTGCCGATCATCTCTTCGAGATCCGGCCGCTCGCCGCGGAAGCGCGCCTGCTCGTCGGCATGCACCTCGATGGCGACATTCTTTTCACGATGGATTTTTTCCATGGTGCGCGCCAGCGCGGTGACCACCGGCGCCACGTCGGTGATGCTGCCAACCACGGTAAGGCGGGCGGCAAGATGCGCCCGCTCGAGATGACGCGCCACCTGGTCGCGCATGATGTCGGCCTGCTCCAGCACCTTGTTGGCGAACGCATCGCGCGGGCGCGCCGCGGCCTCGTTCACCATCACCGACAGCGGCGTCTTCAAGGCATGCGCGAGATTGCCGACATGGGTGCGTGCGCGCTCGACGATTTCCTTGTTGGCGTCGATTAGCGCATTGGTCTCGCGCGCGAGCGGTGCGATCTCTTCGGGGAATTGCCCGGCGAGATGTTCGGCGCTGCCGGAGCGGATGGCGGCCAGGCTGTCGGTGATGCGCTTGAGCGGGGCGAGACCGAAGCGCACCTGGAACATGGTGGTGAGCAGGAGCACCACGCCCAGGATTGAAAACGTGATGATCAGCGCCTGATCGAACGAGCGGACTTCGTCGGTGATCTCGGCGGCGTCGCCGGCGACTGCGACCAGATAATGCCCCTCGTCACCGAGATCGATATTGCGCTCGACCAGCCGCAGCCGCTGATCCTCGGGCCCCGCCACGTAGCCCTGGCGCGAGCCGTCGGGGCCGGCGGCGACGCCGCGCTCCTGCAGATGCGGCAAGCCGGCGTCCCACAGCGAACGCGAGGCGCGCACGTCGTGCTTGTCGGGATCGAGCCGCGTCACCTGCCAGTACCAGCCCGACAGCGGCAGCTCGAAGAGCGGCTCGCCGAGCGACTGCGGGAATTTTTCGCCCGCTTCCTCCGGCGAGGCGACGTCGGCCACCAGCGTGCGCAGATAGACGCCGAGCCGGCGGTCGAAGGCGCGCTCCTCTGCCTGGCGATAGATCGAAGACAGCACGATGCCGGTGATGACGAGGATCACCACCGCCCAGGCGGTGGCCGAGACGAACAGGCGCAGCGCGAGGGAGTTGACGCGCATCAAGTCAACGCGCGTCGGGGGGGTTAAGCAGATAACCGAGACCGCGCACGGTCTGGATGATCTCGACCCCGAGTTTCTTGCGGATGCGGCCGACAAATACTTCGATCGTGTTGCTGTCGCGGTCGAAATCCTGGTCGTAGAGATGCTCGACCAATTCGGTGCGCGAGACCACGCGGCCCGCGTGGTGCATCAGATAGGCGAGCAGCCGGTATTCGTGGCTGGTGAGCTTGACCGGATTGCCGTCGACCGCGACGCGTCCGGTGCGCGAATCGAGCCGCACCGGCCCGCACACGAATTCGCTCTTGGCGTGGCCGACCGAGCGGCGCAGCAGCGCGCGCACGCGCGCCAGCACCTCCTCGAGATGGAAGGGCTTGGCCACATAATCGTCGGCGCCGGCGTCGAAGCCCTGCACCTTGTCGCTCCAGCGGTCGCGCGCGGTCAGCATGAGCACCGGCATGGCGCGCCCATTGCGCCGCCAGGATTCCAGCACCGAGATGCCGTCCATTTTCGGCAGGCCGATGTCGAGGATGACGGCGTCGTAGGGCTCCGACTCGCCCAAATAGTGGCCCTCCTCGCCGTCGAAGGCGCGGTCGACGACATAGCCGGCGTCGGTCAGCGCGGTGGCGAGTTGGCGGTTGAGGTCGGGGTCGTCCTCGACGACGAGAAGGCGCAAAGTCATGTTCTCCGAACGGAGCATTGTCAGGCGAAGTGGGTACCGGTTCGCCGTCCGACAATGCGACCAATCTAATGCCCGTTGATAACCTCGCCGTTCGCGGCGTCAACGGTCTCGCTGATCACTCTGCCACTGCGCCCGAGCAGAGTCAGCACATAGACCAGCCCGTCGCCATGCTGGCAGAGCCGGGCCCGTACCACATCGGCGTGGTGGCCGTGCTCGCGCCGGGACTTGATCACCCGGGCGAGCGGAATGGCTTTCTTGTCGACGACCGCGGCACGCTGTTCGGCCTTGTTCAGGCAGGCATGTTGCTGCGGATCGGCGGCCAAAGCCGGCGCCGCCAGCAGGCCTGTTAGCAGGAGAATAGAGAGAGTTCGGGAGACCGGCATGGGAGGGATTTTGAGCGCGCGCCGGTGAACGCGGGCTGAACGCCAATATTAAGAGCGCGTAACAATTAGCTTTGGAACCCCGCAAACGACGCAAAAGCGTCGAGCGGCTCGCGCGGAGCGCGCCATTGGTTGATCGGCGCATCCGGATCGGCGTGGCGCCACTTGGCGAGTTCGTCCGCCCAGGCGGCGGTGAATTGCGGGCCGCGCAGCGCTTCCGGATCTTCCGCCGAAAACACCTGCGCCACCGCGCCGTTCTTCCACTCGAGCCGCCGCCGTGTCGGAATCCATTGCGGCCGCTCGTCATGGCGATGCAACGCCAGCAGGCCGGAAATGCCCTCGACCATCACCTCGCGCGCGTCGTGCTCGGTCTCGCCGATCAGCGCGATGCGCGCATGCGAATCATTGATTGCGAGTTCGCGCACCCATTCGGCGCCGGCGCGGGTTTTGCCGGCGCCGCGCCCGCCCAGGATGAGCCAGGTGGTCCAGGGCCTGCCGCTGTTAGCGCTTGCCGGCGCCCGTTGATGGCGATGCGCGAAACAATCCCATGCGGTTTCGAGCGCAGCCCTTTCCTCATCCGTCGCCCACGCCAGGTAGCGTGCCTTCTCGTTCGGCGAGAATAGCGTCCATCTTGCGTATAAGAGATCGGCGAAGCTCGTCGATGTCGAGGGGGACAGGTTCGTCATTCGATTCGCCGGATTTGTTCGGCGCCTTGCGGCTTGTGTCGCGCTCGTCCTTCGCCGCCAGTTCGCGCATGGTGCGCGCGAGCGCGGCGGTGACGCGGGAATTGCGTTCGCTCTCGGCGGGCACGTAGCCGGCTTTCTCAAGCTGTTGCTCAAGTCCGTAAATTTGTAGTTCGGCCGCCCGCATCAGGCGCGCGACCAGCGCGACGCGCGTCGCCGCGCGGCTTGTCTTGCGTGCAATGATGCGCCGCCGCGCGATCGGCGGCAGCAACGAGTCGCCATTGGGTTGCGGCAGGCCGTCGAGCGCCCGATAGAGCTGGTCGAGGCTGAACCCGGTCGCCACCAATATGGCGCGCACCGTTTTGCCGTCGGTATACATCTGCCGCGCAACGACGGCTGCTTGCGGAATCTCGGTCATGGCGATTTTTTTCGGCAAGTCGTTTCGGAAACGGCAACAGCCGGCGCGCGCGAATGCCTCTGCGGCGCGTGTTATCGGAACGTAATCGCCGCGATCACGATCATCAGCAGGATGGCGCCGATCAGGCTGACCATCAGCACGGTGCGCACGTTCTGGCCGGTGACGCCGGCGCGCGCCTCGGTCGTCGTTTCCACAATGCGGTCGTCGTCGCTTTCCAGCATGAATGACCTCCCGGCGCAGGACAAATCCGCGGCGCCAATTCCGAGGCACAATTCTCAGGTCCTTGGACACCCCGATAACGCCCTGGGGGCGGCAGCGTTCCCCGCCAAGAGCGGGTCAACCGGATACAACTGTAGAGCGTGCGCGATTTCTAGCAAGGCAGCGTGCCGCTGTCAAGGAGTTTTTTCCTAGGACTATGTTCAGGCCCTGCCCGTCCTGTGGAAAACTCCCGGCTCATCCAAGAAAATCGGAAGCCGATCAAGGTCTTGGTGCGGGGCGGTCTCGCGATGAATACGGCTGTTGCGCGGCGAATCGCGGCGCGCCGTCCGGCATCGCGCCTTGCGGCCGCGGCTTGAGGTCGAAGCCGAGCACGAACACGGGTTTCCCGCGCGCGTCGACTACCGTCATCGTCCATGCCGACAGGTCCTGGATATTCGGCTCGCACAGCGCGCCCTTGAGCTCGCGCACATGCTTGATGGCGTGCACGCGCGCCGCCCGCATGCCGCTCAGGTCATGCCCGCTGCCGTCGGTGAACCAGCGCGTCCCGTCGGAGAAATGAAAGAAATAACGCGGCACGCTGCGGTCCTTCCGCCAGACAGGAACCGCTCAGCTAACTAACCTTCGATGACAGCGATATTACAGGCCGGTGACGCAGCGCTAGCGGCTGGTCCCGGCGGCGTCGAAACGCCGCCGCGCGTCTTGGATGGTGGGTCGGTACTTGCGCGCCCAAGAGCCCAGCGCGTTCACCGGATCGAGCAGCGAGCGGCCGAGCCGCGTCAGTTCATAGTCCACGCGGGGCGGAATGGTCGGGAACACGGTGCGGGTGACCAGCCCGTCGCGTTCGAGCGCGCGCAGCGTGAGCGTCAGCATGCGCTGCGAGATGCTGCCCAGTGCCTTGCGCAATTCGTTGAAGCGCTTGGGGCCGTCGCCCAGCGTCGAGACCACCAGCACGGTCCATTTGTCGCCAACGCGCGCGAGCACCTCGCTCACCGCCCGGCAGTCCTCGGGCACATGCAGGGTACCGGGTATGGTGCGTGTGCCTTCTTGCGCCTTTTTCATGGTCATCTATCTAGCCTTGGTATTCATTAGTAACCAACAAGCTAGAGGGCCCCATGGCAAAATTCAAGCTCGGCATCATTGTCGGCAGCAACCGCCGCGAATCCATCAACCGCAAGCTGGCGCAGGCGCTGGCAAAGCTCGGCGGTGACGCCTTCGACGCCCGTTTCATCCGGATCGACGACCTGCCGATGTACAACCAGGATAATGAGCAACCGGTGCCGGATACCGTCGCCCGCTTCAAAGCCGAGGTCACGGGTTCCGACGCCCTCCTTTTCGTCACCCCCGAGCACAGCCGCTCGATCCCCGCCGTGCTCAAGAACGCGATCGACTGGGGCGCGCGGCCTTGGGGCCAGACCTCCTGGCCCGGCAAGCCGGCCGCCATCATCGGCACTTCGGGCGGTGCCATCTCCAGCGCGATCGCCCAGCAGCATCTGCGCGCCGTGCTCGGCGACCTGGGCCTGCACGTGGTGGGCGGCGAAGCCTATATTCTGTTCAAACCCGATCTCATCGACGCGCAAGGCACCGTCACGGACGAAAGCGTGCGAAGTTTCCTCAAGAGCTTCATCGACCAGTTCGCCGCGTTCTCGGCCCGGTTCGCGCCGCAACGCGCACAACGCGCCGCATAATATTCTTTCCCGTCATTCCGGGACGGCGCGCCAGCGCCGGGCCCGGAATGACGACGGATATTTCTTTGACCTCGCGCAAGGCGGCGGCCCAATCCGCCGCTAGTGGTTGAAATCTGACGCTTGGTACCCAGACATGAAATACAGCCCGAAGCGGGTGTGGTCGGATCGCTTTTGGCAATTGCATTCATTCTTGGCACTGCAATATTTCGGCCGCATTCGGAGCGAAGCGGACAAGTACCAGCGTCGACCTTGACCAACTCGGTCGCGAATGACCCAAAAGCGACATTCAGAGCCGAATAGATGCGCGCAGTTCGGTCAATTCTGCCGCTAGGCCCTATGCAGCGTCGGTGAAAGCTAAGAGCGCCGCAGTCTGCGCCCACAACGTAACGTCGTGGCTTTGTGCAACCGGAATTAAGAGCGCCCCCCACGCAACGGCGCAGGCAACTCAGTCACGGACTCGAAATGAACGAGTGCGGGGGTAATTGTGATTAGCCGAAATTGAATTACGCGCGAATTTGTCGCATTGCCACGAAAGTGTAATTGCGCTGCAATATTTTCATTCTGGTCTGTTTTTTGTGGCACACGAGCAATGGAGGGATAACCATGAGGTCTCGGTCTGCGTTTGCTGCTACCGACCCAGCAGCTATGGTGGGCTCGCGCTTCACCCCAGCTGCCCAGCCGTTGCTTCAGCGAATTTGGCCACAAGCAATGATAGCCCTTGGATTAGGGCTCACTGTGGCTTGGACAGGTCTCTTGGTATACGGGCTCGCAAAACTAATAGAGCGCGCATTTTAGGAATGCCAAGCCGATAACTCAGCCATCCGAGTCCTTTACCGGTACTCGCCAGAGCAACCAAACGATGACAAGCATTGACGGAATCAATGCTAATTCAAATGGATCTAAAATATCCAAATCCGAAAAGAGACCCATCGTTCGGCTCTTTTTGCGAAGTATTCATGTGCGATCGTATACGAAAAAAGGTCAACTAGGGATGGCAGGGGGGCGGCTATGCGTTTTCCGGCCTAGGCGTTAGTTCAATTGCGAACAGGCTGGCTCTCGCAGCAGCCTTATCAAAACACCTAATCGCATTTCGCGAGAGACCGCCGCGAGGCGGTCTTTCTTTATGCGCCGATCATATTGCTGTGCATGAGTCCGCTTTTTTGGCACTTAGCGGACAATACAGTTGCGCCCACGCTTGTCCGCTTTTGGACCAAAGCGGACAAAGGTTGATTTTGGCTCGCGATGGTTTGTTCGCTTTTGACCCAAAGCGGACATGCAGCGAACCCCACGTCTGCTGTCGTCCACGTCGTTCCCGCGTTCGTCTGGGAATGTCAGTTGATCTGTGTCAATGCACTTAGCGATTGAGGTGTTCTCATTCCTCGACACTGACACTTTCGCGGCGCACCCAACTGACGGGAGGAGCAGAAGCGAAGAAACCAGCTAGCCGCGGGGGAAACGGAATGTGATTAACATGTTAAGAGGAGGAATCTATGAAGCAATTATGCATAGGAACTGCCGTGCTCGTTGCTACGCTAGTTGCCGCTCCCGTGCTCGGCTACGCACAGGCTGTACTGGTTCCAAACCTCGATCCTTATATGGACACCGGCAAAATTGAATATCAATCCCAGTGCGCCATATGCCATGGCGAACTCGGGAAGGGTGATGGATCATTTAATGTGCTGCTTAAGAAGAAGGCTTCAGACCTGACTGTATTATCTAAGAACAACGGCGGTTTGTTCCCGTTCAAACGAATGAACGAAATTATATCTGGCACCACGGATGTAGCCGGACATGGTCCGCGTAATATGCCTATTTGGGGCAACTACTACAATGCTAGGGCACGGTCTGAACTCAGTGCGGGCGCCAGTCAAACTGAGGTGCGATCTTTCGTAAGAGCGCGCATCCTTGCGCTGGTTGAGTATATCTCCATTCTTCAGGCGTCCGACCAGACCGGCGCGGGATGGGTCACGCTGTTCGACGGCAAGAACCTCGACAACTGGAACAAGATCGGTGACGCCAACTGGCGGCTCGAGGACGGCGTCGTCGTTGCTGACAAGGGCAATGGATTCCTGGTTTCGAAGAACACCTATACCGACTTCCAGCTTCGCGCCGAGTTCTGGGTTGATGCCGATGCCAACAGCGGCATCTTCATTCGCTGCGCCGATCCCAACAAGGTGACCGGCTCCAACGCCTACGAAGTGAATATCTGGGACACGCGCCCCGAGCCGAGCTATGGCACCGGCGCGATTGTCGACCTGTCGAAGGTCGATCCCATGCCGAAAGCCGGCGGCAAGTGGAACGTCTATGAAATCACAGCTAAGGGCTCGACACTCACCGTAACGCTCAACGGGCAAAAAACCGCCAGCGCGCAGGACGGCAAGTTTGCGGGCGGGCGGATCGCGCTGCAGCACGGATTGGGGGTCGTGAACAACGGTGTCGCGAACGACAAGGGCGTGGTGAAATTCCGCAAGGTGGAAATCAAGCCGTTGTAGACGCGGCAATTCCATCATTTGAACCACAGGTCCGATGTCCGCTTCTGGCACATCGCGTCATTTCGCTGCGCCGCAAAATTAGGTCGCTATTGGAGGCATAGCGGACATTGTTCGGCACTGGCGCACATTGCTAACTCCGGCATTTTCCCCGCCCAGAGCCTGTAACAGGGTACCAAGTGTCGGAATTCAACCGCTAGCGTGCCGCCATGGCCCGTCCTCTGCCCAGCCAAGCCTCCGCCGCCTTGCAGCGCCGGCTCTCACTGCCGCTGCTGGTGTTGTACGGCGTCGGCATCACCATCGGCGCCGGCATCTATGTGCTGATCGGCGCGGTCGCCGGCCACGCCGGCACTTATGCGCCGTGGTCGTTCGTGCTGGCCGCCGTCGTCATGGCGCTCACCGTCGGCTCCTACGCCGAACTCACGACGCGTTTTCCGGTGAGCGCCGGCGAAGCCGCCTATGTGCGGGCGGCGTTCCGCTCGCGCACCGCTTCCACACTGACCGGACTGCTGACCATTGTCATCGGCATCGTATCGTCGGCCGCGGTGGCGCTCGGCGCCGCCGGCTATATCGCGCAGTTCACTGATTTGCCGCAAAGCGCGATCGTGGCGCTGCTGCTGGCCGTGCTCGGCGCGGTCGCCGCTTGGGGCATTCTGGAATCGGTGCTGCTCGCCAGCCTGTTCACGCTGATCGAAGCCGGCGGCTTGCTCGTCATTATCGTCGCCGGTTGGCAGGCCCAGGTCCCGCTCGCGACCGCGCTCGCCGTGCCGCCGCTCGATATCGGCACGCTGTCCGGCATCGGTTACGCCAGCCTGCTCGCCTTCTTCGCCTTCATCGGCTTCGAGGACCTCGCCAATGTGGTGGAGGAAGCCAAGGTGCCGCAGCGCGACATCCCCCGCGCCATGGTGCTCACGCTTGTGATCAGCACCGTGCTTTACGTCGCGGTGGCCGCGATCGCGGTCAGCGCGGTGCCGGTCGCCGAGCTCGCCGCCTCCCCCGCGCCGTTAAGTCTCGTGTTCCGCACGCTTGCCGGCATCAGTCCGGCCACCATCAGCGCCATCGCCATCGTCGCCACCCTCAACACCATCCTGGCGCAGATGACGATGGCCGCGCGCGTCGTCTACGGCCTGGCGCGCCAGGGCGACCTGCCCGGCTTTGCCGGCCGCGTGCATCCGAAAACGGCGACGCCGCTGATCGCCACCGCCCTGATCGTGGCGGCGACGCTGGCGCTCGCGCTGCTGGTTCCGTTCGAGCGGCTGGCGGAAGGCACTTCGCTCGCCACTTTGGTGGTGTTCGCGCTGGTCAATCTAGCGCTGCTGCGCCTGCGCTTGTATCCGCGCGACGGCAAACTCCATACCGACGGCCCGCCTATCCGTGTGCCGCTCTGGGTGCCGGCCGCGGGCCTCGTCAGCTGTCTCGCGATGATGGCGGCGGCGGTGGCGCGCTAAATCGCGACTAAAACCAATTAACTCCCGCCAACGGCAGCACGCGCTGCAGGATGGCCCCAAGGCAGACCAGCACCACGAGCAATTTCAGAAGGTTCGCCAAGCGGCCGTCATTGACGAACTTGTCGATGATCCAAAAACAAATGGCGCCGACCACGCAAATAATCAGAATTCCGATCAAGACTGAAAGCATAGCAACCCCCTGTTCGTCTTCCGCAAAACTGACGCGCGAAAGTAGCGCGCATGGAGAGCCTTAGTCAAAATAAAATTGGACCTGCCGCGACGTATTGATTCACATCGACAATCAAGGGCGGCTTGCCACGGCCGCATGGCAGCGAAATCGGGATGATGCTTGCGCTAGGTCAATGCACATCCGAGTGATTTGCGGACTATTTGACGGTCACGGAGGCATATCCGTTGCTGAGCCGAGGCGACGTCTAAAAAACCCGCTGCCAGACGCCCAATACGGGGAGGCGCACATGGGCGCGATCGTAAATTCACATTTGCTTGTGCTTGTGTTGCTGCAGGTCGCTTTGCTGGGACCGGCGAACGCCGCCGACGGGAAACCGGACGAGTGCGGCCTTGCTTCGCTTTACTCAAGCACAAGCGAAGAGACGGCGAGCGGAGAAGATACGCTTCCCGGGGATTTCACCGCCGCGCATCGCTCGCTGCCATTCGGGACGCTGGTCCATGTCGATAATCAAACAACCGGGCGCTCGGCGGTGGTGCGGATCACCGATCGCGGTCCGTTCATCAGCGGAAGAATAATCGATGTGTCGCAGGTTGCCGCGCGCGCCCTCGGCATTTCCGGTTTGACGCCGGTCTGTCTCAACGTCACATGGATACCCGTAAGCCGGCCAGTCGAGAAAAAATGATTGTTGCGCTGGCTGCGCGTCCAACAAGAGCGCCGGCCCCATCGTCAGATAACCGTGCCGAACAATTTCCCGATGCCGGCGGTGAGGGCCATCGCCAAGGCGCCCCAGAATGTCACGCGCAGCGTGGCGCGCAGAACCTTGGCGCCGCCAGCGCGGGCCCCGATCGCACCGAGAACTGAAAGAAAGGCCAAAGACGCCGCGGACACGATGGGCACCAGCGCACTTGCCGGCGATACGACCACCATGAGCAACGGCATGACCGCGCCGACAGAGAACGATGCCGCCGAGGTCAGCGCGGCCTGCACCGGACGCGCGGTGGTGATGTCCGAAATGCCAAGCTCGTCGCGCGCGTGGGCTCCCAAGGCGTCTTTCGCCGTCAGCTGCTGGGCAACCTTCCGCGCCAGCGCCTTTTCGACGCCGCGCTTGACGTAGATTTCCGTCAGCTCGTCAAGCTCAAACCCGGGATTCTTTTTCAACTCCTTGCGCTCGCGCGCCAGATCCGCCCGCTCGGTGTCGGATTGCGAACTGACCGACACATATTCGCCGGCGGCCATCGACATGGCGCCCGCCACCAGTCCCGCGACGCCGGCGATCAAGACGGCATTCGGCGTCGCGGCCGCCGCCGCCACGCCGACGATCAGACTTGCGGTCGAGATGATGCCGTCGTTGGCGCCCAGCACCGCGGCGCGCAGCCAACCGACGCGGTCGACGAAATGGCGCTCCGAATGCAGGCGCAGGCGGCTCATCCGAGGCTCCGCCTAACGGATCAGAGCCGCCCGAGCAGCATAAGAATGACCACGATGATCAGGATGGTGCCGATAAGACCGACGCCGCCGTGACCGTAACCGTAGCCGTAGCCGCCGAAGCGGCCGCTGAAGCCACCCAGCAGGAAAATGATGAGGACGATGACAAGA
>Ga0265337_1001317_pt1 | contig 12368 bp, 16 predicted proteins | sample 42122metaG_FD_192441 | JGI IMG/M metagenome (GOLD analysis project Ga0265337, IMG submission 192441) | Rhizosphere microbial communities from Carex aquatilis grown in University of Washington, Seatle, WA, United States - 4-21-22 metaG | ecosystem: Host-associated > Plants > Roots > Rhizosphere >... | reverse complement strand
GACGATCTGTACGCGCGCTACGGCATCGACAATTCGCGGCGCAGCAAGCACGGCGCGCTGCTCGACGCCGAGATCCTGGCCGAGGTCTATCTGGAGCTGATCGGCGCGCGCCAGGCGCAGCTCGGCCTCGCCGAGAGCGGCACGCGCCGCGGCCAGGGCCGCGACGGCGTCGTGGTCGCCCGCGAGCGCGACGTGGCGTTGGCGCCGCGCGTCAGCGAGGCCGATCGCGAAGCGCACCGCAAATTCGTCGCGACGCTGGGGGCGAATGCCGTGTGGCGGGATTACCTGCCGGACGGCGCCTGACGGCTCAGCTCTGCTGCGGCGCCGGCGCGCCGGCCGCCTGCATCTCGCTCATCTTGTTGCGATAGAGGCCGACGAAATCCACCGGATCGAGCAGCAACGGCGGGAAGCCGCCATTGCGCACGGCGGTGGCGATGATCTCGCGCGCGAACGGGAACAGCAGGCGCGGACACTCAATCAGCACAATGGCGTTCATGCTTTCCTGCGGGACGTTCTGGATGCGGAACACGCCGGCGAATTCCAGCTCGAAACGGAACATCAAATTGCCGTTGGTCTCCGCCTTGCCATCAAGCTTGAGCGTGACCTCGATATCGTTTTCCGCCAGCGGCTTGGCGTTGACGTTGATCTGAATGCCGATCTGCGGCGGCGTCGTTCCGACCGCCAGCGACTGCGGCGCGTTCGGGTTCTCGAACGAGAAATCCTTGATGTATTGCGCCACCACGTTGAGTTGCGGCAGCGGGTTCGCGGCCGGTGCCGGGCCGCCATTGGTCGTGGACATGAAAACTCCTGAACGCCACAAATGAATTGAAGTGGCGGTTGGCTAACACGGCGTCTGGGGGGGAACAAGGATGCGAAGAAGTCCTTTGTTGGCGCATGATCTTATCCGAAAACCGGTACCCACTTTTCGGGATCATGCGCTATCAGCGCTTTCGCTCGTCCTCACGCCGGTCGGTCAGCGCGGCGTCGGGCACCTGATGCCACTGCTCGGGCGCGAGATCGACCACGCCGTCGGCGCGCGCGGGCGCCGGCTTTAGCCCGAGCAGCACGCCCAGCGCCCGCCGCAGCGGCGCGAGCAGCAGCAAAAGGCCCAGGACATCCGTGATAAACCCTGGAATTAGCAGGAGAATTCCAGCCAGCAGGGTGAGGGTGCCGGCGCTGTCGGCCTGCAGGGCGGTGAAGCCGCCTTCACCCATGGCGACGCGCACGCGGGCGATGTGGTTGCCGCCGGCATGGCGCAACACCATGGCGCCGGCCAATGAGGTCGCCGTCACTAGCAACAGCGCCCACAAAAAGCCGATTGAGCTCGCTACCGCGATGAACACCGCCAGTTCCAGGATGGGCAGCGCCAGCAGTGCCAGCAGCAGCCATTTTGCCACATTCATCGGTATTTCTCTGGATTCACTAGGTTGGCGTAGACGTCCCGATCGTTTAAGCTTTGTCCGCGAAGCATAATTGCGCCGAAATACCGGCGCAGAGCCTATGGATTGGCGCCGACACCGGCATAGATAGGTACGGTGGACCCGGCCACCACGCCGCCAATATGGCTTAAGGGCCGCTGGCCGATCTGCCGTTACGGTTACCGAAAGTATGCGAGACGTGTTCGACATCTACACCATCATATTCCTGGCGCTGGCGGTCTTCATCTTCCTGCGCCTGCGCAGCGTGCTCGGCCAGCGTACCGGCCGGGAGCGGCCGCCTTACGATCCGTATGCCGCGCGCGAGCCGGCGCGGCCGGCGACCGAGAATGTCGTCGCCCTGCCCAATCGCACGCCGGAAGCGGCCGCGGCGAAGCCGGCCGAACCGGTCGCGCCGGGCGAGCGCTGGAAGGGCGTCGCCGAAGCCGGCTCGGTGCTCGCGACCGGGCTCGACGCGATCGTCGCCGCCGACGCCAATTTCGATGCCAAGCATTTCCTCACCGGCGCGCGCGCGGCCTATGAGATGATCGTCAACGCCTTCGCCGAAGGCGACCGCCGCACGTTGAAGAATTTGCTGTCGCGCGAAGTGTGTGACGGCTTCGAGACCGCCATCGCCGAGCGCGAAAAGCGCGGCGAGACGGTGGAGAGCCGTTTCGTCTCCATCGACAACGCCGAGATCACCGCCGCCGAGTTGCGCGGGCGCACCGCGCAGTTGACCGTGCGCTTCCACTCCAAGCTGGTGTCGGCGACGCGCGACAAGGACGGCAATGTGATCGACGGCAATGCCGAGAAGGTGATCGACGTCACCGACGTCTGGACATTCGCCCGCGATCTGTCGTCGCGCGATCCGAACTGGAAATTGGTCGCAACCGAAGCCGGGCAATGAGCGCATGGCGGCGTTACCACCTCGCTCGCAACTCGGCGCCGGCTTGCTGTCATCGAGCTTGGCGTTGTGTCTGATCGCGGCAGCGGGTCGGCCGGCGGCGGCGCACGAGATGAAATTCCGCAACGCGCAGGTCGAGCCGCTTAGCTTTACCAAGATGGACGGCTGGCAGGACGACGACCACGCCGCCGCCTTCGCGGCATACTTGAAAAGCTGCAGCGCCATCCTGCAAGGCGGTAAGGCGAAGCGCGTGGCGCGGCCGGTCTACGGCGGGCTGTACAATGCTTGCGAGAAAGCGGCCACGCTCGCCGCCGGCGGCACGGTCGATCGCGCGCAAGCGCGCAAGTTCTTCGAGGACAATTTCAAGCCGGTGCGCATTTTGCCGGCCGTCCACAGCTACGGCTATTACACCGGCGCCGACGGCTTTTACACCGGCTATTACGAGGCCGAATTCGCGGGCTCGCGCGTCAAGACCGCGGACTACAACGTCCCGCTCTACGGCATACCGGCAAAACTCGCGGGCAAGAAAAGCAGGGTGTTCGCGCAATACGACCGCACTGAAATCGAGCGCGGCGTGCTGGCCGGCAAGGGACTGGAGATTTGCTGGATCAAAAATCCGGTCGATGCCTTCTTCGCGCAGATCCAGGGCTCCACGCGCGTCAAGCTCGCTGACGGCGAATTGCTGCGGCTGAATTACATCGCCAGCAACGGCAAGCCCTACACGCCGGTGGGCCGGCTTCTGATCGACCAAGGCGTCTACACGCCCGAAGAAATGTCGATGGACAAGATCCGGGAATACATGGAATCCAATCCGGACGAGGGCAAGGCGCTGCGCGAGAAGAACCGCTCCTTCGTGTTCTTCTCCTCGATGCAGCTCGGTCCGAGCGACGAATGCGTCGGCGCGCAGGGCATCCCGTTGACGCCGTGGCGCTCGCTGGCGGTCGATCCCTCGGTCCACGTCTACGGCACGCCGATCTGGATCGACGCCAAATTTCCGATCACCGGCGACCTGCCGCAGGACACCTTCCAGCATCTGATGTTCGCGCAGGATACCGGCTCCGCCATTCGCGGGGCGGCGCGCGCCGATATCTATTTCGGCCACGGCGAGGATACCCCCCACATCGCCGGCCGCATCAAGCAGTTCGGCAAATTCGTCATGCTGGTGCCGAAGGACGTGTCGGTGGGCGGCGCCGCGCCGGAGAAGATCAATGTGCCGCTGCCGCGGCCGCGGCCGAAGGACATTATCGCGGATAATGCGCCCGCGCAGGCGGCGACAACGGCGGCGCTGCACAAGCCGAAGCCATGAGCGCGCGCGACGGCGACCGGCGCCGCGTACTCTCCTACGAGGAGCGCGTGCTGTGGACGACCGTCACCAAGGCAATCGCGCCGCTGCGCGCGACGGCGCGCAGCGCGCCTGACGAGGAGACCGAGGCGACGGCGGATCTCGTCAAGCCGCCGCGTCCCGCTGGACCCAAGCAAGCTTCGCCGCCGCTGGCGCCGCACACGCCGGCGCCGCCGCCGCTAACGCCGCTCAGCCGCCGCATGAAGCGCGGCGTCGTGCGCGGCAAGCAGGCGATCGATGCCCGCCTCGATCTGCATGGGCTGACGCAAGCGCAAGCGCACGGCGCGTTGCTGCGGTTCCTGCATAACGCGCACGCGCGCGACGCCCGGCTGGTGCTGGTGATCACCGGGAAGGGACGCGGGGCTGAACCCGGCGTACTGCGCCGCCAGGTGCCGCAGTGGCTGGGTCTACCGGAATTCCGCGCACTGGTGCTCGGCTTCGAGGACGCCGGCGCCAGGCATGGCGGCGAAGGTGCGCTTTATGTGCGCCTGCGGCGCGCGCGCGGCTGATCCTTGCGCGGGCGGCGCAAAATGCGCGACCCTTGCGCGAGACCGTGAGGAGGACCCGTCATGCCGCGTGTGATCGCGTTGCTTACGGCGGTGACATTGGGCTTAGGGGTGGGCACGGCCTGCGCGCAACCGTCCATGAAACCGAGCGCGCCGCAAAAAATGATGTCGCCCGCCGAGGCGCAAAAAATGCGCGCCTGCGAAAAGCAGGCGGCGGATCAGCACGTCAAGATGGACGAGCGCTCGAAATTCGTCATGGCTTGCATGACGGCTAAGAAATAGCGCCGCCGCTAAAGAATAAACCGGCTCAGATCCGCGTTCTTGGCCAGATCGCCGATGTGCTTTTCCACGTAAGCCGCGTCGATCTTGACCGTCTCGCCGGAGCGGTCGGTGGCGGCGAACGAGATTTCGTCGAGTACGCGTTCCATCACGGTTTGCAGGCGGCGCGCGCCGATATTTTCGATCGCGGAATTAACTGCCACCGCGATATCGGCAATGGCGTCGATGGAATCTTCGGTGAATTCCAGCGTCACGCCTTCGGTCTTCAGCAGCGCCACATACTGTTTGATCAATGACGCTTCCGGCTCGGTGAGGATGCGGCGGAGATCGTCGCGGCTGAGCGCCTTCAGCTCGACGCGGATCGGCAGCCGGCCTTGCAGTTCGGGCAACAGGTCGGACGGCTTGGAGATGTGGAACGCGCCCGAGGCGATGAACAGCACGTGGTCGGTCTTCACCGGGCCGTGCTTGGTGTTGACGGTGGTGCCTTCGATCAGCGGCAGCAGGTCGCGCTGCACGCCCTCGCGCGACACGTCGGCGCCCATGCGGCCCTCGCGCCCGGCGATCTTGTCGATCTCGTCCAAGAACACGATGCCGTTCTGCTCGACCGCCTTGATCGATTCCTGAATGAGCTGCTCGTTGTCGAGTAGCTTGTCGGATTCCTCGTTGATCAGGATGGCGTGCGAATCCTGCACGGTGACCTTGCGCGCCTTGGCGCGGCCGCCGCCGAGCTTGCCGAAAATATCGCCAAGATTGATGGCGCCCATCTGCGCGCCCGGCATGCCGGGGATCTCGAACATCGGCATGCCGCCGCCGCCCGACTGCACCTCGATCTCGATTTCCTTGTCGTTGAGCTCGCCTGCGCGCAGGCGTTTGCGGAAGCTTTCGCGGGTGGCGGCGCCGGCGCCGGGACCGACCAGGGCATCGACCACGCGCTCCTCGGCGTTTTGCTCCGCCTTCGCCTGCACGTCTTTGCGCTTGCGTTCGCGGGTGAGCGCGATGGAAATCTCCACAAGGTCGCGCACGATCTGCTCGACGTCGCGCCCGACATAGCCGACCTCGGTGAATTTGGTGGCTTCGACTTTGAGGAACGGCGCGCCCGCCAGCCGCGCCAGCCGGCGCGAGATTTCGGTCTTGCCGACGCCGGTCGGCCCGATCATCAGGATGTTCTTGGGCAGCACTTCCTCGCGCAGCTTGTCGTCGAGCTGCAGCCTGCGCCAGCGGTTGCGCAAAGCGATCGCGACCGCGCGCTTGGCGTCGTTCTGGCCGACGATGAAGCGGTCGAGTTCGGAAACGATTTCGCGGGGGGAGAAGTCGGTCAACGGGGCACTCTTTACGATTTCAACGCTTCGATGGTCACGTTGCGGTTGGTGTAGACGCAAATGTCGGCGGCGATGTCGAGCGACTTGCGCACGATCGCCTCGGCGTCGAGCGCCCCGTCGATCAGCGCGCGGGCGGCGGCGAGCGCATAGTTGCCGCCCGAGCCGATGCCGGCGACGCCCGCCTCCGGCTCCAGCACGTCGCCGGTGCCGGTCAAGACCAGCGAAACCTGCTTGTCGGCGACGATCATCATGGCCTCCAGCCGGCGCAGATAGCGGTCGGTGCGCCAGTCCTTGGCGAGCTCGACGGCGGCGCGCAGCAGCTGGCCGGGATACTGCTCAAGCTTGGTTTCCAGCCGCTCGAACAGCGTGAAGGCATCGGCGGTGGCGCCGGCAAAACCGCCGATCACGTCGCCTTTGCCCAGCTTGCGCACCTTCTTGGCATTGGATTTGACGATGGTTTGCCCGATCGAGACCTGGCCGTCGCCGCCAATGACCACGGTGCCGCCCTTGCGGACGGTCAGGATGGTGGTGCCGTGCCAGGAAGGAATTTCGTTGTGTGACATACGCGTTAACCCCTCGGATGCCAGCACATGTAGGGATGTCCGGCGGGCGATGCAATTAGGCTGTCCGAGGTGGCGAATCCGGCAAACCCCTGATAAAAGGCGCGCGAGTGAAGGATACTGCCAAGGGTTCGAAATGCGCAAAGCGGCCGTGAAGCGCAAGACCAAGGAAACCGAGGTCGAGGTCGAAGTCGATCTCGACGGGACCGGCCGCTCGTCGGTGGCGACCGGCATCGGCTTCCTCGATCACATGCTCGACCTGCTGGCGCGCCACTCGCGCATCGACATCACGGTCAAAGCCAAGGGCGATCTGCACATCGATCACCACCACACCACCGAGGACGTCGGCATCGCGCTCGGCCAGGCGGTGAAACAGGCGCTCGGCGACATGAAGGGCATCACCCGTTACGCCGACGTGCATGTGCCGATGGACGAGGCGTTGACGCGCGTCGCGCTCGACATATCCGGGCGGCCGTTCCTGGTGTTCAAGGCCGAGTTCGTGCGCGACAAGGTCGGCTCGTTCGATACCGAGCTGGTGCAGGAATGGTTCCAGGCTTTCGCGATGAATTCCGGCATCACGCTGCACGCCGAGACTTTATATGGGACGAACGATCACCATATTGCCGAGTCCTGCTTCAAGGGTCTGGCGCGCGCGCTGCGCGCCGCGGTGGCGATCGATCCGCGCGCCAAGGACGAGGTGCCGTCCACCAAGGGCTCGCTCGGCGGGTGAACCACTGACTGTCATCACCGGGCTTGTCCCGGTGATCCCGCTAAGGGACGCATTGTGCCCTCCTAAGCGAGATGGCCGGGTCAAGCCCGGCCATGACAAGTTGTGAGTTTGAGGATACCGATGCCCACATTCACCGTGCACCAACCGCCGCCGCGACTGGGCGAAACCGCAAGCGCTCCGGAACGCTTCGTGTTCGTGCGCGACGGGTTCCATTTCTGGGCCTTCGCGCTGGCGCCGGTGTGGCTGCTATGGCGCCGGCTGTGGCTGGCGTTCGCGATCTATCTCGCGGTCAGCATCCTGCTCGGCATCGGCCTGCTGCTGATCGGCGCGGGATCGACGGTGCAATTCCTCGCCGGGATGCTGATCGCGCTGCTGATCGGCTTCGAGGCGGCGACGTTCCGGCGCGCGAAATTGACGCGGCGCGGCTGGAAGATGCTCGGCTTCGTGGTCGGCGAGGATACCGAAGCGGCGGAGCAGCGGTTCTTTGCCGAATGGGCCAATCGCGCCCGTGAAGCGCCGCCAGCGCCACCCGCCGCGCCGGAGCCGCGCTACACCGTGCCGCTGCGGCGCGGCACGCCGTCGCCGTCCGACGTGATCGGCCTGTTTCCGGAGCCGGGGAGCGGGCGATGAGTGTCGCCATCGTGGACTACGGCTCTGGCAATTTGCATTCGGCGGCGAAAGCGTTCGAACGCGCGGCGCGCGAGAGCGGGCACGATCAACCGATTCTGGTCACCAACGATCCCGGCATGGTGGCGCGCGCCGACCGCGTGGTGCTGCCCGGTGTCGGCGCCTTCGCCGATTGCCGGCGCGGCTTGGACGCTATTCCCGGCATGATCGATGCACTGGAAGTCGCAGTGCGCAAACAGGGCCGGCCGTTCTTCGGCATCTGCGTCGGCATGCAGTTGATGGCCGAGCGCGGGCGCGAATATCAGGTGACGCCCGGCTTGGGCTGGATCGCCGGCGAGGTCGATCGCATCGCGCCGAGCGACGCGAGCCTGAAGATTCCGCACATGGGCTGGAACACGCTCAATATGCTGAAAACCCACGCGTTGCTTGAGGATATTCCGCTCGGGCCGGACGGGCTGCACGCCTATTTTGTGCACAGCTTCGAGCTCAAACCAACGCACCGCGGCGATCTGGTGGCGCAGGCCGACTATGGCGGCCCGCTCACCGCCATCGTCGGGCGCGACAATATGGTCGGCACGCAATTCCATCCGGAGAAGAGCCAGCGGCTCGGCCTCAAGCTGATCGCGAATTTTTTGAAGTGGGCGCCATGATCCTGTTCCCCGCCATCGACCTCAAGGAAGGCCTCGCCGTGCGGCTGCAACAGGGCGACATGGCGCGCGCCACCGTGTTCCACAAAGACCCGGCGCAACAGGCGCACACGTTCGAGACGCAGGGCTTCAAGCACCTTCACGTCGTCGATCTTGACGGCGCGTTTGCCGGCAAGCCGATGAACGGCGCCGCGGTCGAACGGATTCTCAAAACCGTCAGCATGTGCGTGCAGCTCGGCGGCGGCATCCGCGACATGGCGACGGTCGACGCTTGGCTGGATAAGGGCATCAACCGCGTGATCATCGGCACCGCGGCGGTGCGCAATCCCGCGCTGGTGAAGGACGCGGCGAAAAAATATCCCGGCAAGATCGCGGTCGGGCTCGACGCGCGCGACGGCAAGGTAGCGGTGCAAGGGTGGGCGGAGATTTCGGAATTGTCGGCGCTCGATATCGCGCGCCGCTTCGAGGACGCCGGCGTCGCGGCGATCATCTACACCGACGTGACCCGCGACGGCATGCTGAAGGGCTTGAACCTCGACGCCACCATCGCGCTGGCCGAGGCCGTGTCGATCCCGGTGATCGCGTCGGGGGGCTTGGCCTCTATTGAAGACATCAAGGCGTTGCTCGCGCCGCGCGCGCGCAAGCTGGAAGGCGCCATCGCCGGCCGCGCGCTCTATGACGGGCGGCTGGACGCGGCGGAAGCGCTCAAGCTCATTCGTGACGCGCGGGCGGCGGCGTAAGCCATGTTCAAAGTCCGCGTCATCCCCTGCCTCGACGTGAAAGACGGCCGCGTGGTCAAGGGTGTCAATTTCGTCAATCTGCGCGATGCCGGCGATCCGGTGGAGGCGGCCATCGCCTACGACGCCGCCGGCGCCGACGAGCTTTGCTTTCTCGACATCACCGCCAGCCACGAGAACCGCGGCATCATCCTCGACGTGGTGCGGCGCACCGCGGAAGCCTGCTTCATGCCGCTCACGGTCGGCGGCGGCGTGCGCACCATCGAGGATATCCGCGCGCTGCTCTCGTCCGGCGCCGACAAGGTGTCGATCAACACCGCGGCGGTGAACCGGCGCGCCTTCGTCAAGGAAGCGGCGGAAAAATTCGGTGACCAGTGCATCGTGGTGGCGATCGACGCCAAGCAGGTGTCGCAACCGGGCGAGAAGCCGCGCTGGGAAATCTTCACCCATGGCGGGCGCATTCCGACCGGCATCGACGCGGTCGGTTACGCCAAGGAAGTGGTGGCGCTCGGCGCCGGCGAAATCCTGCTCACCTCGATGGACCGCGACGGCACAAGGCGCGGCTTCGACATCGCGCTCACCCGCACGGTGGCGGACGCGGTGCCGGTGCCGGTGATCGCGTCGGGCGGGGTCGGCACGCTCGATCACATGGTGGAGGGCATCCGCGACGGCCATGCCACCGCGGTGCTGGCCGCCTCGATCTTCCACTTCGGCGAGCACAGCGTGCGCCAAGCGAAGCTTTACATGGCGAAAGCGGGCTTATCCGTGCGGCTCGATCCGTGATAAAGGACCGCGTAAAGGGCGCCTCATGAGCAAGTTCACGCTGGCCGATCTGGAAAAGCGGGTGCACGAACGCGCCAAGGCGAGCGCCAAGGAATCCTATACCCGCGCGCTGCTCGACAAGGGCGTCGTCCACTGCGCCAAGAAGCTGAACGAAGAGGCCTTCGAAACCGGTCTGGCTGCCGTGCAGGAAAACAAGCGCCGGCTGATCGCGGAATCCGCCGACCTTCTCTATCATCTGCTGGTGGTGTTGAAAGCGCGTGGCGTTACGCTTGGCAAGGTCGAAGCCGAACTGGCCAAGCGCACCAAGCGGACCGGACACCAGGAAAAAGCTTCGCGGCGGCGGAAATCGTGATGGAACAGCGCACCGAAGAAACGCTTTCGCCCTACCGCACGTTCTCGCGCGCGGAATGGGCGAGCCTGCGCGAGGATACGCCGATGACGCTGACCTCGGAGGAGGTCACGCGACTGCGCTCGCTGCACGACCGGCTCGACATCAAGGAAGTCGAAGAGATTTACCTGTCGCTGTCGCGGCTGCTCTCGCTCTATGTGGCGGCGACGCAGCGGCTGTTCCGCGCGCAAGAACGCTTCCTCGGCACCGAGGACGTGAAGATGCCCTTCATCATCGGCGTCGCCGGCTCGGTGGCGGTGGGAAAATCCACCACCGCGCGCGTGCTGCAGGCCTTGCTGGCGCGCTGGCCAAACGTGCCCAAGGTCGATCTCATCACCACCGACGGCTTTCTTTTTCCGAACGCGATCCTCGAGCGCGAAGGCTTGATGGAGAAGAAGGGCTTTCCGGAAAGCTACGACCTGCCGGCGCTGCTGCGCTTCCTCACCGACGTGAAAGCCGGGCGGCGGCCGGCGCGGGCGCCGGTCTATTCGCATCTCATCTACGACGTGACGCCGAGCCAATGGGTGGAAGTGGACCGGCCGGACATCCTCATCGTCGAAGGCTTGAACGTGCTGCAAACCGGCCGGCTGCCGAAGGATGGCAAGGCGATCCCGTTCGTGTCGGACTTTTTCGATTTCTCGGTCTATCTCGACGCCGACGAGGGCGTGCTCAAGTCCTGGTACGTCAATCGATTTCTGACGCTGCGCAGCACGGCGTTCCGCGATCCGAAATCTTACTTCCATCGCTATTCGAATCTGTCCGATGCGGAAGCGATCGAGACCGCGTCGTCGATCTGGACGCGCATCAACCTGGTCAATCTGCACGAGAATATCGTTCCGACGCGCCAGCGCTCCGACCTCATCCTGAAGAAGGTCGAAAGCCACCAGGTCGAGGAAGTATCGCTGCGAAGATTATGAGCTACGCGGCCTGCCGGCTCACGGCGAAGTGCTCGATGTAGCGCTTCCTGATCGCCGACACCGGCAACACGATCAGCACGTCGGTGGTGCCGAACTCGTGGTCAACCACTGCCCCGTCGCCGATATAGGCCCCTAACCGCAGATAGCCCTTGATCAGCGGCGGCAGCGCGCGCAGCGCTTGCTTCGGATCGATCGTTTCCTTCGATATCCGGTTCATCTCGACATAGCGCTCGGGCAGCGCCCGCGCGCGCCAGACATCCGGCGCCCGCGCGTAGTGATGCAGGAACGACAGCGGCATCGCCAGCTGCCGGGGGTCGGTGCCGTCGAGGCTGGCGCAGCCAAACATGACGTCGGTGCGGTTTTGCCGCAGATAGCCCGCGATGCCGTGCCACAGCAGCTCGACCGTGCGCTTGTTGCGGTAGGGCGCCAGCACGCAGGAACGGCCGAGCTCGAGGAATTGCAGATTTCCGTGGCGCGCGATCAGTCCACCGATGTCGAATTCGCCCGCGCTGTAGAAGCCGCCATACTCTTCCGCCATGGGCTGGCGCAGCAGCCGATAGGTGCCGACCACCGCCGGGCGGTTGACGTCATGGCCGTCGCGCGCGGCATGATCGAGCACCAAGAGATGATCGCAGATCGCGTCATAGGCATCGACGTCGCGGCGCGCGAACAGTCGGCCCGGATTGGCGATGGCGGGGCCCTCCTGGTAGAAAACGCGATAGCGCAATTTCTGCGCCTGCCGCACTTCGGCGGCGGACTGCGCCAGCCGCACCTCGAGCGAGCCGAGTCGTCCCAGGCTCTGCGTCGGGCGATGCGCGCGCGCCGCCCAGGACTGCAAACCGCCATAGGCTTGCAGCGCCGAAATCAGGTTGGGGACCGCGGGCGCCGGCCGGAAACGCTCGAACAGATTGCGCGGCGGGTAGAGGCTGTCGCGGCGTGCCATGGCGGATATGGCTCCATTTCGGCGCGAATGGGCGATGGGCCTGGAACTCAAGCGATCGAATCAAAGATCCAACGTCGACATCCCCTACAGCATGGGTGGGACACGGAATTATGACACCGTGGGAAAACCGCGGTCAGGCCGCGAGCCGGGCCGCCACCGCCGCAAGCGCCTCGCGCAGCCGCTCGCGATCGAGCGGCTTCACCAGCAAGCCGTCCATGCCGGCGGCGAGGCAGGCGTCGCGGTCTTCGGTCTGCGCATTGGCGGTGAGCGC